>Ga0247832_1000101_pt1 | contig 159650 bp, 147 predicted proteins | sample LaCruzMarch2015__10_FD_192407 | JGI IMG/M metagenome (GOLD analysis project Ga0247832, IMG submission 192407) | Freshwater microbial communities from meromictic Lake La Cruz, Castile-La Mancha, Spain - LaCruzMarch2015_4m | ecosystem: Environmental > Aquatic > Freshwater > Lake | place: Spain... | reverse complement strand
TTCGTGATCGCCGCCGTCAGCGTCGTCTTGCCATGGTCAACGTGACCAATGGTCCCGATGTTCACATGCGGCTTGTTACGTTCAAACTTTGCCTTCGCCATTTTCGATGTCCGCCCTTCATCCGATAGCACCAGATGCGGGCCCACACGCCCGCTGTTTTCACGGGCGGCGGCTTAGCCCGGCGGGTCGGGAAATTCAAGCCTGATCGTCAGGGCGGGCTGGCGCGTCCGCCTGGGCAAAAGCAGGCTTGATCTTGCGCGCTTTTCCATGCGTTGCTGCGCCCGTCCCCTCAGGAGCTTTGCCGTCATGCGCGCACCCCTTGCCTGTCTGCTGGTCCTGGCCGCCCTGCCAGTGTCGGCCGAAACCGCCCCCCTGCCGACCGTCACCGTCGATCTGACCTTTTCCGACCAGGCGCTAGCCGCGTTGGCTGACACGGATGGTGTTGTCGTCCGCGCCTACTGGATGGGCGAACCTGCGCCCGGGGCCACCCTGACCGACCCCGAACTTGGCACCGTGTTTTTGATGACCGAGGATCTTCAGTTTGCCGCCCCGCCAGCCAGGGTGATCCTTGGTGCCAGCCTCGCCTCTGCCCCGTTGACCGAGGTGATCGAGCCGAAGCTGAACCTGAACGTGGGGTCAGCGGGTTGGGGCGGTGAGACCAACCTGCTGGATTGTGGCTTCCTTGACGACGTGATTTCGGTGCTGGCAGCAACACCGCAGACCGTTCACTGCAAACTTTTGGGGGAATGAGGCCGTCAAGAGCGGGCCCTGCTGCAGGAGCGACGCTGGACCTTTTGACACCCCAGGGGTCAGCGCGAATAGGCGACTAATTTTGTCATCAAATAGTTGACTTTTGTCCTGGCGCGGAAAAAGGTGCCGATATCCGACAAAAGGAGTCAACTATGAGCGACCACACCATCATCCGTCTTTGGACCGGACTTGCCCTGGCGGCGTCTGCAACCACAGGGTCAACCCAAACCATTGGCCTGCAACAGGCATCCCCCCTGCCCGCGCCGAATGTCATCCTGGCGCAAGCGGATGGCGAAGCGGGCGAGGCCGGGATGGTGGAAGACCAGACGCCGGAAATGGCCTATGCCCTGCGCCTGGCGCTGGTGGATGTGCATCTCCATGCGGCAGTCGAGGTCTACCGCGCCGGAATGCCGATCGAGGCGTATGGCCTTGCCGCCCATCCCGAGGCCGAGGTTATGGAAGAACTGCGGGCCGACCTTGCCTCACGGGGAATTGCCGACTTTTCATCTGACCTCGACGCGCTGATGGAGGCCGTAGCCGCAGAACGGCCGATCGCAGAGATCGAGGCCGCCTACCGGACAGTTGCCGATGCCATCACCGCCGCCTATGGCAACACGCCCGCGAAAGCGCGGCTGGACGCGGCCTATCTTTTCGCACGGCAAGCAGCCCTTGAATATGCCGAGATCACGGCGGGTGGCACGGTAAGCGCACCCGACACCTATATCGAGACGTACAGCATGATCATCATCGCACGCGGGCTTTTGCAGCCGCTGCTGACAGGGGCTGACCCGGTCGCAGCCGAGGCGGCGGCGCAAGGCATTCTGGAACTGGAGGTCGCGGATCAGGCCTATTCCGTTCCAGACACCCCGCCCGAGGCCCGCGACCCTGAGATCCTGTTCGGCGTCGCGGCGCGGGTGCAGCTTGCGGGGTACCGGGTGAAATGACCCTGGCCATCGCAGGTATCCTGACCGGGGCCGAGGTTGCGGCGATCCGGGATGCGGCAGCGGATTTGCCCTTTGGCGATGGGCGCGCCACCGCCGGTGCGCGCGCCCGCGAGGTCAAGGCCAACGATCAGGCGCTACCTTCGACGGGCCGCGACGCCATCCTGGACAAGGCCCGCGCGGCAATTCAGGCGCATCCGGTTTTCCGGGCGGCGGCGCGGCCGCGTCATCTGACGCCGCTTCTTCTGTCGCGCTACCGGGTGGGCCAGACCTATGGGCTGCATGTCGATGATGCGCTGATGGGGGGCTTGCGCACCGACCTTTCCTTTACGCTGTTCCTGTCGGACCCTGACACCTATGACGGAGGGGCGCTGGCGATCGAAGACCGCCTGGGCCCCCGCGAGGTCCGGTTGGCTGCTGGGGACATGATCCTTTACCCCTCCACCACGCTGCACCGGGTAACTCCGGTCACGCGCGGAGAGCGGCTGGCCATCGTCGGCTGGGTGGAAAGTTGGATGCGCGGGGCGGCGGAACGCGAGGTGATGTTCGATCTGGACCAGATCGCCGCAGGCCTGCCCCCAGACGCGCCGCGAGAGCTTGCTGACCTTCTGGCCAAGGTGAAAAGCAATCTGACGCGGCTTTGGGCCGGGGCCTGACGCTTCAGGTAAACCGGTTGTCCCTTGGAAACCCGCGCGGGGCCATCTTGCCAGCGCTTGCGCGGGGTCCCTGCCATTCGGCAAGATCGGTCTCGGTCCGCGTGCGCCCGGCGGGGTCTTTCCATGCCAGCCCTTCGGCGAGCGTGAAGGTGATCGCGTCCGACAGCCCGCCGTCCTTGTACTTTTGCAAGCGCACCCCCTTGCCGCGCGCCATTTCCGGCAACTCGGCAAGGGGGAACACCAGAAGCTTGCGGTTGTCGCCCACCACCGCGATGCTGTCGCCCACAACCCGCGTGCAGACCGCCGTCCGGGTGCCCTCGCGCAGGGTCAGGACCTGTTTGCCAGCCTTGGTTTGGGCCACCAGCTCCTCGGCAGGGACCACGAAGCCATCGCCAGCGCTGGAGGCCAGAAGCAACTTTTCCCCCGGCCGGTAGACCCTTAAATCGGTGATCCCAGTATCATTGGCCAGGTCCACCATCAGCCGCACCGGCTCGCCCATGCCGCGCCCGCCGGGCAGGTTTGCGCCCAGAAAGGTAAAGAACCGCCCGTTGTCGGCTATCAGCAAGATCTTGTCCGTCGTCTCGGCATGCAAGGCAAATCGGGGGCCGTCGCCATCCTTGAACTTCTGGTCCACGTCAAGATCGACATGGCCCTTCAATGCCCGGATCCAGCCCATCTTGGAACAGATCACCGTGATCGGTTCCTTATCAATCATCGCCTCATAGGGGATGTCGGGGGTATCGGTGGCATCGGCAAACTGGCTGCGGCGCGCACCCAGGGGCGTCGCCTTGCCGTAAAGCTTGCGGACCGCCTCCAACTCTTTGCCGATCCGGGTCCACTGGCGGCGGTCGCTGTCCAGAAGGGCTGCAAGGCCTTCGCGTTCCTTTAAGAGGGTTGCGCGTTCGGCATTCAGCTCCATCTCCTCCAGTCGCCGCAAGCTGCGCAGCCGCATGTTCAGGATCGCTTCGGCCTGGTTGTCGGTCAGCACCCCCTGCCCGGGCGCGGGCGGGCGGTAGTCCTTTTCCGAGGTCGCGCGGGCGTAGGGCTGCGGCCAGGTTTCGGCCAGCAGGGCTGCCTTTGGGTCATCGTCATAGCGGATGATGTCGATGACCCGGTCAAGGTTCAGATAGGCGATCAAAAGCCCGCCAAGCACCTCAAGCCGCGCATCGATCTTTTCCATCCGGTGGAGGGATCGGCGGCGCAACACCTCGCGCCGGTGGTCAAGAAAGGCCCGCAGCACCTCTTTCAGCGAGCATACCTTGGGCACCTTGCCGTCGATCAGCACGTTCATGTTGAGCGAAAACCGCACCTCAAGGTCCGAAGTCCGGAACAGGCTGCCCATCAGCACCTCGGGGTCCACCGTGCGCACGCGCGGCTCTAGAACCAGGCGGATATCGTCAGCCGATTCGTCGCGCACATCGGCCAAGAGCGGGACCTTCTTCAGCTGGATGATCTCGGCCAGCTTTTCGATCAGCTTGGATTTCTGCACCTGAAACGGAATTTCGGTAACAACGATCTGCCATGTGCCGCGGCCCAGATCCTCCACCTGCCATTTCGCGCGCAGGCGGAACGCGCCACGACCGGTGCGGTAGGCCTCCAGAATACTGTCGCGGGGTTCGACGATCACCCCGCCGGTCGGGAAATCGGGGCCGGGGATCAGGGCGACCAAGGCCTCATCCGACAGGTTCGGGTCGGCCAGCAGCGCCTGACAGCCGTCGATCAGCTCATCCAGATTATGCGGCGGGATGTTGGTGGCCATCCCCACCGCGATGCCAGAGGAGCCATTGGCCAGCAGGTTCGGAAAGGCGGCGGGCAGAACAACCGGCTCTTCCAGCCGCCCGTCATAGTTGGGGCGGAAATCGACGGCGGTCTCATCAATGCCTTCCATCAAGGCCTCGGCCGCGGCAGTCACCCGCGCCTCGGTATAGCGGCTGGCAGCCGGGTTATCGCCGTCGATGTTGCCGAAATTGCCCTGCCCGTCCACCAACGGGTAGCGCATGTTGAAATCCTGGGCGAGCCGCGCCATCGCGTCATAGATCGCCATGTCGCCATGCGGGTGAAAATCCCCCATGGTGTCGCCGGCGATCTTCGCTGATTTGAGGAAGCCCCCCGTCGGCGTGAGCCGCAGCCGCCGCATCGCCCAGAGGATTCGGCGGTGGACCGGCTTCAGCCCGTCGCGCGCATCCGGCAGCGCGCGGTGCATAATGGTGGACAGCGCATAGGTCAGATACCGCTCACCGATGGCGCGGGACAACGGCTCTGACAGGGTCACGCCGGTCGGCCCTTCGGACTTGGGCTCTTCGGACTTGGGCCCCCCGATCTTGGGAGATTCATCATCATCGGTCATGGATGTTGTGTAAGCTGCCAAGCGGCGGCGGTCCAGATGGCTTGCGCAGACACCGGGCACAAAGCCCGGATGCGTCTTGACGCGCACGAAAAGGACTCAACCCCATTGGCAAGCCTGTGGTAAGGCAACAGCACCCAAACGTCGGACAACACGATGCTGCGACTGACCCTGCTTTTGTGCGGCACCATGCTGCTTGCGCTGATCATCTTTGGTGAGGATCGCGGCCAGTTGCGTCCGGGGTTGGCCGAAGCCGCCCGTCAAGCCGCCCAAGAGGCCGAACGCGCCGCCCTCGCCCCGCCCGAGCCGCCGCTGCCCGAGCCGCCACCGCCGGTTCTGGCCACCGCACCGGACTTGTTCGAACCGCCGCCAGAGGTGGCCGCCGCCGAGCCCCCGCCCTATGTCGAGCCCGAACGCGAGCCTGTGGCCGCCCTGGAAGAACCGGTGTTTTCGCTGGCCAATCTGGGCAACGAACCGGTCCCGGGCGAAAATGGCGCGCCGCCGGTCGCCGACGAACCCCTGGTGCCCGCTCCCGATCTTGCAGCCGAGGTCCCGGCGGACCCACCGACTGACCCGGAATCGCAACCAGCGACCGGCACCGTCTGGACCGTGGCCGCCAATTCGGTGAATCTGCGCGCCACCCCCTCGACTGACGCGGACATCCTGACCAAACTTGGCCAGGGTGAAGCGGTGGTTCTGGTCGCCACTGTCGACGACGAATGGGCGCAGATCATCGTGCAAAACGATGGGCTGGTCGGCTATGTCGCCATGAGCTATCTGTCGCCCGCCGCGCAATAGGCGGCGACCACTACGGACCGCGTGATGCCCCCTCGTTCCATTCTGATCACCGGCTGCTCTTCCGGCATCGGCCTTGACGCGGCACGGGGCCTGCGGGCGCGGGGCTGGCGGGTGTTCGCGACCTGCCGGCAAGCGAACGATTGCGACCGATTGCAGGGCGAGGGGCTGGAAAGCTTTGTGCTGGATTACGCCGATGAGGCCAGCATCGCCGCCGCCGTCGCCGAGGTTTCGGCGCGCACCGGCGGCACGCTGGACGCAGTTTTCAACAACGGCGCCTATGCGTGCCCAGGCGCGGTCGAGGATCTGCCACGCGATGCCCTGCGCGCCATCTTCGAGGTCAATCTTTTCGGCTATCACGACCTTGCCCGGCGGGTGATCCCGATGATGCGGGCTCAGGGCCAGGGGCGGATCATCAACTGCTCCTCTGTCCTCGGCCTTGTCGGCATGACCTGGCGCGGAGCCTATGTCGCGACCAAATTCGCGATGGAGGGGTTGACGGATGTCTTGCGCATCGAAATGCGCGGCACCGGGATCGAGGTCATCCTGATCGAACCGGGACCGATTGCCACCAGGATTCGCGAAAACGCCATCCCGCATTTCGAACGCTGGATCGACTGGCAGGCCTCACCCCGGGCGGACCAGTACCGGGGGCTTCTGGCGCGGCTGTACGAACCTGCGACGAAAAAAGATGCGTTCGAGCTGCAACCCAAAGCGGTGACCGCCAAGCTGATCCACGCGCTTGAGGCAAGACGCCCCAAGGCCCGCTACTTCGTCACCACGCCAACCTATCTGATGAACGTTGCCCGCCGCATCCTGCCCACACGGGCGCTGGATTGGCTGATCGCCCGGGCTTGATGCAGCAGGCGCCCAAGAATTTTCGCCGAAAACTCCTGGGCCTTGCACTGGCAGCGCGAATTTCCTTCGCATCCAAAGATTTCGCCCCTAAGTGACCTCAAAAGGAGACGCCAATGCTGTCAGACCCGATTTTCCTCTTCGCCGCCGCCGCCTGCCTTGTCGTGCTGGGCATCCTTCTGTTCGGGATCGCCAGTTTCGCCAAGGGAGGTGAGTTCAACAAGCGCAACGCCAACAAGATCATGCGCTGGCGGCTGGGCGTGCAATTCGTGGCCGTGATCGCGATCGTGGCCTTCGCCTGGCTGCGCTCGGGGGGGAACTGATGGTCGTTCTGTCGAAAATCTACACCAAGACCGGCGACGCCGGGGAAACCGCGCTGGGCAACGGCGCGCGGGTCGCAAAACACTCGCTGCGGGTCAGCGCCTATGGCACGGTGGACGAGACCAACGCCACGGTCGGCCTCGCGCGGCTGCATGCAACGGGTGACCTTGACGCGGCGCTCAAGCGGATCTCGAACGACCTCTTTGACCTTGGGGCCGATCTGTGTACCCCTGACCGACATCTGGACCCGACGCTGTCCTACACTCCGTTGAGCATGATCGAAAACCAGGTCAACCGGCTTGAGGCCGAGATCGACGCGATGAACGACCGCCTCACGCCCTTGCGCAGCTTCATCCTGCCGGGGGGGTCGGTGCTGGCGGCACAACTGCACCTGTGCCGCACCATCTGCCGTCGCGCCGAACGCCTGGTGGTCGAGACCGCCACGATGGAAGACGTGAACCCCGAGGCAGTCCGCTACCTGAACCGGCTTTCTGACTGGTTCTTTGTCGCCGGCCGCATCGCCAACAACGATGGCAAGGATGATGTCCTTTGGGTGCCGGGCCTGACGCGCTGATCGCCCTCGCCGATCACAACGCAGTCCAAACGCGGCGTCGTGACGCTGAAACCGGTCGCATTTGCTCTGTTCCGGGGGCTTGGCCTGCGATACTAAGCCCCATTGGCTTTTTACGCCTCAAGGGGCGGGAATGAGGAGCATCTGGTCATGAAGGTTCTGGTCCCGGTCAAGCGGGTGATCGACTATAACGTGAAGGTCCGCGTCAAGGCGGACGGGTCCGGCGTCGATCTGGCGAATGTGAAGATGTCGATGAACCCCTTTGACGAGATTGCCGTCGAAGAGGCGATCCGTCTGCGCGAAAAGGGCATCGCGACCGAAGTGGTCGTGGTCTCTATTGGGGTGAAACAGGCCCAGGAAACGCTGCGCAACGCGCTGGCCATGGGCGCCGACCGCGCCATCCTGATTGAGGCGGCCACGGACGTCCATGTCGACATCGAACCCCTCGCCGTGGCCAAGCTGCTGGCAGCGGTGGTCAAAGAAGAGGCGCCGGGCCTCGTCCTTTGCGGCAAGCAGGCCATCGACAACGATATGAACGCAACCGGCCAGATGCTGTCGGCCCTGCTGGGCTGGTCGCAGGCCACCTTTGCCAGCGAAGTGGCGATCGAGGGCGACAGCGCCCGCGTGACACGTGAGGTGGACGGCGGTCTGCAGACAATCACCGTCAAACTGCCGACGATCATCACGGTTGACCTGCGGCTGAACGATCCGCGTTATGCCAGCCTGCCCAACATCATGAAAGCCAAGGCCAAGCCACTGGCGATGAAGACGCCCGCCGATTACGGCGTGGACGTGTCGCCCCGGCTTGCCGTGCTCAAGACGGTGGAACCGGCCGGGCGCAAGGCGGGGGTCAAGGTCGGCTCGGTCGCCGAACTGATCGCGAAACTCAAAGACGAAGCAGGGGTGATCTGATGGCCGTACTTCTTCTTGCCGATGTGAATGACGGGCAACTGCAGACTGATCAAGTCGCAAAGACCCTGACTGCGGTGCAGGCGCTTGGCCCGGTCACCGTTCTGGTGGCCGGTCAGGGCGGCGAGGCTGCCGCTGCCGAGGCGGCAACGCTGACCGGGGTGTCCAAGGTGCTCTTCGCCGGGGATCACGCCTATTGCCATGGGCTTTCCGAACCAACCGCCGCGCTGGTCGTGTCGCTTGCTGCAGGGTATGAGCATATCGTTGCCCCCTCGGGTGCGTTGTCGAAATCGGTGCTGCCCCGGGTTGCCGCCCTTCTGGACGTGATGGTGATTTCCGAGGTGCTGGCGGTGCACGACGCCGCGACCTTCGACCGCCCGATCTATGCCGGCAACGCGGTGCAGACCGTGAAATCCTCGGATGCGAAAAAGGTGATGACCATTCGGACCGCGACCTTCGACGCCGCGGCCAAGGGCGGCGCAGCCCCGGTCGAGGCGCTGGCGACCGCTGCCGATGGCAGCCTGTCGGCCTGGGTCGAGGACAAGGTGGCCTCAAGCGACCGGCCCGAACTGACCTCGGCCGGGATCGTGGTGTCGGGCGGGCGCGGCGTGGGCAGCCAGGCCGATTTCGCGATGATCGAAAAGCTGGCCGACAAGCTGAACGCCGCTGTTGGTGCCAGCCGTGCCGCCGTGGACAGCGGCTATGCGCCGAACGACTGGCAGGTGGGCCAGACCGGCAAGGTTGTCGCACCCGACCTGTATGTGGCGGTCGGCATCAGTGGCGCGATCCAGCACCTCGCCGGCATGAAAGACAGCAAGATCATCGTCGCGATCAACAAGGATGAAGAGGCCCCGATCTTCCAGGTTGCCGATTATGGCCTGGTGGCCGATCTGTTCACCGCCGTGCCGGAGCTGATCGAGAAATTGTAGGGTGGGGAGTATTCCCCACCCTACCTTACGCCTGCGCGCCCCCCTGCTTGCGCCACTCGGCACCAGCAGGCATAAGCGAAACAAAGCAGGAGGCGGCGAAATGGACATCAGGCAGGTGGGCGTGGTCGGCGCAGGCCAGATGGGCAACGGCATCGCGCATGTCTTTGCTCTGGCCGGGTATCAGGTTCTGATCACTGACATTTCTGAAGACAGTCTGACAAAGGCCGTCGCGGTGATCGAACGCAACATTGACCGCCAGGTGTCGCGCGGCAAGGTGATGCCCGCCGACAAGCGCGCGGCAATGGAGCGGATCAAGACCACGCTCAAGCTTTCCGACCTTGGCCAATGCGACCTGATCATTGAGGCCGCGACGGAACGCGAGACTGTAAAGCAGGCGATCTTCGAGGACCTTCTGCCGCATCTGAAGCCGACCACAATCCTGACCTCCAACACCTCGTCAATCTCCATCACCCGGCTGGCCAGCCGCACCGACCGGCCGGAAAAGTTCATGGGGTTCCACTTCATGAACCCGGTGCCAGTGATGCAGCTGGTGGAATTGATCCGGGGTATCGCCACTGATCAGGAGACGTGGGACACGTTGCATGCGGTCGTCCGCAAGCTGGGTAAGACGGCGGCGAGTGCCGAGGATTTCCCCGCCTTCATCGTCAACCGCATCCTGATGCCGATGATCAACGAGGCGGTCTATACGCTGTATGAGGGCGTGGGGTCGGTCAAATCCATCGACGAATCGCTGAAACTGGGCGCGAACCACCCGATGGGGCCGCTGGAACTGGCGGATTTCATCGGGCTGGATACCTGCCTCGCGATCATGAACGTGCTTCACGACGGGCTGGCGGATACCAAGTACCGGCCCTGCCCGCTGCTGACGAAGTATGTCGAGGCCGGGTGGCTGGGGCGGAAAACGCAGCGGGGGTTTTATGACTATCGGGGCGAGGTGCCTGTGCCGACGCGGTGACGATAGGATCTTATATGGGCCTAGCTGAGAAATCTCTTCCGCTCGATCTTCTAAGCAAGGCCTCACTTCGGGGAAATGAGTATGCTTGGCCTGTTGATGACATTCCGGCTGTAATCGAAGCAACGAAGGCGGCTGGCATGGTCAGCATTGGCGGCCAGTTGCAGTTTCGATTCCCCGATGGCGCAACCTGCGAATGCTATTGGGTAGCGGTGGATACATCAAAAACAGTTTCAGCTGACCTTCCGAAGACTGAACTCGTGGCCCAATCAGCGGCAGCAGCAGTTTCTGCTTTCGACACCCTCAAAACTCGCTATGACTTCCTTGCGGAAGGTCGATCAAATTTCTCAAAGCATTTCAAAGAGTTTGAAGCCAGCGGTGGAAATCCAAGTGAAGTGGTCTGCTTTGTTTGGTATGTGAGGGCTTAGAAACGCGTTGCTATCTGAGAGTGCCGTGTTGAAGCCCTCCTCGCTTGAAAGCTTCAATTGGCTGGACGGCGTATGCTCGTCGTTGACTTCGTCACTCCTCGCGAGTCGTCTCCGACAAGGAGACGAAGTTGAACGAGGAGGCCCTACTTCCCCAATGCCAGCGTCTGCTCGCGCAACCACGCCAGGAACCCCCTCGGGTTGCCGTCCCATTTCTTCAGCTCCTCCGCCGGGATCGGGTGGCCGATCACCGGGCGTTGCTGTTTGAAGAGGCAGCGCTTGATTTCGTGCAAGAGCAGGCCCTGCCGGATCGTGTCGGAAACCTTGTTCGCGATCAGGAACGCGCGAGAGTTCTGGCCCGCGAAATAGATCGGCAGGATCGTCGCCCCGGAGGATTTGACGATCTTGTGGGTAAAGACGTTCCACTCCGCCTCCACCGCCGGGCCCCACCAGCCCTCGCTCATCGCGACCTTGCCGGCGGGGAACAGGATGATGACCCCCCCTGCCTTCAGATGGTCCATCGTGTCCTTGCGCATCTGAAGGCCCAACTCACGCGAGTTGTCCTCATGCGGGAAGGGCACGGGGATCATGAATTCCTCGACCTCGGGGATGCCGGTCAGCAGGCTGCGGGTCAGGATCTTGAAATCCGACCGGACGCGATTGACCAATTCGGCCATCAGCATCCCGTCCACCAGACCCGACGGATGGTTCGCCACCACGACCAGGGGGCCGGTGGCGGGGATGCGGGCGATCTCCTCCGGCGGTGTATCGATTCGGATGCCCATGTGGCGGATCGCCTTGGGCCAGAACGGCGCGCCGTGCGGGGCACCCGATTTCTCAAAGCTGCGGATCAGGCGGAGAAGCTGGACCTTGGCGGTCAGCCATTCGATCAGCCGGATGGCAAAGGCCTTGAACGGGTTCTTGAACGTCCCGGCATAGCTGAGCCGGTGCATTTCATAGCGGCCTTCACGCGGCGCCCGCTTGGGCACCCCGTCAAGCGGCTTCACCGTCTTTGCAATATGTGCCTGTTCCGTCACGAAGCGACTGCCTTCATCCGCGTTCAGCCTCAGTACTCTTCCCCGAAGCGGGCTGCAACCAATGCCTCCAGCGCGTCGGCAAGCTTCCCCGCTTCTGCCCCGGATAACTGAACCTCAATAGTGGTTCCGCGTGATGCTGCCAACATCAAAAGCCCCATGATGCTGTCGCCCGACACCGACAGACCGTCCTTTGAGACCTGAGCCCGGGCATCATGCGCCTCGACCACCTCGACAAAACGGGCGCTGGCGCGCGCGTGCAGGCCCTTTTCGTTGATGATCTGCAGCTTGCGGGTTTCCAACATCAGGCCAAAGAGCCAAGGTCAAGCGCGTCGATGTACTTGCGTCCGGCGTCAAGTGCGGCGGCAACCGCCTCGGGTACCGCAAGATCGCGCGACTTGGCCAGCTTGATCAGCATCGGCAGGTTGGCCCCGTAAAGGATTCGCCGGCCCGAGGTGGCACAGGCCGGCAGGGACAGGTTCGCGGGGGAACCGCCGAACATGTCGGTGACCAGCACCACCCCATGGCCGGTGTCTACCCCATCGGCCGCGACGCAGATTTCCTGCTGCTTGGCGTCGCGGTCGTGGTCATCCTCGATCGAGATGGCGCGCACCCCGTCCTGCTTGCCCACGACATGCTCCACCGCCGAGAGATACTCTCGCGCCAGACCGCCATGCGCCACGATCACGATGCCGATCACGCGAGTGTCACCTTCGTTGCTTCGGGCTGGCCATCAGCGGCCTCGCGTTCCAGTTCCCGATGACGTTATGACACCGGCCAGCCGGCTTGTGCAAGCGCGGAACCGACCCGTTCGGCCACCATCACCGACCGATGTTGCCCACCGGTACAGCCAAAGCCGATCGCCAGATGCGCCTTGCCCTCGGCTACATGCGCCGGAAGGAGAAACAAGAGGAGGTCCTGCAACTTCTGGAAGAACTCGGCAAAGCGCGGATCGGCGCTGACAAAGGCGTCCACTTCGGGCGCACGACCGTCCAGGTTGCGCAATTCGGCCAACCAGTGCGGATTGGCGAGGAATCGACAATCAAAGATCATGTCCACCCCGCGCGGCACCCCGCGCTTGTAGCTGAACGACTGCACCGACACCGACAACCGCCCTGCGGTCCCGGTGTCAAAGCGGGCGGCGACTTCGGCCTTCAGATCATGCTGGGTCAATTCGGTGGTGTCGATCAGATGGTCGGCCCGCACCCGGATCGGCGCCAGCAGATCGATCTCGCGCTCGACCCCTTCTGCCGGGGTTTCGGCTGGGGCCAGGGGATGGCGGCGGCGGGTTTCGGAAAACCGTCGGATCAGCACCCCTGGCGAGCAGTCAAGATACAACACCTCAAGCAGCACCCTGGGATCGCGGGTCAGGCTGTCGATCAATTCGATCAGTGCGGTGGCATTGAAATCACGGTTGCGGACATCCAGGCCCAGCGCAACCGGACGCACCAGAGGCGCACCGTCTATCAGCCGGGGGACCAGGCTGAGGGGAATGTTGTCGATCCCCTCATAGCCCATATCCTCGAGCACGCGGATTGCGGTTGTCCGCCCCGCGCCCGATGGCCCGGTGACAAGAACAAGGTGGTGATCGGGATCGGTTTCAACCGGCATCTGAGGTTCCGCATGGCGTCATGCCCGCCGTCCATAGCGTAGGTAGTGCAGGATCGCGGCAGGAAAATGATCAATCTGCGCCCGCAACACCAGATCGACCGTACATCCCAGCATCGTGATCTTTCGGGGCGGCGGCAACCGCTGGTCTTCGCATTGGCCAAGATCGACGACCAAAGCTACCTGCGCGAAGCTGACGCTTGGCGCGGCCAGCAAGCCCAGGCCCCGCGCCTCGATCATCCCGGCAAGCGCCTCGGGGCAGCGGGCGACCAGACCGCCCGCCTCGACAGTCAGGATGGTCTGGTCATCCGCCACAAGCTGCGCACCAAGCGCGATCAACTGCAGCGCAAGGCCCGATTTTCCAGACCCCGAAGGACCAAGAATCAACAGCCCACGCCCTTTGGCCGCGACACAACTGGCATGGATCAAGGGGCTGGGCGCGGTCACACGGGCAGGCCAACCACAAAGCGCGCGCCCAAGGGGGGCGAGGTGGGATCAGCGGCGGTCGGGCGGATGTTCTCGGCCCAGATGACCCCGCCATGCGCCTCGACGATCTGCTTGGAGATGGCAAGACCCAGGCCGGAATGCTTGCCGAACTCGGCCTGCGGGCGTTCGGAATAGAACCGCTTGAACACCTTGGCCAGGGCCTGTTCGGGGATGCCCGGGCCAGTGTCCTCGACCACCACCAGCACCCGGTTGTCGCGCCGCCGCGCCCAGACGCGGACGGCATCTCCCTCGTCGCAGAACGAGATCGCGTTGGTGACAAGGTTCACGAACACCTGCGCCAGCCGCGCCTCCAACCCGTGGATAGAGATCGGGTCGCCGGGCAGGTCGATGATGAAATCCACACCCTTGTCGCCAGCCTGCTGGCTTAGGTACTGGCACAGGTTCGACAGCGTTTTCAGAAGATTGAACTCTTCTTCCTCTTCCTTCACCAACTCGCTGTCCAGCCGCGAGGCGTTGGAGATGTCGCTGACCAGCCGGTCCAGCCGCCGCACATCCTGTTCGATCACGTCCAACAGTTTTTCGCGCTGTTCATCCTTTTTCACAAAGCGCATCGAGCCGACGGCCGAGCGCAAGGACGCCAACGGGTTCTTGATTTCATGCGCGACATCGGCGGCGAATTGTTCATTGCCGTCGATGCGGTCGTAAAGCGCCGAGACCATGCTGCGCAGGGCAACCGACAGCCGGCCGATTTCATCGGGCCGCGCGGCAAGGTCGGGGATCCGGACCCGGTTCTGCGCCACCCGGCGCGTGTCGCGGTCACGCCCGGATTCAGCGGCCGCCGCCAGGTCGGACAGCGGGTTCGAGATGGTCGAGGCCAGCATCAGGCTAAGCCCGACCGACAGCACCAGGGCCACGATGAATATCTGCAGGATCTGTTCGCGTTCATAGCGGACAAGGCGGTCGATTTCGGCCGAATGCGAGGTCAGCACAACCGTGCCCACGCTTTCGCCCATCACGGTAATCGGGGCGGCGACCGAAAACAAAAGCCGCCCCTCGTTGTCGCTGACACTCTCGGTGACCGTCTTGCCGCCCCGCGCCGCTTCGAACACCTCGGTCGCTTGTTGCGCGGCATCGATGGTTTCCGTCCGGACCGTCTGCCCTTGCCGCAAAAGAAAGGTGATCCCGCGCCAGACACTTTCCAGAAAGTCGGTAAAGAACGTCGGCTGCCCGGGATTGGTCAGCAGGGTTTCGGTGCCCTGACCAACCTTTGAAGCGATGATCCTGCCGCCGGGATCAAGGATGAACAATTCGATCTGCGGATCGATCGACAGCGTTCCCAGCGGCTGGCGAAAGTCAAAGCTTTGCAGCGAGGTCCCAAGCAGCGCCTGATAGACATCGGCAATCAGTTCGGCCTGTCGCGCCATGCCCTGCTGGCGCTGCAACACCAGGCTGTCGCGAAACGGGTTCATCGACAGCACGCCCACCACCACCAAAACCAGCGCCATCAGGTTGAAGACGATGATCTTGCGGGCCAGGGGCGACCGGTTCAGCCCCCCCATCGCATTGCCGCCGCGACCTTCCTTCAGCCGCTCGACCGTTTCATCCGGCGAGACCCAGTCTTCGCCCAGAAGCACATCGCCAGACCGCTTGGGCCTGGGGTCTTCCTGTCCGATCCGGGGCAGTGAATTCATGACCTCAGACCGTCACTCTTCGTTGTAGCGGTAGCCGATCCGGTAAAGCGTCTCGATCGCGGTAAAGTCGTCATCGACCGACCGCATCTTCTTGCGCAGCCGCTTGATATGGCTGTCGATGGTCCGGTCATCGACATAGACCTGATCATCATAGGCCACATCCATCAACTGATCGCGCGATTTCACAAAGCCGGGGCGTTGCGCCAGCGCCTGCAAGAGCAGGAACTCAGTGACGGTAAGCGACACCTCCATCCCCTTCCAGGTGACCGAATGGCGCAAGGGGTCCATCCGCAGGGCCCCGCGCTCCATCATCCGGGTCTCTTCGGTGGCCGCCGCCTCACCGCTGTTGACCGCCTCTTGCCGGCGCAACAGGGCACGGATGCGTTCGACCAGCAGGCGCTGGCTGAACGGCTTTTTCACATAGTCGTCGGCCCCCATGCGCAGGCCCAGAACCTCGTCGATCTCGTCGTCCTTCGAGGTCAGGAAGATCACCGGGATCGCGGTTTTCTGCCGCATCCTTTGCAACAAGTCCATCCCGTCCATTCGGGGCATCTTGATGTCCAGAACCGCCATGTCGGGCATGCGGCGATTGAACGCCTCTAGCGCGGACTGGCCGTCGTTGTAGGTTTCCACCTCAAAGCCCTCAGCCTCCAGCGTCATGGCAACCGAGGTCAGGATATTCCGGTCGTCGTCCACAAGGGCGATGCGGGACATGGTCAACCCTCTTCTGTTCCAGGCGCCACCCGGTGTGCTACCTGGTTACGTCTTGCCCCATAGTCGGCTTTGCGCGGCATCAAAGCAACAATAATCCGAATCATCGTCCTTTATCCTTGGCACGGGCGTTCACGGGGCCACCGGCCCGGCCTGCGCCAGAGTACAGCGGCCTGGCGGACCGAATTGGTGGCGCTAACCTGGGAATGATTGCGCTAACTGTCGGAAATCACAGTGTTCTGTTACCAAAGCATCATGCTATAGCCGTCGCAGGCCCGTCCCAACAGATGGACGCAGCGCCACCAACGGAGCAGAGACATGGCACAGGGACAGGTAAACCCCCATCACCGGCTGGAACAGCACGGCATCCTGGGGGTGGCCCAGGCCCATTACAATTATTCCGAAGCGGCGCTGCTTGAGGCCGCGCTTGTCCGCGGCGAAGGGCACCTGGGCCAGGGTGGGGCGTTCTTGTGTACGACCGGGCAGTTCACCGGCCGATCGCCCAAGGACAAGTTCGTCGTGCGCACTGCGGCGACGGAAGCCACGATCTGGTGGGACAACACCTCGGCCATGTCACCCGACGCCTATGCACGGCTCAAGGCGGATATGCTGGCGCATGTGCAGGGTCGCGACCTTTTTGTGCAGGACCTTTACGCTGGTGCCGACCCATTGCACCGTCTGAACGTGCGGATCGTCACCGAATTGGCCTGGCACGGCCTGTTCATCCGCCATCTCTTGCGCCGCCCCCCGCGTGACGCGCTTGACACTTTCCTGCCCGAGTGGACCATCATCAACTGCCCGTCGTTCAAGGCCGACCCCGCGCGTCACGGCACCCGGACCGAAACCGCCATCGTGCTGAATTTTGACGACCGGACCGTGCTGATCGCCAACACCGGCTATGCGGGGGAAAACAAGAAGGCGGTGTTCACCGTCCTCAACTATCTTTTGCCGGACAAGGGCGTGATGCCGATGCATTGCAGCGCCAACCATGCGCCCGGCAATCCGGTGGATGCCGCCGTGTTCTTTGGGCTTTCGGGCACCGGCAAGACCACGCTTTCGGCGGCGCCAGACCGCACGCTGATTGGCGATGACGAACATGGCTGGTCCGACCGTGGGGTGTTCAACTTTGAAGGCGGCTGTTACGCCAAGACCATCGACCTGTCGCCCGAGGCCGAGCCCGAGATCTATGCCACCACCCACCGCTTTGCGACGGTGGTGGAAAACATGGTCTACGACCCCGAGACGCTTGAGATCGACTTTGCCAACCGCAGCCTCACCGAAAACACCCGCTGCGCCTATCCGCTTGAGGCGATTTCCAACGCAAGCGCCACCGGCCTCGGCGGCCATCCGCGCCATGTGGTGATGCTGACCTGCGATGCCTTCGGCGTGCTGCCCCCGATTGCACGGCTGACCCCGGCGCAGGCAATGTATCATTTCCTGTCGGGGTTCACCGCCAAGGCCGCAGGGACAGAGCGCGGGGTGACCGAACCCACGCCGACCTTCTCGACCTGCTTCGGCGCGCCCTTCATGCCCCGCCGCCCCGAGGTTTACGGGAAGCTGTTGCAGGCCAAGATCGCCCGGCACGGGGCGTCCTGCTGGCTGGTCAACACTGGCTGGACGGGTGGGGCCTATGGCACCGGGCCGCGCATGCCGATCCGCGCGACTCGGGCGCTTTTGGCGGCGGCGCTGGACGGCACCCTGGGCGCAGGGGCCTTCCGCAAGGACCCGGTGTTCGGGTTCGAGGTTCCGGTCGCCGTGCCGGGGGTAGAGGCTGCCTTGCTTGACCCGCGCGGCACCTGGGCCGATCCGGCCGCCTACGAGGCACAGGCCGCGCGGCTGGTGGCCATGTTCCAGGCGAACTTTGCGCAGTATTTGCCCTTCATCGATGCCGATGTCCGGGCAGCCGTGATCGGCTAGACTGCGGGCGGCCAGGCTGCAGGCAGCGACGGATGGTTGACGCCCGACCGCAAAGCCCGGATCATCCTGGCGTCGGGCATCAAGGGGCAGCCATCATGCGGAACTGGCGGCAAGCGATCGTGGCGGCGCTGATCCTTGGGTCGGCCTTGGCACGGGCGGCCCTTGCGCAGGCCGAGCCGCCCTTTGCCGCTCCTGGCATCGTGCTGGAAAACATCGGCATCTACTGCCGCCCCGAAATCAACGGTACCGAGGCTGCTCCAGACACCGCCCTTGGCTATATCAATCTGATGGAGACGCCCCCGAACTTTGCCTATCGTCAGACCGAGGTGCCGGCCCGGCTGGGTATTTCCTTTGGGGTCCAGCTGGTGGCGGACCGCGACATGGCCAATGTGCGCGTCCTGACATGGAAGCCCGGTGCCACGAGTCCCGAAAGCTGGACCACCGACATCATCGCCGGTGAGCACAAGATGCGCGGGTTTGTGTTCGAATATGCCGACGAGCTGATCCTGGGCCCCTGGCAGATGGAGGCGTATGATGGCGACCTGTTGTTGTACCGCGTGACGTTTCAGGTGCTGCCCGGCACAGAGCTGCCAAGCGTCACCTCGGACTGCACTTTGGTGTCATGATGCGGCTTGGCGCCCTTGGGTTATGGACAGCTCTGCTGGCTGGCACCGCGTTTGCGGAACCCGCGCCACCGATGTCGGACCCGATGGTGGCCAGCCTGCAGATCGGCGTGTTCTGCGCCTTGCAGACCATGGACCAGATGCCCGCGCCGGGAACGCTTTCGGGCTGGATCCATGTCGTGGACCACGACGTCGCCTTTCATTGGCCGGGCCGTCAGGTGGTGCCCGCAGCCCTTGGCATTGCCTTCGGTGTCAAGGCGCAGCTTGCCACCGGCAAGGACGCCCCGTTCGCCCAGATGCGGGTGTACAAGCCCGACCTTGCCATTCCCGAAATCTGGGACACCGGCTTTACCGACCTTGCCCCCTCGCTGGCCTTCTTTCGCTTCGACGCCCCGGCCGAAATGAGCCCCGGCATCTGGCGATTCGAGGCATGGGCCGGGGACACCCAGCTTTACACGGTAGAATTTGAGGTGGTCCCCGCCGAGTCCCTGCCCGAAATCGCACAGGCTTGCGACGCGGTGTCATGATGGCCGCGACACTTTCGGTCTCTTGACGCGCTCCGTGTGAAATCTAATTGCTCTGCGACCGCGAAGGCGCTAGACCTTTGCGACCGCAGAAACCCGCAGGGATCAAGGGGGCGACCATGCCGCATGATGGACAGACCGTGACCGAAACCGTCGTGCTGCCCGGTCTGTTGGACCTTACTGCTGCCATCCTGCCCGAGCTTGACGGGGCTCTGGCCACCGCGCTTGAAACCTTGCGCGCCCGGGTCACCGTCGCGGGCCGTTTGTCCGCCCCGGCGCTGGAGGTGCATCAGGACCAGGCCCATGCCGTGGCCTGGCTTGCCACCTATGTCGAGGGTTTGCGCCAGTTGCGCGCCTGGGCCGGGCGGGTGGACGCGGCTGGTGGCTTTACCGCGATAGAGGCGCTGATCCTGCAGATCGGCTTTGGCGAATACCTGTGCCAGATCGCCGGTGGCATCCCGATGAGCCAGCTTGAAGCCGCCCGCCTGGGCGACATGGGGGTGACCTGGGTGCCGTCAGACGCCGCGACCCGGCTGATGGCCCATGGCAACACCCCCGCCGCGCGCGCCGATCTGGTGGCGCTGATGCAGGACAACCAGGGCCGCGCCACCTTTGGCGCGCCGGGCCTGGATGACGAGCTGGAAATGATTCGCGACCAGTTCCACCGCTATGCCGAAGAAAAGGTGATTCCGGTCGCGCAAGCCTGGCACCTTGACGACCAGCTTATCCCGATGGAGGTGATCGACGAGCTGGCCGAAATGGGCGTGTTCGGCCTGACCATCCCCGAGGAATACGGCGGCTTTGGCCTGTCCAAGGCGGCGATGGCGGTGGTGAGCGAGGAGCTTTCGCGCGGCTATATCGGCGTCGGCAGCCTTGGTACCCGCAGCGAGATTGCCGCTGAACTGATCCTGTGTGGCGGGACTGATGCGCAAAAGGCGAAATGGCTGCCCGGCCTCGCCTCGGGCGCGATCCTGCCAACTGCCGTGTTTACCGAACCGAACACCGGGTCCGACCTTGGGGCCTTGCGCACCCGTGCGCGCAAGGAGGGCGACGACTGGATCATCTCTGGTAACAAGACCTGGATCACCCATGCCGCGCGGACCCATGTGATGACCGTCCTGGCCCGCAGCGTCGAGGGCACGACCGACTACAAGGGTCTGTCGATGTTTCTGGCCGAAAAGACCCCCGGCACGGATGAGACGCCCTTTGTCGACAAGGGTCTGTCCGGTGGTGAGATCGAGGTCCTGGGCTACCGGGGCATGAAGGAATACACCGTCAACTTCGACGATTTCGCGGTAAAGGGCGAAAACCTCCTCGGCGGGGTCGAAGGTCAGGGTTTCAAGCAGTTGATGCAGACGTTTGAGTCCGCCCGCATCCAGACCGCCGCCCGCGCCGTGGGCGTGGCGCAATCGGCGCTGGAGACGGGGATGCAATACGCCCTGGACCGCAAGCAGTTCGGCAAAGCCTTGATCGCGTTTCCACGCGTGGCGGGCAAGCTGGCCATGATGGCGGTGGAAATCATGATCGCGCGGCAGCTGACCTATTTCAGCGCGTGGCAAAAGGACCATGACCGCCGCTGTGATCTTGAGGCGGGGATGGCCAAGTTGCTCGGCGCGCGGGTCGCCTGGGCTGCCGCCGACAATGCGCTGCAAATCCACGGCGGCAACGGCTTTGCGCTGGAATACCGGATCAGCCGCATCCTGTGTGACGCGCGCATCCTGAACATCTTCGAAGGGGCTGCCGAGATTCAGGCCCAGGTGATCGCGCGCCGCCTTCTGGACTGAAACTTCTTTGCCGGCCTTGACGGGCTGCCTTTGACGCCCCACCTTATGTTGACAGTGTAAAGACCAGGGGCACCCAATGGCTGAGACAATCCTCTTGACCGGTGTATCCGGTTTTATCGCCAAGCACATTGCGCTGAAGGTGTTGAACGCCGGCTACGACGTGCGCGGCACCGTCCGGCGGCTTGACCGGGGGGATGAGGTGCGCACAGCCCTTGCCCCGCATTTGACCAAAGGGGCCGGGACGATCCACTTCGTGCAGGCCGACCTTGAGGCCGATGCAGGCTGGGACGCGGCGATGCAGGGGGTGGCGGCGGTGGTCCACACCGCCTCGCCTTTTCCAATCGCACAGCCCAAGGATGCTGCCGTCCTGATCCGCCCGGCGGTCGAAGGCACCACGCGCGTTCTGACCGCTGCCGCCAAGGCCGGGGTGACGCGGGTGGTCCTGACCTCCTCTGTCGTGGCGGTCTTCGACCAGAAACACGATGACCGGTTGCAGGACGAAGCCGACTGGTGCGACCTGAACCTGCCCACAACCTCGGCCTATGCAAAATCGAAAACCCTTGCTGAACGCGCGGCGTGGGAGCTTGCGAAGACCAAGGGGCTGGCGCTGACGGTGATCAACCCCGGTCTGGTGCTTGGGCCCCCGCTTGACGAACACTACGGCTCGTCCCTGGGGCTGGTCGAGCGGATCATGAAGGGCAAGGACCCGGTCGTGCCCGACATGCGGTTTGCTGCGGTCGACGTGCGCGACGTGGCCGAAATGCACCTTAGGGCACTCAAACGCTCAGAGACCAAAGGCAAGCGCTACCTTGCGGTGGCCGGCCAATTGGGAATGGTCGAAATGGGCCGCGCCCTGAAGGCTGCCTATCCGACCCGCAAGATTCCAACCATGCAGGCCCCGCTGTTCCTGCTGAAAATCCTCGCCCTGTTCGATGCGCAGTTGCGGACAATCCTCCCGAGCCTCGGAAAGGATGTCCGCGTGTCCAATGTCCGCGCGGTGCGGGACATGGGGATGACGTTCACCGCGCCCAAGGCTGCGCTTCTCGCCTCGGCCGACTGGCTGGAGAAGCACGGCAAGGTCTGGAAATAGCCTCAGCCTTGACCGTTTGACGGCCGCTCGATCCCAAGGCGCGGATGCAGGCGACCAGCGACCACCCAGGCCGACACCAGGCCAACCCCCGCCGCAATGAAGATGCCCGGCAGGGGGGCCACCCACAAGACCAGCCAGGCCGCCCCCGGGGTCAGGATGCTCGAGACATCGCGAAAGCTGGAATAGACCGCCGACATCTCGGTCCGCTCGCTTGGTTTGACCGACATCAGGAACGGCAAGCCACCCACCACATCCAGCATCACCAGCATCACCGAGGCTGCCATGACCAGCCCGACCGTGACCCAGGGCAAAAAGGCCAGCAGCCCCGCCGCCAGAAACAGCCCACCGCAGATGCCAAAGGCCACCCGCACCGACCGGCGCACCGAAAGCCGCCGCGCCAGCCGGTTCAGCGCCGGGGCGGCGAACAGAAGCGCGTTGGTGATCGAAAGGGCGACGCCGCCGACCTTGTCGCCCAGCCCCGCCTCGATGCAGAAGATCGGCAGATAGACCACATAGACCCACCAGCCGCAGCTGCGCAGCACCGCAAACAGCCAGCCCGCGATCAGCCTTGGCTGGCCGAAGAACCGGCCAAGATAGCCCAGGGGGTTGACCGCCGGACGCTTGGCCCGGGCGATCTGCTTGCCATCGCCCAGTCGCAGCACCCAAAAGCTGACCAGCAAAACCAGCGCAAAGCTGCCCGCCACCAGAAACGGCGCCGGGGCCCAATGATGGTAGAGCCAGACCCCCGCCAGGGGCCCGATCATCCAGGCCGCCGCCGAATAGGCCATCTGCGCCGACTGGCTGCGGCCCAGATTGGCGCGGTCGACGTAGTCCAGCACATAGGCGTTCAGGCAGACAAAGATCGTCACGGTTGCCATGGCATTGCACATCAGCGCCAGGGGCACGGTCCAGAACGTCCCCACCGCGCCCAGCGCATTGCCGATCAGGTAAAGCCCGACCCCGCCGGTATAGGCCCAGCGCCGGGGCACCTTGCGCGTCGCCCAGGGCACCATAAGCCCCCAGACCAGCGCCACGATCCCCGCAACCAGATAGATCGCCGAGGTCGTCTGCGCATCGCCCAAGGCATCGTAAACCACCAGCGGCATGGTCGAAATCAGGATCCCCCGAATCGCGGCATCAAGGCCCGCCAGAAGGGCAAAATGCTCGATCCGCGGGGTCGGGCTGAATTTAAGCGCAAGCGGCAGATAGCGGTCGATCATGGCCCCAAAGGACTGCGCGCGGACGGCCCCGTCTGTCACACGGACGACATATTCCGTCTGTTCACGCCGGTCTGGTCAAAAGGGTGGGCGGGTCAAAAGATCGACCAGCCGGGCGCGGGCCTCGGGCAAGGGGCGGTCTTGCAATACCGGGCGCAGGCCCCGGTCCAGGAAATGCCCGGTCAACCGAAGGCCAAGACTGACCGCCGCTTGGGTCAGGGGCTGGGTGCCACCAAGCCCCTGAGGCAATGGCAAAAGCCGGTCGGCCCAGACCCCTGCCCCCGCCACGGACACCGCCCGTCCGGTCTTTGGGCTGACATAGGCCAGCCCCTCCGTGGCGCCGGTCACCGCACAGGCAGAAAGGTCAAGGCCAAAGCCAAGCTCCTCCAGCAGGCGCACCTCCCAGCGCAGATAGGCAGCGGCCCAGCCCGGCCCGCCAAGATCGTTGATCAAGGCCTTGGTCAATGCGAACAGGGCCGGATGGGGGTCACGCTCTGGCAAGGCCACCCGCAAGACGGCGCAGACCGACAAAAGCCCGGCCAGGGCCAGCCGGTCCGCCATCAGATGCGCCCGGCTGTCCAGCGGCTCTACCGTGAAGGCACCGATATGGTCCTGCAACCGCGCACGCCAGACCAGTTGCACGCCATTGCCCGGCTGCAGCACCGGTGCCAGCCGCCGCGAGGTCCCCCCCCGCACCACGCCCAGATGCCGGCCATGTGCAGGGGTGAACACCTCAAGGATCGCCGATGATTCGCCATGTTGGCGCACCGCGATCACCACTCCCTGGTCGCACCATTCGATCATGTGCCGACTATCGGTCAGGGACGGCAAGTGACGCAAGGTGACAGTTGCCACTGACCGGGAGGTTGGGTTTATCTCGCGTCATGAAAATCCGCCGCGCAGTAGCCCTGTTCATCACCCTAAGCGTCGTTGCGGCGCTGACCTTGCAGTTCGTGCTGAACGGCACCAAGCCGGGACTTGAACCCTGGGGCCCGCGACTGTGGGACCTTTTGCGCTACTTCACCATCCTGACCTGTGGCCTTGTCGGCGTGGTCATGGCGGGCGAGGCATGGGGCAGTCCCCGGGGCCGGAACCTGCACGCTATGGCCGCGATGAATATCGCGATGGTCGGGGTGATCTATCAGATCCTACTGGCCCCACCCGAGCCGATGACCGGCATCGACTGGTGGCCGGACTTTGGGTTTCACGTGGCGATCCCGATCATGACCGTGCTGTGGTGGGGGGTCTGGGCCCCAAAGCCGCTGGCGCTGGCGGCGCTGCCGATCTGGCTGATCTGGCCGACCGCCTATTGCGGCTATGCGCTGGTGCGCGGCGGGATCGAAGGCAAATATCCGTATTTCTTCTTTGACATTGCCAAGTTCGGACCGGCGCAGGTGGCGATCAACGTCGCCGGGCTGGTTTTGGTGTTTGCTGGTGCCGGGCTGGTGGTGTGGGTCTTGGCGCGCATCTTGCCGCAGCAAAGCACCTGACACCGTCGGGCCGTCAGTCGTCCGACACCGGGGCGTCATCCAGACCGGCCTGACCCAGAAGCGTGCGGCCCTGGCGATCCTCGACCTCGATCACCCAAAGATCAGGGTCGCGCGCCCGCTCACGGCGCAAAAGCGCATCGACATCGGCCTCGGGGCCATCGGTCAGCAGGACCCAGACCCGCGCGCCAGAGGCCAGATCGGTCTGACGCGCATAGGCCCGCGCGGTCCCGTCCAAAAGCGCGAGCTTGACCAGCACCGCCCCGGCCGTGGCATCGCCCTTGGCCGTCACATAGACCGGGATATCGGCCAGCCGCAACCGGGTAAGATAGGCCGAGACCCAGACCCCGCTGGCCAGCCGTGCGCTCACCGGATTTGCTCTTTTCCCAAATACTCCCGCCGGAGGCTCGGTCGCACGCGCATGAATCCCCGGCTCCCACCCGGACCAAATTCCTTCGAAGGAATTTGCAAAAGTCTTCGAAGACTTTTGGTCAGCTCACGCATCGCCGTCTTTGAAATCAAGACCCATTTCGGAATAGCGCTCGGGCTCGTCAAGCCAGTTCGGCCGCACCTTCACCTGCAAGAACAGATGCACCGTGCGGCCCAGAAAGGCGCTGATGTCGGCCCGGGCGGCCTGACCGATGGCCTTGATGGCCTCGCCCTTGTTGCCAAGCACAATGCCCTTGTGACCATCCCGCGCAACATAGACAATCTGATCGATCCGGGTGGTGCCGTCGGGCTTGTCTTCCCATTTTTCGGTTTCGACCGTCAGTTGGTAGGGCAGCTCTTCATGCATCCTGAGCGTCAGCTTTTCGCGGGTCATTTCGGCTGCGATCATCCGCATCGGCAGATCGGCTATCTGGTCTTCAGGATAGAACCAGGGGCCCTCGGGCAGTTCGCCCGCCAGCCAGTCGCGCAGGTCATCGACGCCATAGCCCTTTTCGGCGCTGATCATGAAGGTCTTCTTGAAGGGATAGGCGGCGTTCACCTCTTCGGCCATGGCAAGCAGGGTTTCGGCCTTGACCCGGTCGATCTTGTTGATGGCCAGCGCCACTGGCTGGTCCTGCGGCATCTCGTCGGCCAGCCGGTCGATGATCAGCCGCACCCCCTCAGTCAACCCGCGCGTCGCCTCGACCAGAAGCACGATCACATCGGCGTCCGAAGCCCCGCCCCAGGCCGCCTTGACCATGCTTCGGTCCAGCCTGCGCCGGGGGCGGAAGATGCCGGGCGTATCCACGAACACGATCTGCGCCTGCCCCGCCATTGCGATACCGCGGATCCGGGTGCGGGTGGTCTGCACCTTGTGGGTGACGATGCTGACCTTGGCCCCCACCATCCGGTTAAGAAGTGTGGACTTGCCGGCATTCGGCTCGCCGATCAGGGCTACAAAGCCGGCGCGGGTGTCAGTCATGCGAAGTCTCCATCCGTTCCAGAAGGTCCCGAGCCGCCAGTTGTTCTGCCAGTCGTTTCGACGCGGCGGTGGCTTCGGCAAAGGCACCGGTCTGCAGCGTGACCCGCAAGGTGAAGACCAGGGCATGGTCAGGGCCGGATCTGGCGGTTTCGGCGTAATCCGGCGGTGGCATGCCGCGGGCTTGCGCCCATTCCTGCAAGGCGGTCTTGGCGTCGCGCGCGTCCGGGGCGACGCCGGCAATCCGGTCGCCCCAAAGCCGCAGCACCAGCGCGCGGGCGGCCTCGAAGCCACCATCAAGATAGACGGCCGCGATCACCGCCTCGACCGCGTCACCCAGCAGCGCCTCTTTGCGCCGGCCACCGGTGAGCATTTCCGACCGGCCCAGCCGCAGCACCTCGCCCAGGCCGATGTCGCGGGCAACGTCGGCGCAGGTTTCCTTGCGGACCAGTGCGTTGAACCGGGGGGCAAGATGACCTTCGCGCGCGGCCTGATCGGCCGACAACAAAGCCTCGGCCATCACCAAGCCCAGCACCCGGTCCCCAAGAAATTCCAGCCGCTGGTTGTCAGGCCGGGTGGCACTGCCGATCGAGGCATGGGTCAGCGCGCGCGTCAGGTGGCTGGGGTCCTTGAAGGTATGGCCCAAACGGCCCTGAAAGGCCTTCAAATCGGCGGAAAGCCTCACTCGACCGCCTTGAAATAGCGGTCCGAGCGCCAGGTCCAGAAGAACAGCATCCGGCTGCCCGCCGCGGAAAAGATGATCCGGTCTGCGCGACCGATCAGGTATTCGGCGGGGACAAACCCCACCCCACCGGCCGCTTGGGCGTAGCGGCTGTCCTGGCTGTTGTCACGGTTGTCACCCATGAAGAAATAATGTCCGACCGGCACGGTATAAACCTCGGTGTCGTCGCCGTAGCCTGCGGTGTCGATGTTCAGCACATTATGCGTCTGGCCTTCGGGCAGGGTTTCGACAAAGCGGCTTTTCGTGCAGGTTCCGCCCGCGCCGACGGCGCCATTTTCACAGCGCGGCACGGACTGCATCGGGCCTTGCGCTTCGTAGATCTCCTCGAACACCCCGGCAGGTTCCTGCGGAGCTGCGACGCCGTTGATGTAAAGCACCCCGCCCTGCATCTGGATCTTGTCGCCAGGCAAGCCGATCAGCCGTTTGATGAAATCGTTGTTGTTCACCGGATGGCGAAACACCACCACGTCGCCGCGCTTGGGTTCCGAGGCCAGGATGCGGCCCTCGAACGGGCACATCGCAAAGGGGCACGAGTATCTTGAATAGCCGTAGGCCATCTTGTTGACGAACAGGAAATCGCCAACCAGCAGCGTGTCCTTCATCGATTCCGACGGGATCCAGAACGGCTGAAAGAACACGGTGCGAAACACGCCTGCGATGACCAGAGCCCAGACGATCGTCTTGAGCGTCTCTAGGATGCCGCCATCCGCCTTTTTCGTCGCCATGCTGTTTGACCTGTTCCTGGGCTATGTTGGCCGCTTCTTGATGGGAAGCGGGGCGGGAAGTCAAGCTTGGCGGGCCACCGGGTGCGCAGTTGGGCGGGCCTCGATCACCACAAAGGCCTGCGCCCAGGGGTGGTCGTCGGTCAGGGTGACATGGATCACGGCCTCGTGGCCCTCGGGCGTCATGGCGCGCAAGCGGTCCGCCGCCCAACCGGTGACATGCATCACCGGCTGGCCCGAGCGCAGATTGGTCACCGCCATATCCTTCCAGGCGATCCCCATCCGCAGTCCGGTGCCCAAAGCCTTGGAGCATGCCTCTTTTGCCGCCCAGCGCTTGGCATAGGTGGCCGCAACCGCACGGGGGCGGCCTTCGGCTTTCCGTTGCTCACGCTCGGTGAACACGCGGTTGCGAAAGCGGTCCCCAAAGCGGGCGAGGGTCGCCTCGATCCGTTCGATATTTGCCAGATCGGTGCCGATGCCCAGGATCAAGACCTTAGTCCAGCCGCGCGGTGACCGCCCCAGTCGCCTGGTTCAGCGTGACGATCAGGGTCGCGGGCAGGTAGGTGTCGGTCTCTATCATCCAGCGCTGGGAGGGGATGCGAAAGGTCAACCCGGTGGCAGGGTCATAGGCAGCGACCGCCTCAGCCAGCCCAAGCCCCGCCAGACCTGACCCGTCGGGACCGGATACCAGCACGCATTGGCCAAAGCCGATCTCGTCATAGGGCGGTGACAGGATCATCAGGTGAAACGCCGCCGCTGCCGGTTCATAGGTGTCGATCACCGCCAGCCGCACCTCGCCGTTGGCGAAAGTGCGGGTGTTCTCCTCCCAGGGTTCGGCCAAAAGGGCGGCGGAACTGCGCCAGTCGTCGCAGCCGCCAATCGATTGGCCAAGGGCCACGACGGGCAGGAAGGCCATCAGCAAAGGGGCCAGAAACAGGGTCTTGATCATGGGGTGCCTCCTGTGTCGGGCATTGTCAGGTCAGGGCGCGCTTGCCGTCAGGCTAAACGCCACAAGATCGACATCGATCTTCACCGCAGTTGGGATCACTTCACCGTCGATGTTGCCCTCGGCCGGCACGATTAGCGACAGCGCCCCCTCGTCTTCGCGCAAGACCTGGGCCTGATTGACGAAAACCGAATACCAGCCCAGGTCTGGGCCGCTGCCGACCATCCCACATTCAAAGTAGGTGCCATCGACCGAGGGGTAAAGCACCATCAGATGATAGGAACAGCAGGCCGGCTCGCCCGCCGTGTCCAGCGTGATCAGGCGGACCTGGCCGTCGGCATATTCCGCCGTCGTTTCGGCGGGCGGAAACACCAGAAAGGCCGCGTCGCTGACGTAGCTGTCACAAGAGTTGACGGCCTGCGCCAGGGCCGGGGTGACGCTGGCCGACAGGATGGCCAGAGCGGTCGCTGCATATTTCAGGGTCATGCTTGGGCCTCCTGGCCGGTTTGGGGTTTCAGACACGCGCCAGATCCATCCGGCGGCGCATTTCCTCGATAGCGGGGCCAAGGCCGCGAAAGATCGCCTCGCCCACCAGGAAATGGCCGATGTTCAGCTCGGCCAGTTCGGGGATGGCGGCGATCGGTTCGACATTGTCATAGGTCAGCCCGTGGCCGGCATGCACCTCTAGCCCCAGGCTGGCGGCCAGTTCGGCCCCCCGGCGGAGCGCCTGCAATTCAACCTCGGCGGCCTCAGTGTGGCCATCGGCCAAGAGTTCCGAATAAAGCCCGGTATGGAGTTCCACGACGGCAGCACCGATCCGGGCGCTGGCTTCGATCTGGCGAGGATCGTGGCTGATGAACATGCTGACGCGGGCTCCGGCCTCGCACAGCGGCGCGATATAACCCGCCAGGCGGTTGTCGTCACCGGCAACATCTAGCCCGCCTTCGGTGGTGCGTTCCTCGCGCTTTTCAGGAACAAGGCACACGGCATGGGGCCGATGGCGCAGCGCAAGCGCCTGCATTTCCGCCGTCGCGGCACATTCAAAGTTCAAGGGCACGCTGATCCCGGCCATCAACGCCTCAATGTCAGCGTCACGGATGTGGCGGCGGTCTTCGCGCAGATGCGCGGTAATGCCGTCGGCCCCCGCCGTTTCGGCCAGAAGGGCGGCGCGCAACGGGTCGGGCCAAGCCGAGCCGCGCGCGTTCCTGACCGTGGCGACATGGTCGATGTTGACACCCAGACGCAGAGTCCGGGTCTTATGGATCGGATGTGTCATGGTCGTGATCCTGCCGCTTTGTGCCGGGTGCCGCAAGCGTCATGCCGGGGGGGGTCGGGTGCCCCGCATCTCCAGCCGCTTCCGGGTCTGGTGTCAACGGGTTTGCCGCATCAGCCAGCAGGGCGCGCATCAGGCTGCGACGCTCGCCACGTTCGCGCGACTTGGCGGCACGCGCGGCCTGATAGGCCTGAACCAGCGGGATCGTGACGATATAGGCCATTGTGCTCAGCAAAAATGCCGGTCCAAGCGCACCGATGAAGTAGGGCAGATAGATCTCGTCCCAGAACTGAAGCAACCCGTCCCAGTGCGCGCGTTCGGGGCCGAACAGCGCCGTGACATTCAGCCACAGGTCGCGGCCGGCGTTCACAAAGGCCGTGCCGATGTATTCGGCATTCAAGGGGGCTTCGATCCCCAGCATCCAATGACCGAGCGACATGGCGAGGACCGCAAAGAATGGCGTGGTGACAGGGTTGGTGTTGAACGTGGCCAGAAGGGCCGCCAGCACATTGCCCCGGACCAGCCGGGCCGCCCCCCAGGCGAAGATGAACTGCATCCCCGGCAAGGGCAGGAACCCGATCACCGAGCCTGCGAACACGCCCCGCGCCACACGGTGCGGCTGGTCGGGCAGGCGGCGCATCCGGTGCATCACATAGCACATCGCCCGCTTGTAGCCGCTTTGCGGATAGACCTGCTCGCGCAGCCATGCGCCCCAGCTTAACGGATCCCTGCGCTTGAAAACCACCCGTGCCGTCCCCCCGCCCGATCCCTGCCCGCTTGCCGCCAGGCCTATGGCCGCCGCGCCGGATCGCGATAGCGCGCAATCTGGGCCACGTCGGTCTCAGCCTCAAGTGCCGTCATGACCATGTGCAAGTGTTCGACATCGCGCAAGTCCACGTCAATGATAAGGCGGTAGAAATCGGGTTTTCGGTCGGTGAACCGCAGGTCCGAGATATTGGCCTTCTGCTCGCCGATCAGGGTGCAGATGCGCCCCAGCACGCCCGCGTCGTTCGAGATGGTGACATCCAGCCCCACCGTATAGACGGGCGCGTGCCGCCCGGCGTGCCACTGCAGATCGACCCAGCGGCCGGTCTGTTCCTCGAACTCTTCCAGCGCGGGGCAGTCGATGGCATGGACCAGCACGCCCTGCCCGCGATAGGTGATGCCGACGATGCGTTCGCCTGGCACCGGCTGGCAGCACTGCGCCCGGCGAAAGCTTTGGTCGGCGGTCAAACCAACGACCGGACGCTTGGCGTCGACCTCTTCGGCAACAGCCTGCGCCAGTTCGGGATACAGGATTTCCACAACCCGCCGCGCTGGCATCTCGGCCGACCCCAGCCGCGCCAGAAGGTCGGTCTCATCCGCCAGCCCCAACATCTTGGCCGCCGTCCGCAGGGCCTTGTCGCTGGCCTTCTTGCCGACATGGTCAAAGGCGGCGCGAGCCAGTTCCTGCCCCAGCTTGACGAAGCGGCCCTTATCTTCCTCACGCAGGGACCGCCGGATCGCGGCCTTGGCCCGGCCCGTGGTGACAATGTCGATCCAGCTGGACTGCGGGCGCTGACCTTCGGCAGTGATGATCTCCACCGACTGGCCGTTCTTGAGCCGGGTCCAGAGGGGCACGCGAATGCCGTCGATTTTGGCCGAGACGCAGGAATTGCCGATCCTTGTATGGATCGCATAGGCGTAGTCCAGGGGGGTCGCCCCGCGCGGTAGCTGGATCACGTCGCCTTTGGGCGTGAAGCAGAAGACCTGGTCCGAGTACATCTCAAGCTTCACGTTTTCGAGAAACTCGTCATGGTCCTCTTGGTCCAGCCGTTCGGTGAGGCTGGCGATCCACTTGGCGGGATCGACCGCAAAGGGGTTCTTGGCGCGCACGCCTTCGCGGTAGGACCAATGCGCAGCCACCCCGGCCTCGGCGACCTCGTGCATCTCGCGGGTGCGGATCTGCACCTCGACCCGCTTGCCGTCGCGGCCCGAAACGCTGGTGTGGATCGACCGGTAGCCGTTGTTCTTGGGCTGGCTGATGTAATCCTTGAACCGCCCCGGCACCGCGCGCCAACGCTGGTGGATCACGCCCAGGATTCGGTAGCAGTCGGCCACCGACCCGCAGATGATCCGAAAGCCGTAGATGTCGGAAAGCCGGCTGAACGCCAGGTTCTTCTCCTGCATCTTGCGCCAGATCGAATAGGGCTTTTTCGCCCGGCCATACACATCCGCCTCAAGCTGGGCCTTTTCCAGCTCGTGCCGGATATCGCCGGTGATGCGGTGGACCACATCGCCGGTTTCGCGCTGGAGCGTCAGGAACCGGCGCATGATGGAATTGCGCGCCTCGGGGTTCAGGACCTTGAAGCTAAGGTCCTCAAGTTCCTCGCGCATCCACTGCATGCCCATGCGACCGGCAAGGGGGGCGAAAATCTCCATCGTCTCGCGGGCCTTTTGCGCCTGCTTGTCGGGATGCATGCTGCGGATCGTGCGCATGTTGTGCAGCCGGTCGCCCAGCTTGACCAGGATCACCCGCAGGTCGCGCGACATCGCCATGAACAGCTTGCGGAAGTTTTCTGCCTGCTGGGTTTCAGTGCTGGACAGTTGCAGGTTGGTCAACTTGGTCACGCCATCGACCAGTTCGGCGATTTCCTCGCCGAACATCGACACAAGCTCGCTGTAGGTGGAGCGGGTATCCTCGATCGTGTCGTGCAAAAGCGCGGTGATGATCGTCGCGTCATCCAGCCGCTGTTCGGTCAGGATCGCGGCGACGGCGACGGGATGGGTGAAATAGGCCTCGCCCGACTTGCGCATCTGCCCGTCGTGCATTTCCTTGCCGTAGGCATAGGCCTTGCGGATCAGATCGGCGTTGCAGCGCGGGTTATAGTTGCGAACCAGGGCGATCAGGTCTTCGACGTCGATCATCACCCTGCCCTTTCACGGGACCTGTCGAGGGCTTAAAGCTCGCCCTGGGCTTCCATGAGCGCGCGGAGAAGCTTTTCTTCCGACATGTCATAGACCATCGGACGGTCCATTTCACCGCCCATAAGCAGTGCCATCTGGTCGTCTTCGGGTTCGTCCACCTCGATCTGGGTCTGGTGGCTTTCGATCATCCGTTCGCGCAGGACATCGGCAGACTGCGCCTCGTCGGCGATTTCGCGCAAGGCCACGACCGGGTTCTTGTCATTGTCGCGGTCGACCGTGATCGGCGACCCGGCCTGAATCTCGCGCGCACGGTGCGCCGCCAGCATCACCAGTTCGAACCGGTTCGGAACCTTGTCAACGCAATCTTCAACCGTCACGCGGGCCATGGCAACTCCATTCGGGATGCTGGGGTGTAAGCCGTTGCTTTAGGCGCTAAGGCGGGGCTTGACAAGCGCTGAATCGCCACATTCACAGCGGAACCACCGCGGCCACATCCGACGCGGGCAGCGCATCCAGCATCTCGCGCACGGTCTTGCCGGTTCGGGGGTGCCGCCAGTCCGGGGCGACATCGGCCAAAGGAACCAGCACAAAGGCCCGGTCTTGCAGGCGCGGGTGCGGCAGGATCGGCCGGTCGGGAGTGGCAAGGGCCTGCACATCTGGTGGCAGGCCGCGCCAGTGATCTTGCGTCTGGTCGTCTGGCACGACGCTGTCCCCGATTGCCAAAAGGTCAATATCAAGCGTCCGCATTCCCCAGCGCTGCGTCCGCTCGCGCCCGAAACGCGCCTCGACCCGATGCAAGGCGGCAAGAATTGACGCAACGTCAAAACCGCGCGACCCCACAAGTGCCGCCGCCGCGTTCACATAATCGGGACCGGCGCCAACCGGGAAACACGGCGTGGCGTAAAATCGGCTTAGCGATTGAATTGAATACCCTTCTTGCGCCAAACCCTCTAGCGCAAGGCGCAGTGTCGCAGCCGGATCTTGCCCTTCAAACGGCAAATTCGCGCCCATTGCCACCAGAATTTCCGCAGGTTTTTCGATCATCACGCGATTTTTCCCTGGCACTGACTTGTACTGCGGCGGTTCTGGCTGCTATTAAATACAGCGGATTGGCAAGCTTGTCACAACACGTGGTCCAGACACGGAAGCTTGTTCAATGCCGGTCATCTTTGGGAATGGCAAACATGTTTTACAAGGACGAACGGCTCGCGCTGTTCATTGACGGCTCTAACCTCTACGCTGCTGCAAAAGCCCTTGGATTTGATATCGACTACAAGCTTTTGCGGGTGGAATTCATGCGCCGCGGCAAAATGCTGCGCGCATTTTACTATACCGCCTTGCTTGAGAATGACGAGTATTCGTCGATCCGTCCGCTGGTCGACTGGCTGCATTACAACGGCTTTACCATGCGCACCAAGCCGGCCAAGGAATACACCGACAGTCAGGGCCGACGGAAGGTCAAGGGCAACATGGACATCGAGCTTTGCGTCGATGCGATGGAGCTTGCTGGGCGGATCGATCATGTCGTGCTGTTTTCCGGCGATGGCGATTTCCGGCCGCTGGTCGAAAGCCTGCAACGCCAGGGCGTGCGCGTGTCGGTCGTCTCGACCATCCGCAGCCAGCCGCCGATGATCGCCGATGAGTTGCGCCGCCAGGCCGATAATTTCATCGAGCTGGACGAATTGCGCGATGTCATCGGCCGCCCCCCGCGTGAGCCGCGCGCAATGTCTGACGACTCGGTGCCGGTCGAGGGCAAGTAGCCGCGTGGGATATGGACGGCGGCGGGGTTTCGCTTTAGGCCTTGGGCAGTCCTTCAGGGGTGTTTCATGGCCGAGCTTCCGCCGCTGACCTTGTACCTTGCCGCCCCGCGCGGGTTTTGCGCGGGCGTGGACCGCGCGATCAAGATCGTGGAACTGGCGCTGCAGAAATGGGGCGCCCCGGTCTATGTCCGCCACGAGATTGTGCACAACAAATTCGTGGTCGATGCCCTGCGCGCGCAAGGGGCCGTGTTCGTGGAAGAGCTGTCGGATTGCCCCGATGACCGCCCGGTGGTGTTCTCTGCGCATGGCGTGCCGAAATCCGTCCCGGTTGAGGCTGCCAATCGCCAGATGATCGCGGTCGATGCCACCTGCCCCTTGGTCACCAAAGTCCATAACGAGGCCGCCCGCCACCATGAGGCCGGCACCCAGATGATCTACATTGGCCATGAGGGGCATCCCGAAACCGTGGGCACCATGGGCCAGCTGCCACCGGGTGAGGTGCTGCTGGTCGAAACCGTCGCCGATGTGGCAACCCTGCAGGTCCGCGACTCGGCAAAGCTGGCCTACATCACCCAGACCACGCTGTCGGTTGACGACACCGCCGACATCGCCGCTGCCCTCTCGGCCCGGTTCCCCGCGATCAACGCCCCGGCGCACGACGACATCTGCTATGCCACCACCAACCGGCAAGCCGCCGTCAAGGCGATGGCCCCGAAAATCGCCGCCCTTCTGGTGATCGGTGCGCCAAACTCGTCCAACTCCAAGCGTCTGGTCGAGGTGGGCACGGCGGCGGGTTGCCCCTATGCCATGCTGATCGAGCGTGCCGCCGACATCGACTGGCGCGCGCTGGACGGCGTGCGCGCGGTCGGCCTGACCGCCGGGGCCAGCGCCCCCGAAGTGCTGGTGAACGAGGTGATCGACGCTTTCCGCACCCGGTTCTCCGTTACGCTGGACCTGGTGGAAACCGCGGTCGAAGATATCGAATTCAAGGTCCCGAAAATTTTGCGCGAGGCGGTGGTATGATGCAAAAACTGTTTGGTTTCATGATCTTGGCCCTTTTGGCCGTTCCCGGTTCAGCCCTGGCCAAGGACAGCCCGGTGCTGGCCACCTATCACACCGACAACTGCTGCCTGCCGCCGGAATTTGCCCATGAGATCAATGTGACGATCTTGCAGGATGGCACGCTGACCCTGGTGCGCTGCGAGCAATATGCAACCGAAGGCCCCGGCTGCAAGACCCGCCGCGCCATGCTGACCGAGGACGCGATGGTGGCGATTCGGGCTGCCGCAGAGGCCAGCGGGCTGGCCATCGATCCCGCAAGCCGGGCCCCGGGTGACGAAATTCCCATCGGTGGGGGCAGCACCTCGGGTACGGTCGTGCTTGACGGGGTCGAGATCGTGCTCTTGCCCTTTCCGGTCACCGAGGATGCCGAGCGGGTGCGCAGCGTTCTGTCCGCGATCCGCGGGGCGATCCCGGCCCGGCTGAACCGGTTCATTGAGGAGTGACTCGGTCTGGCCATGACCGCCCGCGCAGGCTAGACCAAAGCCATGACCGATGATCGCCGCATCCCCAGCCCCGCCCTTATCCTTGGCCTTGCCGGTCTGATCCCGTTTGTGTGGTCTGCCGCCACCGGCCTGTGGCTGCCCTTGGCCGGCTGGGCGGGTGAAATCCTGTCGCCAATGTTCATCGGCCGGGTGGTGGGGGTGACCTATGGCACGGTGATTCTGTCCTTTATGTCTGGCGCGCTGTGGGGCTTTGCCGCCCGGGCCGATCGCGGCACGGCACCCGTCGCCTATGCCTTGTCGGTGATCCCGGCACTCTGGGCCTTTGCGATGGTGACCGACGCCTCGGAAACATCGGTCATCTTTCTTGCCGCCGGGTTCGGGGGGCTGTTGCTGATCGATGCGGCTTTTTCCGGCTGGGATCTGGCTCCGGGTTGGTGGCTGCGTCTGCGCGTCTTGCTCACAGCGGGGGTGCTGGTCTGCCTTCTGCTGCCGCTCGCGGTCTGACCGGCGATGCCCGCGCTTTTCGCCTATACAGATGGTGCCTGTTCGGGCAACCCCGGCCCGGGCGGCTGGGGGGTCCTGATGCTGGCCTGCGAAGGTGCCACCGTGGTCAAGGAACGCACCTTGCAAGGCGGTGAGGCGATGACCACCAACAACCGGATGGAACTGATGGCAGCAATCTCGGCTTTGGAGGCCCTGGCCCGGCCCTCCGAAATCACCATCGTCACCGACAGCGCCTATGTGAAAAACGGCATCACCGACTGGATCGCCGGCTGGAAACGCAAGGGTTGGCGCACCGCCGGTGGCCCCCCGGTCAAGAATATTGAGCTTTGGCAACGCCTTGACGCCGCCCAGGCCCGCCATACCGTCACCTGGCGCTGGACCCGCGGCCATGCTGGCCACGCCGAGAATGAACGCGCCGATGCCCTGGCCCGCGCCGGAATGGCCCCGTTCAAACCGGGGGGCGCATGACCGGCCTGACGCTGCTGGGCGGGCTCGACTATGCCTCAGTCGCGGTCTTTGCGCTGACCGGGGCGCTGGCGGCCAGCCGGTCGCAACTGGACATTGTCGGCTTTATCTTCATCGCCTGCCTGACGGCGGTTGGCGGTGGCACCCTGCGCGACACGATCTTGAACCGCGAGGTGTTCTGGATCGCTGATCCCGCGCTTTTGGCCGTGGCCAGCCTCGCGGCGGTGGCGGTGTTTTTCACCGCCCACCTGCTGGAGAGCCGGTATCGCGCGCTGTTGTGGCTGGATGCCTTTGCGCTGGCGGTGGCCGTACCTGCCGGGGTGGCCGTGGCACTGGCCGAGGGGTTGGGCTGGCCCATCGTGCTGGTCATGGGGATGATCACCGGCTGCATGGGCGGCCTGATGCGCGATGTGGTCTGCAACGAGGTGCCGCTGGTCCTGAAACAGGGCGAGCTTTACGTCACCTGCGCCTTTGCCGGGGCCTTGGGGGCGGTGCTGGCCGGGGCGGCGGGATTAGGCCAAGGGGTAGCGCTGATGATCTGCGCCGGGCTGGTCCTGGGACTGCGCGCGGGCAGCATTGCCTTTGGCTGGCGCCTGCCTGTCTATCGGTCAACCCCGCCAAAGCCCGGCGCGCCAAAGCAAAAGGGGCTTGCGGATTGAACGAACATTCGTTTACGCTTCCCCCATGCCGCGCAGCAAGACCATCCCCGACGCCCGCATCTTTTCTGCCATCCGGAGTTTGCTTGAGCAGGGCGGCGAAAAGGCAGTGTCTTTTGCCACGGTCGCCGCTGCCACCGGTCTGGCGCCGCCCACGCTGGTCCAGCGCTATGGCAGCCGCGACGGCATGGTGCGCAGTGCCCGGCTGGCGGAATGGGACCGGCTTGCCGCAGCGACCGCAACTGCCATCCTTGACACGGAAGACAAGGGGCCAGCCGCGCTGTTGAAAGCACTAGGACCGCTAGACGCGGACATGCTGGTGGCCGCCGCGCGCGATGCCGCTCTGGCCCAATGCGCTGCAGCCTGGCGCGCCCAGGTCGAGGCGGCCCTGTCCCTGCGCCTTGGCACCGGGACCAAAGCGCGCGAAACGGCCACGCTTTTGTTCGTGGCCTGGCAGGGTCAGGCGCTGTGGTCGGTGGCCGGGCTGACCAGCGTGAAGGTGAAGGACATCGTCAAGCGGCTTACCTGAACCAGGCCTTCCAGGCCCAGATCAGCAACAGCGCCCCCAGAAGCGCGCCGACAAACCCGGCCCCGATGCCCGCCAGTGCCACCAACCCACGCAGTAGCAGCCCGCCGATCAGCGCGCCCAGCACGCCTAGCGCAATGGTTGACGGCGTATCCAGATCGACCCGCAGGATACGGGTGGCCAGAAACCCGACCGCTGCCCCGATAATCAGCAACCACATCAACGGCATGATCCCCTCCCTGCCCCAGACTGGGGATATGGGAACGCGCGGGCAGTATTCCTAGGGGCTGCAACTTATGCAAGACGCGCGGGCAGGGTCAGTCCTTTCAGCACCTCGGCTGCGGGCATCGGGCGCTTGCCCTCCCGCTGCGCCTCGGTGATTTCAACAGCGCCGGTGCCGCAGGCGATGGTAAAGCCGTGGAGGACCTGCCCCGGCACCCCCTGCCCCGCCGCAAGGCGTGAGCGCAAAAGCTTGACCCTTTCGCCGCCCACAATCGTCCAGGCCCCCGGAAAGGGCGACAGGCCGCGGATCAGCCGGTCCACCTCGACTGCCGGGCGGGTGAAATCGACCCGCGCCTCGGCCTTGTCGATCTTGGCAGCATAGGTCACGCCCGCCTCGGGCTGGGCAACGGGCACCAGCCCCGGCAACCCCGCCAGCGCCGCCGAGATCAGCCGCGCGCCAAGTTGGCTTAGCCGCTCGTGCAGGTCGGCGGCGGTGTCTTCGGGTGCAATGGCCAGACTTTCGCGCAACAGCACCGGCCCGGTGTCGAGCCCAGCCGCCATCTGCATAATGCAGACCCCGGTCTCGGCATCGCCCGCCATCAGCGCGCGCTGGATCGGGGCCGCCCCCCGCCAGCGCGGCAAAAGCGAGGCATGGATGTTCAGGCAGCCATGTCGTGGTGAATCCAAAAGCGCCTGCGGCAAGATCAGCCCGTAGGCCACCACCACCGCCACATCTGCGCCAAGTGCCGCGAACTCTGCCCTTGCGGCCTCGCTGCGCAGCGAGATCGGATGGCGGACAGGCAGGCCAAACGCCTCGGCGGAGGTCTGCACCGGGCTGGGCCGATCCGCCTTGCCGCGCCCTGCAGGACGGGGCGGCTGGCAATAGACCGCAAGGATTTCATGGTCTTGCTGCAGCGCCGACAGGACCCTTACCGAAAAGTCCGGTGTCCCCATGAAGATCACTTTCATCGCCTCGGCCCCGGCCGTTTCAATCTTGCAGGCCCGAACCCTCACGGGCGCGTTCGCGTTTCAGCTTTTGCATCTTGCGCGTGATCATCTGCCGCTTCAGCGGGCCGAGGTAATCGATGAACAGCTTGCCATCCAGATGGTCAATCTCGTGCTGGACGCAGGTGGCCCAGATGCCGGTAAAGTGGCGCTCCTGCACCTCGCCGTCCAGACCAGTCCAGCGGACCTGAACCTCGGCCGGACGGTTCACCTCGGCATATTGGTCGGGGATCGACAGGCAGCCTTCGTCATAGACCGAAAGCTCCTCGGACGCCCAGAGGATTTCGGGATTTACCAGCACGATGGGTTCCGGCGGCCCGCCCTTGATGCAGTCCATCACCACCAGCCGCTTTGTCACCCCGACCTGGGGGGCGGCCAGCCCGATGCCGGGGGCACCATACATCGTCTCAAGCATATCGGCAGCCAGTTGGCGCAGATCGGGGGTGATCTCGGCCACAGGCTCACACAGCTTTTTCAGGCGCGGATCAGGATGGATAAGGATGGGGCGGATCATCCGCGCGATGTACGAAACAGCGCCCCTCATGGCAAGAGGGCCCGCGACAGCGGCTTGGCGGATGACATCCCCAGGCCTTCGCAGTATTGCCTAGGAACAACCGGCCAAAGGACCCCAAGAGATGAGCTTTGACACCCCGATCAATCGCGTTGGCACCCACTGTTCCAAATGGGACGGAATGCAGGCGCTGTACGGCCTGTCGCCCACCGACGGGTTGGCGATGTGGGTCGCCGACATGGAATTCCGCCCGCCGCAAGCCGTGCAAACCGCGCTTGAACGGATGATGGCGCATGGCGTCTATGGCTACTTCGGCGACGACAGCGCCTATCTGGCGGCGATCGCCTGGTGGATGGCCACCCGCCACGGCTGGAGCGTTGAGCTGGACTGGATTTTCACCACCCATGGTTTGGTCAACGGTACGGCGCTGTGCGTCGACGCCTTTACCAAGGCGGGGGATGGGGTGATGCTGATGACCCCGGTCTACCACGCCTTTGCCCGCGTGATCAAAGCCGCCGGGCGCGAAGTGGTCGAATGTCCGCTGCGGCTGGAAGGCGGGGTCGCCGCACTGGACCTTACGGGCTGGGAGGCGCTTTTGACCGGACGCGAACGGATGCTGATCCTGTGTTCACCGCATAACCCCGGCGGCCGGGTCTGGACGATGGCAGAGCTGCGCGCCGTGGCCGATTTCTGCGTGAAACACGATCTGATCCTGGTCTCGGACGAGATTCACCATGATCTGGTCTATCCCGGCCAGACCCACACTGTCATGGCCAAGGCCGCGCCCGATATCACCAACCGGCTGGTGATGATGACGGCGACGACCAAGACCTTCAACATCGCGGGCGCCCATATCGGCAATGTCATCATCGCCGATCCCGACCTGCGCCGGGCCTTTGCGGGGCGGATCAATGCCATGGGCATCTCGCCCAATTCCTTTGGCATGCACATGGCCACCGCCGCCTATTCGCCCGAGGGTGCGGCCTGGGTTGACGGCCTGATGCGTTATCTGGATGAAAACCGCCAGATCTTTGACGCAGGCCTTGCCGCCATCCCTGGGGTCCGGTCGACGCCGTTGCAGGCGACCTACCTTGCCTGGGTTGATTTCACCGGCACCGGCATGACCGACGCCGAGATCATCGCCCGCGTCCAGACCGGCGCGCAGATCGCCACCAACCATGGCTCCAGCTTTGGCTCCGGGGGCGAGGGGTTCTTGCGCTTTAACCTGGCCTGCCCGCGCGCGCAGGTGCTGGACGCCGTGGCCCGCCTGCACAAAGCCTTTGCCGATCTGCAATGACCCGCCTGCTGCGCCTGCTTTATGCGCTGCTTTTGCTGCTGGTCTTGGGCCTGACGACGGCATCGCTGTTTCTGCCGCCGGAACAGGTGGATCTGCCGCCGCCACCGCCCCTGACCGGGCAGGTGGACCGCATCGTGATCGAAAAGGTCGCCCGGCGAATGCAGCTGCTGCAAGACGGCAAGGTGGTGCGCAGCTATACCATCGCCCTGGGGTTCTCGCCGGAAGGTGACAAGGACCGCCAGGGCGATGGCCGCACCCCAGAGGGTGAGTTCCGAATCGACCGGCGCAATGACGGCAGCGCGTTTCATCTGTCGCTGGGCCTGGATTACCCCCGCCCCGAAGATCGCACCCGGGCGGCAGCGGGGGGCCACAGCCCGGGCGGCGATATCTTCATCCACGGCCAGCCGAACGCCCTGCCCGAGGGGTTCAAGCTGCGGGGGGACTGGACCGCCGGCTGCATCGCCGTGACCAACCCCGAAATGCGCGAGATCTGGGCGGTGACCCCGATCGGCACCGTGGTCGAGGTGCGCCCCTAGGCGGTTTTAGGGCCAGTTGCCGGGCCGGTAAGGTAGGCAACCGGAGCATTCTGATCGCGCCAGAAATCCAGCGCCGGCCGGTCGCTGACCGCCGTCACCCGCTTGAAGTCACACAAAAGCTCGCCACTTTCGATGCTGCTGGCGACGATCAGGCATTGAAACACATGCCGCGAGCCGTCGTAGACATCGACGAGGCCACGCATCTTGTCGGGCGAAAACCCGGCATCCAGCGCAAACCCGTCATCCCAAAAGCGCAGGACCTTGAACGTCGCCTCGCCCACCCGCACCCGCAGGCGCGACTTGCGCCGTTCTTCGCGTTTGCGGGCGGCGTCAAGCCCCTCACGCACCTCTTGCGGCAAAGATTCCAGCATAATGCCTCTCACACCAGGGCAACATAATTCTGCAGCCGCCCCATCAGAAAACAATATCGAAATGAAGTATTGCGTATTTGTAAAGCAATCATGTCCGAAATGTCGCAGCGGCGATCAACCGCCGATAGAAAGTTTCCCGCGCGGCGCTGCCAATTAGCCCTGCCGCGACGCGACAGGCGTCAAGTCCGCCGGCAAGGCTTGCGAATCAGTGCGCGGGCGGGAATAGCCGGGGGATGGTTCTTGTTGTCGCCCTGATCCTTGACGCCCTTCTGGGAGAGCCGCGCCCCCTGTGGGACCGGTTGCCCCATCCGGCGATCCTGATGGGCCGCCTGATCGGGGCTGCTGACCGGCGCTTCAACCGGGGGCAGGCGCGGAAACTGCGCGGGGTGCTGGTTACCCTGGCGCTGCTGTCCGCCGGGCTGGGCATCGGATTTGGCATCCAGGTCCTGCCCGATCTGGGCGTGCTGGAGGTGGCGACCATCGCCATTCTGGTCGCGCAGAAAAGTCTGGTCGATCATGTCCGCGCGGTGGCTACGGCGCTGCGCCGGTCGCTGTCCGAGGGGCGGCAGGCGGTGGCGATGATCGTCGGGCGCGACACCGCCGCGATGACCGGGCCCGACGTGGCCCGCGCTGCGATTGAAAGCGCCGCCGAAAACCTGTCGGACGGGGTGGTGGCACCGGTGTTTTGGTACCTGATCCTTGGTCTGCCGGGGCTGGTGGCCTACAAGCTGATCAACACCGCCGACAGCATGATCGGCCACCTGACCCCGCGCTACCGCGATTTCGGCTGGGCTGCGGCGCGGCTGGACGATGTGCTGAACCTGATCCCCGCGCGGTTGACCGCGCTTTTGATCGCGCTGACGCATGGTTGGGTTGACCCAAGCCCGATCCTGCGCGACGCACCCAAGCACCGCAGCCCGAACGCAGGCTGGCCCGAGGCAGCGATGGCCCCGGTCCTGAACGTCGCCCTTTCCGGTCCGCGCAGCTATCACGGCCTCCGGCAGGACTTTCCCTGGGTCTGGCCCGAAGGCCGCCGCGACCCCGGCCCCGACGATATCGACGCCGCCATTGCCGCCCTGTGGCGGGTCTGGGCGGCGGTGTTTGCCTTTGCCATCTTGATCGCCCTCATTTGACCCCGACCGGAGACATCATGCGTCACTTTCTTTTTGCCCTTTTGATTGCCAGCCCCGCCGCCGCCGCGCCCTGTGGCGGTGACTTCGGCGCATTCTTGTCCGCGATGGAGGCCGAGGCCGTCGCCGCCGGCACCCCCGCCGACAAGGCTGCCGCCTTTTTTGCCGGGGCATCCCAGGACGCAGCCGTGCTCAAGTCGGATCGGGGCCAAAGCTTTTTCCGCAAGACCTTCCTTGAGTTTTCGCAAAGCCTGATCTCGACCAACCGGTTGACCACGGCCCGCGACAAATCCGCCAGTCTGGACGCGATCTTTGCCCGGGCCGAGGCGGAATACGGCGTGTCGCGCGGCATCCTGTTGGCCTTCTGGGCGTTTGAGACTGACTTTGGCCAGGTGCAGGGCGATTTCAACACCAGGAACGCGCTCATTACCCTTGCGCATGATTGCCGGAGGCCAGAGCTTTTCCAACCGCAAGTCCTTGCCGCCGCGCAGCTTTACGCGCTGGGCGAGTTCGATCTGGACACCACCGGCGCCTGGGCGGGCGAGATCGGCATGGTGCAGATGCTGCCCAAGGATATTCTTGAACGCGGTGTTGATGGCGATGGCGACGGGCTGATCCTGCTCAAGACCTCGCAGGCCGATGCGATCCTGTCGGGCGCGCGGATGCTGCAGCACCACGGCTGGCGCGCGGGGGAACCCTGGCTGGCCGAGGTGACCCTGCCTGCGGATTTCGACTGGTCCTTGACCGGGCTGGATACCAAACGTCCCGTTGAGGATTGGGTCGCCCTGGGCGTCACCCCCAGGAATGGCGCGCTGACCACTGGCCTTCCCGCCTCGATCCTCTTGCCGCAGGGGCGCAATGGCCCGGCGTTTCTGGCCTATGCCAATTACGAAGTGCTGTTCGAATGGAACAAAAGCTTCGTCTACGTCACCACGGCCGCCTATTTCGCCACCCGCATCGAAGGCGCTGAACCCTATGCCGCGGGCAACCCCGACCCGGCGCTTGAACTGGAGGCGATGAAGGCCTTGCAGGAAAAGCTAGCCGCCCTTGGCCATGATGTCGGCAAGATCGACGGCATCCTGGGTGCGGGCACCCGCGCGGCGGTTCAGAAAGAACAGGTCCGGCTGGGCCAGCCCGCCGATGGCTGGCCGACGCTCGCGCTGCTTGACGCTCTGTGACGCCGGTACCGATCAGGCGGCGTTGACCAGCATCAGCGCCGCGCGGCGGAAGGTGGCCATGATCTCGTCCCGCGCGTGATCGGCCACCCCGGTTTCGACCATCGCGCGGGTCATCACGGCCAGCCAATCCTCGGCGTCCTGGGCGTGAATTTCGACATGGGCGTGAATCTCGCGCAGGTTCATGTGGCCGTGGCGTTCGTGATAGTAGCGCCGCCCGCCGAAGAAGCCGCAGAGGAACTGGAACTGCTCGGCCCGGACATGGTCAAGCCCGTGCCCGCGCTGGTGCATGGTCATGATCGCCTCGCCCTGCGGCAGGCTTTCGATCAGATCGTAGAACCGGTTCACCAGAAGATGCACCTGCGCCTCACCGCCGATCCGGTCGATCATCGGGGGGTTGGGCTTGGGGTCCATCAGCTTTGCGGCCTGGTCTTTTTCGGGTCGTAATGCGACAGGGGCACGATCACCGCTGGCAGGCGCTTTTGCTGGCCATCCAGTTTGCCGACCTCAAGCGCCGCGCCAACCTCGGCATGGGCCACGTCCACCCGCGCCAGCGCGATGTTCTTGCCCAGAAGCGGTGAGCGCATGGCCGAGGTCACCTCACCCACCTGCGCGCGACCGATATGCAGGCAGTCGCCGTGGCCGACATCGGTGTTGGCATCAATCTCCAGCCCCACGAACTTGGCGCGCGGATGCTCCTTCCGCCGGATCAGCGCCTCACGGCCGATGAAATCGTCGGTCTTGCCTTTGAGGGGCACGGTAAAGCCGATCCCGGCTTCGAACGGGTCGGTCTGGTCGCTGAAGTCGTAGCCGGCAAAGATCAGCCCGGCCTCGATCCGCACCATGTCCAGCGCGGCCAGACCCATCGGTTTTAGCCCCAAGGCTTCGCCATGCTGCCAGACGGCATCGTAGACTTCGGTGCCATCCTTGGGGTGGCAGAACACCTCAAAGCCGAGCTCCCCGGTATAGCCGGTGCGCGACACCACCACCGGCGCGCCGGACGGCCCGCCGACCCGACCGACGGTAAAGCGGAACCAGCCCAGTTCATCAATCGTGGGCTGGTGTGGCGCGGTCCAGATCATTTCACGCATGATCGTTCGGGAATTCGGCCCTTGCACCGCCAGGTTATGCAGCTGGTCGGTTGATGACCGCACCATCGCTTGCAGCCCCAGCTTCTCCGCCTGTTCCCTGATCCAGACGCCGCCGTAATCATCGCCGCCGATCCAGCGGAACTGGTCGCGGCCAAGCCGGAACAGCGTGCCATCGTCGATCATCCCGCCGTGGTCATAGCACATGGCGGAATAGACCACCTGACCCTGGCTTTGCTTTTTCACATCCCGCGTCAGGACCCATTGCATCAGCGCCTCGGCATCGGGGCCGGTGACTTCGAACTTGCGCAGGGGCGACAGGTCAAGGACCACCGCCGCCTGACGACAGGCCCAGTATTCCTCTAGCGTGCCGTTCTGCGCATAGGCCTGGGGCAGCCAATAGCCCTTGTATTCCACATGGTGGCGGGTCCGGGCGCTGATCCGCTCATGAAACGCGGTTTCCTTGGTCATCTTCGGCTCCGCTTCGGGCGTGGGGCGATAGGCGATGGAACGGGAGAATTTTTCCGCCCCGGAATAGATGCGCACATGGATGTCTGACAGATACCAGCCGTTCGCGGGGCTGGTGTCATCCGGGCAGGCCGAGTTGACGCAGACAATGTCGGTCAGCGCGCGCATCAGGACATAATCGCCGGGGCGCGACCAGGGTTCATCGGCGATCAGCACGCCATGCGCATCAATGTTCGTATTGAAGAACAGGTTGACCGCCATCCAGCCGGGGCGCGGGTCAACCCCACGGCCCTGAAGCGCCAGATTGAAGTTGTCGGAACAGTTCACATGGCCGGGATAGCCGATGTCGTCATAATACTTCGCGGCGCAGGCCATGGCAAAGGCATCGTGGCGGCCGACGGTATCCTGCACCACCTCGACCAGCGGCAGCCAGTCGTGATCGTAGTATTTCGAATGAAGGCCCGGCATCGAATAGGCATGGCCCATGAAGGTCCGGCTGGTGGTCACATCCAGCGGGGCCTGAATGCCACGGTCAAGCTTCCGCGCGTCAAAGCACTGAAAGTCGGTGCATTGGCGGCCATCGACATCAAGGATCTGGATGTAGTCACCCGCCTTGACGAAATAGCTTTCCGCCGTCGCCGATTTTACCCGCAGGTCCAGGATCGGGTCGGCCAGCGGGTCCGGCAGGTCATAATTGCCGACCAGCCGGGGCGCGGCACGGCTGAGGAGGAGGGTCAGCGGTGTCGCCGTATCCTGCTGATCCGGGGCCATCGGCAGCCCTGGGGCCGCGACCACCAGCCAGCCAGCGTCTTTCACGACCATCTCAACCCGCATGCCCGCCGGGGTATCGGGCGCGAACAACTGCAGAGCGCCCGCCTTGCCCAGATCGATCCCGCGCTGCACCAGACCCTGGCGAAGGCGCGTCAGACTAGCCTCACCCTGGGTGAGCATCGCCTTCAGCCCCTCGGCACTGGAATTGCCGGCCTGCCCCAACAGCCCCGCGTCGATCTGCCCGTCTTTGGTGGCGGCCACCAGTTCGGCGGGCTGGCCACCTTCGTCATTGACCAGCACCAGCCGGTCGCCGGGCATGATCTGCACCAGCACCGCGCCGCCGCCGGGAATGACGTGACGCTCTTGCCCGTGGTGGCGCGAATAGCCTTTGGGGGTGAGGATGCGGCTGGGGCGGGGCGGGCCGGGGGTAACCGTCGGGTAGGAAAGATCCAGCATCTGCACCCGCTTTCAACTTGACCAACAGAGAACGAATTTTAACCATAGGAATACCGCTGCTTACCCTTATCCGCAAGCGGCTTGCATGATACTGACCCAATAGGGTGACGTAAGAGGTAGCGATGGAATCCTTGCTGTTGGGCCTGACCGCAGCCCTTGCCTGGGGCTTGCACGACTTTACCGTGCGACGGGTTTCAGCGGCGGCGGATGCGGCGGCGCTTTACTTGCTGGTGCTGGGCTTTGGCGTCTTGTGGCTTTTGCCCTTTGCCCTGCTTTCGCAGGGCTGGGCCGCGCTGACCCTACCGCTGATCGGCTTTACCTGTCTGGCGGGAGTGATCTATGCCCTTGGCGTCTATGCGCTTTACCGGGCCTTTGCCATCGGACCGGTTCGGCTTGTCGCCCCGATCTGCGGGGCCTATCCGCTGCTGTCGGTTGGCCTTGCGATGGTGCAGGGGCAGCCGATCACGCCCATGGTCTGGCTGGCGGCGGCGGCGGTGGTTGGTGGCGTTGCCCTGGTTGCGCGCGGTGAAGGCGGCGACAGCGCCGGTCCCAGCCGAGCCGCAATTTTATGGTCGATCCTTGCCGCCGCAGGCTTTTTCGCCAGCCTCGCCATGCTGCACTCTGCTGCCGAAGGGGCCGCCGACCTGCCGGTGACGCTGATCGCGCGGCTTGTCGGCTGTGTCCCGATCGTCGCGCTGGTGTTGTGGCAGCGGGTACCGGTGCGCCCGGCCTTCAGCGTCTGGCCGCTTTTGGCGATGATGGCCGCCCTTGATCTTGCCGGGATGGTCGCGGTGACCGTCGCCGGTGGCTTTGCCCGGCCCGAGTTTGCTTCGGTCACCTCGTCCTGCTTCGGGTTGGTGACGGTGCTGCTGGCCTGGCGCTTTCTGGGCGAGACGGTCAGTCGCGTGCAATGGGCCGGGATCGGCGTGGTCTTTGCCGGGGTGGCAGTCCTGTCCCTGCAGGGCTGACTATTCCGCCGCCTCGACCCGCGCGGGCACCGCCTGCCGGACCGATTGGGTCAACCGACGCTCATCGCGCGGGCTGACCCCGAACAGTTCGGTATAGTGCCGCACCATCGGACCGGAGGACATATAGCCGACCGAGGCCGCAATCTCGCGCAGGGAATCGCTGGAATAGAGCACCCGCTGCCGGGCCTTGGTCAGCCGCAGATGGTGGTAATAGCGGAGCGGGCTTTGCCCGGTCTCCCGCTTGAACAGACGTTCGAAATGCCGCCCCGACAGGCCCACCGCCGCCGCGACATCGGGGATGCGCAAAGTATCCTCGACATGGGACTCGAACAGGCGCACGGCCTGCCGGATCTGCGGCGTCAGGCTGTCGGTGGTGCCACCGCTGCGCGCCACCGGAACCTTCTGACTCGCATCAGCGTCGCGCACGAAGGGGTGCTGGAACCAGCAGGCGACCTCGGTCATGCAGTCGCGGCCCAGCCGTTCCTCGATCAGCCGCAGCATGAGATCGAACACCGCGCCCGAGCCGCTGGCGGTGATCCGCCGCCCCTCACGCAGGATTGCCACCTCACGCGCATCGGTCTCGGGGAATTCGGTCTTGAAGGCCGCCTCATAGCACCAATGCACGGAACACGGCCGCCCCTGCATCAGCCCTGCCCGCGCCAGGGGAAAAATCCCGCCGGAAAATGCCCCCAGCGTTACACCAGTCCGGTCAAGCCAGCGCAGCCGGGCCGGGCTGCGGCGCGGGTCGGCAAAGACGGCGGTGGGCGGCGAGAGGAGGTAAAGCTGGTCCAGCCCCTCAGCCTCTTGCAAGGTCACGTCCGGCTCGAATCCAATCTCGGCCGAGGCGCGGACCGTGGCCCCGGTCTCGGCCAGCAGCCGCCAGTCAAATGCGTGCCTGCCGGTGATTTCGTTGGCGGCGCGCAGAGGCTCGATCGCCGATGTCAGACAAGCCATTGGAAAGCCCGGGAACATCAGGAACCCAAGCCTCAGCGGCCCCCGGTCAGTCATCAGGCCACCAGCCCGGGCTGGTCGGTGCCCCGTCATCATGTGCCGAAAGCCAGGCCACCATCGCGTCGCGGTTGCGGATGAAGCCCTTGTAGGTCGCCAGTTCCGCAGGCAGGTCGCGCACCACGCGGTGCAGACGGCGGGCCCATTTCGGCACTGTGGCGATCTGTTCAAAGCTGGCCAGATAGCAGCGGATGTCAAAGGCAATCGCATTGGACCGGGGCAGCCGGTACAGCGACTGCAACTCGACCCGCAGGTGCTGCTTTTGGCCCAGATTGGCCGGGGTCAGCGTGGTCTTGGTCGGGCCCCAGACCGGATATGTTTCCGGCGCGGTATCAAGCAGCGGGTTCACCGTCATCGTCCAGTTGAACCGCCGCACCGGCGAGCCGTGCTGCAGCTTCAGCAGGAACTTCAGCGCGCGGTCGAACACACCCTTTTCATGCGCCAAGGGCACCGGCGCGTGCCATTCCATGAAACTCATCCCGACGTCGAAATCCAGGGACCAATCCGCCTGGCTGGTGATCATCCCGGCGTCCATCCACAGGTCGTTGTCGCGTTCGTCTTGCAGGCTGAAATCACCCTGCGTCTGGCGGGTGATGTATTCGAAAGGTCCGTAAGGCAGCGTGCTTTCGTCCAGGAATGTGAACGACTGGTCAATCCCCAGCGGCCGGTTGATCCAGTGCCAGCGGTTGCCGTCTTTGGTCAAGGAAAACCACTGCGGATAGTCGCGCGCCTTGGCCTCCATGATCAGTTCCAGCAGGTCCCAACCGGCCAGCGTCATGTGCGGAAGGGACTGGCAGCGCAGGGGGTCATCCGCCAGAACCTTGGCACGGTCCAGCATTTCGGCGACGTAATGTTCATCCACGTCCAGCATATGTTCAAAGGCGGTGCCTTTGCGGCCCGGGACATGCGGCTCCATGTTGACGGAATACATGTAATCGTCGCGGTCGAACGGGAAAGGAAAGCGTCGGATGTTGCTATTGCGATAGCTGAAATCGCCGCGGAAGGTTTCGCTGCGGAAAAAATCGTCAAAGGCGCCGGGGCGGAAATCAAGGCTCATGGTCGGCTCCTATCGGTCGATGATTATCGGTCAATCACAAGGGTTCTGCCTTCAAAGCGGCTGACGCAGGGCATGATCTTCTGGCCGCTGGCGTGCTCTTCGGGGCTTAGCCAGTGGTCGCGGTGCAGGATCGTGCCGTCGCATTTGTGAACGGTGGTTTCGCATTGCCCGCAAGCCCCACCGCGACACATGTAGGGCGCGTCCACCCCCGCCGCCTCCATCGCCTCTAGCAGCGATTGCGTGGTGCCGACGGTGATGGTCTTGCCCGATGCCGCAAGCTCAACGGTAAAGGCAGCACCAGTGCCGGGGGCCAGGAATTCCTCGTGGTGGAGCGCATGCGGCGGCCAGCCCATAGCAGCGGCGGTAGACAGCACCCAGGTAATCATCCCCTTTGGCCCGCAGACGTAAAGATGCGTGCCGATCGGCTGCATCGCAAGCACGCGGGCCAGATCGATCACCTGCTTTTGTTCGTCGAAATAGCAATGCACCGCCGCCGGATGCGCTGCGGTAAGCCGGTCCATATAGGCCCCCAGGGCCGGGCTGCGGGCGGAATAATGCAGCTCGAACCGGCCACCCTCGCGCGACAATTGGGCGATCTGCGCCAGAAACGGCGTGATCCCGATGCCACCCGCGATCATCAGATGCTTCTTCGCCCGGCTATCCAGTGGAAAGAGATTCATCGGATGCGAGAGCATCATCTCCATCCCCGGCCGCACATGCCGGTGCAGGTAAAGTGACCCACCCCGCCCCAGATCATCACGCCGGACGCTGATTTCATAGCCGGAGCGGTCAAATGGATCGGACATAAGCGAATAAGGGTTGAGTCTACGGGTCCCGTGGTCATCCATGTCGACAACCACATGCGCACCCCCCGAAAAGGCGGGAAGGTCCGATCCGTCGCGGGCAACAAAGCGAAAGCGGGTGATGAGGTCGTTGACCGGCACCACCTCGGCCACGCGGACGGCAAGTTTGGCGGCAGTGCTCATTTGAACCTCACCACCGGTTCGGGGACATCGCCTGGGTCTTCGGCATCGATATTGACCCCCTGAAACGCCGCGATGCGGCGCGAGTAATGGTCGCGCACAAAGAGCATCAGGCCGCAGTGGCTGCACTTGAACGGATCAGTGGCCACATTTTCGGTGATGCCCTTGCAATGCACGCATTGCACCCGCCGAACCGTGGACCCCCGATGTTCCTTCTGGATCGCGGCAAAGGGAAAGCCGGTTTCCATGATCTCACGCTCCGCCTGGCCGATCAGGCTCTCACTTCCGGCAAGATAGAACTGCGTGCCCATATGCGCCGCCCCAACCACCCGCTGCAACCGGGGCAAGAGGGCCGGGATGGTCGGCGCGCGAAAGAACTGCGCCGCCCCCAGACCGCGCAAGGCGTCGGTCAGATTGCTGCCATCCGGCCCCGGCGCATAGATCACATGCGCCGCTGCCAGGATTGCCGAACGATCGCTCGCCTTGGCCAGCATGTCGGTCACGGCCATCGCCCCATCACCATCGGCGACGATCAGATGCAGGCTGCCGGACCGAGGCTCCAGCGCCGCATAGACCGGGCGGCTTTTGATCGAGGGGGCATCGACGGGGGTCAGGCTTTCGCGCATCAGTCCTTGGCGCTCCGCCGCTTTTTCTCGACATCGAAGAATGGCATCGGATGCGTGGTGGCGGCAATCGGGCCATGCGTGCCGCAGCGCACCTCCAGCTTGGTGCCGGTGTTGGCACAGTCGACCGGCAGGCGGGCGATGGCGATGGTCCAGTCGTTCAGGGGCGAATACATCGCCTGAGTGACCAGACCGACCTTATTGCCGTCGCGGAACACTGGCGCGCCATTGCCGGGGACGTTCTTGCCCTCCAGCTTCAGGCCCCAGATCTTGAACCGCTCTTTGCCCTTAAGCCGGTAATGCTCTTCCGCGCCACGAAAGCCGACTTTCCCGGCAGAGACGGTGAAGTCGAGACCAAGCTCCCACAGCGTGTCGCCGGGGCCTTCGTCGTCGAACGGGTACATCTCGGAATTGTCGAAGGGGAAGAACAACAGATACGATTCGGTCCGCAGCATATCCAGTGTGGTGAAGCGGCACGGGATGATGCCCATCCCCTTGCCCTCATCGAGAATGCGGTCCCAGATGCCGCCCGCGTCCTGGCCCCGGCAGAAGATTTCATAGCCGCGTTCGCCGGTATAGCCGGTGCGCGACAGGGTGATCGGATGTCCGAACAGGCTGGTCGGCATATGGCTCATGTAGGGCAGCGCGCGGACGCCGGGGATGTGCTTTTCCAGATACTCCACCGCCAGCGGCCCCTGCAGTGACAGATCGTGCAGGTTATCGTCAAAGCGGATCGACACATCGCGCCCGGTCGCGGCCATCGTCAACTGCTCATGCCCCTGACCGGAGCCATGCACGACGGTAAAGCTGTTCGGCCCCATCCGGTAGATCACGCAGTCATCGACGAACTTGCCCGCGTCATTCAGCATGCAGGCATAGATCGCGCGGCCCGGCATCAGCTTTTCCATGTTCCGCGTGGTGGCGCGTTCGATCACATGGCTCGCGGCCGGTCCGGTGATATGCACCTTTTTCAGGCCCGAGACATCCATCAGACCGGCTTTGGTGCGGATCGCCATGTATTCGGCATCCGGATCGCCCTTGGAGTAGGACCAGGCGGTTCCCATCCCGCTCCAATCCTCAAGGTTCGACCCAAGCGCGCGGTGGCGGTCGATCAGCGTCGAAAAGCGCCAGGAATTGGTCATCTCATGGTCCCCCTGAAGATCCGTCTTTTGCCCGACTGTCAGGCGATTCCCGCCCAAAAGCAATAATCAAGTGCAACAATCTTTCTTGCCAGAGAACATCTGCCTATAGGAAAGGCCGCCCGAAGGCGGCCCATTCCAGTCATGCCCTCCAGGCTCAAGCCGCTGGTGCGCTGCTGAACCAGGTCAGCGGCTGCATCAGATAAGCGCCGAACCCCATCCGCTCGGTGTCGGGCAGAACGAAGTACCAGTTGGCGATCAGCACAATGAGCGCACCGAGCAGAAGCGCCAGATAGGGCAGCATGCCGGCCTTCCGCACCCCAAGCTCGCCATAGGCCAGGCCAAGGTCCTCATAGGCCTCTTTCGGGAACTTGCCCTTGTCTTGCACATAGTGCCGCAGCCAGAAGATCGGGATGATCAGGGCCGCAAAGACCAAGCCGGACAGAAGCGCCCCAGAATAGCCCCAGACCTTGGCCCCAGCCCCCAGGAACAGCATGTTGACGAAGGCCAGCACGGTGTTGACCCCGATCAGCCAGGTCGGCGCGCTCCATGGTCGTTCGATATGGGCGCTGTCGATGCGGTGGATCCAGCCTGCGTTCAGGTTAAGGAAGTTGAACAGGATGTAACCCACGTTCGAGATCGCGAGCACATAGAAGTAGCCGCCGATGTCCGAGGCCAAGGCCAAGAGGAACACGTTGAACGCAAAGTCGGTCCACATCGCCCGACGCGGCGCGCCGTGCTTGTTGACATGGCCAAGGTACTTGGGCAACCAGCCATCGCGTGCGCCCTGATAAAGCGTCCGCGACGACCCGGCCATCGCGGTCATGATCGCCAGAAACAGCGCCATGATCATCAGAATGACGAAGATCTGCGTCACCACCTGTCCGCCGCCTAGAAGCCCACCAAGTGCTGCTCCGATGCCGGTACCATCGACGATGCCGGCCGCAAGCATGCCCTCTTGCCCAAGCACCCCCTGGAACGAGAAGGGGATAAGGAAGTAGAACACGATGCACAGAAGGCCCGAATAGAAGATCGCGCGGAACGTATCGGTTTTGGGGTTCTTCAACTCGCGGGTATAGCAGACGGCGGTCTCAAAGCCGTAGGTCGACCAGGCCGCAATATAAAGGCCCCCCAGAAACAGCGTCCAACCGCCGATGTTCCATTCGCCGTCCGCGCCAGAGTAGGCGGCGGTGGGCGGCACCAGGTTGGTCACGTTCATCCAGTCGATCGAGCCGTTGACCAAAGGCACGATGCCCACCAGCAAAAGCGGCACCAGCACCACGATGGCGATCCACTTCTGCGCCGCCGCGGTCGAGGCGATGCCCCGCTCTTGAATGAGCAGGATGATCAGCATCAGTGCCACACCGACCACGAAGTACGAGTTGAAGTACAACGTGCCAAGGCCAGGAACCACGACCGTGCCCAGTTCCCAGGTCCGGAACGCCGGGGTCAGGGCGGCCACACCATCCGCCGAAGCGACCGCCTGAATGGCAGCTTCAGCCGTCACCCCCGCATTTGCCGCCATGTAGTCGACCACACTTTGCGTCTCGGCCGTGTAGCTGGCAAGGTTCGCCGTCACCCAGTCGATGACCATCTGGCTTTCCGCCAGCGGGATCGGGAAGAGTGCGTTCAGGATGTACCCGGCGGCAATCACGCAACCCAACGACAGCACCGGCGACCAGGCGAACCAGTTGCACCAGACCGACAGGGGGGCCACAAGCTTGGAATAGCGCAGCCAGGCGGTCGCGCCATAGATCGAGGTTCCGCCGGATTTGTTGCCGAACATCCCCGCCATCTCGGCATAGGTAAAGCTTTGCAGAAAGCCGAGCACCATCGAGATCATCCAGACCATGAAGGCCAGCTTGCCCGTGGTCCCGGCGATCCCGCCAATTGAAAAAAGCACCAAGGGCGGCACACCGGCGGCGACCCAGAAAGCCCCCTGCCAGTTAAGCGCCCGGACCATCTGGCCCGAACCGGTTTCCGTCGTCATTCCCTTACTCCTGTTGTTATCTTTTGCTGCGCCAAATCCGATGCGCATTGGTTGAGCCTTGATCGCCAGGGCCGCCTCCCGCAGTTGAAGTCGGGTCACCTGCCACGGCTCAGCACACACCTCCCTTGGCCAATTTGTCGCGCGGCAAGCACCAGTCGGCAGGATTTACGCCTCGCTAGTGCACAGTTAAGCACTGTCGAGGGATCAAGGCGAGAAAAATTTAACTTGGCGAAAATTTGTTTCTTGGGAATCGCAAAGATGGTGCCTGACAATCGCCTGCGGTTTCAATTCCGGCCGCTTGCCCAAATATTTGGCAAAAGGGCCCCGCCGCAGCGAGGCCCCACAGGTCTTGTCCCAACCTACAGCGATCAATTCTTGAGATAGCTTTCCATCGAATCTTCCAGCGCATCCTTCCAGGGCGTGTGGTGCACGGGGGCCATGGTTCCGGTGATCACCGATTTGTAGGCATTGTCGCGGAAGGTCATGATGCCTTTCTTCTTGTGGTCCTTCCAGTCAAAGAAGGCTTGGCAAGCCCCCTCGACATCAAAGGAAGGATAGTCGGTCTCGGCGATCAGCTCCTTCACATAATCGCCCTGGTAGTGGATCGCGTCATGCGCATCGGCTCCGGCATCCTCGCCCGCGATCCGGTCGGCCACGTCCTTTTGCAGCACGGCCTTGTCGGCCGGGATCGCAATCCGCCCCATGATCGCATCGCGCACCCACCAGGCCTGCGCGTCGAACATGTTGAAGGTGAACCACTGGTCCTGCATGCCAAGGAAGAAAAGCTTCGGGTTATGCACCCAGGCCACGCCCTTATAGAGGTCCGCCGTCGCCAGCCGGTTCGCGGTTTTCAGCCGCAGATCGTCAGGCAGGAACGGGAAGTGGTGCTTGTAGCCGGTGCAGAGGATGATCGCGTCGATCTTCTTGGAAGTACCATCGCCGAAATAGGCATTGTGTTCGTCAACGCGGACCAGACCCTGCTTTTCCTCCCAGTTCGAGGGCCAGTCAAAGCCCATCGGCGCGCGGCGGTAGGTGGAGGTGATCGACTTGGCCCCATATTTCCAGCACTGCGACCCCACATCCTCCGCTGAGTACGAGGTCCCCATGATCAAGAGGTCCTTGCCGGTAAACTCGCGCGCGTCGCGGAAGTCATGGGCATGCAGGACGCGGCCGTTGAACTTGTCGAAACCGGGGTATTCCGGCACGTTCGGCACGCTGAAATGGCCGCTGGCGACCACGACATAGTCAAAGTCTTCGTCGTACATCCGGTCGGCTACCAGGTCATGCGCGGTCACGGTAAAGTTGCCCTTGCCCTCGTTGTACTTGACCATGCGGATTGTGGTCGAAAACCGGATCCAGTCGCGCACGCCGGCCTTTTTCACCCGGCCTTCGATATAGTCGAACAGCACGGCACGCGGCGGGTAGCTGGCGATCTGCTTGCCGAAATGTTCCTCGAACGAATAGTCGGCGAATTCGAGGCCCTCTTTCGGGCCGTTCGACCACAGATAGCGGTACATGCTGCCATGCACCGGCTCTCCATGTTCATCGAGGCCAGTGCGCCAGCTGTAGTTCCAAAGGCCGCCCCAGTTGGACTGCTTTTCAAAGCACACCACCTGAGGGATTTCGGCGCCCTTTGCCTTTGCCGACTGGAACGCGCGCAGTTGTGCCAGGCCCGACGGCCCCGCCCCGATCACGGCAACTTTCTTCGTCATCTCATCTCTCCGGCTGTTGGCTTGCCCGCGTTTGCCGCGGACACGGTTGCACTGAAACCTAAAAGCAGAGTTGCGTATCTGTCAAATCTTCTTCCTGGTGGTAAACACATTCATGGGGCGAACCCCGACCTGGTGCCGACTCGTTCCGATTGCCGAAAGGGTGGCAGATCACGCTGCACCGGGCAACTGCCTGCGTGTCGCGGCGCAGCTGGTCGTTGACTTTGCAGTCAATGGGCGCGCAAGATTGGGCGAACCGAAGGAGGCAAGCCGATGAAACCGATCCACCCGAGTGACCGCAAGATCGCCAATATCCGCACCGCCGATTATACCGCCTTCGCCTACCCCGACGGCACAAAGCTGGGCGACACGATCCTGCAACTTGATGACGGGGTCGAGCTTGGCACCGGCTTTCACGTCTACCGCATGCCCGCCGGCATGACGACACGCGGCCACCGCCACAACGGCCACGAACAGTTCCTGATCCTGGAAGGCGAGTTGCACGAAAGCGACGGCACCATCCTGCGCGCGGGGGACCTTGTGTTCTACCGCGACGGGACGGAACACCATTCCTACACCCCGAACGGCTGTTTGCTGGCGGTGCATATCGCCGGGCCGGAATTCGCGGTAGACTGACCTCCTCGTTCGACTTCGTCTCCTCGTCGCAGAACCGGCGAGGAGTGACGAAGTCATCGACGAGCCCCCGCGCGGGTCAGATATCAAGCGTCGTCTGGGTTTCCCAAGCCGAGAAATGCGAACAATAGTCGTTCCATTCCTTGTGCTTCAGTTTCAGGAAGGCGGTTGAGAACTCCTCGCCCATCATCGCCTTCAGGGTCTTGTCGCGGTCATATTCCCGCAAGGCGTCCAGCAAGTTGAGCGGCAGCTTCGGCGCGTTCTTCACCGTGTGGCCCATCTGGTACATGTCGATGTCGTGGCGCTTGCCCGGATCGGCCTTGGTGCGCACGCCGTCCAGACCGGCCGCCAGGATCACCGCCTGCATCAGGTAGGGGTTCGCAGCACCATCGGGCAGCCGCAACTCGAACCGCCCTGGTCCTGGCACGCGAACCATGTGGGTGCGGTTGTTGCCCGTCCAGGTCACCGTGTTCGGCGCCCAGGTCGCCCCGGAGGACGTCCGCGGCGCGTTGATCCGCTTGTAGCTGTTCACCGTCGGGTTGCAGATCGCGGCCAAGGCGCTCGCATGCTTCATGATCCCGCCCAGGAAGGTGCGGCCCTGATCAGACAGCCCCAACTCCTTGGTCTTGTCGGCAAAGGCGTTGGTCTTGCCATCCAGGCTCCAGACCGAGATATGCGCGTGGCACCCCGACCCGGTCAGACCCTTGAACGGCTTTGGCATGAAGGTCGCGCGGAAGCCGTGCTTTTCGGCCACCGACTTGACCATGAACTTGAAGAAGCTGTGCTTGTCGGCAGTCTGCAGGACGTCATCATATTTCCAGTTCATCTCGAACTGGCCGATCGCGTCTTCGTGGTCGTTCTGGTAGGCCTCCCAGCCCAACTCCAGCATGTAGTCGCAGATCTCGGAAATCACGTCATAGCGCCGCATCACCGCCTGCTGGTCGTAGCAGGGCTTTTCGGCCGTGTCGTAGATGTCCGAGGGGCCGGTGCCATCGGCGTTCAGGATGAAGAACTCTGGCTCCACACCCGTCTTGACCCGCAGACCTTCCTTGGCGGCCTCGGCGACCAGCCGCTCCAGCACGTTGCGCGGGGCTTGGTCGACCAGCTTGCCCTCCATCGTCGCGCGCGCCGCGACCCAGGCCACGTCCTTTTTCCACGGGAGTTGAATGACAGACGAAGGATCGGGCACCGCCATCAGATCAGGGTGCGCTGGCGTCAGATCCAGCCAGGTGGCAAAACCGGCAAAGCCCGCGCCATCCTCAGACATCTCGGTGATTGCCTGCGTCGGCACCAGCTTGGCGCGCTGCGACCCGAACAGGTCGGTGTAGGAAATCATGAAATACTTGACGCCCTTTTCCTTGGCCCATTTTGCCAGGTCGTGTCCCATGGTCGTAACTCCCCTGTCGTCTTTATGTTTTTGCAAAAGAAAAAGGCGGCTTCCTTAGAAGCCGCCGTTCCGTCCCGGTATCCAGTTGGTGCCTGCGAGCGGAACCCCTGCCATCGCCGCCGCCTCAATGGTCAGCGAGCACAGATCCTCCGGCTCCAGATTGTGGAGATGGTTCTTGCCGCAGGCCCGCGCGATGGTCTGCGCCTCCAACGTCATGACCTTGAGGTAGTTCTTCAACCGCCGCCCACCAAGGACCGGATCAAAGCGCTTGGAAAGCTCCGGGTCCTGGGTGGTGATGCCCGCCGGGTCGCGACCTTCGTGCCAGTCGTCATAGGCATCGGCCGTGGTGCCCAGGGCCTGATACTCGGCCTCCCATTTCGGGTCGTTGTCGCCAAGCGCGATCAAGGCCGCCGTCCCGATGGAAACCGCATCCGCGCCCAAAGCCATCGCCTTGGCCACATCGGCCCCCGAGCGGATGCCGCCCGACACTATGAGCTGCACCTTCCTATGCATGCCAAGGTCTTGCAACGCCTTCACCGCCTGCGGGATACAGGCCAGGATCGGCATGCCGACATGTTCGATGAACACATCCTGTGTTGCCGCCGTGCCGCCCTGCATACCGTCGAGGACCACAACATCCGCCCCGGCCTTGACCGCCAGCGCCGTGTCGTAATAGGGCCGCGCACCCCCGACCTTCACATAGATCGGCTTTTCCCAAGCAGTGATCTCGCGCAATTCCATGATCTTGATTTCAAGGTCATCCGGCCCGGTCCAGTCGGGGTGGCGGCAGGCGGAGCGTTGGTCGATCCCTTTGGGCAAGTTGCGCATGTTGGCCACGCGGTCAGAGATCTTTTGGCCCAACAGCATGCCGCCACCACCCGGTTTCGCGCCCTGCCCCACCACGATCTCAATGGCGTCAGCCCGGCGCAGATCGTCGGGGTTCATGCCGTAGCGGCTGGGCAGGTACTGATAGACCAGAGTTCTGGAATGGCCGCGCTCTTCTTCGGTCATGCCGCCGTCGCCGGTGGTGGTCGAGGTCCCGGCCTCGGACGCGCCACGACCCAGGGCTTCTTTCGCGGGGCCCGACAGCGCACCAAAGCTCATTCCCGCGATGGTGATCGGGATGTCCAGATGGATCGGTTTCTTGGCGTGCCGAGTGCCCAGCCAGACGTCCGTCGCGCATTTCTCGCGGTAGCCTTCCAGCGGGTAGCGGCTGATCGAGGCGCCAAGGAACAACAGATCGTCGAAATGCGGCAAGTGCCGCTTGGTGCCGCCGCCGCGAATGTCATAGATGCCGGTCGCCGCGGCACGCCTGATCTCGGCGTTCACAGCGGGGGTGAAGGTGGCCGAATAGCGCGGCGGGGTACGGGGAAAGTCGGTCATTCGTCACCCTCTCGGACGGCTGGGTTGGTGCAAAAGTTTTCGAAAACTTTTGCAAATCTTTTCGAAAAGATTTGGACGGCGCAGGAGGAGAAAGGGCGCATCAATAGGCGGCCGCGTTGTCGATGTTGAAGGTATAGAGCTTGCGCGCCGAACCATAACGGCGGAACTGCTCCGGCTTGGCTTTCCCATCCGCTTCGCCCCGGCGCAGAAGGTATTCGACAAGAGTGAAATGCTCGTCCCGCATCTCTTTCTCGATGCAGTCAGCCCCCAGCGATTTCACCGACCCGCGCACGAAAAGCCGCGCTTCGTAAAGGCTGTCACCCAGCGCCTCGCCCGCATTGCCCAGGACGACCACAGTACCCGATTGCGCCATGAAACAGGACATGTGGCCGATGTTGCCATGCACGACAATCTCGATCCCTTTCATCGAAATCCCACACCGGCTGGAGGCATTGCCCTTGATCACCAAAAGCCCGCCGCGCCCGGTGGCCCCGGCATATTGGCTGGCGTCGCCGTCGATGATCACCGTCCCCGACATCATGTTTTCCGCCACCCCCGGGCCTGCCGAGCCTTTGATGCGGATAGTCGCCTGCTTGTTCATGCCCGCGCAGTAATAGCCGGTGGACCCGCGCACGGTGATATCGACCGGGGCATCCACCCCGGCGGCAATCGCATGCGCCCCCTTCGGGTTGATCACCTCCCACGATGTCATGTTGGTTTGGCCCTTCAAGGCGTGCAGCGAGGAATTGAGCGCGCGCAGGCCCTCACGTTCCAGATCGAAGGTCTGCATTCAACGCTCCCAGAAATAGACGGTGGCGGGCTCGGGTTCCCAGACGCGGGCATCCTCGATCCCCGGCAGGTTCACCAGCGCGCGGTATTCCGACCCGAAGGCCACATATTGGTCGGTTTCGGCCATCACGGCGGGCTTGCAGGCGATGGGGTCGCGCACCACGCCAAAGCCGTTCTTGGTGCCGACGACAAAGGTGAAAAACCCATCCAGATCGGTCAGCGTCGCCTCAAGCGCGCTGCCCAGCGTCTCGCCGGTTTGCAGCTTGTGGCTGATGAAGGCGGCCCCGACCTCGGTATCGTTTTCCGTCTCGAACGTCATGCCCAGGCGCTTCAGCTCACGCCGGACGCCGTTGTGGTTGGAGAGGCTGCCGTTGTGGACCAGGCACTGGTCCGCGCCGGTAGAGAACGGATGCGCCCCCATCGTGGTCACCGCCGATTCCGTTGCCATCCGCGTGTGCCCGATCCCGTGCGTGCCCTGCATCTTGGCCACCTCAAAGCGCTCGGCCACGTCCTTTGGCAAGCCGACCTCCTTGAAGATCTCGATGCTGTCGCCCGCGCTCATGACCTTGACCTCGGGGCGCAGGTGGGTCAGGGCCGACCGGGCGGCGTCAAGCTGCGCCAGCGGCATTTCAAGAACCGCGTGGGTCGATTTCACCAGCATTGCCACCGGCTGGCCAATCGCGTCATGCAGGTCGGCGTCAAGATTGCGAAAGTCGCGGCCGGGGTTGGCCGATTGCACGGTAATCTTGCCCAGCCCGTCCTTCGCGCCGCCATAGATCGCGATACCGGCCGAATCCGGCCCCCGGTCGGTCATAGTGATCAGCATGTCGGTCAGCATTGCGCCCAGGCGGGGCTCAAGCTTGGGGTCTTTCAGGAACAGCCCAACGATGCCGCACATGGATTCGCCTCCTCTGACGCTGGTTGCGGTACAGAGTAGCGAAGGATCGCTTCAACTGGCAAGAAACTTTTTTCACCTTGCAGGAAATCGCCGCCCCTGCGGGCACATTGCAGGCACGGGGGCCAGCCAAAAATTTTCAGCGAAATTTTTTGGCCCCGCCTGCAGTTTCAGCCCTGCGGGTAGCAGATCACCGACAGATAGCGCGCGGGCAGCCGGACCAGAACCTCGGGGCCATGTGGGGCGTCGGCGTCGAAAAACAGACTGTCGCCGGGTTTCAGGGCATAGACCTGCTCGCCATGGCGATAATCGACCTCGCCCTCCAGCATGTACAAAAGCTCCAGCCCCTCGTGCTGGAAGGCGGGGAAGGTGTCGCTTTCGGTGGTCAGGGTGATGAGGTAAGGCTCGACCACCACGCCCGAATTGTTCGACCCGATATGGCCCAGAAGGTTGTACTGGTGCCCGGCCCGCGTGCCCCGGCGTTCGATCTCGATATGGGTTCCAGCCTTGACGTGCTGCGCCTCGCGGCGTTCCTCATAGCTTTTGAAGAAGGCCGTGACCGGCACCGAAAAGGCGTGGCTGAGGACCTGCAGCGTCGTGAGGCTGGGCGAGGTGTTGCCATTCTCGATCTTGGACAGCATCCCGATGCTCAGACCGGTGACCGCCGCCAGATCGGCGACCGTCATGCCCTGCTGGCGGCGAAAGTTGCGGACCTCGCGGCCGATGGCCGCCTCAAGGTTGCGCTCGGTCAATTCGCGCAGGCGGTGGGGATCCTGATCAAAGGCCGGCTTGCCACGCGGCAGGCCGGGGGTCGGATCATCCTCTGGCATCGCCACGTCCCTGATCGTGAAACTGTGGCATGTTCACTACCGGGAAACATCGCTTACCGCAAGCGAAAGCCCTACCAGACCGAAGCGGCGGCGACTTCCAGCGCATGCAGAAGACTTTGCGCCGAGGACCGCGGCCCATAGACCCGCGCCGCAGCTTGGCTATGGCGAACCAGATAGCAGCCCAGATGGTCGATCACCGTCCTTGTCGCGTGGCCATTGGGGGCCGCGCGATAGTCGACGTTGCAAAGCCGCTCCAATAGCGGGGCAAGGTCGGGGGCGGCAAGGTCAAGGATTACCCAGGCGTCGGTCTGTTCGGTGATGCTGGCCGAATCGGTGAAAACCGCTTTCAGTTCAGCGGCAACCGCCTCGTGGCTGGCAAAGGGGGCCTCGACGAACCACATCTCAGGCGTGACCCAAAAGCTGCTGTAGGGGTGGCCGACCACATAGCGCGCCGGTCCCGGCAAAGGCACCCCCGCGGCCAAAGCCAGCGCCCCAAGGTACCGCCCCCGCCGCAGCGCGACCGAGGCCAGCGCCACATCGGCCCGTTCGGTGATGGTCAGCGGCCCAACCGTGACCACCGCCGGGTCCCGCGCGCCCAGCGCCGTCAATGCCACCAGATTACCCACGAAGCCGCTCTCCTTTAGGATCGACGAAATGGGGGGAGACGATCTCGACCAGCGTCTCGGTCCCGCCCACCAGATTGACCGCCCGCATCCGGGTGCCGATCTTTGCATCGCCACCTTTCAGATACCCCAGCGCGATATCGCTGCCGACATGCGGGGAATAGACCTTGGACGACAGCCAGCCACCATCATTCGCCACCACCGCCGCAGCCCCGATGTCCAGGAAATGGCTGCCCGCGACTAGCTTGCCCTTGGGGTCCACCGGGCGCACGCCGACCAGCCGGTAACCGTTCGGATCGGCCAACCCTTCGCGCTGCGACAGCACCATGCCGATGCTGTCTTTCTTCTTTGACACCATCTTGCCAAGCCCCATGTTCAGCGCGGTGGACTGGCCGTTAAGCTCTCCGCCCGCGACATGGCCCTTTTCGATGCGCATGACGCCCAGCGCCTCGGTGCCGTAGACCACCGGGTCAAATTCGGCCCCGCGCGCCAGCATCTCGCGCAGAAGCGCATCGCCATAGCGGGTGGGAACGGCGATTTCATAGGCGAGCTCACCGGAGAAACTGATCCGGAACAGCCGCGCCCGAAGGCCGCCTACAGTGATGTTGCCCGCCCCCATATAGGGGAAGGCGGCGTCGGAAATATCCTGATCGACCAGCTTTTCCAACAGCCGCCGGGCGTTCGGCCCAGCCACGGAAAACTGCGCCCAGGCCTCGGTCGTCGAGATCAGTTGCACGTCCATGTCGGGCCACAGGCACTGGCGGCAAAACTCCAGATGCCGGAACACGGTGACCGCGTTGGCCGTGGTGGTGGTCATCACATATTCATGCTCGGCCATCCGCGCCGTGGTACCGTCGTCGAACACGATCCCGTCTTCACGCAACATCAACCCGTAGCGGCATTTGCCGACGGCAAGGGTGCTGAAGGTGTTGGCATAGACCCGGTCAAGGAAAGCCCCGGCATCGGTGCCCTGAATGTCGATCTTACCCAACGTCGTCACATCGCAAATCCCGACCGAGGCGCGGGTGGCCAGCACCTCACCGTCCACCGACTGCCGCCACTCCGTCTCACCGGCCTTTGGCACCCATTGCGTGCGCAGCCAGTTGCCGACCTCGACGAAAGTCGCGCCCTGTTCGGCGGCCCAGTGGTGGCTTGGCGTCAGCCGGTAAGGCTTGAACTCCCTCCCCCGCGACCGGCCCGCCAGCGCGCCCAAGGCGACCGGAGTGTAGGGCGGGCGGTAGATCGTCGTCCCGGTTTCCGGGATGGTCCGCCCGGTCAGTTCCGCCATGATCGCAAGGCCGATCACATTGCCGGTCTTGCCCTGATCCGTCGCCATGCCCAGCGTGGTGTAGCGCTTCATATGCTCAACGGAGGTGAAGTTCTCCTGCTGCGCCAGCTTGATATCCTTGACCGTGACATCGTTCTGCTGGTCGATCCAGGCCCGGCCCTTGCCATGCGCCACATGCCAAAGCGGGGTGATCCGGACCGGGGCATCCTCGGCCTCGGGCAGATCGGTCGCCCCCGTCAGCCCAAGTGCAGCGACCGCCGCATCCCGCCCGGTGCGAAGCGCGCCATGGGTGGACAGCACCCCTGCCGCCGCACCCGCAACCAACAGGCCCGGAGGTCCATCAGCCCCCGGCACAAAACCCGCGATTGCAGCGTCATAGACTGGGCGCGACCGGTGGTGCGAATGGATGTTCACGTTGGGGTTCCAGCCGCCCGAAACGCCCAGCGCATCGACGCTGATCTTGCGGGTCCGCCCGTCTGCGTCGCGTATTGTGATCGACCGCAGGCCCAACCGGCCCGAGGTGTCGATCACCTCATCGCCCTTGCGGCTATCGATCACCGCGACAACCTCCACCCCTTTGGCGGAGAGGTCAGCCGCCGTGCGCAAGCCGTCGTCGTTGTTGGTGAAAACCGCCACCCGCTCTCCCGCCAGGGCGCCCCAGCGGTTGGCATAGGCACGCAGCGCCCCCGCCAGCATGATGCCCGGGCGGTCGTTGTTTTCAAAGGCGATCGGCCGCTCGGTCGCCCCGGCGCACAGGATCGCGCGCTGCGAATAGATCCGCCACAGCACCTGCCGGGGCTTGCCTGGCAACGGCACCGGCAGATGGTCGCTGACCCTTTCCACCGCCGCGTAGATGCCGTGGTCAAAGGCACCAAGCACCGTTGTCCGGGTCAGCAAACGCACGTTCGGCATCGAAGCCAGTTCCGCAACCGCCGCACTGGCCCAGTCAGCCCCCGACCCTTCGCCCACAGCATAGCTCTCGGCATTCAGCCGCCCGCCCATGCGAAAATCCTCATCCGCCAGGATCACCCGGCGGCCAGCCCGGCCGGCCGTCAGGGCTGCCATCAGCCCCGCAGGCCCCGCGCCGATAACCAGCAGGTCACAATGCAGGAACCCCTTGTCATAGCTGTCGGGGTCCTCCTCTCGGCTGACCGATCCCAGGCCTGCGGCGCGGCGGATGATCGGCTCATAGAGCTTTTCCCAGAAGGCTTTCGGCCACATGAAGGTCTTGTAGTAGAACCCCGCCGCAAGGAACGGATGCAGCCGGTCGTTGATCGCCATGGCATCGAAGCGCAAACTCGGCCAGCGGTTCTGGCTGTTCGCCTCCAGCCCGTCAAAAAGCTCCGCCACGGTGGCGCGGGTGTTGGGTTCCTGCCGGCCACCGCTGCGCAACTCAACCAGCGCGTTCGGCTCTTCGGACCCTGCCGAGAACACCCCGCGCGGCCGGTGATACTTGAAGCTGCGCCCCATAAGCTGCACGCCATTGGCCAGAAGGGCCGAGGCCAGCGTGTCCCCCGGATGCCCGTGGTAGGGCAGCCCGTCGAAGGTAAAGCGCAAGCTGCGGCTGCGGTCGATCTGCCCGCCAGGGATGCGATGACTGGTCATTTCGACCGCCCCCGCGCGCGCGCGACATCGCGGGCAAGTTCGACCCCGGTGATCTCATGCGTGACAGTGTTCCGCGTCACCACCAGCCAGGACCGGTCGCCCTGTTCGTGGTACCAAAGCTCACGATGCGTGCCCGCCGGGTTGGTGCGCTGGTAGGCATAGTCGTGAAACGCCTCGACCCCCGCCGTCATGCCATCGGGGCGGTCGATCAGGCTGGCATCGCCCAGATAGACGAATTCCTGCGCATCGCGCGGCCCAAGGATCGGGTGATGAATGATCATTCGCTTTTGTCCCTAGTGCAGGTTCGGGGTCGCGCCCTGACCCTTTTCGTCGATCATCCGGCCCTTGAGGAACCGGTCGAACCGATAGGCGGTGGCGGTGGGGTGGGGTTCATCCCGCGCCAGCAGATGCGCGAAACACCAGCCGCTGGCGGGCGTGGCCTTGAACCCGCCATAGCACCAGCCGCCGTTGAAATAGAGCCCCTCCACCGGGGTCTTGTCGATGATGGGCGAGCCGTCCATCGACATGTCCATGATCCCGCCCCAGGCGCGCAACAGCCGCACCCGGCCAATCGCGGGCATCAGGGCCATGCCGCCCTCGGCCACATCCTCGATCACCGGCAGGTTGCCGCGGCTGGCATAGGAATTGTAGCCGTCGATGTCGCCACCAAACACAAGCCCCCCCTTGTCGGACTGCGACACATAGAAATGCCCGGCGCCAAAGGTCATCACGCCATCGATCATCGGCTTCAAGCCTTCGCTGACAAAGGCCTGCAGCACATGGCTTTCAATCGGCAGACGCATCCCCGCATGGGCCATCACCTTGGACGACGACCCCGCCACCGCCACGCCGACCTTTTTCGCCCCGATATACCCGCGTGAGGTTTCAACCCCCAGGATCCGCCCGCCTTCGATCCGCATGCCGGTCACTTCGCAGTTCTGGATCAGATCGACGCCGCGCATGTCGGCCCCGCGCGCATAGCCCCAGGCGACCGCGTCATGCCGCACCGTGCCGCCCCGCCGCTGCCGGATCGCGCCCTTGATTGGAAAGCGGGCATTGTCCAAGTTGAGCCAGGGATACAGCTTGCGCACGCCGTCACGGTCCAGCATCTCGGCGTCGGCGCCGTGGAGCATCATCGCATTGGCCCGCCGGGTAAAGGCATCGCGCTGCGCGTCGGTGTGGATCAGGTTGATGATTCCGCGCTGCGAAACCATGGCGTTGTAGTTGAAGTCCTGCTCCAACCCCTCCCACAGCTTCAGGCTGAACTCATAGAACGGCTCGTTCCCGTCCAGAAGGTAGTTCGACCGGATGATCGTGGTGTTGCGACCCACATTGCCGCCGCCCAGATAGCCTTTTTCGAGGACCGCAATCCGCGCCTGCCCGAATTCCTTGGCCAGGTAATAGGCCGTCGCCAGCCCATGCCCGCCACCGCCGACGATGATATAGTCATATTCTGCTTGCGGTTCGGGGTCGCGCCAGACCGGTTTCCAGCCCTTGTGGCCGGTCAAAGCCTCGGCAATCACGCGAAATCCGGAATAGCGCACGGTCATCTCCCTGTTACACGGCAAGTTAGGCCTGAAAGCCGCCGGATGCGGTGCGGTTTTCGCCATCTGCATACTGGTTTTCGCCATCACCCGGGCCGCGTTTGTCACCAGCCGCCCGGCGCGTTAGGCTGCCGCCAACCCAAGGAGCAGTGCCATGCCAACCCCCATGATGACCCGACGCACGACCCTTGCCGCGCTTGCTTCCGGTATGGCTGTCAGGGGCGCAAGGGCGCAGGCCGGGCGCAGCGTGATCGTGGTCGGTGCCGGGATGGCCGGGCTTGCCGCCGCCCGCGCGCTTACCGATGCCGGGGTCGCGGTCACGATACTCGAGGCGCGGGACCGGATCGGCGGGCGGGTCTGGACCTCTCGGGCCTGGGCGGACCTGCCCTTGGACATGGGGGCAAGCTGGATTCACGGCGTGCGCGGCAACCCGATCACCAAACTGGCCGATGCGATTGGTGCGGAACGGGTGGCGACCAGCTATGACGCCTCGATGCTACTGGGCCCGGATGGCGCGGAAATCGACAGCACAAACACCGCCCGTCTGACCGAGGCGCTGGTGGAGGACGCGCGCGCGGCGGTAGACGATCTGGACGCCGATGTGTCCCTGATGGCCGCCGTCACCGCGCATCCCGGCTGGACCGGGGCCGATGCCGCCACCCGCCGCCTGATCCGACAGGCGATCAACAGCACGGTCGAGCATGAATATGGCGGCGCGTGGAGCGAGGTCTCCGCCTGGTATTTCGATGAGGACGAAGGCTTTGGCGGTACCGACATGATCTTTCCCGGCGGCTATGACCAGATCGCCCGCCACCTGGCGCAGGGTCTGGATATAAGGCTGGGCCAACGGGTGAGCGCGCTTGCGCCCGAGGGGGCCGGGATCAGCCTGACGCTGGCAGATGGCACGCGGCTAAGCGCCGACAACGTGGTGCTGACCGTCCCCCTCGGCGTGCTGCGGGCCGGGGATATTGCCTTGGGCGCACCCTTGGCACGGGCGCGGCAGGCCGCGATCGACACCTTGCGCATGGGGCTTTTGAACAAATGCTGGCTGCGCTTTGACCGTGTTGCCTGGCCGGATGACGTGGACTGGATCGGCTGGCTGGGCCCAAAGGATGGGCATTTCGCCGAGTGGATCAGCCTGGCCAAGCCGATGGGCGTGCCGGTCCTTTGCGCCTTTCACGCCGGCGACCAGGCCCGCGAGCGTGAGGGGCAGTCAGACGCCGGGATCCAATCGGACGCCCATGCCGCGCTGAAGGCGATGTTCGGCAGCAGTTTTCCCGCACCCCTGGCCAGCCAGACCACCCGCTGGGCCAAGGACCCGCTGACGCATGGGGCCTACAGTTTCAACGCCGTCGGCACGACGCCCGCCACCCGCAAGGCGCTGGCGGGCGATGACTGGGAGGGGCGGCTGCTCTTTGCCGGAGAGGCGGCCTCGCCCGACTATTTCGGCACCGCCCATGGCGCTGTGCTTAGCGGACGCGCAGCGGCGAAGCGGTTCCTGGGCTAGGCCACCAGCGCCTCGGCCTTGCGCAGGTCGACCGAGACAAGTTGGCTGACGCCTTGTTCCGCCATGGTCACGCCGAACAGCCGGTCCATGCGCGCCATGGTGACGGCATGATGGGTGATGACCAGAAACCGGGTGTCGGTCTGTTTGGTCATCTCGTCCAGCAGGTCGCAGAAGCGGGTGACGTTGGCATCATCGAGGGGGGCGTCCACCTCATCCAGCACACAGATCGGCGCGGGGTTGGTCAGGAACACGCCAAAGATCAGCGCCATCGCGGTCAGCGTCTGTTCGCCCCCCGACAAAAGCGACAGCGTCGCCAGCTTCTTGCCGGGTGGCTGGCAGAGAATCTCCAGCCCCGCCTCGAGCGGGTCGTCGCTCTCCACCAGCTCCAGCCGCGCCTCACCGCCCCCGAACAGATGGGTGAACAGCGTCGCGAAATTTGCATTGACCTGCGCAAAGGCGGTCAGCAGACGCTCACGCCCTTCCTTGTTCAGCCCGGCAATCCCACTGCGCAGCTTTTTCACCGCTTCTTCCAGATCGACCTTCTCGGCGGCAAGCTGGTCATATTCAGCCTCGACCGCCTTGGCATCCTCTTCGGCGCGCAGGTTGACCGCGCCCAAGGCCTCGCGCTGACGCTTGAGGCGGCCAACCTCGATTTCCAGCTCTTCGGCCCCGGGCATGGCATCCGGCGCGGTCCGCAGACGAGCCAGCAGTTCGTCCGGGGTACGGTCGTCCTCTTCGCGGATGCGATGGGCGGCAAGGGCCACGCCCTCGCGGGTGGCGTCCAGCTTGGCCTCGGCGCGGGCGCGGGTTTCGCGGGCCTCACCGGCCAGACGTTCGGCGTCGCGTTCGGCGATCTGGGCCTCGCGCAGGGCCGCTTCGGCACTGGCAAGCGCATCGGCCGCAGCACTCCGCCGCACCTCGGCTGTGGCCATCGCCTCGACCAGCGCATCGCGGCGGGCGGCAATGTCGGCAGGTTCGAGGCGGGCGGTGGCAAGTTCGGCCTCGGTGGCAGCAAGCCGGTCGGTCAATTCATCGGTCCGGCGCGCGGCAGTTTCCAGCCGGGACTTCCAGCTGGCGAGTTCCTTGGCCGCGTCCTGCCGCCGCCGGACCCGGGCCTCGCCCTCGCGGCGGACCTCATCCTGCGCGGCGCGGCGGGTCATCATCGTCAGGCGCGCGGCCTCGACCGTGATCTTGGCCGCCTCGACCGCCCCGCGCGCGGCATCAAGGTCGCCCAGCCCCGCCATCGCTGCCTGCGCCTCAATCAGGCGGGTGCGGGCGGCAAGGCCTTCGTCGGTCAGCCTCGCCAGGGCCAGACGCGCCGCGTCCAGCTTGCCCGTGGCGATGGAGCGGTCGGCTTCGGCGCGGGCCAGGGCGCGATGCGCCTCGGCCAGCCCGGCATCGGCGGCCCGCCGCGCCTCACGCGCGCGGGTGTCGGCGGCAGCAAGCTCACGCAAGCGGGCCTCGACCAGCGCATGGGCGGCGATGGCGGTTTCTGCCACGGCCTCAAGCCCGGTCAACTCGCGCTTGAGGCGCGCCAGCCGGTTGATCTGCTGCAGCCGCAGCGCCGCCGCACTGGGGGCATCCCCGGCCCCGGCACGCAAGCCATCCCAGCGCCAAAGATCACCCTCAAGGCTGACCAGCCGCTGACCGGGTTGCAGGGCAGCGTGGAGATGAAAACCCTTTTCCCGCGCCACAAGGCCGATCTGCGCCAAGCGCCGCGCCAGAAGCGGCGGCGCCTTGACCCGCGCGCTCAGGGGTTCGGTCCCGGCGGGCAAGGGCTGCGGGCGGTCATAGGGCGGCAAGTCCACCCAGCCCGAAGCAGCCCCATCCGCCACCGCAGGATTGAGAAGGTCATCGGCCAAGGCAACGCCAAGGGCGGTTTCATAGCCCGGCTCAACCTCGATCTGGTCAAGTAGCTGCGCGCCGCCCTTGGCCTCACGTTCCACCAGCCGGGTCAGGGCGGCAACTTCGGCCCGCAGCGCCCCGGCCTCACCCTCGGCAAGGGAGCGCGCGGCGCGGGCCTGCACCTCATGGACCAGCGTTTCGGCGCGGGCGGTTTCGGCGGCGACCAGTGCTGCTTCGGTCGCCACCCCGGTTGCCAAAGCGGTGTCGCGGGCAGTTTCGGCGACCGCAAAGGCAGCCCCGGCGGCATCGACCGCCAAGGCAGCCTGGTCCTGCCCCAAGACAGCCTGCGCCGCCTCGGCCTCGGCGCGGGTCAGGCTGGCCAGGCTGTCAGACAAAAGCCGTTGTGCCGACTGGTGCCGGGCCGCGAGCCGAGCAGCGTCTTCGGTCAGTTCGGCCAGCGTTGCCTCACGCGCGGCCAAAGTGGCCCCCGCCTCGCGCGCGGCCTCGACCACTTCGGCCAGTCGGTCCTCATGCCCGTCATTGGCGCGCTGAAGCTGGTCGATCTCCCAGCCAAGGCGGCTGACGACCTCGCCTGCGTCGCGGTTCAACGCCGCCTCGCGCTCCATGTCGCGCTGCAGCTGATTGGCCCGCCCCTTCAGCGTGTCGATCTGGGCCAGCGCCCGCGCCTCCTGATCGGACAGCGCGTCCCGCTCCAGCGTCAGGCGCTGCAGAATGGCGCTGGCAATCGCCTCTTCCTCGCGCCGGGGGGGCAGAGCCGCCTCGGCGGTCTCGCGTCCCGAGGTCAGGCCCCGGGCGGTCGCCTCGGCCTGCGCCAGCGCGATCAGCCGGTCGCGCAAGGCGGCTTCGGCCACCGCGCGGGCCAGATCCGCCTCGCGCCAGCGCCGCCACAAAAGCATCCCTTCGGCCTTGCGCACCTGTTCGGACAGATCGCGGTACCGCTCGGCCTGCTTGGCCTGCCGGGTCAGCAGCGACAACTGCTGCGCCAGGGCTTCCAGCACATCATCGACGCGCAGAAGATTGGCCTCGGTCCCGGCGAGTTTCAGTTCAGCTTCGTGGCGGCGCGCGTAAAGCCCGCTGATCCCGGCGGCTTCTTCCAGGATCCGGCGGCGGGCCTTGGGCTTGGCGCTGATCAGTTCGGCAATCTGACCTTGCCGCACCAGCGCCGGGGAATGGGACCCGGTCGAGGCATCGGCAAACAGCATCTGCACATCGCGCGCCCGCACCTCTTTGGTGTTGCAGCGATAGGCAGACCCCGCGTCACGGGTGATCCGGCGGGTGATCTCGATCTGGTCGGCATCGTTGAAACCAGCCGGGGCCAGCCGGTCGGTATTGTCGAGGATCAGCGCCACCTCGGCGAAATGCCGCGCGCCCCGGCTGGCAGCGCCGTTGAAGATCACATCCTCCATGCCGCTGCCGCGCATCGCGCTGGCGCGGTTTTCCCCCATCACCCAGCGCAGCGCCTCCAGAAGGTTCGACTTGCCGCAGCCGTTCGGGCCGACCACGCCGGTCAGCCCCGCATGGATCACCAGATCCGTGGGGTCGACAAAGCTTTTGAAGCCGTTCAGGCGAAGGCGGGTCAGGCGCACAGGGTCATTTCCGAGTCGATAGGCGTCAATCGTCTGGTCTTGCGGCAGCAGAGTCAAGAAGGCGGCCCAGTATCTGGACCCACTTGGGGCTTTATCCACAAAATGTTGAGGCTTGATCGATGCAGCCCCTTTTCTTTCCGCCGAACTTGCCTAGGCTTTGGCAACATTATCGAAGGGGTGATCATGCTGCAGGCGCTGACCCTTATCCTGTCAACCCAGCTTTTGGGCGAGGTGACGGCCCGCGCCCTTGGCCTGCCGGTGCCCGGCCCGGTGCTGGGCATGGTGGCGCTGACCATCGGCTTTGCCCTAAGCCCGCGCCTGTGCGAGGCGGTCCGCCCGGTGGCGCAAGGCATCCTGGGGCATTTGTCTTTGCTTTTCGTCCCGGCGGGGGTCGGGGTGATCGGCAACCTGCAGGTCTTGCAGGGCATGGGGCTGGGCCTGACCCTGGCCATCCTGATCTCGACCGTATTGGCGATTGCGGCGGGGGCGGTCAGCTTTGCGGTGGTGGCGCGCTGGACCGGTGCCGCCGATGACTGACGTCGCCCAGATCTGGAGCTATCTGTCCCAGGGTCCGCTTCTGTGGTTGACCGCGACGCTGGCGGCCTATGCGGTTGGCGATGCGTGCTTTCGCTTGGCAAGGCGCGCGCCGGTGGCCAATCCGGTCTTGATCGCGGTGGTGCTGTTGGGGACGCTCTTGTGGCTGACCGGCACGCCCTATGCGACCTATTTCGAAGGGGCGCAGTTTGTCCACTTTCTGCTTGGCCCGGCGACGGTTTGCCTGGCCTTGCCGCTGGCCGACAACCTGCCGCGCCTTCGCCGGGCCTTCTTGCCGGTCATCGCGGCGTTGGTGGTCGGGTCGGTCACGGCCATGGTGTCCGCCCTGACCATCGCGCGGCTGTTCGGGGCGGATGCGGCGCTCTTGGCTTCGCTGGCGCCAAAGTCTGCCACGGCCCCGGTCGCCATCGGCATCGCCGAGGGGATGGGCGGCCAGCCGACGCTGACCGCCGTTCTGGTGATCCTGACCGGGATTACGGGGGCGGTGCTTGCCACGCCGCTGTTGAACCTGCTGGGACTGACCGATTGGCGCGCACGTGGCTTTGCGGTCGGGGTGGCCAGCCACGGCATCGGCACGGCGCGGGCGTTTCAGGTACATCCGGTGGCCGGGGCCTTTGCCGGCCTTGGCATGGCGCTGAACGCGGTGCTGACGGCGCTACTGGCCCCGTTCGTGCTGGGCCTGTTCCTGCGCTAGATTTCAAGGCAACGCATCGACCCGGAAGGCGTCGGGAATGGCGTCGTGCCCTTCAAGCACCAGGTCGGCCATCACCTCGGCCACTTTGGGGGCCATGCCAAAGCCGATCTTGAGGCCCCCATTGGCGATGAAATGCCCCGGTCGTCCGGGAAACCCGCCCAGCACCGGCGCGCGGCTGGTGGCGCGGGGCCGGATCCCGGCCCAGCGGGTCAGCACCTCTGCCCCGGCCAACGCGGGCACTGCCTCGACCGCCCGCGCCAGCAATCCCTCCAGCGCCGCATCGGGACCGGGGTCGTTCCAACTGGCCTCGCTGGTCGAGCCGATGGCAACGGTTCCATCGGCATGGGGCACGATGTGCAACCCATCGACAAAAAGCTGCGGGGCGTCGGGGGCCGCGTGAGCGACGGCAAGCGCCTGCCCCTTTACCCCCGATCCGACCCGCCGCCCCAATGCCCCGGAAAGCTCCGCAAGCCCGGCCAGCCCGGTGGCATGGATCACCATCCCACGATCCTCGGCCGTGCCAACCTTTAGGATACCGCCCAAATTGCTCAAGGCCTGGGTCAAGGAAGCCAGCGCCAGACGGGGAGAAATGCGAGCCGACAGCGTGTCCTCAACCAGCCAGCCCGAGGGTGAGGCAGGCTCCCAACCAGCACCAGTTGCGGGCAGCACCCGCCAGTCGGCCCGGCCCTGCCACAGCGTTGCGGCCCCCTCGGCCCGCATCCGGGCGACCTCGACCGCGCGGGCATCGGCCAAGGGTTGAAGCCTTCCCTTCCGGCCATAGCCCGACGGCAGACCCGAGGTCGCCTCGACCGCCGCCCACCAACCTTCGGCCATCAGAAGGCTCTCCAGCTGAAAGGCCTTCTTGGGGTTCCACGCCTCGGGCACATGCGGCGAGAGGGCACCGACCACCCCGCCCGAAGACCCGGCCCCGACCGCCGAGGTCTCGATTACGCGCACCTTGGCCCCGCGCCGCGCGCAAGCCCAGGCGATCGACAGCCCAAATATCCCCGCGCCGCGGATCGTCACATCAACCATGGTCGCCCCTTGCCAAGCGGGCGGCATCCGCCCATCAGTCAGGGCAAAGGACTAATGCCGATGCCCCTGCCAGACCAGCCCGATTTCCCTGAGCCGCAGGTCCCGCTTGACTGGCGCGACGAGGCAATCCCGGTGTCGCGGCGGTTCGACGATCCCTATTTCTCACTGTCCGGCGGGCTGGAAGAGGCCCGGCATGTCTTTCTGGCCGGAAATGGCCTGCCCGACAGGCTAAGCGACGGGTTCCGGATTGGCGAGCTTGGCTTTGGCACCGGCCTTAACCTTCTGGCGCTGCTTTTGTGCCACCAGGGCCCCGGCCAGCTGCATTACACCAGCTTTGAGGCCTATCCCCTGCCTGCAGATGACATCGCCCGCGCGCTGGCCGCATTCCCTGAAACCACGCCCTTTGCCGGGATGTTCCTGACCCAATGGGCGGCAGGTCACCGAACCCTGCACTTTCCCGGCCTGACCGCCACGGTGGTGATCGGCGACGCGCGCAACACCCTGCCCGCCTGGACCGGCCAGGCCGATGCCTGGTTTCTGGACGGGTTTTCCCCCGCGAAAAACCCCGAGCTTTGGTCCCCCGCCCTGATGGCCGAGGTCGCCCGCCACACCAGCCCCGGGGGCAGCTTTGCCACCTACACCGCTGCCGGTCATGTGCGCCAAAGCTTGGCGGAAGCTGGATTTACCGTCACCCGCCAGCCCGGGTTCGGGCGCAAGCGGCACATGACGACCGGCAGGCTGGGCTAGAAGCTGCTGCTGAGGCCGACCGAGAACACCTCTTCCTTGTCGTAGCTTTCGCTTTGCAAGGGGGTGGCAAGGTTCATCTGCACGACGCCAATGCCGGTTTCCCAATAGACCGACAGCCCCGCCGCGCTGCGCAAGGAATAGGCGTCGTCAATCACCCCCGAGGCACCACCCGCCGTGGTGTCGAGATCCCAGACCGAACCGGCATCGACAAAAGCCCCCAGCGTCACGTTCTGCCAGCCGGTCGGGGCCCGCACCTCGACCGAGGCGCTGACATAGCGGTTGCCGCCGAGCGCCGAATCCACCCCGCCCGCCGTCACATCGCGCGGGCCTATTCCAGCATAGGCAAAGCCGCGCGGCATGTCGCCCCCCAGAAAGGCGCGGTCAAGGATGCTGACGCTTTGCCCGCCCTGCCCCTCGATCATCCCGGCCTCGGCACGCAAGGCCAGCGTTGCCCGGCCCACCGGTTGCGCCAGCCCAGCGTCAACCGAGGCAGACACCCAATCCCTGTCCCCGGCAAAGCTTGCCGCCGCCGTCCCGGCAAGCCGGAAACCCGACCCCGGCAGCCGCGCGCTGTCATAGGTCGAATAGGCAAGATCGACCGCGACGCCCGTCGCGGTGGTATGGCCACTTTCAGCGACGATCAGCGGCGACACATTCAGGCCCGAGGCGTCCAGATCGTCGTCCAGATGAAACAGCGACACCGACCAGGTGGTTGACGCCGAAAGATCAGCCCCAAAGGTCAGGTCGACGGAAACCTGTTCCAGCGCGAATTGCTGCGCCTCGATATCGGTCTTCTCGCCGCCCAGGCTGAAGGCCAGGAAACTGTTGGCGCCCAGCCGGGTGTCGCCCAGCTTCCAGGTCTTGCGCAGGGACAGGTCTGCCACTTCGTCGGCCTCGCCCGCCTCGTAGGCGAAATGCAGGTCGATGCCGCTGCCCTTGATGTCGCGCCCGTCCAGCGCGATGAAGGCAAGTGCGCCGCGCTGGCTGGAATACCCCGCCCCGGTCGAGATCGCGGCACCGCCACCCTCTTGGGCCAGACCTTGCGTTGCTAAGGTCAAGGCTGCGGCCAAGACCGGAACTTTTCGCATCAGACCCATCCGGACCTCCATCCTTCCACCGCGACCGGTTGCCCGGCCCCCTTATCCGCCCAAAGGCGGAAACAAGCATTGATAGCCTGGAATCATCTCGGGTGCTTCCAGGATGAAGTACACGCTTTGCGAATTCGACGACAGGTCGGCAACCTGCGAAACATAGTCAAGCGTCACCGGAACCGGTGCTGCAAAATCGCCATTCACCACGATTTCAAAGCTGTCGCGCGCGAGAAAAGCGGCAAGGCCCGAGGTCGGCACAAAGGCCTCGACCCGCAAGGGCTGGTTCACATAGATCACGGCAATCGGCTTTTGCGTCGGGGCCTCGCCGATGTCGATCAGGTCCTCGCCGATCTGGCCGGCAACCGGGCTAAGGATCAGCGCCTTGTCGAGCGCTATCTTGGCCTGCTCCGCCTCAATCGCGGCCAGGCGCAAAAGATCGCCTTCGCGGCCCACCGCCCCGATGGCAAGCGCAAGCTCCAACTCGGCGGCTTCAAGGTCGGCCTGGCTGACCACCCGCTTTTCGACGCCCGCGCGCAAGCGGTCCACCTTGCGCGTCAGGGCTTCCTGCTGGCGCTGTGTCGCCTCAAGTGCTGCGGTCAACTCGGTTCTGGACAGGGCCGCCTTGTAGGAGGCCTGGGTCAGATCATCGTCGAATTCGACAATGGGATCGCCTGCCGCGACCTGCTGTCCGGGCCGGACGAACACCTTGCGCACCACACCCGCAAAGGGTGCGGCCAGTTCGACCACCTGCAACGGCCGGATCGCGCAGTTGATCGGCACGGCTGGCAGGCCAACCCCTTCGGCGTCCACGGGGCCCGCGCCCACCAGGGCCGCAAGGCCCAAGGCCCGGACCCACCCGGTCATTGCAGCGCCAGTTCGCGCAGATCCTCTCCGGTCAGGTACTGCAGCCGACCCCAGGCGCGCAGATATTCGACCTGCTGGAAGTCCAGCCGCTCGCGGGCGGACACCTGCGCCAGCTTGCGGCTTAGCACCACCAGATCCACGCTTTCGCCGGTTTCGACCCGGGCCTGTTCATCCTCGACGTTGGCCGAAATCGACGACAGCGCGCGCGAGGACTGGCCGATGGCGGTGGTCAACTCCTCCAGCCGGCGGATGGTGGCGATGATCTCGGTTTCGATCTGACGCTTGGTCGCATAGTAGCGCAGGGCAGCGTCGCGCAGATCGACCGTTTCCAGCGTCGAGGCATAGCCCTCGCCCGAGGCGTTGAAGATCGGGATCGTCAGTTGCACGCCGATGTTGGTGTCAACCGTGCGCGACCCGCCCCCGAAACGCGAGCCTTCGCGGGTTTCGTCCTCATAGGTGGCAAAGGCTTCGACCACGGGGGCAAAATCGGCGGCAAGGGCCTGCTTGCGCCCAAGTTCTGTCGCCACGACCGAAATCGCGCTGGCCAGAAGTGCCGGATTGCTGGCTTCGGCCTTTTCGATCGCGGCGTCCACGGCAAGCTCGTTGGTGCGACCCAGCCGGCCCAGGCCGACATCGGCCACATCCGTCACCACCAGCCCCGAGACATAGGACAGCTTGGACAGCGCATCGGCATAGCGCGACGCTTCCACCGCCTCATCCGCCGACAGCGAGGCCAGTTCTGCCGCATAAGTCCGTCCAGTGATGTCGGTGGACAGCCCCTCGCTTACCAGGGCGTTTTCGACCGAGATCTGGCGGCTGACCAGCTGCATCTTGGCTTGCAGCGCCTTGGCCCGCGCCTTGCTTTGCACGGCCGAGAAATAGGCGTCATAGGTTTCAAAGGCCGCTGCGTGGACTGCCGCGATATATTCGATTTCGGCTACCGATCTGGCGGTTTTCTGCAGCTGGATATTGTAGATCCGGCTCAGATCGAAGATCGGCTGGGATACATCGAGACCAAGGTTGGTCACCGGATATTCGGCCTTGCCCTCTTCGAACACCACGTTGTCGGTATCGACCACTTCCTGATTGACGTTGGTATAGGTGTAGTTCAGCGACACCTGCGGCAGATAGCCATAAATCGCGTTCAACCGTTCCGCATCGGCGCGGTTGATCGCCTGGGCCGCCTAACCGATGTCCGAATTGCGTTCTAGCGTGCTGGCCAAAAGCTGGTCCAAGGATACCGCGCCTTCGCTGCTGCCCGCCTCGCCAAAGGTGGTCGCAAGCGCGCCGGTGGCATTGTCCTTGCCAAGGGTCTTGGCCAGACGTTCTTCGGCCTTGGCAAGATCATCGGCATCTACGCCGCTGGTCAGCAGGCCCGCAAGCCGTTCCGAGGTGGCTTTGGTCGTCACCCGTTCGCCGCAGCCGGCGACCACGATCAAGGCGGCCAGGCTGACCCCGATTGCCATTTGGCGTTTCACCACAGAATCCCCCAATTTCATCCGCCGCTTGCGTGTCGTATTCAGCGTCCAGCATCTCTCGTTAGCCTATCAACGCCGATCTGCCAATCGGTTCATTTCCGGTTTTCAGTTTGCCCGTTCTATGCGTGTCTCGCGGTCCACAATCTGTGCGTCGCGGAACGCCGAAAGTTTGCCCTGCGCCCAGAACACCAGATGGTCCCACAGCGGCCGATTGCCGAAATGCAACCTGATCTGCAGGTCTTGCCCGACCAGCGTAACCGGTTCCACCGCAAGAATGACCGTCAGGCTGATCGAGCGCAAGCCGGTCTTGGGGTCCGTCACCGCCCCGTCGGTCAGATCAAGACCCTCGTGCCTCACAGGGACATAACGGTATCCAAAGCGCACTTCCCCAGTCGGGACCCGGGACCGATACTCGTCCACCCAGCGTTCGGGGAAAGCCCCGGTCAACCGCGCGTGCCCGGCAAGCGGATAGGCAAAGCCGATCACGTCGCCGGCCGCAAGATAGCGGCCAGGCCGCAGCCCGGATGTCGCCAGGAAATACCCCTTTGCCGTCATGCGTGCGACAAGGCCGGCCTGCTCGGTGGCCAGAACCGCAAGCTGCGTATCCACCGACCGCAGCTTTTCCTGCGCCAGTTGCGCCTCGGCAAGGCCGATCGACTGCGTGCTTTCGACCAGCAGCACGGCCTCTTGCCGCTCCATTTCCAGCAGCAGGCTCCTTCGGTCAGTCTCGGGATTGGTCAGGGTCAGCAAGGCCGTGTCCGCATCGGCCAGCCCGGCTGCCCGGGGGCGGGCGCTGACATAGCCGCCAGAGCGCACCGTCACGGCATATGTGCCCGCGTCGTCAAGCCGCAAGGGCAGCACCAGGGTAAAGGGTACCGGCACCAGCAGCACAATCGCAGCGATCAGGGCCACAAAGCCGCCGCGTCCCAGCCAAAGCCGCTGCCTTGACACGGTTCGCGCCGGCTTTGGCACCGGGTCGGCCAGCAAGGGCGACAGGAACATCGCATAGGCCCCCCAGGCCCCCAGCAGCATTCCAAGCCCCAGAAACTGCGGCAGAACAGCGGACAGAATCGTGAACGAGATCATCATCCGGTAGGCCAGCGTCACGCCGCCATAGCCTGCCAGCCCCCAGCCGCCCAGCTGGCGCGGCAAAGCCCCCTCGGCCCCCAGCGACACGAGAAAGCGGCCAAGCTCGGCGAAGCGCTGACCGGCGCGGGTGTAGAGGTTGCGCTGGCCGATCAGATCGACCCCGGCATAGTAGCCGTCCAGCTTCATCAACGGGTTGGCGTTGAACAACAGCGAGTTCAGCGTCGAAAACACCACGACCTGCCCGGCCACCCCGCGCGCCGCATCGCCTTCGACCAGATGCCACAGCACAAAAGCGATCATGCCCACCAGAAAATCGGTGACGATGCCCGCCAGGCTGATCGACACGCGCGCCGCGCGGCTGGCGGTGACGTCGGCCTCGGAACAATCAACCGACGGCAGCGGGTAAAGCGCGATCAGCGACACTGCCGCCATCCGTACCCGGACCCCGGCTGCCGTCGCCGCGACCACATGGCCGAATTCATGAATGATCTTCAGGACCGGCGCGATCAGCCCAAAGGCCAGCAGCGTCTCGATCTGCAGGATGCCGACGAATTCCGACCGGATGGCCCAGTCGTTGCGGATGCCCAGCAGCGCCGACACAGCGGCCAGTCCCAGCAGGACCAGCGCCAGCGGCAGCCCGACAAACCAGGTCGAGAACCGGCGAAGTCCAGGCTGCCAGGGGCCGACGTCAAACAGCGGAAAGTTGATGAACAGCGGGTTGAACCGGGCCGACTTCAGCCGCTCGGCCCGCCGCAGCGAGGTGACATATCCCAGCGCCTTAACCCCGGCGGCAAGGTCCTCATGCGGGATTTCCCCAGTGGCCTCGCCGGACATGCGGTCTTGCAGACGCTGCACGCCCAAAGCCGCGTCGCGCGGCACCGACACGATCTTGCCGCTTGACAGGTCCATGAGGAAATAGGCAAGGCGCCGCCCCTCGGATGTCAGGCTAAGCCGAAGCTGCCTTAGAATTTCAGGCCGAGGAAGGTCCATGCTTGCTTTCGAATGAATTCATAGGCGTAGCGGCCATAGCTGACGATCCGCGGCGCGGAGGGGCCATCCAGACTGGCCACGCCGGACATGCCCGCGATCACACCGTCAGGGGCGATGATTTCGGCAATGGCCTCGATCACCTCGATCCGGGTTTCCGGATCTTGCCGCACGGTTGCTGGGGTCAGCATCCGCACTTCAAAGGTCCGCCCGACGGTGCCGCGAAAATAGGCTGTTCCGGTCATGCCGGGCGTGACCAGCCGCGCGTCGAGCCGGGCGAAGGTCAGCTTGATCCGCATCGCAGCACTGGTCTGGATCGCCGCCACCTGGTCGCCGGTGCGGGCAAAGGCACCGGTCACGCTGTCGGGCATCGCCTCGATCACCCGGCCCTGTACCGTGGCCACGATCCGCAGCGCCTGGATCCGGTCGGTGATCTGGTCGATCCGCGTGGTCACGATCTTCAACCGCTCGGTCGCGATCTGGTAGTCCGAATAGCGGTTCTCTGCCAAAGCGGCCTGCGCGCCCAGGGTTTCGATCGTGGCGTTCAGCTGCTCTTCGGCCAGCATGTCGCGCAATTGCGGCGAATCGAATTCGGCCAACAGATCGCCGGGCACCACCTCGTCGCCCGGGCGGACATGCATGACTGTCAGGTACGCATCACCGGGCATGGCCATCACCTGCAGGTCCTGCGCTGTCGCCTCGCCCGTTGCGGTGACGGCGATCGGGGTGGGCAGCGCAAGCCAAAGCGCCGCCAGCACCGCCCCGCCCCACAACAGCCCGCGCCGCAGCCATCGCCGCTGTTCGGCCCCCGGCGGCTTGGGCGGTGCCACGACCTCGGCCAGGTCCAGCGCGCCGGTCAATAGCGGCAGGTCGACCGCCATGGATCCAAAGGCGGCAAGTCCCAGCCGATGCGCGCCCTGCGGCGGCAGAACAAAGATCATCGCCTCTGATCCGAACTGGCGGGCAAGAAGCGCCGCTTCCAGAACCTCGGCGCTTTCGCCGACGGCGGGAACCGTCAACACGCGGGGTTCGGGCGTTTGCAGCGCCTCGCAGACCAGGCGCATCTCGCGGGCATGGCTTTGATAGCGGGTGTCAGACAGCCAATGACGTCGCACGCCGGTCTTGGCGAATTCGATCACCATCCCGCCGTCGATGGCCCCGGCCTCGACCAGAAGATCAAGCAGGCTTGTGCGCACCACCGCCGGCTTGGGATGCGCCCGCCCCGCAAGCGCGCCGCGCAGCCGCGCCGTCAGGCCGGCCAGATCAAGGCCTGGCATGGCTGGTGGTAACGACTCCTCACCGGCGCGCGGTGTCACGGGCGCAGGTGCCGCACCCCGCGACAACCGGCCCAACCCCCGACTCAGATCGTGCAGCCGGGCCATGATCGCGGCAAGATCGCTGACCGGCGGCACCTCGGACAGGTGCCAGTAAAGCCAGCTGTCGGCGGTCAGGGGCACCGAAATGACCATGCCGCCGCCAAGCTTGCGCGCCGAGGGCCGCGCTTGCGTGGACTTTGCCAGGTCGGCACGAAGCCCAGGCTCTGGCAATGCCCCGAATACCGCGCTCCAGCTTGCCGGACGTTCGAACAGGAAAACCGCGTCTAACTTGTCGAGCATTCCTGCCCGCCTTCAGCCAATGGCCCTAGTTGTCGATCTTTCCGAACTGATCCTCATAGGCCTGGATCGAATGGCTTAGGATCGCGGCCAGGCGTTTGGCGGCAAAGGGGCTCATGACGATGCGCTTGGACAAGGCCACGTCGATCGACTTGCGCTCTTCTTCGGTGCCGCGCCAATTTTGATGCGTGCCGAACAACAGGAAGAACTCCTCGCGGTTCGCTGTGGCTGTGCCGACGTTGGAATAGACGCTTTCCATCTTGCTGTCGTCCCAGTTGATCGACATGCCGTTGATGGTCGCGTTCGCCACGCGGGCGGTTTTCTTGTCGCTCATTGCTCTGTCCTCGTCTTGTTCGGCGTCATTCTGCCGCGATTTTCCATGGCAGTGCGGCGCTTGCACTGCCGTTTGATTGGGCGTCACCCTCGACCGGTGCAGCCTCGGGCAAAAGACCGGCCTGCACCAGATACAACCGGATGATCCGTTCGATCATGATCTCGGTCACAACCAGGCCCTGCAGGTCCATCGACAACAGCTTTCCGATCACTTCGTTGCGCAGCGCATCAACCAGAATGTCAGCATCCAGCCCGCCCGCGACCAAGGCCGAGATCGCCTCGACGACATCATAGCTGCCTAGAATGTCAATCACCAGATAGGCCATCTGCGGAATGCCACCGGTACCAAGGATGGCCAGCAGCCGGTCGGCCGCTGCAGCCTCATCGCCGGGGTTATAGCCCATTCCATCGGCGCGCAGGTCGAGCGGCCCGCCGATCGAGGTGTCTTGCTGCGATTCCGACACCACGTCGATCGCCCCAGGTCCGGCGAAGTTCGACTTGATCAGGAACCGCTGCGGCGTCGCACCGGTAAAGCCATCGGTCCAGGTGGCGTTGAACAGACCTGCATAGGCGTCCGAATAGATCAGGTCGAATTCGGTGTTGCCGAAGAAGAGGTCCGGGCCAAGACCGCCGATCATGATGTCGGGGCCTTCGCCACTGTAGAACTCGTCATAGCCGCCGGTGACATAGGCAAAGTTGGTGTCGAGCGTGGTTTCCTCGAACACCACCACACCGGCCTCGGCCGTCCAGAAGCGTTCGAAGATCACCATGTCGCCGATCATGATGTCCTGGCCATCGTTGCCATACATCAGGTCGTCGCCCATGCCGCCCATCATGAAGTCGCTGCCGGTGTCGCCCACCAGGCTGTCATTGAACGACAGGTCCACGCGGATCGCGGTCATCTTCTGCATCCGGTCGGCCGAGGACATGCCGTTGAAGCCATCCTCGCCGGGGCGGAAGTTGAAGGTGGCAAAGTCGCCCAGGATCACATCGTCATCCGTGCCGCCTTCGATCGTGTCGCTGCCGAACTGGCCGACCAGGATGTTGTCGCCACCCACGCCGGCCGCGGTGATAAAGTCATTGCCGCCGCGGTCCTGGTCTTCCAGCAGGATTTCCTCAATATCCGACAAGTTCGAGAACTTGATATGGCCGCTGTCGCCCAGCACCATATCCTCGCCCTGGCCGGCATAGACGCTGTCATTGCCAAGGCCCGCGATGGCCACGTCATTGCCCGCGCCAAGCTCGATGTAATCGTCGCCCGGCACCTCATTGATCAGTGAGGTGAGGGTGCCGAACATGTCGGAGTTGGAGCCGGTCACGCTGCCCTGGTCGCCCATGACAAGGTCAGCCCCGGCACCCGACAGGATCCGGTCGCCGCCCTCGCCACCGACGATCACATCGCGGCCGTCGCCGGTTTCGATCGTGTCGGGCGCACCGGCTGTGCTGATCTCGGTGGTGACCGAGGTCATGCCAGTGGTCACCGTCGCATCGTAGGTCACATTGCCATTGTCACCCAGTGCGGTGTTGTCGCCATTTCCACCATAGATCAGGTCGCTGTTGGCCCCACCCAAAAGGATGTCATCACCGTCGCCGGTCTGGATCGTGTCCTTGCCACCATTGAGGTTCGACGTGGTGTCGAGCGTCAGATCCTTGTCATCGACAATCACGCCGCTGTCGCCGATGGCGCGGTTGTTGCCCCCGCCCAAATCGGCGAAGTCGTCGCCCTGGCCAAGGATCGCCCAGTCGTCTCCCGACCCGCTGGTGACGCTGTCATTGCCGTCGCCACTGGTCAGCTCCGAGGTCAGGCTCCACCCCTCGCGGTCCAGCGTGCCGGCATCGCCCAGGATGATGTTTTCGCCGTCGCTTGCCGCCACGGTATCGTTGCCCGATCCGGCGATGATCACATCATTGCCGATGCCGGTGGTGATGCTGTCCTTGCCGCCGTTGGCATTCTGGGTCGAATAGGCCTGCAACTCGCGGATCAGGCCGCTGTCACCCAACACCTGGTTGTCGCCGCCGCCCAGATTGGCGGTGTCGTCGCCCTGGCCCAGGATTACCCAGTCATTGCCGCTGCCCGAGGTGACGGTGTCGTTGGCATCGCCTTCGTTCAGCGCCGAGATCAGGTCATTCTCGTCGAAGGACCCGCTATCGCCAAGGATCCGGTTGTCGCCCTCGCCCGCAGTGATGCTGTCGGTGTTGCCACCGCCGAACACCCAGTCATCGCCAGTACCGGTGGTCAGGTCATCGACCCCGTCGCCAACCGTGCGCTCCGAGGTCAGCGTGCCCGCCGTGTCATTCCGCGTGCCCGCGTCGCCAAGGACAAAGTTGTTGCCGTCGCCGCCATCAACCGTGTCATTCCCCGAGCCTGCGATGACGATGTCATTGCCCGCGCCGGTGGTGATGCTGTCCTGACCGCCCTTGTCGTTCTCGGTCGAGGTGACGATGGTCGCGGTGATCCGACCGCTGTCACCCAGCACCCGGTTGTTGCCGTTGCCCAGATCAGCCGTCTCGTCGCCCTGGCCCAGGATCACCCAGTCATTGCCGCTGCCGGCATAGACCGTGTCATTCCCGTCGCCTTCGTTCAGCGCCGAGATCAGCTCCAGCCCGTCAAACGAACCCGAGTCGCTGGCAATCACGTTCTCACCGTCGCCAGCGGTCACGCTGTCGGCGTCGCCACCGGCGATGATCATGTCATTGCCCGTGCCGGTGGTGATCGTGTCGCTCGCATCGCCAACCGTGCGGACCGAGTTCAGGAGGGTCCCGTTATGCGTGCCGCTGTCGCCAAGGACGACGTTGTTGCCGTCGCCCGCATCGATCAGGTCGGTGTTGCCGCCGCCGAACACCCAGTCATCGCCGGTGCCGGTGGTCAGGTCATCAACGCCGTCGCCCAGCGTGCGCTCCGAGGTCAGAGTGCCCGCGGTATCGTTGCGCGTCCCAGCATCGCCCAAGACAAAGTTGTTGCCGTTACCGCCGTCAACCGTGTCATTGCCCGACCCGGCGATGACGATGTCATTGCCCGTGCCGGTGGTGATGCTGTCATTGCCGCCCTTGTCATTCTCGGACGAGGTCACAATCGTCGCGGTGATCTTGCCGCTGTCACCCAGGACACGGTTGTTGCCGTTGCCCAGATCTGCCGTCTCGTCGCCCTGGCCCAGGATAACCCAGTCGTTGCCGCTGCCGGCATAGACCGTGTCATTCCCGTCGCCTGCGTTCAGCGCCGAGATAAGTTCCAGCCCGTCGAACGACCCGCTGTCACCAGCAATCACGTTCTCGCCGTCGCCAGCGGTCACGCTGTCGGCGTCGCCACCGGCGATGATCATGTCATTGCCCGTGCCGGTGGTGATCGTGTCGCTGGCATCGCCGTCGGTGCGGACCGAGTTCAGGAGGGTCCCGTTATGCGTGCCGCTGTCACCGAGGACGACGTTGTTGCCGTTGCCCGCATCGATCAGGTCGGTGTTGCCACCGCCGAACACCCAGTCATCGCCAGTGCCGGTGGTCAGATCGTCAACGCCGTCGCCCAGCGTGCGCTCCGAGGTCAGAGTGCCCGCGGTATCGTTGCGCGTCCCCGCATCGCCCAGGACAAAGTTGTTGCCGTCACCGCCATCAACCGTGTCATTGCCCGACCCGGCGATGACGATGTCATTGCCGGTACCGGTGGTGATGCTGTCCTGACCACCTTCGGCGTTCTCGGTCGAGGTCACGACAGTCGCGTCAATCGTGCCGCTGTCGCCCAAGACCCGGTTGTTGCCATTGCCAAGATCGGCCGTGTCATCGCCCTGACCCAGGATCACCCAGTCATTGCCGCTGCCCGAAGTGACGCTGTCGTTGCCATCATCCCCGGTCAGCGCCGAGATCAGATCGACCCCGTCAAAGCTGCCGTAGTCGCCAAGGATCACATTCTCGCCGTCGCCCGCGCTGACGCTGTCGCCCGCACCGCCCGCGATGATCAGATCGCGGCCAAGGCCGGTGGTGATCGTGTCGGACCCATCGACATCGGTCGGGACAGAGGTCAGCGTCGTGCCGTCATAGGAGCCGTGGTCGCCCAGGATCACGTTGTCACCAGTGCCGCCGTCAACGCTGTCATTCGCACCACCCGCGATGATCCAGTCATTGCCGGTGCCGGTGGTGATCGTGTCATCGCCGTCCGTGGCGTCCTTGGCCGAAACAAGGCTGACCTCGGTGGTAGAGACCGTAGCCACCACGGTCGTCTCGATGGTGATCTTGCCGTTATCGCCCAGAAGATAGACGAAATCCGCCGCGCCCGAGTTCGAGGCCGCATCATCGCCGCCACCCAGGACCGCGATCAGCGCGCCACCGGTGATGGTGACGACATCATTGCCGGAACTGGCATCGACCACGCCTTCGATTTCCTTGCCAAGCTGGGCAATACGGGCCCGGATCTCGGCGTCCTTTTCTAGATCTTCCGCCGTAGCTGTGTCTGAAGGGGCCTCATAGCTTTGCAGCAGCGACAGCGCGATGCTGTCCAGGTCCAGCGTGCCGTCGTCGCCCAGAACCACCATGCCGCCCAAACCGCCGGTGATCGTGTCGGACCCGCCACCGCCGATCACCAGGTCAAAGACGTTGTCATCCGTGTCGGTGCTGATGCTGTCGGCCCCGCTGGCCGAGGAGGCCATGGATTCAACCAGCGCATTGCCCGGATTGACCCGGCCAAGGTCGCCGATCACGATATCGCCGCCAATACCCGACCGCAGCGTGTCGTTGCCTTCGCCGCCGATCAGGATGTCATTGCCGCGCCCGGTGGTGATGCTGTCGCTGGACCCGCTGGCCGAAGCAAAGCTTTCCACCAGTTCCGCCGCATCCAAAAGCCGCGCGCCCTTGGCCTGGCCAAAGTCGCCCAGAACCACGTTCGACCCTTCGAGGTCGGTGACCGATTCCGTCTGCCCGGTGATACCGCCCCCTGCGATCAGCACGTCCCCGCCGACACCGCCCTCGATCACGTCGGTCCCGTTGTTGGCCGAGCTGTCGAACAGCGTCGAAACTTCTTGCGCGACCAGGTTCGAGGACAACAGGACCTTGCCGAAGTCGCCCAGGATCACATCGCCGCCGGAATTGCCGCGCAGGGTGTCGCTGCCGCCGCCGCCGATGATCACGTCAAGCCCGTTCGACCCGGTGATAACGTCATTGCCGTCCGCGCCATTCTCGACCGAGATCAACAGCCCTTTCTGCAAGGGCGAGTTCGGGACCAGATCGCGCAGGGTGATCGCCGTGCCGCTCTTGTCGGCCAACACCATCTTGCCGCCCACCAGGATGTCGTCGCCGATGCCACCGGTCATGGTGTCAGCACCATTGCCGCCTTCGATAAAGTCGCTGCCCAGCTGGCCATGGATCAGGTCGGCACCCGCACCGCCGATCAGGATATCCATGCTGTCGCCGATCAAAAGCGCCCGCAGGTCTGCCGAGGCATCGTCAGGTATCCCGTCCACGCCGCCCTTGGCCGCGTAGCCCCAGATCGTTGAGGACGTGGCGTTCACAATCACCCGGTCGCCGCCGCCGCCGGCTTCGACCAGAACGGTGGCCGCATTGGTCACCTCGACCTGGTCGCTGCCATCGCCGGACAGGATGGTCATGGTGCCGATGCCTGCCGCACCGTTCACCTTGATCTGGTCCGCGCCCGACCCGGTCAGCACCACATGGTTGCCCGACCCCAGCGTGATCTTGTCTGCCGCTTTGGTGGCCGACAGCTGGGTTTCGGTGGTCAAACACTCCAAGAGCTCGTCCAGATTCATTGACGTGCCGTTGGAGGTGAAGTTTTTCTGCGTCACGCTGGCGTTCGGGGTTCCATCGGCGTTGATGCCAAAGAAGGCGCGGATCTCGGCTTCGGTGACCGCGTCCGAGGCGAAGGTCGCCTGGAACAGATCGCGCGCACCAAAGTCGTCATCGCCGAAATAGATGACGTTGCCGCCCTGAATGTCGATCGTATCCGACCCGGCCTGACCGAAGATGATATAGGTCCCGGTCGAGGCGCTGTTGGTCTTGATCGTGTCGTTGCCTTCCCCGGCGAACACCACATGCAGACCGCTGGTCGGCAAGATGATCGTGTCGGTGCCACTGCCGGTATAGCTGACGGTCGGAAGCGTACCCGACGCCCCCGACAGGTTGAGGGTGTTGTTCCCCTCACCCGCCTGCATCACAATGGCCGAGCTGTTGTTGGCGAAGCTGCCGTTGAACGACTTGGCCCCTTGGCTGTAGGCGGCGTTGTAGTTGCCGCTGCCGCCGCCGGTCAGCACTAGCTGGTCGTTGCCGTCACCGGTGATCTTGGTCATCGAATCGCCGCCGCGCGCGCCGATGTTCAGGAAGGCGGTCTGCCCTGCCTCTTGATCGGTCACCATCCGCGCCGGAACCGGATTGCCGCCAAAGTTGATCGTGTCGCCGATGTCAAAGACCGTCGTGCTCCACTTCAGATCGGGAAGCGGCCAGGGAAGGTTGATCCCGGCCCAGATCGACAGCTTGGCTTTGTAGTACGCCTCGCCGACAAAGATCAGACCCAGGGCTTCGCCGATATCGCCATCGGCCAGGGCATCGGCAGCCGCTTCGACCAAAGCGATGATTTCCGGGATGCGCAGCTTGCCGTCCTGGTTGGGGTCGTTGAAGGACAGCTTGACGCCAGCCCCAACCTCACCCGAGGCGCCTGCAATGCCCGCGTTCAGGGCGAACCGGCCCCAAACCTCGGCATTGACCAACGAGCCGGGGGCAGAGTCGATGAACACCCCGTCCAAAAGCCGCTCTGGGTCCAGCGTGTTGACAAAGTTTACAATCCCGCCAAGGTCATAGCCGGCCGAGAAGCCTGCCTTGAACTTCAGGCTGATTTCGGCCTGGAAGAAGCGTTCGACCACGCTGCCGACCCAGCCTGGAATACCGACGCTGGACAAAATCTCGTCCACCAGATCGATCTTGCCGGTGTCGAAGTTGAACAGGTTCATGTGAACGATGGCCAGATCAACCTGGTCGTAGTTGCCCAGGATCAGGTCCAGAATGTTCGACGGCTGCGACAACAGCGGCACCTCGATCGAGATGCCTTGCTGGATGTTGCCGAACACCCCGAAAGGATTGCCGCCGGTGCCATTGGTGGCCGAGGACCGGCTGGTCCGCGTCACCGACACGCTGCTGCTGGACTCTGACATCGTGGTTTCGCCCGACACGATGGCATTGGCCTTTGGGGTGAAATCATAGTCGCCAAAGATCAGGATGCCGCCGGTTGCGGACAAAAGGTTGATCATGTCGGTGACCTGCAGGCCGATGGTCACCACGGTATTGGCGATCCCGATGATCGGGAAGGCCGCCGCCGCCACGCTAAGCGCCTCTTTGAACGGAGTTTCCTGCGTCCAGCGGAAGAAGTCGGCCAGCGGGTTGACCACCTCCATGATCGGATCAAGGATCGGCTTCAGCACCGCCTCGTACAATTCCTGCATGTTGAGGCGGACGTTTTCGAACGACAACTGGTCGATGTTCAGCCCGTCGCCGTAGGAATAGCTGCCCTCGACCCAGAATTCGGTGGCAACCGTCGGCAGGATCGCCACGCCGCCAATGCGGATCGGACCGCCCGTGGTGGGGTCAAGGACCGAGCCGGTGAGCGCAATGTTGATCTCGAAATCGGCGGTGAAGCTGAAGTTGATCAGGCTGCCATAGTCGATCTGGTTGAAGTAGATCAGCCGCTCGAAGGTCAGCTCATTGCCCAGCGCGTCGGCCAGGTCGATGTCGCCAAAGTCACGCACAATCTCGTCGTCGCCGGCATCACCGCTGTCGATTATGACAAGCCCTTCGTCATCCCCGAACAGTTGCGCGCCAAGGGTCGCTGAGACATAGGCTACGCCATCGGTGGTCGAGGTCACGTTGCCGTCGTCGTCCAGCGTCACCGCGCTGGCCTCCAGCCCCAGCACGCCCAGCACCTCGGCCGAGCCTTCGAACGTGCCCGCATCGACGGTAAAGGTGATGCCCACCTCGGCCTCGTCGGTGTCGTTCAAAAGGAAGAAGCCGTTCTTGTCGATGCCAAAGCCGATGTTGACCAGATAATCCAGCGTCATCCGCAGCTTGGAGCCGTCGGTCACCTCCAGGTCCAGGCCCGGCACACCGAATTCGAAATCAACCGCCAGGTCTTCGTCAAAGATGATGCCGTTGAAGTTCAGGCTGGCCAGCAGATAGCTTTCCGAGGTCGACCCCGAGGTATCCAGCCGCGCCTGCATGTAGACGACGCCGCTGGTCTCAAAAAGGTCGTTCATCAGGATGTTGACCTCGTTGGTCAACAGATCAACCGTGGTCGGCAGCTTGCCGGTCACCGGGTCTGGCGTTTCGGCCTTGATGCGGATCTGTTCCAGCACGCTGTAGCGGAAATCGTCAAAGAAGGTGACGCCCGCGCCGATCTTGTCGCCGATCACCGGCAGTTCGATATCGGCCAGGTAGTTGTCAAAGAGGCTTTGCATCTGGTTCAGAATGGTGTCCAGCGCGGCAAGGACCGCGCGCGGATCGTTCAGGAACGCGAGATAGTTGAAGTTCTCGAACAGTTCCGCCAGATCGGGCAGGCGCAGTTCCAGATTGTCGGGATCAACCGCCTCGCCGTTGTAAAGCGCGATCAGATCACCCTCGAAATGCGTCTCGATCTGGTCGATGTCAAAGGTGCCCAAGGGCTGGTCGTCGATCGACAACAAAAGGTCGGCAGAATAGCCGATGCCATCGGTCGCGGGGTCAAAGACCCCAAGGCTGTCGGAAAGCGGCAGGTCAACCAGGATACCCACCTGAACATCCATCTGGATCATGTCCAGGATCGACCGGTCGGCATCGTTGAAAAGCGCGTTCAGGTCGCGCAGGTCGTACTGGTCGTCAAAGGCGTCGCCATCCACGTCGATGAAGCTGAAGCCGAACAGCGCCGGGTCACTACTGCCCTTGCCATTGGTCAAAAGCGCGGTGCCGTTGACGACGTTCACCTCCAAGGGACCGATGCCGATGGTGATGTTCAGGCTGCTTTCTACGCCGGCCGAGATTTCGGCGAATACGGCGCTGCGGTCGGTGTCAAGGTAGACGCGGGGCGCACCGATGCCGGTGTCCTCATAAAGGACCTCGCTGGTGATCTTGCCCTGCAGCTTTTCACCCTCAACCTCGCCAAAGCCCAGGACCGAGGCCAGGTTGGATTCGCCAACCGACTGGATTTGCAGATAGATTTCGTCCGACACGTCAAAGCCGCGCACGGCGAAATCGCGGGCCTCATAACCCAGCGCATCGGCAAAATTGGTCTCGACCAGACGCAGACCGCCACCGGCGATGGTTTCGGCCTTGACCAGTTGGCTGACCGCAACCTCAAGCACCGGCCCGGCAATATCGGCCAGCACGTCACGCGAAACGCTCAGGGCCTGCAAGGCGGTGTTGATCGCGGCGGCAAACAGCGCCTCGGTGGTGCGGGCGGCATTGGCGGCCAGTTCCACGGTCACCGGATAGCCGTCCCCATCGGCACCCAGCACCAGATCAAAGGTATGGGCCGCAGCAAAATCGGTAAAGCCCGCGTCCAGCAAAATCTCACGCGGGTCGCCCGATGAGGTGAGCTCCTCGGCGCCAAACAGTGCCGTGACCCCGGTCGTGTCCAGCTTGAAGCCTTCGGTGTCGATCAGGGTGATGGTTCCGGTCGTCTCGTCATAGCTGAAGCTGACGCTGTCCGAAGCCGGAGAACCGATGCCGTCAACCAGCGCATCGTTTATCGCGCCCACGATCTCGGCCACGGTGTTCAGCCCGTCCAGATCGACGCGGATGGTCTTGTTGACCACAGCGGCGGGATTGGTCTCGTCAGTCCAGACAATTTCGATGTCGTCGTCACCCGAGGTGTTTTGCGACACGACCGACCCGCTGACCAGCTGGAACAGTTCCAGCTCGGGGGCGGCAATCACGGTAGAGGGGTCAAGCGTGGGCCGCAGGTCGATGCCGAACTTCATCCGAAGGGTCAGGTCGGGGTCAAAGACCAGCGTGCCGCTGCCCGAGACATCGGCAATGCCGCTGATCAGTTCGGCCACCTCGGCATCGATCCCCTCGCCCGAGAAGTTGCCAGCCAGAAGCTGGTCAAGGTCAAGGCTCAGGGGCAGCTCTTCCTGATAGTCGCGCAGGAAGCCAAACTCCATCTCGATGGTGATGGTCTTTTCGACAGGCAACCATTCCAACTCGATCGTGTCGGCCCCGAAGATGCTCTCCAGGAACTCTTCGATCTTGTCGAGCGTGGCTTGCGGGTTGTCCCGCACCTCGCGCAGCTTGTCGACGAATTCTGTCGCAAAATCAACACCGTCCAGCAAGGAGAAGTTGAAGAGCGGCAAGTCTTCGTCCAGGAACGGCAGGTCGTCCTTCAGCTTTTCGCCGACCACCTGCAACGTGTGGCCAATCGCGCTGAGGGTATCAAGGATGTCGCCCTCCTCCATCGCGGACAGACCGTCGATCGCCTCCTGCGCAGCGGGGTCATTGCTGTAGATCGCGATGTCGAAAGTGTTCAGCGGGTCAAGCCCGTCGCCGATGGCGATGTTGATGCCGTCGACCAGGTCTTCGTTCAGGCCGGTCAGGGTGCCGACATCCAGGCGGATATCGCCCAACGTGGCATAGAACATCACCAGCGCCTCATCCGGGCCGGGCACGTCGTTGGCCGGGTCCAGGATTTGCAGCGTGTCGATAGTCGCGCGCTCACCCATCGTGTCATAGGCGTTGGCACCGTTTTCGGTCAGAATCCCGCCTTGCAGGTCATAGCGTCCGATCAGATCGGAAACGCGCCCGGCAGTGAAGGCGGCCTCGACATTGGCCATCGACAGATCGGTGGTCTTGTTGCCGCTCGCGTCTTCGCCCACGACACCGACGTTCAACTGCACGTTCAGCGCGAGGAAGTTCTTGCTGGCGTCGGTCGCGCCGATTTCGACCTTGAGCAGACCCATATCGGCGCTGCCGGTCACATCGGTCGCCTTGCCGGTCAGATCGACGACGAAATCGACATCGCGCAGGAAGGTGTTTTCGAACACGAGGTCGCCGATATCCTCGCGCGTTTCGTCCACAAGGCCAAGGCCCAGCTCTACCAGATCCAGCCCTGCCACCATGTCAAGCGAGGCAGTGATCGTGGCATTCAGGTTGGCGGACAGATCGACATTTTCCAGCTGGCCAAAGCCAAGCTCTTCCAACTGCAGACCCGAAAGCTGGCTGCTGCTGGCGATCGTGGCGCTGCGGGTGATTTCGGGGAACTGGAACAGCAGCTCGCCATCCTCGGACAGCATCAGCTTGCTGCCTTCCAGCACCTCGACCTTGTTCAACTCGACGTTGACCCAGTCAAAGAGGCCGTCGATCGACAGGGCGCGGACCAGTTTGCCCGGCTCGACCCCAAAGGTGTAAAGCTGGTCGGTACCCGCAGGCACGGTAAAGGACAGACCGCCCCCGGAAATCATAGTGGCCTGCAGCGCAAAACCCGCATCGGCAAAGGCCGCGTTGAACACCGCCGCGATGTCGGCATAGTTCGGCGCATTGCCCGCAAGCACCCAGTCGCCCGCCGGCTTTTCGATCAGAAGCGCGTGATCTTCACCCCCGACCGAGACGGTGAACAAAAGCTCGGAAACGCCGATCATCGTTTCGGCAAAGAGCGGGCCGAAGACCAGAGTTTGCGTCGAGGTGCCAAAGAAGGACAGCACATACTCTGACCCGTCACCGCCATCGCCCGCCGTGGTCGACAGGTCATAGTCGACCGGCTCTTCCAGCGCGCTGCCGCCAAACCCAAGCGATTCCAGCGAGAAGCTGTCATCGAAAGCCCCGCCGATGCGGTTGTCGGCACCGATGATGCCAAAGGTCGGCGGCGTGGTGGTCGGCCCGCCCGGGAAGGCGCTGGTGACCCTGAAGGCCCCGTTCACCACCGTCACGTCGATGCCATAGGCGTCAAGGGCCGTGTCCATCGCAAGGGCAACCGCGTCAAGGATTTGCGCGTCGGTGGCGGCAGGGTCGCTCAGCACCGTGTTGGCCACCCCGGTCGCAAGGTCCACCGTCACCGCCGCCACGACCGCGTCGCCGTTGGCGTCCAGGGTCCCGGTCAGTACCCGCAGGTCCAGCGAGGCATAGGTCTTCAGCGCGGCAATATCTTCGGGGGCCAGTTCGGCCGCTGTGCGTTCGTTCAGCGCCGACGAGATCGGCGAGGTCAGCGCGGCAAGGGGTTCAACCTGCAGGCTGACCGTTTCCCCAGAGATGGTCGAGCCGACCACGAAACCGGTGCGGTCAAAGTTGATCGCCGCAACCGCACTGGCCGAGCTGAGCGCGGTGTTCAGGCTGGTCAGAAGGCTATCAAGATCAGGCGTGCCGTCAGCCAAAAGCCAGCCGCCGGCGGGTTCCATGACCTCGACCGTGTTGGTCGAACTGCCAACCGTCACCTCAAGGGTGATCCGGTCGCGGCCTTGGGTATCCAGCGCAAAGGACGGGCCGATGATCGCCTCGATCCCGCCGCTTTGGACGAACTTGACGATGGTCTCTGCCCCGCCGCCCAGCGCGTCATCGCCCCCGGTGGAAAGACCGTCGGCGTCATCGGTCAGGTTGCCCGCCGCAAAGCCGAAATCGGTCAGGCTGATCGTGTCATTTGCCACATCGTCCGAACGGTCGGAATTGCTTGCCCCCCGCTCGCGCACGCCGACCAGCGACAGGGCGGGCAGCGGGTTGGCCGGATCATTGCCGGGATAGCGGGCGTTGAAGGTCAGCACGTTGCTGGCAAAGCTGGCGGCCATTCCGTAAGCCTTGATCGCGACGTTCAACAGCCGGACAAGCTCGGCCATCAGCTGGGCGTCGGTCGCGGCGCTGTTCAGCATCACCGCGTTGTCGGTCAAGTCGATATTGACCGCGACATGGGCGGGCGTGCCACCCGTCGCAATGCGGAATTCCATCACGCCAAAGGTCTTCAGCGCCTGCATCTGCGCCGAGGTCATCGCGGCACCCGACTGGGTAAAGCTCGCCTCAACCTCGACCAGCGCGCCGGGCGCACCGGTATCAAAGCCAAGCTGTGCCGGGTCGATCAGGAAACTGCTGGGCAGGCTCGCGAACACCTCGGCAATCGCCTGGGCCGCGACGTTCAGGTTGATATCGGTGAATGGCACCGACACATCCATCGCGGCATCGGTCAGGATGCCTTGGGTCGCGGCACCAATGTCGGCGATGAACTGGAAGATCTCCTCGGCACCCAGAACCGCAAGGTTCTCCAGCGCCAGCTCCATTCCGGCGCGCTGCGAGGCATCGGTTACGCTGCTTGACAGATCGATGTCGAAGCCGGCATCGGCCGAGGCAAGGAAGGCGGCAATCCGGTCCTTTGGCGTTGCGGCAGTGCTGGATTTGACCACACCCGACACGGTCAGCGACGCGGTAAAGAATTTGGCATTGTCACTGTTGTCGGTATCGCCGACCCCGGTGACAAAGGCGGTGGTGCCCTGCAGGCCCAGCGTCAGCATCGCATAGCTGGTGTCAACGGCAACGGCGACAAAGGTATCGGCACCGCCTGCTTCGTTGATCATCAGGTTGCCGGTCAGCGCACCGGCGGTGGTGCTGGTGGTCACGGCAAAACCGGAGGTCAGCGCGGCCTCGGTGCGCAGGGTCATCGCCGCATCGGTGCCGATACCCAGCGAGATCTGCGCCGTCTCGGCCGTGGTGACGGACATTTCCAGCAGGCCAAGGTTCAGCGAGGCCCCACCCGGCACCAGATCGCCGCCAAAGGCCACCAGGTTGTCGAGGTCAAAGTCGATGGCATTGATCCCCACCGCCGCCGCCGAAACCGTGGTCTTCAGGGTAAAGCCCAGGCGGGTATCAACCCCCAGCGCCGCGAAATCCATCGGCAGGGTGGCATTGTCGAAGGCCGCGCCAAAGAGGGCGTTCAGGTCAAGGTCCAGCCCCGGCAGATCGATCTCGACATCGACCTCGTCGGTGTTGGTGCCGTCGGCATAGGCGATCGCAATGCCGTCCAGCGTGGCGTCGGCCAGCGTGAATTCCAGCGTCTTGTCGGCGCTGCCGCCTAGCCCGGCTTCGATCAGCGTCAAAAGGTGCGTCTTGGCGGCGGCCTGGCTCAGACCGTTCAAGGCCAGGTTTGCCGCCAGGCTGCCGACAAAGCTGTCGACATTCGCGCTGATCGTGGCGGCACGGAAATCGTCCTGGCCGAAATTGGCCTGCATCTGCGCCAGCGTGATTTGGGCCTTGAGGTTGTTTTTCTGCGTCGTCGTTCCGGTCGAGGTCGCATCGACCCAGCTATCCATCTGCGACTCAAGGATGGTGTGGAACGAAGCGGTCACCACCGCATCCAGAATGTCGTCGGCACCAGCCTTCAGCGCATCGGCGGATTCGCGCAGGGCGGCGACGGTCTTGGACAAAAGGTCCAGCGCCGAATCTTCCTCGGACAGGGCCACGTCAAGCACCGGGGCCAGCGCATCCAACGTTGTCTCGAAATTGTCAACGAAGGTGTCGAAGGCCCCGAAATCTGCGTCCAGCATCTTGGTCACGCCTTGCAGCGCATCCGTAAGACTGTCGCTGGCGTCGATCGTCCAAGACAGGTTGGCGTCCAGCATGATCCGCGGCTCGACCACCGAATATTCGGGGGCAGAGGTTTTGGGCTTGTCGGCCTTGGGGATCGTTGCGACCGGACCACCGATCTTGACGCGCTTGTTCATTTTGCCTGCTCCCCTTCGACAGGCCCAACGGCCCACATCCCACTGGCCCGGTCCGACACTGCGGCGGATCGACGATCCCGCTGCATCTCGTCCCAAGGCTACCTTCTTGCCGCTCACGCAGGCATAAGTCTATACAATTTGAATAAGATCAGCCCGCTACGACCCGAAAGCGGAAGAGTTGCGGCAAAATGATGGCTTTAGCCCTCTGGTTGCCCCCCCGGTTCCCTCTGGCCCCACCAAGTCGGCGTTGCCATGGCAGGCCTTTCGCCGGTGACTGACCCGTGCTAGGCCGCCGGGATGACCAGCTCTCGCAACCCCGCCAAGGGTATCTGTCTGATGATCGCCGCCGTCGCGGCCTTTGCGACACAGGATGGCTTTTCGCGCTATCTGGCGGGGGAATACAACACCCTGATGGTGGTCATGATCCGCTACTGGGCCTTTGCGGGTTTTGTGATCCTGATGGCCCTGCGCCGCCCGGAAGGACCTGTCGCCGCTGTCCGCTCCAACCGGCTGGGCGCGCATCTGGCGCGGTCCTGCCTTCTGGTCGCCGAGATTTGTCTGATCGTCTGGGGCTACACGCTGATTGGGCTGATCGAAAGCCATGCGGTCTTTGCGATCTGCCCGTTGCTGATCGTCGCCCTGTCCGGCCCGATCCTGGGCGAGCGCATCAGCTGGCAACGCTGGGCGGCCGTGGGCGCAGGCCTTTTGGGCGTGCTGATCATCCTGCGCCCCGGTCTTGGCGTCTTCAGTTGGGCCGCCCTTTTGCCCCTGGCGGCGGCGACACTGTTCGCGCTTTATTCAGTTCTGACGCGCCTGACCACGCGGGACGAGCCGACGTTCCCGGCGTTTTTCTGGCCCGGCGTGATCGGGGCGGTGCTGATGACCGGGATCGGCCTGCCGCATCTGGAACCGATGCCGCCCGCCGACATGGGCCTGTTGGCGGTCTATTGCAGCATTTCGATCCTGTCGCACTGGCTCCTCCTCAAATGCTACGAACAGATCGAGGCAGCGCGGGTCCAGCCCTATGCCTATCTGCAGATCGTCTTTGTCACCCTGATCGGCCTGACGGTCTATGCCGAGGTGCTGGAACTGCCGGTCGCGATTGGCGCAACGGTGGTGGTCGCCGCCGGCCTTTACGCGCTGTCCTTAGAACGCAAAACCGCATGAGGCCGCCCGACAGCACCCAGCACGGCATCCTGCTGATGATCGCCACCATGCTGATCTTTGCCACGATGGATGGGCTGTCGCGGTATCTTGCGACCAGTCACAGCGTGCTGATGGTGGTGATGATCCGCTATTGGGCCTTTGCAGGATTTGTAACTCTGCTGGCCCTGCGATCCCCCGGGGGGCTGCGTGCCGCCACGCGGTCAGCCCGGCCCGTGGCACAGATTGCCCGCGGGCTGATCCTTGTCGCCGAGATTTGCGTGATGGTCCTCGGCTTTGTGCAGCTTGGCCTGATCGAGGCACATGCGGTGTTCACCTCTTATCCGCTGCTGGTTGCAGCCCTGTCCGGCCCGATCCTGGGCGAGGCGGTCGGCTGGCGGCGCTGGACGGCGATTGTGGTGGGCTTTGTCGGGGTGCTGGTGATCTTGCAACCGGGCTATGCCGTGGTCTCGGTCTGGGCGCTTGTCCCGCTGCTGGCCGCGTTGATGTTCGCCGTCTACAGCCTGTTGACCCGTTATGTTTCCCGCTTTGACAGCGCCGGCATCAGCTTTTTCTGGACAGGCATGGTCGGCGCGGTCGCCATCACGCCCTTCGGTCTGGCAAACTGGACATGGATGAACCCAACCGAATGGGCCTGGATGGCCGTCCTGTGCGTGCTGGCCGTGGGGGGGCATTGGTTGTTGATCCAGGCCTACGCGCGGGCCGAAGCGTCGGCGATCCAGCCCTTTGCCTATCTGCAACTGGTTTTTGCCTCGGGCATCGGGATGCTGGTCTTTGGGGAAACGCTAAGGCCCAATGTCGCCGTCGGAGCGGCGATCGTGGTGTTGGCGGGCGTCTTTACGCTGTGGCGCCAAAGGGTTCGCGACGCGGCCTTGCGTCGGGCCTGACCTGCGCGCCCGTCGATCCGGCACCACAAGAAGGCGGCTCATCATGAAAGCGGCACATCTTGGCCGCGAAAGGTTGCCCTGCCCGAAGCCGCGACGTAGAACCGGAACGAAGCTCCGAAAGGAACCCGCCGATGGCCGCCCTTCGCCCCGTTGTGTTGTGCATCCTTGACGGTTGGGGTCTGGGCCCCGACCCCAAGACCAGCGCCCCGGCGCAGGCACGGGTGCCGACGTTCAACCACCTTTGGGCCAGTTGCCCGCATGCCACGCTGGTCACGCACGGGCCGGACGTTGGCCTGCCTTCGGGCCAGATGGGCAACTCTGAGGTCGGACACACCAACATCGGCGCGGGCCGCGTGGTGGCGATGGACCTGGGTGCCATCGACCTTGCGATCGAGGATGGCAGTTTTGCGCAAAACCCGGCCTTGCTGACGTTCGCAGCACAGGTAAGGGCGGCGGGCGGCACAGCGCATCTCATGGGTGTGGTGTCGGATGGCGGGGTGCATGGCCATGTCAATCACGTCCTGGCGGCGGCGAAGGCCTTGACGGGGCTGGGCCTGCCAGTGGCCCTGCATGCGATCACCGACGGGCGCGATGTGGCCCCATCTTCGGCCAAGGGCTTTGTGGCCGACCTGGTGCAAGCCCTGCCCGACGGCGCGCGCATCGCCACGGTGACCGGGCGGTACTGGGCACTGGACCGCGACACGCGCTGGGACCGCGTCGCCCGCGCCTATCACTGCATGGTGGGTGCCAAGGGCGAAGTGGCCCCGGATCCGCTGGCGGCAGTCACCCAGTCCTATGCCAAGGGCGAAACGGATGAATTCCTCGCCCCGACGGTGATCGCCGACTACCGGGGCGCGCGGGACGGCGACGGGATCTTCTGCCTCAACTTTCGGGCCGACCGCGCGCGTGAAATTCTGGCGGCCTTTGGCGACCCCGGTTTTGCCGGCTTTGCCACCGGCCCCCGGCCCCGCTGGTCGGCCATGCTGGGGATGGTGGAATATTCTGATGCCCATGCCGCCTACATGACCACGGCCTTTCCAAAGCGCCACCTGGTCAACACCCTGGGCGAATGGGTGTCGCTGCAAGGCAAGACGCAGTTCCGCCTCGCCGAGACCGAGAAATACCCCCATGTCACCTTCTTTCTGAACGGCGGGCGCGAGGAACCCTACCCCAGCGAGGACCGCGCCATGCCACCCTCGCCCAAGGTCGCGACCTATGATCTGCAACCCGAGATGAGCGCAGCCGAGGTGACCAATCAGCTCGTCGCCGCGATCGACCGGGGATATGATCTGATCGTGGTAAACTATGCCAACCCCGACATGGTCGGCCATACCGGCAGCCTGCCTGCCGCGATCAAGGCTTGCGAGGCGGTGGATCAAGGCCTGGGCCGCGCCCTGTCGGCGCTGATGGCGCGGGGCGGGGCAATGCTGATCTGCGCCGATCACGGCAACTGCGAGGTGATGGTCGACCCCGTCACCGGCGGGTCGCACACCGCGCATACCACGAACCCGGTGCCGCTGATCCTGGTCGGTGGCCCGGCTGGCGCGCGGCTTGCCGACGGCAGGCTGGCCGATATCGCGCCGACCTTGCTGTCGCTGATGGGCCAGCCGCAACCCGCCGAGATGACCGGCACCGTGTTGATCCGATGATCCGCAGTCTGCTTGTTGCGCTTGTGCTGGCCACGCCCGTCGCCGCCGAGACGGTGGCCGAAGCGGCTGCCAGCGCCTCGGCCGATCTGCAGGCGGCGGTGGCGGACCTGGAAGCGGCCACCTCGGCGCGCGACCGTATCGAGGCGCTTAGCCGCACCATCCGCGCCTATGAGGCGGGGCTGGCCGCCCTGCGCGGTGCGCTGCGCGACGCGGCCTTGCGCGAAACCAGCCTGACCCGCAGGTTCGATGCCCAAAGGGACAGCATCGGTCGGCTTCTTGGTGTGCTCGCGACGCTTGAGGCGAATGCCGGCCCGCTGCTCTTGTTGCATCCCGAAGGGGCGCTGGCCTCGGCCCGATCGGGCATGGTCATGGCCGAGGTGTCGCCAGCGCTTGAGGCCGAGGTCGCACGCCTGAAAACCGAATTGCAGGAATTGGCCGATCTGCGACTTTTGCAGCTGTCGGCGGGCGAGACCCTGGCCAAGGGATTGGCGGCAGCGCAAGCCGCCCGGACAGAGCTGTCTCAGGCGATGTCGGACCGCACCGACCTGCCGCGCCGTTTCCTGGACGACCCCGAAACCCTGCGCACGCTATTGGACAGCGTTGACACGCTGGACGCCTTTGCCGCCGGTCTGACCCCCGACCCGGACGGCAGCACCAGCTTTTCCGACGCGAAAGGCGCGCTGGACCTGCCGGTCCTTGGCAAGATCCTGCGCCGCCCGGGCGAGGCGGATGCGGCAGGCACCCGGCGTCCGGGGGTGACCTTCGCGACCGAGGCCCGCGCCCTGGTCACCGCGCCCTGGCCCGCAACAATCCGCTTCGTCGGCCCGCTTCTGGACTACGGAAATGTGATGATCCTTGAACCCGGGGACCGCTATCTACTGGTTCTCGCCGGGCTTGATGTTCTTTATGGCGAGGTTGGTGATGTGGTTGCCGCCGGTACGCCACTTGGCCAGATGGGAAGCATTGAAACGGCGTCCGAGGAATTTCTGACACCCGCCGCAGATGCCTCTGGCGGGCGTTGGACAGAAACGCTTTATATGGAACTTAGACAGGGCGCCGAACCCGTTGATCCCACGCCGTGGTTCAAGGCCATCGCCCCTACAGGAGACTGACCTTTGATGAAAAAACTCGCGCTGGCCGCTGTTGGCGGTACCTTCGCAGGCGTGTTGGCGACCACGCAGATCGCCGGTCCGCTGATCGCCCAGGAAGCCTTGCAGGACGCCTCGGTCTATGAGCAGCTGGACCTGTTTGGCGACATTTTCGAGCGGATCCGCAGCCAGTATGTCGAGGAAGTCTCGACCGAAGATCTTGTGACCGCCGCGATCAACGGCATGCTCACCTCGCTTGATCCGCATTCGGGCTACCTGTCGGCGAAAGATTTCGAAGACATGCGGGTGCAGACCAAGGGCGAGTTTGGCGGCCTTGGCATCGAAGTGACCCAGGAAGAGGGGTTCATCAAGGTGATCGCTCCGATGGATGGCACCCCGGCCTTCAAGGCGGGCATCCTTGCGGGCGACTTCATCACCCATGTCGACGGCGAAAGCGTGCTGGGCCTCATGCTGGACGACACCGTGGAAAAGATGCGCGGCCCGATCGGGTCGGAAATCATCATCACCGTGGTCCGCGAAGGTGAACCCGAACCCTTCGACGTGTCGATCATCCGCGACACGATCAAGCTGACGGCGGTGCGCGGCCGGGTGGTCGGCAAGACCGTGGTCCTTCGTATCACCACATTCAACGACCAGACCACCAGCGGCGTCATCGAAGAGCTGAACAAGGCAGTCGAGGAACTGGGCGGCATCGAAAATGTCAGCGGCCTGGTGCTTGATTTGCGCAACAACCCCGGCGGCCTTCTGGATGAGGCGATCTCGGTCTCGGACGCATTCCTCGAAAAGGGCGAAATCGTGTCGACCCGTGGGCGCGAGGCCGGGAGCGGCGAGCGTTACAACGCCGAAGCCGGCGATCTCGTGGCGGGCAAGCCGATCGTGATGTTGATCAACGGCGGCTCGGCCTCGGCCTCGGAAATCGTGGCGGGGGCATTGCAGGATCACCGCCGCGCCATCGTGGTCGGCACCAAAAGCTTTGGCAAAGGCTCGGTCCAGTCGCTGATCCCCTTGCGCGACGAGGCGGCCATGCGGCTGACGACGGCGCGGTACTACACGCCCTCGGGTCGGTCGATCCAGGCGCTTGGCATCTCGCCCGACATCGTGGTGAACCAGCCCCCTCCGGTCCCCGTGGATGAAACCCCGGAAGAAGCCGCCAGCGCGGTGGAGTTCGACCGCTCGGAAGCCTCCTTGCGCGGCGCGATCGAGAACGACTCGATGACCGACGACGAAAAGCGGCTGTACCAGGAAGAGTTGGCCCGCGCCGAGGACTCGGCCAAGCTGCGGGACGAGGACTACCAACTGGCCTATGCCGTCGACATCATCACGGGTCTGACCGCGATCGCCCCGGTCCAGCCGTGACGCTGGCCGTGACCTTGGTAAACCAGGACCAACGGCGGTGCAGCGCCTCCCTCCCCCCCTTGTGGGGGAGGGTCGGGGTGGGGGGGATGTCTCCGGTTGGGGGACAAAGCCAGCCATGATCGATCCCGAAACGCTGCCCTACCGGCCTTGCGTCGGCATTGCCCTGATCGATGCGCGCGGCATGGTTTTTGCAGGGCAGCGGATCGACAGCCCCTCGCCTGCCTGGCAAATGCCGCAAGGCGGGATCGACGGCGATGAAAAACCTCGCGAGGCCGCCCTGCGCGAGCTTTGGGAAGAAACCGGCGTCACCCGCGACCTGGTTGAGCCTGTCGCCAAAACCCACGGCTGGGTTACCTACGACCTGCCGCCCGACCTTCTGGGCAAGGTCTGGGGCGGCAAGTATCGCGGCCAGCGGCAGAAGTGGTTTCTGTACCGGTTCCTGGGCCGCGACAGCGACATCAAGATCGCCACCGACCACCCCGAGTTTTCGACCTGGCGCTGGATTTTGGCCGATGAGATGATCGACAGTATCGTGCCCTTCAAACGCGCCGTCTATGATCAGGTGGTGCGCAGCTTTCGCGCCTACCTCGCCTAGGGCGGGACCAGCCAAAAATTTTCGGCGGAAATTTTTGGCCTCTCTCGTCCCAGGCAGACCGCAAAAGCTGGAAACACGGTCCCGTTGGCGCGGGTTTGTCAGCATTTCCGCCTTTTCTGCGCAGAATTTTGTGCAGTCGCTTGAACCGGACCCGGCTTACGCGCTACGGACCCGTCCAAATGGCGGCCTTGCCCGCGCTGAAAGGTTGAACGGATGTCTCTTGCGAACCACGCCCCGATCCCGGAACTTTATGTCTCATATGAATCCGCCCAGAAACTGAAGCTCGAGGCCGGCCACCTGCCCTCGTGGGACCTGACCGCGCGGCAGATCTGCGATCTGGAACTGCTGATGAACGGCGGCTTTCATCCGCTGAAAGGGTTCATGGGGCAGGCGGATTACGATGGCGTCGTGCAGAACATGCGTCTGGCCGATGGCACGCTTTGGCCGATGCCGATCACGCTGGACGTGTCCGAGGACTTTGCCGACAAGGTCGCCCCCGGCCAGGACATCGCCCTGCGCGATCAGGAAGGCGTGATCCTGGCGATCCTGTCGATCTCTGACAAATGGGTGCCGAACAAGGCGGTCGAGGCGGAGAATGTGTTTGGCGCCGACGACCTTGCCCATCCGGCGGTCAACTACCTGCACCATCAGGCAGGCAAGGTCTATCTTGGCGGCCCGGTCATCGGCATCCAGCAACCGGTGCATTACGACTTCAAGGCCCGCCGCGACACCCCGAACGAGCTGCGCGCCCTTTTCCGCAAGCTCGGCTGGCGCAAGATCGTGGCGTTCCAGACCCGCAACCCCCTGCACCGCGCGCATCAGGAACTGACCTTCCGCGCCGCGCGTGAGGCGCAGGCCAACCTGCTGATCCACCCGGTCGTCGGCATGACAAAACCGGGCGACGTGGACCACTTCACCCGTGTCCGCTGCTATGAGGCGGTGCTGGACCAGTACCCGGCGCAGACCACGGCGCTTTCCCTCCTCAACCTCGCCATGCGGATGGCCGGCCCGCGTGAGGCTGTCTGGCACGGCATCATCCGCAAGAACCACGGCTGCACCCATATGATCGTCGGGCGTGACCATGCCGGGCCGGGCAAGAACTCTGCCGGGCAGGATTTCTACGACCCCTATGCCGCGCAGGAATTGTTCGCCAAGCACGCGGGCGAGATCGGCATCGAGATGGTTGATTTCAAGCACATGGTCTATGTCGCCGAAAAGGCCCAGTACTACCCAGCAAACGAGGTACCGAAGGGCTCCACGGTCCTTGATATCTCGGGCACCGAACTGCGCCGCCGCCTGCGCGAAGGGCTTGATATCCCCGAATGGTTCAGCTTCCCGCAGGTGGTGGATGAGTTGCGCAAGACCAGCCCCGCCCGGTCCAAGCAGGGCTTTACCGTCTTCTTCACCGGCCTGTCTGGCTCTGGCAAATCCACCATCGCCAACGCCCTGATGGTCAAGCTGATGGAGATGGGCGGGCGTCCGGTCACCCTTCTGGATGGTGACGTGGTCCGCAAACATCTGTCCTCGGAACTTGGCTTCTCCAAGGAACACCGCGATCTGAACATCAAGCGCATCGGCTATGTCGCAAGCGAAATCACCAAGAACGGCGGCATCGCCATCTGCGCGCCCATCGCGCCCTATACCGCCACCCGCCGCGCCGTGCGCGAGATGGTGGAGGCGTTCGGTGCCTTCATCGAGGTGCATGTCGCAACCAGCCTGGACGAATGCGAACGCCGCGACCGCAAGGGCCTTTACAAGCTCGCGCGTGAGGGCAAGATCAAGGAATTCACTGGAATTTCAGACCCGTATGAGGCTCCGACCCAGGCTGAACTGGTGGTCGACACCGAGAATGTCGATGTTGACCACTGTGCGCATCAGGTGCTGTTGAAGCTGGAACAGATGGGGCTGATCCGGGCGTGACAGCTTTTTCGCCCCCCCATGGCGGGGGGGCGGGGCTTCGGTCTAGGCCGGGCGCATCATCCGCCGGATCAACCCGTCCTTCAGCACGACCTGATGGAAGACCGCCACCGCCGCATGGGCCGCTGCAAGGAAAAAGAGCGCGTTGCCGAAAAGCTCATGGATCTCCCCGGTGTCCATCCCCAGGAACCAGGTGGCGATCCCGCCAAGCGGCACCGCGATCATCAAGAGATACAGCAGCCGATGCCCCCATTCGGCCGCAAGGACCCGCAAGCTGCCAGGTACGCCGGGCGCGCTGGGTGCCCCGCGCTGCAGCCGGACCACAACCCGCACCACGACCAGCGCCAGGATCGCCAGGCCAAGGGCGACATGCGGCACAAATCCCGGCACGGTCCCCGCCTTGGCGGCGTCAAGCGCCTTACCCGCACCCTCGCCGGTAAGCCAGGCCACGCCAATCAACAGGGCAATGCCCCAGTGCAGAAGGATCTGCACCAACGAATAACCAGTCGTCGTCTTCATGTTTACCTCCATAAGCCGGCAATTCCGGTGCCCGCAGTTTAGCCGACCGGCGGGAAGAGGTCGATCAATGCACGCTGACCGGCGTGTAATCATGCTCCCGCGCCAGATGGAACGCCAGCTTGCGGTCGGCGACCAGCGCCAGTTGACGACCTTCGGGGTCGTGGACTGAATAGATCACCGCCAGCCCCGGCATTTCGTTGCGCACCGCGTCGGGCAGATCCTCGACCGCGATTTCGCGGACATAGACGATCCGATCGGAACGCTGCGGCAATCCGTTGAATGGCGCGTTCATTTGCTTGCTCCTTTGCCGATACGGATGGTTTGCACCACGGTGTCGGGCACTTGGCGGCGCAGGTCGATGTGCAAGAGGCCATGCTCCATCGTGGCCCCGGCGACTTCGACCCCATCGGCCATCACGAAACTGCGCTGAAAGGCGCGGGCGGCGATGCCACGGTGCAGGAACACCCGGTCACCCGTGTCGTCGGCCTGCCGCCCGCGCACGACCAGTTGGCGATCCTCGACCGTGATCGACAGATCATCTTCCCGAAAGCCCGCGACGGCCAAGGTGATGCGGTAGGCGTTTTCAGCCACCGCTTCGATGTTGAACGGAGGATAGCCTTCGGCCCCGGATTTGGCGGTGCGTTCGACCAGACGTTCCAACTGCTCAAATCCAAGCAGATAGGGATGCGCCCCAAAGCTGATTTTCGTCATTCGACATGTCCTTCACAAAAGCGACATTGCGTCGGGCGGCCCTTTCGCGCAGGCCCCGCCACTTTGGGAATATGGGGGGTGGTGCCGTGCTTCGCAAGACGAAGGCGGCGCTCAGGGCCGGTGAATTAGGCTGCAAGGTTGCCGCATAATGCTTCGCCTTCTTCTGTCGCTTTCCTGTAATGTCCCAGCAGCAGCAGAGCGACTCGGCCAGACATGAACGCTTCCAGCGAACTCAGCTTCGAAGAAATGCTTCGCATCAAGCTTGAGGTTCTCAGGCGGGAGCATCGCGATCTTGACGATGCGATCCGGGCGCTGGATGAAACCGGGCGTCCGGACCAGCTGACCATGCGGCGGTTGAAAAAGCAGAAACTGGCGCTGAAAGACCAGATCGTGAAGATCGAAGACATGCTGATCCCCGATATCATCGCCTGATGCTTGCCCCCATGCGCACTCCAAGGTAAGCGCGCGCATCAGGCACGGAGATGCGGATGACCATTCAAGTCGGGTTGATCATGGGGTCGCAAAGCGACTGGCCGACCATGCGCGAAGCCGCCGCCGTGCTGGAGGAGCTTGGCATCGCCTACGAATCCCGGATCGTCAGCGCCCACCGCACGCCCGACCGGCTTTGGGATTATGGCAAGACCGCCGTCACCCGTGGCCTCAAGGTCATCATCGCGGGCGCGGGCGGGGCGGCGCATTTGCCCGGCATGATGGCCTCCAAGACCCGGCTGCCGGTGATCGGGGTTCCGGTGCAGACCCGGGCGCTGGCCGGGGTGGATTCGCTTTATTCGATCGTGCAGATGCCCAAGGGCTATCCGGTGGCGACGATGGCGATTGGTGGTGCTGCCAATGCCGGGCTGATGGCGGCCGCGATCCTGGCCCTCTCGGACCCTGCCCTGGCCCAGCGGCTGGACGCCTGGCGCGCGGCCCTGTCGGCCAGCATCCCCGAGGAACCGACGGATGACTGACCTTCCCGCCGGTTCGGTCATCGGCATCCTGGGGGGCGGGCAGCTTGGCCGGATGCTGTCGGTCGCGGCCAGTCGGCTTGGCTATCGCTGCCATATCTATGAGCCGGGGGCCGCACCCGCCGGGGATGTGGCCTTTGCCGTCACAACCGCCCCCTATGACGACACCGCCGCGTTGCGGGCCTTTGCCGCCTCGGTTTCGGTGATCACCTATGAGTTTGAAAATGTGCCGACCTCGGCGCTTGACCTTTTGGAAAGCCTGACCCCGATCCGCCCGAACCGCCGTGCCCTGGCGATCAGTCAGGACCGGCTGGCGGAAAAGGCGTTTCTGAACGGGCTTGGCCTTGGCACCGCCACTTGGGCGCCCGTCGCCTCGCAAACTGATCTGGAGGCGGCGGTGGCACGGATCGGCCTGCCCGCGATCCTGAAGACCACCCGGCTGGGCTATGACGGCAAGGGCCAGGTCCGGCTGAACCATGCCACCGACATCCCCGCCGCCTGGGCCGCGATGGCCGGGGCCGATGCGGTGCTGGAGGGGTTTATCCCCTTTCAGCGCGAGGTGTCTGTCATCGTGGCGCGGGGGCAGGACGGCGCAGTAGCCGCCTATGACCCCGGTGAGAATGTGCATGAAGACGGCATCCTGCGCAGCACCACTGTCCCGGCCGGGCTGACCCCCGCCCAGCGCAGCGATGCGGTCCTGATCGCGGCGCGCATCGTCACCGCGCTGGACTATGTCGGTGTCATGGGGGTGGAGCTTTTCGTGACGCCCGATGGGTTGGTGGTGAACGAGATCGCGCCAAGGGTCCACAACTCGGGCCACTGGACGCAAAGCGGCTGCAGCGTCGACCAGTTCGAACAGCATATCCGCGCGGTCGCGGGCCTGCCTTTGGGCGATGGAACCCGCTACGCCGACGTAGTGATGCAGAACCTGATCGGCGATGATGTTCTCCGTGTCCCCAACCTGCTGAAAGCCCCCGACACCGCAGTGCATCTGTACGGCAAGGGCGATCCGCGTCCGGGTCGCAAGATGGGCCATGTGAACCGGATCATCCGGCGCAAGGCCTGAGGATGGCCGAACCGCCCAGCCCCCGCCTCGCTGTCCGCGCGCTGATCCTGCATCAGGACCGGCTGCTCTTGGTCAACGCCTTTCCCGGCGGGCGGTCCGATCTTTGGTGCGCGCCGGGTGGCGGGGTGCGGCGCGGCACCTCGCTGCCTACAAACCTGATCCGCGAGGTGCAGGAGGAAACCGGCCTGACCATCGCCGTAGGCCCCCCGGCGCTGGTGAACGAATTTCACGACCCAGCCAGCAGCTTTCACCAGGTCGAGGTGTTCTTTCGCTGCACCATCACCCAAGGCACCCTCGACCCCGCCTGGCAGGACCCCGAGGGCGTGGTGACCGACCGGCGGTTCTTTACCCGCGCGGAGCTTGACCTTGGCCGCATCCGTTTCAAACCCGATAGCCTTGGACAGGCGGCCTGGGGTGAAGGGCTGCACTATGACCCGCTTGAACGGCTGGTCCGCTAGCTGCGACTGGCCAGCGCCACCCCGCCCAGCACGCAGATCGCTGCCGCCACGAACCGCGCATCCACCGCCTCGCCCAGAAGGATGATCCCCGCAATCGCCGTCAGGACCGGCACGCTTAGCTGTGTGACTGCCGCACGTCCGGACCCCAAGGCCGGGACCACCGAATACCAGATCGCATAGCCAAGGCCCGAGGTGACCGCCCCCGACACCACGGCAAGCACCACCCCAAGCCCGGTCGTGCCGGCCGGCATCACCCCCAGCGCCAATCCAGCGGCCAGACCCAAGGGGATGCTCAGCACGAAATTCGCCGCCGTGCCTGCAAGGGGGTCGCCCGCCCGCCTGCCCGCCAGGGAATAGACCCCGAAGCCCACCCCCGCCGCCGCCATCAACACGGCATGGGGCAGCGACAAAGGCACACCCATGCCCGGCCACAAAAGGACAACCAGACCGGAAAAGGCCATTCCCGCCCCTGCCCAGCGCAGACGCGGCACGACATCACCCGCCATTAACGCACCAGCGAACATGGTGATCTGCACCGCGCCAAACAGGATCAGCGCACCCGCCCCCGCATCCAGCGCGACATAGGCCAGCGAGAACGCGAAAAGGTATAGCGTCAGCCCCAACACCCCGCCCACGCGTCCCTGCCAGCCAGCCCAGACCACCCCGCCCGCCAGACCGCGCAAACCCACCAGCACCGCCAGCATCACCGCCCCGGCGATCAGCCGCACCACGGCAAAGCCCACCGCGTCGATCTGCCCCATCCCCACGGCAAACCGGTTCAGGACCGAATTTGCCGCAAAGGCCACCAGCGCCAGCGCTGTTAGGAAAACCAGCCGCATCACGCATCGCTCCGGACATGAAAAAGGGCACCGTTTGGTGCCCTTTTCCGTAACAGACTTGCGGTTGGATCAGAAGTCCATGCCGCCCATGCCGCCGCCGCCCATGCCGCCGCCAGCCGGTGCGCCTTTCGGCTCCGGACGGTCGGCGATCATCGCTTCGGTGGTGATCAGCAGCGACGCGATCGAGGCTGCATCTTCCAGAGCGGTCCGGGTCACCTTGGCCGGGTCAATGACGCCGAACTTGAACATGTCGCCATATTCTTCGGTCTGCGCGTTGAAGCCAAAGTTCTTGTCGTTGCTTTCGCGGATCTTGCCCGCGACCACAGCCCCGTCCACACCGGCGTTCTCGGCGATCTGACGCAGCGGCGCTTCCAGCGCGCGGCGCACGATGGCGATACCGGCCTGTTGGTCGCTGTTGGCACCCTTGAGGCCTTCAAGCCCCTTGGCTGCCTGCACGAGGGCCACACCGCCACCGACGATCACGCCTTCCTGCACGGCCGCGCGGGTCGCGTTCAGGGCGTCGTCAACGCGGTCCTTGCGCTCTTTCACTTCGACTTCGGTCATGCCGCCGACCCGGATGACAGCCACACCGCCGGCCAGCTTGGCCACACGCTCCTGCAGCTTTTCCTTGTCGTAGTCGCTGGTGGTTTCCTCGATCTGCGCGCGGATCTGGGCGACCCGGGCTTCGATCTCGGCCTTTACGCCAGCACCGTCGATGATGGTGGTGTCATCTTTCTTGATGATGACCTTCTTGGCGCTGCCCAGCATGTCCAGCGTGACGCTTTCCAGCTTCATGCCCAGATCATCGCTGATCACCTGACCACCGGTCAGAATGGCGATGTCCTGCAGCATGGCCTTGCGACGGTCGCCAAAGCCCGGCGCCTTGACGGCTGCGATCTTCAGACCACCACGCAGCTTGTTGACGACGAGGGTGGCCAAAGCCTCACCTTCGACATCTTCGGCCACGATGATCAGCGGGCGTTGCGACTGGATCACGGCTTCCAGCAACGGCACCATCGGCTGCAGCGACGACAGTTTCTTTTCGTGCAGCAGGATGTAGGCATCCTCCAGCTCGACGATCATCTTGTCGGCGTTGGTGACGAAATAGGGCGACAGGTAGCCACGGTCGAACTGCATGCCTTCGACGACGGTGGTCTCCGTCTCAAGACCCTTGTTCTCTTCGACGGTGATCACACCCTCGTTGCCGACCTTCTGCATCGCATCGGCGATCTGACGGCCGATTTCCGCTTCGCCGTTGGCCGAGATGGTGCCGACCTGCGCAACTTCAGCCGAGTCCTTGACCGGACGGGCCATCGCCTTGATCGCGGCAACGACGTTGGTCGTGGCAAGGTCGATCCCGCGCTTGAGGTCCATCGGGTTCATGCCGGCAGCGACTGCCTTCATGCCTTCCTTGATGATGGCTTGCGCCAGCACGGTCGCGGTGGTGGTGCCGTCGCCGGCCTCATCATTGGTGCGGGAAGCGACTTCCTTCACCATCTGCGCGCCCATGTTCTCGAACTTGTCGGCAAGCTCGATTTCCTTGGCGACGGTGACGCCGTCCTTGGTAATGCGGGGCGAGCCAAACGATTTGTCGATCACCACGTTGCGGCCTTTCGGGCCCAGAGTGACCTTGACAGCATCGGCGAGGATGTTCACGCCGCGCAGCATGCGGTCGCGGGCATCGGTGTTGAATTTGACGTCTTTAGCAGCCATTTTGACAGCTCCTTGAATGGGTTATGAATTGCGTGGGGTGGGCGATCCGCCCACCTCCCCTCAGGAAATGATCCCGAGGATGTCGCTTTCTTTCATGATCAGCAGGTCTTCGCCGTCCAGGCTGATCTCGGTGCCCGACCATTTGCCGAACAGGATCCGGTCGCCCTTTTCGACTTCCATCTTGATGCGCTTGCCATCTTCGTCACGCGCGCCCGGGCCCACGGCGATGACGTCGCCCTCTGCCGGCTTTTCCTTGGCGGTATCGGGGATGATCAGCCCGCCCTTGGTTTTCGCTTCGCTTTCGACGCGGCGGATCACAACGCGGTCGTGCAATGGTTTGAAGGCCATCTGGGGTACTCCCTTGAGTTTCCAGGTTTCAGATCAGTTAGCACTCACACCTGATGAGTGCTAATGCCTGCGAGCTAGGCGATGCCCCGCCCGAAGTCAACACCCGAAGGGTCGGCATTGGGCCTTTCCGCATTGCCTTTTTCGCGCCGGATGCCACCATGCACCCGCAGCGCCCAAAGCAACGAAGAAAGCCAGATGCCAGAATCATTCCTGTCCCGCCTGCGCCTTCCCGGCCTAGTGATCGTTGCCCTCTGCCTTGCCGCCCCAGTCGCCGCCCAGTGCCGTGGCGAGAACCTGTTCACCACCCTGCCCCCCGACCGCCTGGCCGCAATCGAGGTTGCCACCGCTGCCGTGCCCTACCCTGTCGGCAACCACTGGCGCGCGACCCGGGGCGATGAGGTGATCACCCTGATCGGCACCTACCATTTCGACGACCCCCGGCATTTCCCGACGCTAGAGGCGATCACCCCCGCGATCACCTCCGCCACGACCGTCCTGGTCGAGGCTGGCCCGGATGAGGAAAAGCAGCTGATGGACCTGATCGGCCGCGATCCGTCCAAGGTCATGATCATGGAAGGCCCGACCCTTTTGCAGACCCTACCGCCCGACACCTGGGAGGCCCTCTCCAAGGCGCTGACGGCGCGGGGCATCCCCAGCTTCATGGCGGCCAAGCTGCGGCCCTGGTATGTCACCGTGCTCCTTGCGATCCCGCCTTGCGCGATGGCCACGATGACCGACCCCAAGGGGCTGGACGGGCTGGTGATCGACACTGCGCTGGCGGCGGGCGTGCCGGTGCGGGGGCTGGAACCCTTTGATACCGTCTTTGCCATCTTTGACGCGATGACCGAGGCGGAACAGATCACCCTGATCCAGTCCACTCTTGCGCTTGAGGGCCAGGCGGATGCCTATTTCATCACCATGGCCGACAGCTATTTCGCCGGTGAGGGTCGCAAGATATGGGAGTTCATGCGCAACTCCAGCTACGACCTGCCCGGCTACACTCGTGAGGCCGTCGATGCCGAGTTCATGCGTCTGGAGGAACTCCTCAGCTCTTCGCGGAACCGGGCCTGGATCCCGGTGCTGCTGGAGGCTGCCGCCGATGGCCCGGTGTTCGCCGCCTTTGGCGCGCTGCACCTGTCCGGTGAACAGGGAGTGCTTGCCTTGCTGGAGGCTGAAGGCTTCACCATTACCGCCTTGCCGCTGTGATCCCGGCGATATCGCCCAAAGACCGGTTGGCACGGCTGACCATCCTTGACCTTGGCCGGTTCGAGGTGCGCGGGGGTCAGCGGGTGATCGGGATTCCCGCCTACCTTCTGGAAACCGAAGGCGGGCGGCGCATCCTCTTTGATACCGGCTTTCCCCCGGCCTATGCCACCGATCCGGGCATCGCCGTCCGCGACGGCCTGCCCGGCTTTGGTCGCCTGCTGGACTACACCAGCGCGCAGACCGCGCCCGGGGCTTTGGCGATGCTTGGTCTTGCCCCTGAAGATATCGACCTCGTGATCCTAAGCCACGGCCATATCGACCATGTCGGCGCGCTGCCCCTCTTCACCCATGCGCCCATCATCATGACCGCCCGCGAACGTGCGGACCCGCGCCCCAGCTACTTTGGCAGCGCCCGACCGATGGCTTGGCCCGAGGCGCGTTATCTCTTGATCGACCGCGACACCCGGCTTTGCGACGGGCTGACCCTGCTTCCCACGCCTGGCCACACACCGGGGCATCTGTCGGCGCTCTTGACCCTGCCAAAGACCGGCCCGGTGATCCTTGCCGCGGACGCGATCAACCGCGCCTCCGAACCGGACGAAGGCTTTGCCGATGCGGTGGACCCCACCACTGCCGGCATCTCAGCTATCCGGCTTCTCGCGGAGCCGGGCCTTCTCATCTACGGCCACGACCCTGCGCAGTGGCCAGACTTGCGAAAGGCCCCCGCATTTTACAGCTGACCACACGGCCATGTGCCTCCCCTCCCCCTTCGTGGGGAGGGGCAGGGGGTGGGGGGGCCGCTGGCTGGTGGGGGGCCTCTGGCTGGTGGGGGGCCGCCGACGGGGACCAGACACCAACGGCCCCGCGTGACAATCGTGCCCACCTCGCCTATACCGCGCGCGAAACACCACCCAAAGGTATCCCCATGACCACGCTTGTCTTCGGCCACAAATCCCCCGACACCGATTCCACCGGCTCGCCCATCATCTGGGCCTGGTACCTGAACCAGACCGGCACCCCGGCCAAACCGGTCCTGCTGGGGGAACCGAACACCGAAGCCGCCTTTGTGCTGCGCCATTGGGGTCTGGACAAGCCCGAGATCATCGCCGACGTCACCGCCGGGGACCGCGTGGTGATCGTTGACACCAACAACCCCGCCGAACTACCCGCAAGCATCAACGAGGCCGAGATTGCCGGGATCATCGACCACCACATGCTGGTCGGCGGCCTCAAGACGCGCAAGCCGATCGACATCACCATCCGCCCGCTGGCCTGCACCGCGACGATCCTGCACGACCTGATGGGGGCGGCCGCTGCCACCGCCCCGAAGGCGATCAAGGGCGCGATGCTCTCTTGCATCCTGTCGGATACGCTCGAATTCCGCTCGCCCACCACGACGCCGCATGACCGCGCCGTGGCGGAAAAGCTGGCGGCGGATCTGGGCGTGTCGATCCCCGATCTGGCAACGCAGATGTTCGAGGCCAAGTCCGATGTCTCGGCCTTTTCCGACGCGGCACTGTTGCGGATGGATTCAAAGGAATACAGCCTGGCCGGCAAAGAGCTGCGGGTTTCGGTCCTTGAAACCACCGCGCCGAAAATTGTCCTCGACCGCAAGGCCAGCCTGATGACCTCGATGGAGGCCGTCGCCCGTGAGGATGGGGCCGATCAGGTCCTTTTGTTCGTCATCGACATCCTGCGTGAGGAAGCCACGCTTCTGGTGCCAAATGATCTGGTCAAGGCGCTGGCCCAGGCGTCCTTTGGCGTGAAGGTCAGCGGCGACACGGTGGTTCTGCCCGGCATCGTCAGCCGCAAACTGCAGATCATTCCCGCGCTGAAGCTTTGATGACCGAAATCCTGCGATCATTGGCGGATTTGGCGGGTCGCTACGACGCGGTGTTCTGTGATCTTTGGGGGTGTCTGCACAACGGCAAGACCGCCTTTCCGGCTGCCGTGGCGGCCCTGAGGGCCTATCGCGCGGCGGGGGGGGTGGTGGTGCTGGTCACCAACTCGCCCCGGCCGACCAGCAATGTGATCGTGCAGCTGGACGGTTTTGGTGTGCCGCGCGATGCCTGGGATGTCATCGCCACCTCGGGCGATGCGGCGCAGATGGGGATGCTGTCGGGCGGGGTCGGGCGGCGGGTGCATCATATTGGTGCGCCGAAGGATGAGGTGTTCTTTACCGATTTCGCCGCCGATCTTGCGGCCTATGCCGCCTCGCAGCCCCCGATCACCCGTGTGGCCCTGAAAGACGCCGAGGGGATCGTCTGCACCGGCCTGACCGATGACCAGACCGAAACGCCCGAGGATTACCGCGCCGCGCTCCTTTTGGGCAAGACGCTGGGCCTGCCGATGCTCTGCGCCAATCCCGATATCATCGTCGATATGGGCGACAAGCGGCTTTACTGTGCCGGGGCGCTGGCGCAGGCCTATGAGGCGATGGGCGGTATAGCGCTTTACTTCGGCAAGCCGCATCCGCCGATCTATGACCTTGCCCGCCGCCGTCTGGCGCAAGTCAGCGACAAGTCTGACCCGCAGATCCTGTGCATCGGCGACGGTTTCGGCACCGACATTCAGGGTGGCATCGGTGAGGGGCTGGACACGCTGTTCATCACCGGCGGGCTGGAGGCGGACAGCTTTGGCCCCGATGTCGAAAACCCCGACCCGGACCTGCTGACGCAATGGCTGGGCGCGCAAAAGCTGTCGCCCAGCTTTGCGATGGGACGGTTGCGCTGAAACAATAGTTCCAAATCAGCATCACCCCAGCAGTTTTATTGCGCGGCCGATTGCGCAGCGGCGCGGGCAGTGCTAGCGTCCCCCTGCCCTCACAGGAGCAGCGCAAATGTTGGACAACATGCCTCGTGGCACGATCTGCATCGAAGACATCGAAATCGGCATGTCCCGGCATCTGACCAAGACGGTAACCGACCGCGATATCGAGCTTTTTGCCGAGGTGTCCACCGACCGCAACCCGGTGCATCTGGATGAGGCTTATGCCCAGGACACCATCTTTGCCGGGCGCATCGCGCATGGGATGCTGACCGCGGGCCTGATTTCGGCGGTTATCGGCGAGCAACTTCCAGGCCATGGCACGGTCTATCTGGGGCAAAGCTTGCGCTTCATGGCCCCGGTCCGCCCCGGCGATACCGTCCGGGCCGAGGTGACGGTGACCGGCATCGATCACGCCAAACGCCGGGTGACCCTTGAAACCAACTGCGCAGTCGGTACAACCGTGGTCTTGAAGGGTGAGGCGCTGGTTCTGGCGCCCAGCCGCAAGTTCGACTAACGGGGCCGGTCCCCGATCAGGGGCGGGATGCAGCAGCACTATCACTGGCAGGGGCTGGATCCGGCGGCGCGCGGCGCATCGGTCGCGATGGGCAATTTCGACGGTGTCCACCTTGGCCATCAGGCGGTGATCGACCTTGCACGCGGGACGGCCCCCGTGGGCGTCGTGACGTTTGAACCGCACCCCCGCCAGTACTTTGCCCCCGCCACCCCGGCCTTTCGGCTGATGAACGCCGCGGCGCGGGCCAACCGGCTGGCGCGGCTGGGGGTAGAGCAGCTTTATCAACTTCCCTTCGATGCCAGCCTTGCCGCCCTGACGCCCGAAGGCTTTGTGACCGAGGTGCTCGCCCAGGGCCTTGGCGTGACCCATGTCGTCGTGGGCGCGGATTTCTGCTTTGGCCAGGGCCGTCGCGGAACCTCGGCCGACCTCGCCCGGCTGTGCGCGGGGCATGGCATCGACTGCACCGTCGCGCCCTTGGTCCAGCAGGGCGCGGTGGCCATATCCTCAACCAGCATCCGGCAGGCCCTGGCCGAGGGCAACCCCCGCGCCGCCGCTGCGATGCTGGGCCACTGGCACCGGATCGAGGGCGAGGTGATCCACGGCGAAAAGCGGGGCCGGGAATTGGGCTATCCGACCGCCAACATGGCGCTGGACGGTCTGCACCTGCCGCGCTTTGGTGTCTATGCGGTACTGGTCGATATCCTGACCGGGCCGCAAGCCGGCAGTTATCACGGGGCCGCCAGCCTGGGCGTGCGACCGATGTTCGGGACCAACCGCCCGAACCTGGAGACGTTCCTGTTTGACTTCAAAGGCGACCTTTACGGCCAGCAGCTGTCTGTCGCCCTGGTCGACCACCTGCGGCCTGAGATGAAGTTCGACGGCCTGCCCGCGCTGATCACCCAGATGGCCGCTGATTGCACCCAGGCCCGCGCGATCCTTTCTGCGCTCTGACCCCTTTTCTTTTCCATCGCCCCGCCGCAATTTACGGTATGGAAAAACTGCGCCCCCGGTTCTGGGAAACCGTGCCCCTGACAAAGATGACCCCCACCGAATGGGAGGCGCTGTGCGATGGCTGCGGCAAATGCTGCCTGAACAAGCTGGAATATGAAGACACGGGTGAGGTCGCCTATACACGTGTCGCCTGCCGCCTTCTGGACGGGGACGCCTGCCGCTGCATGGACTATCCCAACCGCAAGATGCATGTGCCCGAATGTGTGGTGCTGACCCCCAAGACCTTGCCCAGGGTAGCTTACTGGATGCCCAGCACCTGCGCCTACAAGCTTTTGTTCCTAAAGAAAAAGCTGCCGAACTGGCACCCCCTTGTCACCGGTGATCCTGACAGCGCCCACAAGGCCGGGCAATCGGTGCGCGGGATCACCATCCCCGAGACACAGGTGCCCGAGGAAGACTGGGAAGAGTATCTGATCGAGGAAACCCCCTGATGCGCTTTGCATCCGACAACGCCTCTGGTGCCGCGCCCGAGGTAATGGCCGCCGTTGTTGCGGCCAATGCAGGCTATGCGGCCTCATACGGGGGCGATGCGGCCATGGCGCGGGTGACGACCCTTGTGCGCGACTTGTTCGAGGCACCTCAGGCTGTGGTGCATCTTGTCGCCACGGGCACCGCTGCCAATGCCCTTGCCATTGCCACCCATTGCCCACCCTGGGGCGCGGTATTCTGCCACACCCATGCCCATGTCGCCGAAGACGAATGCAACGCACCCGAGTTCTATTCGGGTGCCAAGCTGGTGCTGGTGCCGGGCGCGCAGGGCAAGATCACCCCTGAAACCCTGACCGAGGTGTTGGCCCGGACCGGCACCAGCGGCGTCCACGGTGTGCAACGCGGCATGCTGACCCTGACCAACGTGACCGAGGCGGGCACCGTCTACTCCCCCGCCGAGATCGCCGCCTTGACCGCGCTGGCCCGCGCCCATGCCATGCCCTGCCATCTGGACGGCGCGCGGCTTGCAAATGCGCTGGTCGCCACGGGTGCTACCCCCGCCGAGATGTCCTGGAAAGCCGGAATCGACGTCGTGTCACTGGGCGGCACAAAGAATGGCTGCCTTGGGGTCGAGGCGGTGGTACTGTTCGACCCCGCCCGGGCCTGGGAACTGGAGCTGCGGCGCAAGCGCGGCGGGCATCTGTTCTCAAAACACCGATTCCTCTCGGCGCAGATGGAGGCGTGGTTGACCGATGGCCTGTGGTTGCGGCTGGCGGGACAGGCGAACGCGAGCGGGCAACGGCTGGCCAACGGCCTTCGGGACCGCGGGGTGGTGGTGCCAGAGGCACCTGCCAACATGATGTTCCCCGAATGGCCCCCCGGCACCCATGCCCGGCTAGAGGCGGCGGGCGCGGTCTATTATCGCTATCCCGCGCATGAAGGCGTTGAGCGCGCACGGCTGGTCACCAGCTGGTCCACCACTCCCGAAGATGTGGACCGGTTCCTGGCGCTGTTCTAACCCCCCCACCCTCTCCCTCCCCCACGGGGGGGGAGGGAAGCACTGACTGGTTTCGGACGCGATCTTTGCCGAAGATTGGCGATGAAATCGGCACCCGCCGCGGTGCAGCAGGTTTGCATCCGGCGGTCCGGGTGGTAAGCGGGGGCACCGTCACGAATCCGTCACCCGGAGATTTCATGCCCGCGCTTACCGAACCAAAGCTGATCGCCGGGAATGCCAACCTGCCCCTCGCCAAGTCCATCGCCCGGCGCATGTCGATGCATCGGGGGATGAGCGTGAACCTGGTCGAGGCCCGGGTCGAACGCTTCAACGACCAGGAAATTTTCGTCGAGGTCTTCGAAAACGTCCGGGGCGAGGATATGTACGTGATCCAGCCCACCTCAAATCCGGCGAACGACAACCTGATGGAGCTTCTCATCATGGTGGACGCGCTGCGCCGATCCTCGGCCGCGCGCATTACCGCCGTGATCCCCTATTTCGGCTACGCCCGCCAGGACCGCCGCGCCAAGGCCCGGACGCCGATCTCGGCCAAGCTGGTGGCAAACCTGATCACCCAGGCCGGAGTTGACCGCGTGCTGACGCTGGATCTGCACGCGACGCAGATTCAGGGGTTTTTCGATCTGCCGGTGGACAACCTTTACGCAGCACCCATATTCGCCCTGGATATCGAGCACCATTTCAAGGGCCAGTTGCACGAGTTGATGGTCGTGTCGCCCGACGTGGGTGGCGTGGCCCGCGCGCGGGAACTGGCCCAGCGCATCAACGCGCCCTTGGCCATCGTTGACAAACGGCGAGAAAAGGCCGGCGAGGTCGCCGAGATGACCGTGATCGGCGATGTGCGGGGCCGCAAATGCATTATCGTCGATGACATCTGCGATACGGCCGGCACCTTGTGCAAGGCCGCCGCCACCCTGACCGAGGCGGGCGCGGTCGAGGTGCATGCCTACATCACCCACGGCGTGCTGAGCGGCCCCGCCGTCGAGAGGGTCGGCAAATCGGTGATGAAATCCCTGGTCATCACCGATTCGATCGAGCAGGGCGACAAGCTTCACGCGGCCAGCAACATCCGCGTCGTGCCCACAGCGCCGATCTTTGCCCAGGCGATTCTGAACATCTGGGGCGGCATGTCCGTCTCTAGCCTGTTCGAGACGGATACGCTGGTCCCGATATACGAAGGGCTTTACCAGCGCGGCATGGCCTAGGGCACATCCCACAGGTCGTCATCGCGCAGCGGCCCCATGGCCAGCCAGTCGGCGCGGATGCGGGCGATGCGGCTGTCGCCCCAGGTACGGAACACCATGTCAAATCCGGTTTCGGTGACCGCGTCCGTACTGATGTCAACGCGCGAGTTGGTCTGGTGCGCGATGTCCCACATCGAGATGCTGACAGTCACCACCGGCGGTTCCTGAAAGGCCTGCGCAAAGCGCTGGGTCTGGCGCACCTCACGCGGGCCGGTGCCGGTCCACATTGCACCGTCGTCGGCAAAATCGGCAAACAGGATGCGCGACCCCTGATCGACCGCCAATCCGTTGCCAAATCGCCGCATAACCAACCCGAAACTTTCCAAAACATGCATTTATATAGGGCTTGACGCGGGGCAGCGCAACAAAAGCCAAACGGCCCCGCGATCTGCAAGGCCGTTCAGGCAGTATCAAGCCGATCAGTTACTAAAGCGTCAAAGCCCAGCCGTCACGGGCCGCGCGTCAAAGCCCAATGGTGGCGCGGATCGCGTTCAGATCGGCCACCGTCTTTTCAACGGCGTCGCGGTCGGTGCCGGTACCCGCTTCTGCGACCAGCGCATCCAGTTTCGCGGCAGTCAGATCCTCGACCGGGATGGCAAGTTCAGCCAGAACCGACACGCTTTTCGCCGCGATCTCGGCAAAGCCGCCGGTCACGAGATAGGCCTTGGCACCCTCGGCGGCCACGACGCGCAGGATGCCGGGGCGAAGGCCGGTGATCGTGGCCTCATGCCCCGCCATCGCGGTCATGTCGCCCATGACGGCCGGAATCTGCACTTCGGTCGCGGCAAGCGAGGCCAGCCGACGTTCGGGGCTGACCAGATCGAATTGCACGGTCTCAGCCATCATTCCCCCCTTAGGCCGCAGCCGCGGCGAGTTTCGCAGCCTTGGCCTTCACGTCCTCGATATCGCCGACCATGTAGAAGGCGGCTTCCGGCAGGTGATCGTATTCGCCCGCAACCACGGCCTTGAAGCTGGCGATGGTCTTTTCCAGCGGCACCTGCACGCCGGGCGAGCCGGTGAAGACCTGCGCCACGTCGAAGGGCTGGCTGAGGAACCGCTGGATCTTCCGGGCGCGAGCCACGGTCAGCTTGTCCTCTTCGGAAAGTTCGTCCATGCCAAGGATGGCGATGATGTCCTGCAGCGACTTGTAGCGCTGCAGCATGCCCTGGACCGAACGCGCCACGTCATAGTGTTCCTGCCCCACAACCATCGGATCAAGGATCCGGGAGGTCGAGTCCAGCGGGTCAACCGCCGGGTAGATCCCCAGTTCCGAGATCGCGCGGCTAAGAACGGTCGTAGCGTCAAGGTGGGCGAAGGACGTCGCAGGTGCCGGGTCGGTAAGGTCATCGGCCGGAACATAGATCGCCTGAACCGAGGTGATCGACCCTGCCTTGGTCGAGGTGATGCGCTCCTGCAAGGCACCCATGTCGGTGGCCAGCGTCGGCTGATAGCCCACGGCCGAAGGGATACGACCCAAGAGCGCCGACACTTCCGAGCCCGCCTGGGTAAAGCGGAAGATGTTGTCCACAAAGAACAAAACGTCGGTCCCCGACTGGTCGCGGAACTGTTCTGCGATGGTCAGACCCGACAGCGCCACGCGCAGACGCGCGCCCGGCGGTTCGTTCATCTGGCCATAAACCAGCGCCACTTTCGACTTGGTCAGATCGTCAATGTTGATGACGCCCGATTCGATGAATTCGTGGTAAAGGTCGTTACCCTCACGGGTGCGTTCGCCCACGCCGGCGAACACCGAATAACCCGAGTGCACCTTGGCGACGTTGTTGATCAACTCCTGAATCAGAACCGTCTTGCCGACGCCCGCGCCGCCAAAGAGGCCGATCTTGCCGCCGCGCGAATAGGGGGCCAAGAGGTCGATGACCTTGATGCCCGTCTCCAGGATCAGCGCATCGGTGGCCTGGTCGGCAAAGGCCGGGGCCGGTTGGTGGATGGCGCGACGTTCGGTATGGGCAATCGGGCCCTTTTCATCGATCGGCTCGCCAATCACGTTGATGATCCGGCCCAGAGTGCCGTCGCCTACCGGAACCGAGATCGGCGCGCCAAGGTCCGTGACCGGCGCGCCGCGCACGAGGCCTTCGGTCGCGTCCATCGCGATGCAGCGCACGGTGCTTTCGCCAAGATGCTGGGCCACTTCCAGCACCAGGTTCTTGCCGTTGTTGGTGGTTTCAACCGCGTTCAGAATCGCCGGCAGCGCGCCGTCGAACTGAACGTCGACCACGGCGCCGATGATCTGGGTCACCTTGCCGGTCGCAGCGGCGGCGGCGGATGCTTTCGGGGCTCTTGCCATGTGTCTTTACTCCGGGTTCGTCAGAGCGCCTCGGCGCCCGAAATGATTTCGATGAGTTCTTTGGTGATCGCGGCCTGACGGGACCGGTTGTACTGGATCGTCAGCTTGTTGATCATGTCGCCGGCGTTGCGGGTCGCGTTGTCCATCGCGGACATCCGCGCGCCTTGTTCGCTGGCACCGTTTTCCAGAAGCGCGGTGAACACCTGCGTCGCGATGCTGCGCGGCAAGAGGTCGGCCAGAATTTCCTCTTCCGAGGGTTCGTAATCGTACAGCGCCGTCGTGGTGGCAGCTTCGAACTTGGCCGGGATGATCTGCAGCGCGGTCGGGATCTGGCTGATCACCGACTGGAAGCGGTTATAGAAGATCGTGACCACATCGGCGCTGCCCTCGTCGAACGCGGCATTGACCTGGCGGGCGATGGTCTGGGCATTGGCGTAGCCGACCCGCTTGACATCGCTTAGATCGACATGGCCGACAAAGCACTGCGCCCAGTCGCGTTTCAGCTGCTCACGGCCCTTTTTGCCGACGGTCAGGATCTTGACCGTCTTGCCCTTGGCCACAAGCTCATTCGCGCGCAGGCGTGCCAGCCGCACGATGGAGGAGTTGAAGCCGCCGCAAAGCCCGCGCTCACCGGTCATCACGACCAGAAGATGCACCTGATCCCGGCCGTTCCCGGCCAGAAGCTTTGGCGCGCCTTCGCCAGTGCCAACACCAGCTGCAAGGGCCGACATCACCGCGCCCATCCGCTCGGCGTAGGGGCGGGCGGCTTCGGCAGCCTCTTGCGCGCGGCGCAGCTTGGCCGCGGCGACCATCTGCATCGCCTTCGTGATCTTGCGCGTGTTCTTGACACTGCCGATCCGGTTCTTGAGGTCCTTCAGGCTGGGCATCTGCCTACTCCTTCAGGGGGCTCAGGCGAAGGTCTGGGCGAAAGCGTCAAGCTCGGCGCGGATCGCTTTTTCCAGATCGCCCGCCACCTTGCGGTCGTTCTTGGTGATATCGTCCAGCAGGGCCTTTCCCGGGCCGCGCAGATGCTTGACCAGCCCTGCCTCGAACCGGCTGACATCCTTGACGCCGACCTTGTCGAGGTAACCGCTCGTGCCCGCATAGATCACGCAAACGATCTCGGCGTTGGTCATCGGCGCGTATTGGTTCTGCTTCATCAGTTCCGTCAGACGCGCGCCGCGGTTCAAAAGCTGCTGGGTCGAGGCGTCCAGGTCAGAACCGAACTGCGCGAATGCCGCCATCTCGCGGTACTGCGCCAGTTCCAGCTTTACCTTGCCGGCCACCGACTTCATCGCCGAGGTCTGGGCCGAGGACCCAACGCGGCTCACCGACAGACCGGTGTTCACGGCCGGACGCACGCCCTGGTAGAAGAGTTCGGTTTCCAGGAAGATCTGCCCGTCGGTGATCGAGATCACGTTCGTCGGGATATAGGCCGACACGTCGCCCGCCTGAGTCTCGATGATCGGCAGGGCGGTCAAGGAGCCGGACTTGAAATCTTCGTTCAGCTTGGCCGAACGCTCCAACAGGCGGCTGTGCAGATAGAACACGTCGCCCGGATAGGCCTCACGCCCCGGCGGGCGGCGGAGGAGGAGCGACATCTGGCGGTAGGCGACGGCCTGCTTGGAAAGGTCATCATAGATGATCAGCGCATGGCGGCCGTTGTCGCGGAAAAACTCAGCCATCGCGGTGGCCGAATAGGGGGCCAGGAACTGCATCGGTGCCGGGTCCGAGGCGGTGGCGGCCACGACGATGGTGTAGGCAATCGCCCCGGTTTCTTCCAGCTTCTTCACCAGTTGGGCGACGGTCGACCGCTTTTGCCCGATGGCGACATAGATGCAGTAAAGCTTCTTCGATTCGTCCTTGCCCGCAGCCTCGTTATAGGCCTTCTGGTTCAGGATCGTGTCCAGCGCCACGGCGGTCTTGCCGGTCTGGCGGTCGCCGATGATCAGTTCGCGCTGGCCACGGCCAACCGGGATCATCGCGTCGATGGCCTTGAGGCCGGTCGCCATCGGTTCATGCACCGATTTGCGGGGGATGATGCCGGGGGCCTTCACGTCGGCCACGCGCCGTTCGGTGGCCTTGATGGCCCCCTTGCCGTCGATCGGATTGCCCAGTGCGTCAACCACACGACCAAGCAAAGCGTCGCCAGCAGGCACGTCCACGATGGACTTGGTGCGCTTGACGGTGTCGCCTTCCTTGATGTCCTGGTCGGAACCGAAGATCACGATGCCGACGTTGTCGACCTCAAGGTTCAGCGCCATGCCACGGATGCCACCGGGGAATTCGACCATCTCGCCAGCCTGCACGTTGTCGAGGCCATGCACCCGGGCAATCCCGTCACCGACCGACAGCACGCGACCGACTTCGGCCACTTCGGCATCCATGCCGAAATTCTTGATCTGCTCTTTCAGGATCGCAGAGATCTCGGCAGCTTGAATTCCCATCACCCAACCTCTTTCATTGCATTTTGCAGGGCCGCAAGCTTGGCCTTGACCGAGGTGTCGATCATGGTGGACCCAAGCTTCACGACCAGGCCGCCGATAAGGCTTTCATCGACGGTGGTGTTCAGTTTCACGGTCTTGCCGACGCTGGCCTTCAGCGTCTCGGCAAGCTTTTTGGTTTGTGCTGCGGTAAGCGCCTGGGCGGCGGTCACTTCGGCGGTGACCTCACCCTTCTCGGCTGCGATCCGGTCGGCCAGGTTGGCCAGCAACTGCGGCAGCACAAACAGGCGGCGCTTGTCTGCCATCAATGCCAGCGTGTTGGCCATCAGCGGCGTGACCGCAAGTTTGGCCGCAATCGCACTGATCGCGCGACCCTGGTCTTCACGGCCGATCAAGGGCGAGGCGATGACCGACCGAAGGTCGGCGCTGTTGGCAAGGGTGTCGGCAAGGGCCGTGGTATCTGCCTCAAGCGCCGGCAGAACGGCGGCTTCGCGGGCCAGCTCGAACAAGGCGGTGGCATAGCGCGAGGCAATTCCGAGAGAGATCGAAGCCGGTTCTGACACGTCAATCCTTCCGCTGTCTCATGGCCAAGATCTGCGTCGATCAAGGCCGCTTGCCCGCCCGCCCCGGGTGCCCGAGGACCGACAAGCCTGTCCGTCGGGGGTCCTTAGCAGAGGCGTTCCAACCCCGCAACCAGCTTGCGCGTTATTCTTCCGCACCGCGGAAACTGCGCCGGAAGGCTTGGCGCAACCGTCACAAAGTGGTTGCATATTTGCAGCTTAGGATGCGTTGCCTGGCTGCGACAGGCTGTCGCAATCACAGGTTGGTTCGGGCACGCGCCGGCTCGGGTTGCGCTGCCGGCCGCGCCATCCCCTCCAGCACCCGCAGCGGTCGGCGCACCGCTGCCCCCAGCCCGCCGCGCGTGGGCGCATAGGCCTGCTTTGACGCCTCGACGATCAGCACGCCGCCAACCAGCCAGGGCATCTTGCGTCCGACCGCCTCCCAATAGTCGGCGGTGCGCAGCCAGAAGCGGCGGTTTGAAGGGGGGGCGAACAGCACCGACTGGCTGCGTTCTGGGGTAAAGCCATGCCGCCTGAGCTGTGTTTCCAGCTGCGCCACCGAATAGGGCCGCCCAAAGCCGAAGGGGGTGGCGTCGCTGCGCGCCCAAAGGCCGCTGCGGTTGGGCACGATGAAAAGCGCCCGCCCGCCTGGCCCAAGAACGCGACCGGCCTCCTCCAGCACCGCGCCTGGGTTCTCGGATGTTTCCAGCCCGTGCATCAGCACCAGCCGGTCGACCAAACCGGTCGGAAGCGGCCAGGCGGTGTCGTCGCACAAGACGCTGACATTCGGCAGCCCGGCGGGCCAGGGCATCACGCCTTGCGGGCCTGGCATCAGCCCGATCACTCGCCGCGCATCGGCCAGATAGGGCCGCAGAAGCGGTACCGCAAAACCGAAACCCGCCACGGTATGCCCTGCCGCCGGCGGCCAGTGGCGCACCAGCTGATCGCGAATCGCGCGCTGCGCCACCCGGCCCAGCGCGGTGCGGTAGTAGAAATTGTGCAGGTCAAGCACATCAAGGTGCATTGCGGTAGGCCACTTCCCGGTCAATCCTGCCCGCATCATACCAAGGGAAAGGCCGAAGACCATGCCGCTTGAGCTTTTGACGATTCCCTGTCTGACCGACAACTATGCCTATCTGATCCATGATAGTGCCAGCAGCCAGACTGCCGTCATCGACGTGCCCGAAGCGGGTCCGATTCTTGGCGCTCTGGACGAACGCGGCTGGACGCTGTCGGACATCCTGATCACGCACCACCACTCCGACCATATCCAAGGGGTCGAGGCGTTGCGCGCCGCCACCGGGGCAATGGTGCTGGGTGCTGCCGCCGACGCCCACCGTCTGCCGCGCCTTGACCTTGCCCTGACCGAGGACTCCGGCTTTTCCATCGGCACCGAGTTCCCCCGAGTCATAGATGTGCCCGGTCACACGATCGGCCATATCGCCTATCACTTCGCCGAGTCCGGCCTTGCCTTCACCGGCGACAGCCTGATGTCGGGTGGCTGCGGGCGATTGTTCGAGGGCACTCCAGCCCAGATGTATCAAAGCCTGTGTACGCTGGCCGCGCTACCGCCCGGCACGTTGATCTGTTCCGGTCACGAATACACGACCACCAACCTTGCCTTCGCCGCCACCCTTGAACCGGGGAATCCGGCGCTTATGTCCCGTATTGCAGCAACGGCGGCCCTGCGCGCCAAAGGCATCCCAACCGTCCCCGTCACGCTGGCCGTGGAGTTGGAGACCAATCCCTTCCTGCGGGTCGCCGCGCCGTCAATCCGGTCGGCGCTGGACCTCACGGTGGCTGAGAATATCCCGGTTTTCGCCGAAATCCGGGCCAGACGAAACCGCTTTTGACCGACAAGCTGCCCCAGACCGCGACGAATGGGCAGGAAAGCCGGACGGGCAGCAATTAGCTCTTGAAGTGCGGCCCGGAAAACCGAACTTTAAGAATATCAGATCACGGTCGACGCGCACCCCTTTCGGGGGTGGATCGGCCCGCAGGACAGGAGCACGAGCCGTGCCTTCGTTTTCATCCACGCTTGAACATGCCATCCACGCCGCCCTGGCTCTGGCGAACACGCGCCGCCACGAACTGGCAACGCTGGAGCATCTGCTGCTGTCGCTGCTTGACGAACCCGACGCCGCGCGGGTGTTGAAGGCCTGTTCAGTCAACCTTGACGAGTTGCGCAAGACCCTGACCGATTTCATCGACAGCGACCTTTCGACCCTGGTCACCGATGTCGAAGGGTCCGAGGCCGTTCCAACCGCCGCCTTCCAGCGCGTTATCCAGCGCGCGGCTATCCATGTCCAATCCTCGGGGCGAACCGAAGTGACCGGCGCGAACGTGCTGGTTGCCATTTTTGCCGAACGCGAATCGAACGCGGCCTATTTCCTGCAGGAACAGGACATGACCCGCTATGACGCGGTGAACTTTATCGCGCATGGCGTGGCAAAAGATCCCTCTTTCGGTGAGGCACGGCCGCTGCAAGGCGCGGATGAACCCGGTGAGACGCCCAAGGGCGACCCGGCCGAGGCCAAGGAATCGGCACTGGCCAAATATTGCGTCGACCTGAACTCCAAGGCGCGCAAGGGCGACGTCGACCCCCTGATCGGCCGCGAGATGGAGGTGGAGCGCGCGATCCAGGTCCTGTGCCGTCGCCGCAAGAACAATCCTTTGCTGGTTGGTGACCCCGGCGTCGGCAAGACCGCGATTGCCGAAGGCCTCGCCCGGAAGATCGTAAACGGCGAGACGCCAGATGTGCTGTCCAAAGCCACGATCTATTCGCTCGACATGGGGGCGCTTCTGGCAGGTACCCGCTATCGCGGCGATTTCGAGGAACGCCTGAAGGCCGTCGTCAAAGAGATGGAGGATCACCCCGACGCGATCCTGTTCATCGACGAGATTCACACCGTCATCGGTGCCGGTGCGACCAGCGGTGGGGCGATGGATGCCTCGAACCTTTTGAAACCCGCGTTGCAGGGCGGCAAGCTGCGGTGCATGGGCTCGACCACCTACAAGGAATTCCGCCAGCACTTTGAAAAGGACCGCGCCCTTGCCCGCCGGTTCCAGAAGATCGACGTGAACGAACCTTCGGTGCCGGATGCGATCAAGATCCTGATGGGTCTGAAACCGCATTTTGAGGAACATCACGACCTGAAATACACCAACGACGCGATCAAGACCGCCGTGGAACTTGCCGCGCGCTATATCCATGACCGCAAGCTGCCGGACTCGGCCATCGACGTCATCGATGAAGCCGGGGCCGCGCAGCACCTGTTGTCGGACGCAAAACGCCGCAAGTCGCTGGGTGTGAAAGAGATCGAGGCTGTGGTGGCCAAGATCGCCCGCATCCCGCCCAAGACCGTGTCGAAGGACGATGCCGAAACCCTGCGCGATCTGGAAAAGACCCTCAAGCGCGTGGTGTTTGGTCAGGACAAGGCGGTGACCGCCCTGTGTTCGGCGATCAAGCTGGCGCGCGCGGGCCTGCGTGAACCGGAAAAGCCCATCGGCAACTATCTGTTCGCCGGCCCGACCGGTGTCGGCAAGACCGAGGTGGCCAAACAACTCGCCTCCAGCCTGGGTGTGGAGTTGATCCGCTTCGACATGTCGGAATACATGGAGAAACACGCGGTCTCGCGCCTGATCGGCGCGCCCCCCGGCTATGTCGGCTTCGATCAGGGGGGCATGCTGACCGACAAGGTCGACCAGCACCCGCATTGCGTGCTGCTGCTGGACGAGATGGAAAAGGCGCATCCGGATGTCTACAACATCCTGCTGCAAGTGATGGACCACGGGAAACTCACCGACCATAACGGCCGGACAGTCGATTTCCGCAACGTGATCCTGATCATGACCTCGAACGCCGGTGCGCGCGAACAGTCGCAATCGGCGATAGGTTTCGGGCGCGAACGCCGCACGGGTGAGGATACGGCCGCGATCGAACGCACCTTCACGCCGGAATTCCGCAACCGTCTGGACGCGGTGATCAACTTTGCCCCCTTGGGCCGCGAGATCATTCTGCAAGTCGTCGAAAAGTTCGTGCTTCAGCTTGAAGCGCAGCTTCTGGACCGGGGCGTGCATATCGAGCTTTCGCCCGAAGCTGCCGCCTGGCTGGGCGAAAAGGGCTATGACGACAAGATGGGCGCACGGCCTTTGGCCCGGGTGATTCAGGAACACATCAAGAAACCGCTGGCCGAGGAACTTTTGTTCGGCAAGCTGGTCAAGGGTGGGGTGGTCAAGGTCGCAGTGCGCGAAGATGCCATCGTGCTCGACATCGAAGAACCGGCAAAGCCGCGCCTGACCGGGCAAAAGCCGCCGCTTCTGACGGCTGAGTAACGCAAGGATCAACCCGCCGCTCGTCGATGACTTCGTCACTCCTCGCTTGGGCTTCGCGACGAGAAGACGAAGTCGAACGAGGAGCGGCGGGTCGCCCTAGCGTTCTGTCAGTTTCAACTCGATTCGTCGGTTCTGGGCGCGGGCTTCGGGGCTGTCCCCGTCCGCCACCGGGCGATATTCGCCAAAGCCGGTGGCGGCCATCCGGTCGGGCGGAAACCCAAGATCGGTCTGCATGAACCGCACCACCGACAGCGCGCGGGCCTGGCTGAGCTCCCAGTTGTCGGCGAAGGCACCACCCCCGGACAAGGGCAGGTTATCGGTGTGGCCATCGACGCGGATGATCCAGTCGATTTCGGCCGGGATACGCGCCCGAACCTCGTCTAGGGTGCGTACCACCTCGGCGATCTGGGCGCGACCTTCGGCAGCCAGATCAGCCGAGCCGGGGTTGAACAGCACCTCCGAGGAGAACACAAAGCGGTCGCCGACCACCCGCACCCCGTCGCGACCCGCCAGAAGTTCGGACAATTCGCCAAAGAATTCCGACCGGAACCGCGCGAGGTCCTGATTCTCGGCCGCCAGCCGGGCGGCCTCGGCGGCCTCCAACTCGGCCCGGCGCTTTTGTTCCGCCGCCACTTGCGCCAGCGCGGTGTTGAGGTCGGCCCCGAGCGTTTCCAGCTGCACCTCGGCTTCGGCATCCCGCGCCTTGGCGGCATCCAGCACCTCTTGCAGGCTGGCCAGCTGGCCACGCAGGGCGGCAAGCTGCTGGTTCAAAAGCTCAGCCTCGCGCGCCGCCGCCAGCGCTTTTTCCGATTCGGCCAAGAGCGCGGCTTCGGCAGCGGCAAGGGCCACGTCCTTTGCCCCCTCGCCCTGGGTTGCGTCCAGCCGGGCGGCGGCCAAGAGGGTCAGCGTTTCCTCGGCGCGTTTGCGTTCTGCCTCCAGCGCCAGGGTCATCGCGGTCAGTTCGGTATCGGCCCCTTCCAGCCTTTCCCGAAGCGCGGCCAGGGCGGCGGCATCGGCCAGGCGCGTCGCCTCGGCCTCCGTCAGTTCCGCATGGGCAGCGGCCAGATCAGCGGCGGACTGCGCCTTGGTCTCGGCCAACAGTGCCTCCAACTCGGCGCGGCGGGCGGCGGCAAGGCGGGCGGCCTCAGCCTCGGCGTCAAGCTGGTCCTGCGCCTCGGCCAGGGTGGTGGTCAGGGCCGCGACCTCACCCAAGGCGGCATCGCGCGCCAGCAGCAGGGCCGCAACCTGCGCCTCAAAGCCGGTGATGCGGCTGCTGGCTTCGGCAAGCTCGGCCTCGCGCGCGGCAAGATCGGTGGTCAGGGTGGCGATCAGCGCCGCCTGCCGGTCGCCTTCGGCCTCGGCACTGGCTAGGCTGGTGCGCAGGGCGGCGATGTCCGCCTCCAGCCCAGCCGCGCGGCTGCGTTCCAGGCCCAAGGCATCTGCCAGACCTGCGACCTGCAAGGCAAGCTCGTCCAGTTCGGTATCCTGCGTGGTGATCTGGTCGCGCAGGATCGACTGCATCACGGTAAAGATCGTCAGGACGAACATCAGCACCATCAACAGCGTCGTCACCGCATCGACGAAACCGGGCCAGATCATCGAGCTGTCGCGGCGGCGTGCCCTGGCCATCGCCCTAGCCCCGCCCGGTGGTGCTGCGGCCAAGCTGGCGGATCGCGGCGGTCAGGCTGGCCATGTCGGCGCGCAGATCGGCGAGGGTTTCCTGCCGGCCCGCCGACATTTCCTCCAGCACCCGCAGCATCTGCACGTCGATCGACCGTAGCCGCATCCGGCTTTCGCTGTCGCCAAGCCCGTCCGAGGGGCGCTGGCTGGCGATCATCTGCTCTTGCCCCTCGGCGATCCGCTCCAACAGTGCGACCTGGCCCTTTTCCGCCTCGGCCTGCTTGGCCAGCCGCAACAGCGCCGAGGAAAGCTCGGATATCTTGGCATCGGTCTGGGCGCGGCTGACCTCGGCCTGGGCGTAAAGCATCTGCAACTGCTCCATCTGGCCGCCCAGATGATCGATCAGCGCGCCAATCGCGCCGCCACCGGCATCACCGTCGCCGTCGCCGCCAAAGCCAAGGCGCGTGATCGACGAGAGCCATTCCTCCAACTCGCGGGTAAAGCGGTTTTGCCCGTGGCCCGCGAACAGCTCCAAAAGGCCCAGGACCAGCGACCCCGCCAAGCCCAAAAGCGATGAGGAAAACGCCGTGCCCATGCCGCCAAGCTGGCTTTCAAGGCCGCCCATCAGCTTGGCGAACACATCGAGCCCGCTTTCGCCCTCCTGCGGGGCGAGGGAGCGGATGGTTTCCACCACCGCCGGAACCGTGGTCGCAAGGCCCCAGAAGGTGCCCAGAAGGCCAAGGAAAACCAACAGGTTGATCAGATAGCGCGTGATGTCGCGCGCCTCGTCGATGCGCTGGGCAACCGAATCCTGGATCGACCGTGAGGAGGATGCCGAAATTGCCGTGCGTGAGGTGCGCGACCGCAGCAGTGCGGCCAAGGGGGCCAAGAGGCGCGGCGGCGCGTCCTGCCCCGCATCCGGGGTTTCGCGGACGAAATGCTCGATCCAGTAAACCGACTGCGCCAGGATCCAGACCTGCCAGAAGCAGGTGAGCACCCCGATCACGAACACAAACGCAATGAGGCCGTTGAGGATCGGGCTGGTGCGCAGGATCTCGATGATCTGGGCATGAATGGCCCAGGCCCCGGCTCCGACCAACAGGCAGACCAGAAGCATGTTGGTGATCGCCCGGATGGGCTGGCTAAAGGTTGTCGCCGCCGGGGCGTCGGTCTGATCGGTACGGGCCATGATTGCCTTCTGTCTTCGCGGGGGTTCACCCTAGCAGGCCGTCACGATCTGCCAAGCAAAACGAGTGTGAAGTGGTCACGTCAGGCGGCGCACCTCGGCGGCAAGCCAGGTCAGATCGGGGTCAGCGATGCCCAGCCCGTCCAGATGGTCCGCCGTGGCGGTCAGGTAATCCCGGTTCGCCCCGCGCCCGCCGCGGGCCCCGGCGATGATCCGCGCCTGTTCCCCAAGCGGCAGCCCGCCGCAATACTGGTCGTGGTCGGGATCGATCACATAGGCCAGCGCCTCCAGCGGCCCTGAGCGGGTCAGAACCGGCAACCGCGTCTCAAGATAGGCCGAGGAGACCAGTTCCCGCTCACGCAGATAGGCGATGGTCGCGGCTTCGGCCCCGGTCTTGACCCGAAAGGCGACGCCGGTGCAACAGGCCCCCTCTGCGCGGTCCAGGGCCAGGACCAGCCCCGGCGCCTCGGGCGTGCCGCGATGGTGGATCGACCGCATGCAGAAGCTGCGCCGCCACCCCTCAGCCCGGGCGATCCGCCGCGCGGCGACCGCAAAGCCGGGGTCCCAGATGAGGGAGCCATAGGCAAAGACCCAAAGCGGGCCGGGGGTGACTGGTTCTGCGCGCATTATCCCGGTAAACACCGCCGCAGCAGCAATGAAAAGGCCCCCTCGCATGCGCAAGCTGATCGTCGTTCTTTTGCTCGGGGCTGGGCTCTGGTCGGGCTACTGGTTTGCCGGGTCCACCGCGCTGCGCCAAGGGGTTGAGGGTTGGTTTACTGACCAGACCGCGCGCGGCTTGACCGCCGAGAAATCGGCGCTGGAGGTCAAGGGCTTTCCCAACCGGTTCGATCTGCGGGTGGAGGGGGTCACCCTTGCCGATCCCGCAACCGGCTTTGGCTGGCAGGCCCCCTTCGCCGAGGTTTATTCCATGACTTGGAAGCCCTGGCACATCATCGCCGCCTTGCCGCCGGAACAGGTGATCACCACGCCGGGCGAAACCATCGTCCTGACCAGCGAGGGCCTCTTGGCCAGCTTTCGCGCGCGCCCGACGCTGGATCTGCCGCTCGCGGTGGTGGGGCTGGAAAGCGGGGCCATTTCCGCCACCTCGGACGCAGGCTGGACCTTTGGCGCGCGCCGGGCGGCGGTGTCCTTGAAGGCCGCCGATGTGGTCTCGGGTGAGGCGGGGGTTGATCCGGTTCCTGCCGAGGCCGCGACCTATATCCTTGTCCTCGACCTTGAAGGCCTGACCCCCGACCCGGCCGAGATGGCCGTGATCACCGCCAACGCCGATCTGCCGCCAGTGATTGACGCGGTGCGGGTTCTGGGGAGTGCGCAGTTGTCAGCCCCCCTTGACCGAAATTTCGATGCCGCCCGCGTGACGCCCCTGGGGTTGAAACTTGACCGGCTGGATATCCTTTGGGGGCAGCTTCAGGTTCAAGCCTCGGGGACGCTGGTCCCAGATGCCGAGGGGTTTGCCCAAGGCCGGATCGACATTGCCGTGACCAACTGGCAGCCCCTGGTCCCGGTCATGGTCGCGGCCGGAACGATCAAGCCGGAACTGGCGTTGACGGTGGAAAACATGCTGGCAGGCCTGGCCAAGGGCGGAGGTGACCCGAATGTGGTCAACCTGCCGTTGGTGATGCGAGAGGGTTGGATGTCGCTTGGCCCCTTGCCGCTTGGCCCTGCACCAAGGATGACCGGGCCTACCGGCTAACGGCAGTAACTGCCACCGCTGCGGATGGCGGTGTCAAAGTGGAAGTGATCCTCGTGATAGCCATCTGATCCGGGGCCAAGCGTGGTCTGAAACACCCCACAGGCCGCCTTGTAGATCTTTTTCAGCGTCTTCTTATAGTCGTCCTTCACGGTCAGCACCTTGCCATCGGTCAGGATGAAGGCCGAGATGTCGATGGCGCGGCCCTTGCCATGCTCGCTGATCTTGGCACCCTTCTTGTTGTTGCGGCTGCGGCAGACGTAATGCGCCGCGATCTTCAACTCGGCCAGCTTGCCGTCAAAGGCCGGTTGGGCCACGTCCTTGACCCAGGTATCCAGCGACTTGACCACGCTGCAATCCACCGTCACCGACTGGCTAAGTCCAACACCCCCGACCGAGGTGACCATGACCGCATCCGTCACCCCGCAGCCGTCGATGTTCGAGGCTATCGGCGCGATCTCTTCCCCCTTGATCGAGGACACGCCGCAGACCGCGCCGGTCATCGAGTCTGCCGCGCGCTTCCGCAGGCGCTTTTCCTTGCGCGACAGGGGGGCCACCTCGGCCAAAGCGACATCCGCTTCGCCTTCGTCGGTCACAATCGCAGCCACGGACTCACTGTTGCTTAGCGCATCAGGACGCGACAAGGGGCGGGGTGACCGGGTGATGATTTCGCCGGCAAGGACCGGCGTTTCGCCGCCCGCCACCGTCGTGCCCCGAGGAGGGGGCAGGGGCCGGGGTGAGCTTTCGATCACCTCGGCGTAAGCTGGAACCGCCAGCATCAGGACCATGGCCAGAACAAGCGCCCGCATCGCCTAGTGCTCCGGGTCCGGGGGGCTGGCATCGGGGTGCGCCCCGCGGCCAAAGTCCGGCGCGGCGGTATCCTGGCCCGCCTCGATGATCCCGCGACGGATCGCGCGGGTGCGGGTGAAATAGGCGTGCAGATGGTCGCCGTCGCCCACCCGGATCGCGCGTTGCAGGGTGAAAAGCTCTTCGGCAAAGCGGCCAAGGATATCCAGCACCGCCTCTTTGTTGGTCAGAAACACATCGCGCCACATCGTCGGATCGCTGGCGGCGATCCGGGTAAAGTCGCGAAAGCCGCTGGCGGAGTACTTGATCACTTCCTGGGCCGAGACCCTCCGCATGTGGTCGGCGACACCCACCATCGTATAGGCAATCAGGTGCGGCGTGTGGCTGACCACGGCAAGCACCAGATCATGGCGGGCCACGTCCATCTCATCGACATTGGCCCCCATCGCCTCCAGGTATTGGCGCAGGCGGGCGATCTCAGTAGGGTCGGTTCCTTCCAGCGGGGTCAAGAGCCACCAGCGGTTCTGAAACAGCGTGGCAAAGCCGGACTGCGGCCCGGAATACTCGGTACCCGCCAGGGGGTGGCCGGGGATGAAGTGGACTCCCGCAGGCATGTGCGGCGCCACGGCATCGACCACCGCCTGCTTCACCGAGCCCACATCCGTCACCACCGCCCCGGGCTTGAGATGCGGGCCGATTTCCGCCGCAAGCGCGCCCATCGCCCCCACCGGCACGCACAGCACCACCAGATCGGCCCCGGCCACCGCTTCGGCCGCGGTGTCGGTCACCCGGTCGCAAAAGAGCTTCAAAGCCACAGCCCGCGTCTCGGCCGACCGGGCATGGCCGACAACCTCACCGGCCAACCCCCCGGCCCGCATCGCATGCGCCATGGACGAGGCGATCAGACCAAGGCCGATCAGTGCAACGCGCTGGTAGATCATCGGGCACCTTTGAACGTGGCGATGGCGTCGGCCACCTGGCGGCAGGCCTCCTCATCCCCGATGGAAATGCGCAGGCAGTGCGGCAGTTTGTAGCTGGCGACCTGCCGGACGATCAGGCCCCGCGCGGCCAGATGGGCATTGCAGGCCTCGGCTTCGGCGGGATCGGCAAAGCGCGCCAGGATGAAATTCGCCTGCGACGGGTCCGACGGCACGCCAAGCGCCGCCAGCTCGCCCGCCAGCCAGTCGCGCAGGCGGGCATTTTCGGCCTGGCAATGCGAAAGATGGTCCCGGTCGCGCACCGCGGCCTCGGCCACCTCCAGCTGCGTGGTGGACAGGTTGAACGGCCCCCGCACCCGGTTCAGCACATCAATCACATGTGCCGGCCCGTAACCCCAGCCGATCCGAAGGCCGCCAAGCCCGTAGATCTTGGAGAAGGTCCGCGTCATCACCACGTTCTGGCGCGCATCCACCAGGGCAGCGCCACCATCATAGCCCGCGACATATTCGGCATAGGCCCCGTCCAGCACCAAAAGGGCCTGGCTCGGCAGCCCCTCGGCCAGCCGCGCGACCTCCTCTGCCGCGAGCATTGTGCCGGTCGGATTGTTGGGATTGGCCAGAAACACCAGCCGGGTGCGCGCGGTGCAGGCGGCCAGGATCGCATCGACATCGGCGACGCGGTCGCGTTCGGGCACTTCGACCGGGGTCGCACCCGCCGCCAGCGCCGAAATGCGGTACATGAGGAACCCATGTTCGGTATGGACCACCTCATCCCCTGGACCGGCATAGGCCTGACAGAGGAAGGTGATGATCTCGTCCGACCCGGCACCACAGATGATCCGGCCCGCGTCCAGCCCCCAAACCTCGGCAATCGCATGGCGCAGGGCGGCATGGTCGGTGCCGGGGTAGCGGTGCAGCGTCTCGGCGGTGCGCGCAAAGGCCAGCTTGGCCTGGTCTGAGGGGCCAAACGGGTTTTCGTTCGACGACAGTTTGACGACCTTGGCCACACCGGCCAGATGCGCCTTGCCGCCCTGATAAAGCGCGATGTCAAGAATGCCGGGCTGCGGGCGGATCTGATTGGTCATGCGTGTCCCCGAAACGTCCGGGGTTCTTAGCCCCCCGCCGCGCGCATGGCCAGAGCTTTGCCGCCCGCAACCGCGCCACCGGCAGAGTGTCGCGGATCACCCTTTGTAGGCCTTGGCCTGCAGGTAATCCATCAGGGCCATCAGCACGCCCGACACGACAAAGGTCAGATGAATGACGACCAGCCAGAACATCTCGGTCTCGCCGAAGGTGGTGGCGGTATCCAGATCGCTGATCTCCATGAACCGTTTCAGAAGGTGAATCCCCGAAATCGCGACGATCGAGGCGATCAGCTTCATCTTCAACCCGCCGAAATCGACCTTGCCCATCCATTCGGGCCGATCATCCCCGGCGTCGAAATCGAATTTCGAGACAAAGTTCTCATATCCGGAAAACAGCACGATCAGCAAAAGATTGGCCGCAAGCGTCAGATCGATCAGAGTCAGCGAGACCAGGATCATCTCCTCGGCCTTCAGGGTCAGGACCTGGGGGGCGTAGTAGACCAATTCCTTGATGAAGATCACCGTCAGCATGCCCAGCGCCAACGACAGCCCAAGATACATGGGCGCAATCAGCCAGCGACTGGCAAAAAGCCCGATTTCAAAGCGCGTCTCGATCGTGGGCTTTTGCGTCATCCTCGGCTCCGGCGCTGCAACGGAAAGGCCCGCCAAGTCTGGCGGGCCTTGGAAGTGCCGACAAGAGGCAAAGCTTAGTTCTTGGCGTAGTATTCGACGACCAGGTTCGGTTCCATCTGCACTGGATAGGGCACATCGCCCAGGGCCGGGGTGCGGATGAACTTTACGATCATCTTGTTGTGATCGACTTCCAGATAGTCCGGCACGTCCCGCTCGGTCAGCTGGATCGCTTCCAGGATCAGACCCATCTGCTTGGACTTCTGGCGCACCTCGACCACATCGCCTTCCGCCACGCGGTACGACGCGATGTTGACCCGGCGACCGTTCACCATGACATGGCCGTGGTTCACGAACTGACGCGCGGCGAAAATCGTAGGGACGAGCTTGGCGCGGTAGCACACGGCATCCAGGCGACGCTCCAACAGACCCACAAGCATCTCGCCGGTGTCACCGCGCACCCGCTCGGCCTCGGCATAGATCTTGCGGAACTGCTTTTCGGTCAGGTCACCATAGTAGCCCTTGAGCTTTTGCTTGGCGCGCAGCTGCGTGCCAAAGTCGGAAAGCTTGTTCTTGCGGCGCTGGCCGTGCTGGCCGGGGCCATACTCGCGCTTGTTGACCGGCGATTTCGGCCGGCCCCAGATGTTTTCGCCCATCCGGCGGTCAATCTTGTACTTGGCAGAGGTGCGTTTGGTCACCGCTGATCTCCTTCAATTGTTGCTCTTTCGGCTTGTCCGAAAAGCGGTTCCCACTTTTCAGGCCTCAGAGTGGTCACGAAGGGCGTTGTCCTTTGCGGGTTTCCCCACCGACAGGTCATTCCTTGCGGAAGCCACCAACACCAATGAAAACCCCCGGACTTTCATCCGGGAGTGGCGGGCTTATAGAGGCTGGGCCAGCAGAGTCAACAGGCCGCCCCAAAGATGCCGACCACCCGTGCCGAAGCGTCCCCGCATCAGCGCATTGCTCTTTGCCAAATACTCTCTGGGGGTTCGGGGGGCCAAGCGCCCCCGACATCCGAGCCCTTGCGCGTTCTTCACGCGCAAGGGCGAGACAAAAGACGCGCGCGGCACGCGCTCCGCTCGATTGCCGCCTCTCACCCGCACTTCGAATGCCCACACGACCCGCAGGTGAGGCACCCCTCCACCATCCGCAGGTCATAGCTCCCACACGCTTCGCAGGCCTTGCCGCGCGGGGCCTCTCCGACCCGCATCACCTCGGCCTTTGGGTCGGATTTCAGGCCCAGCCCCTCGCCCTCGATAAAACCGATGTCGATCAGGTGGCGCTCGATCACTCCACCGATGGCGGCGAGGATCGAGGGGATGTAGCGCCCCTCCATCCAGGCCCCGCCGCGGGGGTCGAAGACGGCTTTCAACTCCTCGACCACGAAGGAAATATCCCCGCCCCGCCGGAACACCGCGCTGATCATCCGGGTCAGGGCCACGGTCCAGGCGAAATGCTCCATGTTCTTGGAGTTGATGAACACCTCGAACGGGCGGCGGTGGCCTGCGGTCACGATGTCGTTGATGGTGATGTAAAGCGCATGCTCCGACCCCGGCCATTTGACCTTGTAGGTCTGCCCCTCCAGCGCCGCCGGGCGGTCGAGCGGTTCCGACAGATACACCACCTCGCCCCCCGTGACCGGCTGCACCGGGGCCGTGGCCTTCTCGGACACCGTCAGCACTGACCCCGTCACATCATTCGGCCGGTAGGTCGTGCAGCCCTTGCAGCCCTGATCCCATGCGGCCATGTAGACCCCAGCGAAGTCGTCAAAGCTGATGTCCACCGGGCAGTTGATCGTTTTCGAGATCGACGAATCCACCCAGCGCTGCGCCGCCGCCTGCATCCGGACATGATCCAGCGGTGGCAGCGTCTGTGCGTTCACGAAATGCTCTGGCAGGTCAGCATCGCCGAACTTTTCCCGCCACAGCCGCACGGCGTAGTCCACCACCTCTTCCTCGGTCCGGCTACCGTCTTTTTGCAACACCTTCCGGGTATAGGCATAGGCGAAGACCGGCTCGATCCCCGAACTCACGTTGCCGGCGTAAAGCGAAATCGTCCCGGTTGGCGCGACCGAGGTCAGCAGGGCGTTGCGGATGCCATGCTCCCGCACCGCCTCGCGCACGTCGGCGTCCATGCCCAGCATGTTACCCGACGCAAGAAAGCCGTCGGCGTCGAACAGCGGGAACGCGCCCTTTTCCTTTGCGAGGTCCACCGATGCCAGATAGGCCGCCCGCGCCACGCGGTGCATCCAGATCTCGGTGACCTGTGCGGCTTCCTCCGACCCATAACGCAGGCCGACCATCAGCAGGGCATCGGCAAGACCGGTGACCCCCAGCCCGATCCGCCGCTTGGCCTTCGCCTCTGCCTGCTGCTCCGGCAGGGGAAATCGGCTGGCATCCACGACGTTGTCCATCATCCGCACAGCCACCCGCACAAGGTGATCCAGCGCAGCCATGTCCATGCTGGAATGGGCGTCAAACGCGTCCTTCACCAGCGTTGCCAGGTTGATCGACCCCAGCAGGCACGCGCCATAGGGCGGCAGGGGCTGCTCGCCGCAGGGGTTCGTCGCCGCAATCGTCTCGGCGTAAGCAAGGTTGTTCGCGGCATTGATCCGGTCGATGAAGATCACCCCCGGTTCGGCATAGTCGAAGGTGGACCGCATGATCCGGCTCCACAGGTCGCGGGCCTGCACCGTGCGGTAGATGCGACCGCCGAACACAAGCTCCCACGGTCCATCAGTCTTGACCGCCGCCATGAAGGCATCCGTCACCAGCACCGACAGGTTGAACATCCGCAGGCGGGCAGGGTCGCGCTTGGCGTCGATAAAAGCCTCGATGTCCGGGTGGTCGCAACGCATCGTTGCCATCATCGCGCCGCGCCGCGACCCCGCCGACATGATCGTGCGGCACATCGCGTCCCAGACGTCCATAAAGCTGAGCGGCCCACTGGCATCGGCAGCCACCCCCTTCACCTCAGCGCCCTTGGGGCGGATGGTGCTGAAATCATAGCCGATCCCGCCGCCTTGCTGCATCGTCAGCGCCGCCTCTTTCAGGCCGGTAAAGATGCCCTCCATCGTGTCGGGGATGGTGCCCATGACAAAGCAGTTGAACAGGGTGACCGCCCGCCCGGTGCCTGCGCCCGCGGTGATCCGGCCTGCGGGCAGAAAGCGGAACCCTTCCAGGGCGGCGTAGAACTCGGCCTCCCACTTGGCGGGTTCGACCTCGACCTCGGCCAGGGCGCGGGCGATGCGACGCCAGCTATCCTCAACGGTCCGATCCAGCGCGGTGCCATCTGCCGCCTTCAGGCGGTATTTCATGTCCCAGATGGCTTCGGCAATGGGGGCTTGGAATCGCGACATCGGGGCGAATCTTCCTGTCTTTTGTGGATAACTGCGGGCGAACCTACAAGATAAGCGCAGTCCCGCTACCGGTCAACTTGAAGCGGCCGCCACAAGGTCTATGCTATGCGACATGATCAACATTCTGAAACTTTGCGTCGGGGCCGAGTCGGTCGAGGATCTGTCGGACTGGCAGCACAGCCAGCGCCACCATTGGCCAAAGGAACGCGCGGTGCATGTCACCCGCATGTGGCCCAAACGTGCGCCCGAGGTGCTGGCGGGTGGCAGCCTGTATTGGGTCATCAAGGGCGTGATCCAGGCCCGCCAGCGGATCACCGACTTGCAACAGGTCGATCTGGGTGACGGCATCAGCCGCTGTGCGCTGGTGCTGGACGCCGAGGTGATCCGCACCGAAGCCGCCCCCCGCCGCCCGTTTCAGGGCTGGCGTTACCTTGATCCGGCAGACAGCCCGCGTGACCTGCCCAAGGGGCGCGGGGCCGACGATGCGCTGCCGCCATCGTTAGCGCAGGCTCTGGCCGAGATCGGGCTGCACTAGTCGGAGAGTGCCCCAAAACTTTTCGCCGAAAAATTTTGGGGTTACCGGTTTCTCGCAGCAAGGATCAGTAGTTGTTCGGGTTGCCCTTGACGATGGTACCGGTGCCGGTGTCCTGGCCGTCCACAACCCAGGTCACCGCCTCGCCCTCGATCCGGACGCTCCAGCAATCGGGGGCTTCGCCATAGCTGAAGCACATCGTGTCGCCCGACACGGTCCAGGTGCCGGTGTAATCCACGCCCTTGATGGTGCCATCGGCCGCGTAAAACTCGGAATAAGCGCCGGAATCAAGCATGCTGCCCTGCACGGTGTTGCCGCTGATAGCCGCAGTGATTTCGGCGCCAGTGGCGAGGGCTTCGGCGTTCGCCGCCACAGGAAGGGTCAGGGCGACAGCAAGGGCAAGGCGGGAGAGAGAGAACATGGTGGATCCTTTCTGTTTGCAATCCGCCTCGGAACCTAGCGGGCTTCAAGCGCCTGTCCAGCCCCTTTAGGCCAGCCCTTTTACCCCCAGCATCACTGCCAGCCGCGCCATCGCCGCCCGGTCCGCATCCGACCATTCGGCGGTGTGTGAGGCCCAAAGCACCGCCTCGCTGGAATGGATCAACCCATCGGTCAGCACCCGCAGATGGTTGGCGCGCAAGGTCTCGCCTGAACTGGTGATATCCGCAATCGCCTCGGCGGTGCCGTTCTTGACCGTGCCTTCGGTGGCCCCCAGGCTGTCGATCAGCGTGTAATCGGCCACGCCTTGCGCCTGCAGAAAGTCACGGACCAGCCGGTGATATTTCGTCGCGATCCGCAACCGGTGGCCGTGGCTGGTGCGAAAGGCGGCAGCGGCGGCGTCAAGGTCATCGACGGTTTCCACGTCGATCCAGACATTCGGCACCGCAAGGATCAGGTCGGCCTGTCCAAAGCCCAGCCGGGCAAGTTCGGCCACCTCGGGCGCGCCGGGGCCAAGCTCTTCGTGGACCAGGTCCGATCCGGTGACACCCAGATGGATGCGCCCCGCCGCCAGATCGCGCGGAATCTCCCCCGCCGACAGCAGCACCGGCACCGCGCCCGAAAGCCCTTCGATCACACCGGAATATTCCCGGTCGGCCCCCGACCGGCGCATGACCACGCCGCGCGCGCCGAACCAGTCAAAGGTGTCCTGCATCAGCCGCCCCTTGGACGGCACCCCGATCCGGATCATGCCAGCCCCCGCAGCCGCAAGGCCAGTTCCGGTCGGATCACACCCCCCACTGCCGGGATCGAGGCACCAGCGCCCAGGACCCGCGTCAGCGCATCATAGCGTCCGCCGCTGGCGACCGGCGGCATCCCCTCGGGCCCGTGAAAGCTGAACACAAAGCCGTCGTAGTATTCCAGGCTGGTGCGGCCGTGGCTCGCCTCGAAGGCCAGGGTTGCGACATCGATCCCATGCGCCGCCAGCGCCTCCAGCCGGGCGGCAAAGCGGTCGACGGCGGGGGCGATGGCTGGAAGCAGCGGAGTGATGCCGCGCAAGTGGGTCAAGGCTGCGGCCGCCGGGGCCTCCAGCGTCAAAAGGTCATACAGCAGCGCCGCTTCGGTGGCCTTTAGGGGCGGGGTCGCGGCGTCTGCCACCAAAGCCTCGGCCCGGGCGGTGATCTCATCGGGGGTTCGCAGGCCGATAAAGCCCCCCGCCTCGGCGATCAGCAGCGCAGGTGAGGTCGCGCGGAGCCGCTCCAGCAGGGCCATGCGGGCAGCGGGCAACGGGGCGCGCCCGGCGAACCGGTCCAGCAGGCCGCGAAACCGCAAGGGCCGCCAGACATGACGCAAGAGCGCCGCCTTGCGGGCTTCGGTCGTGTCCAGGCCCCGCACCGCTGCCATCAGGATGCCGATGTCGCCCGTGACCGGGCGCAGGGACAAATCGGCCAACATATCGGCAATCAAGGCAAACACCTCGGCATCGGCGGCTTCGGGGGCGGTTCGGTCAAAGACCTCATAGCCGACCTGAAGATACTCGCTGGCCCGACCCGACCCGCGCGGCTGTTTGCGAAACACCTCACCCAGATAGGCATAGCGCGCGGGGTCGGCACCGTGGGCCATGTGGGCCTGCACGACGGGCACGGTGAAATCCGGGCGCAGCATCATTTCACCCCGCGCGGGGTCTTGCGTGACATAGGCACGGGCGCGGATATCCTCGCCATATAGATCCAGCAGGGTTTCGGCGGGCAACAGGATGTCCGCCTCGACCGGAACCGCCCCGGCGGCAAGGAAGTGGACGAACAATCGTTCACCCTCGGTGCGGATTGCGGCTTTGGCGGTCATGCCAGCCCTCGCGCCAAGATGACCAGCAGCCCCCCCACCCTAACCCTCCCCCACGCGGGGGGAGGGAAGCTCGTCGCCCCCAAGCTCGCAGCGAAACCCGACCGCAGGATGCCGGGTGCCTCCCCTCCCCCATTGTGGGGAGGGGTGGGGGGTGGGGGGCTGCCTGGAAGCATACTCATTGCCCGAGCATCTTCCGGACTTCGGCCACCAGATCAGCTTCGTCCACCAGTTCCTGCGCCGGGCGATCTTTCCATTCTTCCAGCGTGGCATTCTCGGCAATCCTCGCGCCGAGGATCAAGTCTTTGAGGATGACTTTCCGTTCGGCTGCCTCGTTTGCCCCTTGGATGACAGCGATGGGAGACCGCCGCTTGTCGGCGTACTTCAACTGGTTGCCAAAATTCTTGGGGTTCCCGAGATAAACTTCGGCGCGGATCTTGCCCTTGCTCGGATCATTCGGATCAAGGTCAGCCTGGCGCAATAGCCCAACAAATCTCATGTAATCGGCCATCCGGTCGCGGTCCATCACCGTCACCACCACCGGCCCCGCCGTATCGCCCGCGCCGAGCCCCTTGGCCCGCAGCGCCGCGAGGAGGCGGTCCACCCCGATGGACACCCCCGTCGCCGGCACATCCTGCCCGGTGAAGCGCTTGACCAGCCCATCATAGCGCCCCCCCCCCGCGACCGAGCCAAAGTTCCTCGGACGGCCCTTTTCGTCGGTGATCTGGAAGGTGAGTTCGGCCTCATAGACCGGGCCGGTATAGTAGCCGAGGCCACGCACCACGCCGGGGTCGATCACGATGCGGTCGGGGCCGTAGCCTTGAGCCTGCAGCAAGGACGCGATCGCCTCAAGCTCTTCCACCCCCTCAAGGCCGATGCCAGAGGTGCCGACCAGACCGCGAAGACGTGCGACCGTATCGGCCCCGGTGTCGCGCTTGGCATCGGTGAAGCCCATCACCACCTCTGCCTGCGCCTCACTCAGCCCAGCGCCCTTGGTGAAATCCCCACTCTCATCTTTCCGACCCGCACCCAGCAGCGCCCGCACGCCGTCCGGCCCCAGACGATCAATCTTGTCGATGGCGCGCAGGACGATGCCGCGTTCGGCCTCCTTGTCATCCCCAGCCAGACCGGCAACCTCCATCACCCCGTTCAAAACCTTACGGTTGTTCACCTTCACCACATAGTCGCCGCGGTCGATCCCCACGGCTTCCAGCGCGTCGGCGAGCATCGCGCAGATCTCGGCGTCGGCGGCCACCGAAGCTGACCCCACCGTATCGGCATCGCATTGATAGAACTGCCGGAACCGCCCCGGCCCCGGTTTCTCGTTCCGCCAGACCGGGCCCATCGCGTAGCGGCGGTAGGGCGAGGGCAGGTCGTTGCGATACTGCGCCGCCACTCGGGCCAGGGGGGCAGTCAGGTCATAGCGCAGGGCCAGCCAGTCGCTGTCCTCTTCCCAGGCGAAGACGCCTTCGTTCGGGCGGTCCACGTCGGGCAGGAACTTGCCCAAAGCCTCGACCGTTTCCACGGCGCTGGTTTCCAGCGGGTCAAAGCCATAGCGGTGGTAGACCTCGGCGATCTGGTCCAGCATGCGCTTGCGTTCGGTCACCTCATTCCCGAAGTAGTCGCGGAACCCTTTCGGGGTCTCGGCACGGGGGCGGCGGGGTTTGTCCATGGCTTGGCCTTCGCTAATCGTCGCGGTTGGTGTATCGGATGGGGCAGGGGCGGGCAAGCAGGGGGCAGGAATGGACCGGGCAGACGTGCTGGAGGAACGCATCGCGCATCTGACCCGCGCGATGGACGATCTGTCGGATATCGTAACCCGCCAAGGGGCGGAGGTCGGGCGGCTGACCCGGCTGGTCGGTCTTTTGGCCGAGCGTGAGGCAGAGCGTGAGGCGGAGGCAGGACAGGCGACCCCGGCGAATGTCCGCCCGCCGCATTGGTAGGGACATCAGGCGGCGGTTGGCGCCGCGCAGGCAGATCGGGCCTTGCCAGCAGTCGGAGGCTGCGAAACACTCTGCGGCAGTGATGAAAGGGCCCCCGCGATGGCCACCCTGCGCCTGCGCCTTCTGTTTGATGACGCCATGCTTGGCCCCGGCAAGGCCGAGCTTCTGGGGCATATCCGCGACACCGGGTCGATTGCCGCCGCCGGTCGGCAGATGGACATGAGCTACAAGCGCGCCTGGATGCTGGTCGAAGAGATGAATACCGCATACCGCGAGCCTTTGGTCATCAGCACCCGAGGCGGGCCTGGCGGGGGTGGCGCGCAGCTGACCGAAATCGGTGCGACGGTGCTGGGGCTGTACCATGACATCGTGGCAACCGCACAGGCCGCCGCAGCGACGGATATTGCCGCGCTGGAGGCGTTGCTGCGCCCCGTCAGCCGATCGGATATATCTGAAGGAAAATAACGCTTGCCTCGCAAACTGCTTCTGTCTGATATGTTTTACTAACTATATCGCCAGGAGGACCCATGCCGCAGCGTTTCGCCCTTGCCTCGGCACTTGCCCTGACACTTGCCACCCCAGGCCATGCCGAGGAGGTGGTGGTCTTTGCCGCTGCCTCGCTGAAGACCGCGCTTGATGCGGTGGCGGCTGATTTCGAGGCGGCGACCGGGCATGGCGTGACGATCAGCTATGCCGGGTCGAACGCATTGGCCAAGCAGATCATCGAAGGAGCGCCGGCAGATGTCTTCATCTCCGCCGCCGTGAACTGGATGGACGAGGTGGAAAAGGCGGGGCTCCTCGTGGACGGGACGCGTAGGGATCTGCTGGGCAACACCCTTGTTCTGGTGGCGCATGGCAAGGACGCGGTCCCGGTTGCAATCGGCCCAGGGTTTGATCTGGCCGGGCTCTTGGGCGATGGCAAGCTGTCGATGGCCATGGTCGATGCGGTTCCAGCCGGGCAGTATGGCAAGGCCTCGCTGGAGGCGCTGGGCATCTGGGAGGCGATCGAGCCGTCGGTCGCGCAGTCGGAAAACGTGCGGGCGGCGCTGACCCTCGTCGCCCTTGGCGAGGCGCCGTATGGCATCGTCTACGGCTCCGACGCCGTGTCGGACGACAGCGTGACCGTGGTCGCCACGTTCCAAGCGAACAGCCACCCGCCCATCGTGTATCCCGGCGCCCTGTTGACCGGCGCTACGGATGCCGCCGACCGGGCGTTCTTCGAGGTATTGTCCTCGGAAGTGAGCGATGCAAGGTTCGCCGAACAGGGCTTTGTGATCCTGAACTGACCGGAACGCGGCACTGGATCGAGGGGAAATGACGGATTGGCTGACGCCCGATGACTGGCAGGCCGTGGCCTTGTCGCTGCGGGTGTCGTTCTGGGCGACGCTGGTCAGCCTGCCGCTGGGACTGCTGGTCGCCTATGCGCTGGCGCGGTGGCGGTTCTGGGGCAAGCAGGTGCTGAACGGGCTGGTGCATCTGCCCTTGATCCTGCCGCCGGTGGTCACCGGGTATCTGCTGCTGGCGGCCTTCGGGCGGCGCGGGGTGGCGGGGCAGGTGTTGGAGGACTGGTTCGGCATCGTCCTGGCCTTTCGCTGGACCGGGGCGGCGCTGGCGGCGGCAGTCATGGCATTTCCCCTGATGGTGCGTGCCATGCGGCTGGCGATCGAGGCGGTGGACCACCGGCTGGAAGAGGCGGCCTCCACCCTTGGGGCCTCACGCCCCTGGGTCTTCGCGACCGTCACCCTGCCCCTGATCCTGCCCGGCATCATCGCGGGTGCGATCCTCGCCTTTGCCAAAGCGATGGGAGAATTCGGGGCCACCATCACCTTTGTCTCGAACATCCCCGGCCAGACCCAGACCCTGCCCTCGGCGATCTACACCGCGCTGCAGGTCCCGGGGGGGGAGGGGCAGGCGGCGCGGCTGGTCTGGGTGGCGATCCTGGTCGCCATGGGGGCGCTGGCGCTGTCGGAATGGGTGGCGCGGATCGTGGCGCGCAGGATCTCGGGGCGGTGATGCTGGAGATCACCCTTCAGCACCGCTTTGCCGGGTTTAGCCTCGACGTGGCCTTCACCGCGCCCGCCGGGGTGACGGCGCTGTTTGGCCGGTCAGGGTCGGGCAAGACCAGCGTGATCAATGCGGTGGCGGGGCTTTTGCGCCCCGATCAGGGCCGGATCACGGTTGGGGGTGCGGTACTTTTGGACACGGGCCTTGGGGTGAACCTGGCCCCGCACCGCCGCCGTGTCGGCTATGTGTTTCAGGATGCGCGGCTTTTCCCACATCTGACCGTGCGGCAAAACCTGCTTTATGGCGCAAAATTCGCGCCGGGTGCGGGGGAAAGCTCCGACCGGATCATTGATCTTCTGGGGATCGGCCCGCTTTTGGCCCGCCGCCCCGGCACGCTTTCGGGCGGTGAGAAACAGCGCATCGCGATCGGGCGCGCGATCCTGTCGAACCCGCGACTGCTGGCGCTGGACGAACCCCTCGCCGCCCTGGACGAGGCGCGCAAGGCCGAGATTCTGCCCTACCTCGAACGGTTGCGCGATGAGCTGGCGCTGCCGATCCTGTATGTCAGCCATGCGCTGGGCGAGGTGGTCCGCCTGGCCAATACGGTCGTGTTGATCGAGGCCGGTCGCGTCACTGCCTGCGGTCCGACAGCGGCGGTTCTGTCGGACCCGGCCCATGCCGCGGGCCTTGGCGCGGGTGAGGCTGGGGCCTTGCTGGTGGCCCAAGTCACCGCCCATGAAAGCGACGGGCTGACCCGCCTTGTCAGTGCCGCAGGACCCCTTTTCGTGCCCGAGGTCCCGGCCCCGGTCGGCACCCGACTGAGCGTCCGCATCCTGGCGCGTGACGTGATGCTGGCCACCACCCGGCCCGAGGGTCTGTCCGCGCTGATCATCCTGCCCGCGACGGTGCGTGACATCCGGCCTGATGGCGCCGCTGCGGTGCTGGTCCGGCTTGAGGCTGGGGGTGAGGTGATCCTGGCCCGCGTCACCCGCCGGTCAGCCGCTGCGCTGGACCTTGCGCCCGGCAAGGCGGTGTTTGCCATCGTGAAATCGGTGTCGGTGGCCGAAGGCAGCCTGGTCAGCCAAGGTCGGGCGGCAGCACCAGGATCGCGCGAAAATCGTTGACATTGGTCAGGGTCGGGCCGGTCACCACTTGGCCCGCAACTGCGGCGAAAAAGCTGTGGGCATCGTTGCGGTCCAACGCCGCTGCCGGGTCAAGCCCGAGTGCCCGCGCCTGACCAAGCGTGTCCGGGCCGATCACCGCCCCGGCCACCTCGGCGGCGCCATCCACCCCGTCGGTGTCGCAGGCCAGCGCGTGGATTCGGGGATGCCCAGCCAGCGCCACCGCCAGCGCCAGCGCATATTCGGCATTTGGCCCGCCAATCCCCGACCCGCGCCGGGTGACGGTCAACTCACCCCCCGACAGGATCAGCAGGGGCCGGTCGCCGGAAGCCATTGCGCCTGCCGCCTCCAAAGCCAGCCGGGCGTGGGCAGCCGCGACGTCGCGCGCCTCACCCTCCAGCGCGTCGCCAAGGATGCGGACCTCGCAGCCCTTGGCCATGCGTGCGGCGGCCTCCAGCGATTGTGCCGGGGCGGCGATGACCCGGTTGGTGGTCCGCGACAGGCGCGGATCGTCCGGGGGAATCACGCCCGAAGGCCCCGCCAGCTCCGCTGTCACCGAAGCGGGGACCGCCACCTTCCAGGTGTTCAGGGCTGCCAAGGCGTCTTCCGGGCGCGACCTTTCCCCCACCGTCGGCCCCGACCCGATATAGGCCGGGTCATCCCCCGGCACGTCCGAGATCATAAGCGCTTCCAGCCGTGCCGGCCAGGCCGCTGCCGCAAGCTGGCCACCCTTGACCCGGCTCAGATGCTTTCGAACCGTATTCATCATCGAAATCGGCGCGCCCGAGGCCAGTAGCCCCGCGTTCACCGCCTGCTTGTCGGCCAGACTGATCCCAGGGACCGGCTGCACCAACAGCGCACTCGCACCGCCGGAAATCAGCGCAAGGATCAGGTCATCCGGCCCCGCCTTCGCCGCGAACTCGGCCACAAGCGCCAAGAGCCGCGCGGTCGCCCCCTCTCCGGCGGCGTCTGGGACGGGATGGGCAGCCTCGACAATCTCGATCCCCCGGCAGGGGCGGGCATAGCCGTAGCGGGTGATGACCAGGCCCTCGCAGGGGCCCCATTCGGCCTCGACCGCCTCGGCCATCCGGGCGCTGGCCTTGCCGGCACCGATGACCAAAAGCCGACCTTTCGGCTTTGCGGGCAGATGCCCGGCAAGGGACCGCATCGGGTCGGCCACGGCCACCGCCCGGTCAAAAAGCCCGCGCAGGAAGGTGGCGGGCGGCAGCCCGTCCAGATCGTCGCGCGCGGTCACCTGACCCATTCTGCAGCCCCCCCCCTGGCGTTCCCCAAGCCCAGCATGGCGCGACTGCGGGCGGCCAGCAACCATTTGCTGCCCCCGGCCAAAGGGCGCATTTCAGATTGAACCCGCGCGTCAGCCAGCGCATGGGGGATCAGCAGAGATCAGGGCGGGACTTCAAGGCGGGGGTTGGGACGGCAGCAATGACAGCACGCATCATGATTCAGGGCGCAGGGTCAAATGTCGGCAAGTCGCTCTTGGTGGCGGGCTTGTGCCGCCATTTCGCGCGTCAAGGCCTGACCGTGCGCCCCTTCAAGCCGCAGAACATGTCGAACAATGCCGCCGTCGCCACCGGGGGCGAGATCGGCCGCGCGCAGGCTTTGCAGGCCCGCGCTTGCGGGGTTGTCCCGCATGTCGACATGAACCCGGTCCTCTTGAAACCCGAATCCGAGACCGGGGCGCAGGTCATCGTGCAGGGTCAGCGCCTGACCACGGTCCGCGCCCGCGACTATGCCGCCCTGAAACCCCAGTTGATGGCGCCGGTGCTGGACAGCTTTCACCGCATGTGCGCCGAGGCCGATCTGGTCATCGTCGAAGGCGCGGGCAGCCCGGCCGAGGTGAACCTGCGCGCGAATGACATCGCCAACATGGGGTTCGCCATCGCCTCGCAGACGCCAGTAGTGCTGACCGGCGATATCGACCGGGGGGGGGTGATCGCACAACTGGTGGGCACGCAAGCGGTGCTTGATCCGGCGGACAACGCGATGATCAAGGGCTTCTTGATCAACAAGTTCCGCGGCGATACCAGCCTGTTCGACGATGGTTACCGCCTGATTGCCGATCGCACTGGCTGGCAGGGTCTGGGCGTGATCCCTTGGTTCGCGCAGGCCCATCGCCTGCCGGCCGAGGATGCCGCCGATCTGGGGGGCACGCGCGGCAGCGGTGCTTTCCTGATCGCCGTCCCCCATCTGAACCGAATCGCCAACTTTGACGACCTCGACCCCTTGGCCGGCGAACCGGGGGTCACGCTGCGGATCATCCCACCCGGCCAGCCCCTGCCGGTCGAGGCCGACCTGATCATCCTGCCGGGATCAAAGGCCACCATCGCCGATCTGGCCCAGTTTCGCGCCCAAGGCTGGGACATCGACCTGCAGGCGGCGCTGCGTCGGGGGGCCCGGGTGCTTGGCCTGTGCGGCGGCTATCAGATGCTGGGGCGCGAAATCGCCGATCCTGACGGGATCGAGGGCAAGCCTGGCGCGGTGCCCGGACTTGGCCTGCTGGATGTCGCCACCGTGATGACCCCGGACAAGCGCGTGACCCGCACGACGGCGCTGCACCCGGCCTCGGGCACGCAGGTCGAGGGCTATGAAATCCACCTGGGCCGCACCGAGGGCCCCGACCGAGCCCGCCCGCTGTTCACCGTGACGGGCAGCCCCGAGGGTGCCCAGCGCGCAGACGGCCGGGTAATGGGAAGCTATCTGCATGGCATGTTTACCGAAGATGCCTTTCGGCGGGCCTTTCTGGCCAGGCTGGGCGCAACGCCTGGCACCTTCGGCTATGACGCAAGCGTAGAGGAAACGCTTGACGCGCTGGCGGATCATCTTGCCGCCCATGTCGATTGCCCGGCCCTTCTGGGACTGGCAGGCCGCTAAAGGTCTTTCACCCCGGCGACAGGCTTACTGGCTTGCGGCATTGTACTCGGCCAGACCGGTCGAGACGATATCGTACCATTCGCCCGATTCCCGCATTTCGGTCAGGCCGTTGTTCACCATCTCGATATACTCGGCGGCACGCGGATTCGCCTGCGAGGTGACAAAGTGGAACGACAGGAACCGCACCAGCGTCGGATTGCTGGTCACCTTGTCCAAGGCGTCTAGCTGGGTGAACACCTCGTTTGCGGTTTCCATTTCGATCGCGAACACGTCCACCTCGCCGGCAAGCAGCATCTCGCCACAGGCCAACACGGTGTCGGGCTGCACCAGGATTGCGGTCGGTTCGATCAAGCCCACCTCTTCCAGCGGAAAGACACTCCAGCCTTGGGGCTTGCAGACCCGCTTGCCGAAAAAATCCTCATAGGATGTGGCAAGGGCAAGCTCGCTGTCGGCCAGGGTCCACAAAACATGCGCCACTTCATAAACCGGTAAAGTCGCGGCGTATTCGGTGCAGCGCTGCACGCCCTCGGCCCCCAGCAGGTCGATCTTGGTGCAATCGGGCATGCTCCAGGCGATCGAGAAATCGAACGCGCGGCTGGGCAGCAGGGTGGTGACATGCGAATCCCAGTCATCGACCCAGGCCAGCTTGCTTTCGCGGTCATTGCCGCCACGCTGCATCGCCGTGGTGGCAAGGCGGACCAGAATACCGCCGCCGGTCAGGCTTTCGTCGGTAAAGGGTTTCCAGCCGTTGCCTGACACGAACTTGATCGGAGGCGCATATTCCGAATCGGTGCGCCGGTTTGCCGCCTGCTTTTCTTCCTGTTCGGCGATGACCTCGTTGAACTCGGACTCGGCGGTCAGGCGGCCATCTTCACAGGGCAGGATCAGCGTCAGGCCGGCGGCAAGCGCGTTCGGGCTGGCCGCAAGCGCATCGCGGTTGGCGTTGAAGATCATCTGGTAATCGTAGGTGCCGTAAGCGGTCTGGGCGATATTTGCCAGGGTGTCGCCCTCTTGCACGGTGTAGGTCGTACAGGCCTCTTGTGCGGTGGCGGCAAAGGGCCCCATCAGGCCGACCGCGACCAGCAGCGCCCTGAAACCAATATTGATCTGCTTGCAGGCAATCATGATACGCAACTCTCCGTTGGGGTCTGACCGATTGCGCGCCAGTGTGGCCGAGTCGCATTCACCATAGTAAATGCGACTTTCATGGCCAGAATGGGGCAGTCAGCGGCCAATCACGCCCGGTCGCCGGGGCCAGATGCCCCGGTTTGCGCGCCGCCAGAGCCGGCACCGCGGACCTTGGCCCCGCCAGATCAGCCGGTCAGAATTCCACCCCGGCCTGTGCCTTGATCCCGGCGCGGAACGGGTGCTTGACCAGCGTCATCTCGGTCACCAGATCGGCGGCCTCGATCAGCGCGTCCTTGGCATTGCGCCCCGTCAGCACGACATGGGTCAGCGGCGGCTTTTCGGCAGCCAGAAAGTCCAGCACCTCGGCCAGGTCAAGATAGTCATAGCGCAGCGCGATGTTGATCTCGTCCAAAAGCACCATGCGGATGGCAGGGTCGCGGATCAGCTCTTTCGCCTTTTCCCAACCGGCCTTGGCGGCTGCGATGTCGCGGGTCTTGTCCTGCGTCTCCCAGGTGAATCCTTCGCCCATCGCGTGGAACTGGCACAGGTCGGCGAAATGGGTGGTCAGAAGCCGCCTCTCACCGGTGTCCCAGGCGCCCTTGATGAACTGGACCACCGCGCAGGGCATGCCATGCGCCACGCAGCGCAAGATCATCCCGAACCCGGAGGAGGATTTGCCCTTGCCCGCCCCGGTGTGAACGATGATCAGTCCCTTTTCGCCCGCTTTGCCCGCCATGATCTTGTCGCGCGCGGCCTTCTTCTTGGCCATCTTCTGGGCATGACGGGCAAGGTCGTCACCCTGAGGGGTCGTTTCAGCTTGGGTCATGGTCGGTCACGTCCTTGACATTGGGGGGCCATCTGCCACAGGTGGCACTGCGCTGGTTCCTGTCTATGACAGGCGAAGAGGGAATGCGACCGGTCGGAAACGACCTTGAAGCAGCCGCCCCCGCGACCGTGACCGGAGAGGCTCTATAGCCACTGGCGACATGCCGGGAAGGCGGGGGCCGTTGGGCCCAGACTTTCGGCGCCCAGTATCCGCAAGCCGGGAGACCTGCCAGCGCAAAGGACTGAACCGGCGGACGGGGTGTTCCGCGACCGGCAGATGGCGGGCCTGGCCCCGCCTTCTCTGGCGCGTGCCCACCCCCTTCGCCCCCCGGAAGGACGCCATGGCTGCCACCTTGTACGTTTGCACCACCTGCAAGGCCGCAGAGCCCGTGCCCGAGGACACCCCGCGCCCCGGTGCCGTTCTGCATGCAGCCCTTGCCGCGGCGGGTGCGCCCCAGGGTGTTCGGATCGCCGCGGTCGAATGTCTTTCGGCCTGCAACACCGGTTGCGCCGTCGCCTTGTCGATGCCGGGCGGTTGGTCCTACGTCTATGGCCGCCTGACGCTGGAGGATGTTCCGGCCATTCTGGAGGGCGCGGCCAGATATGCCGCCACGACGGACGGGATCGTGACCTGGCGAGACCGGCCCGCCATCTTTCGCAAGAAAAGCATCGCCCGTATTCCGCCGCAGGAGGCAAAATGACCGATCTGACCAAGATCCCCGTCACCGTGATCACCGGCTTTCTGGGCGCGGGGAAAACCACATTGATCCGCCACCTGATGCAGAACCCGCAGGGCAAGCGTCTTGCGATCCTGGTGAACGAGTTTGGCACCGTGGGGGTGGACGGTGACATCCTGAAGGCCTGCGCCGATGACAACTGCCCGCTGGAAAACATCGTGGAACTGGCCAACGGCTGCATCTGCTGCACCGTGGCCGATGATTTCATTCCCACGATCGAGGCCTTGATGGCCATGCCTGTCCGGCCCGACCACATCCTGATCGAAACCTCGGGCCTGGCGTTGCCGAAGCCGCTTTTGAAGGCCTTCGACTGGCCGGCGATCCGCAGCCGCATTACCGTGGACGGCGTCATCGCCCTGGCCGATGCCGAAGCGGTGGCGGCCGGCCGCTTTGCCCCCGACGTTGCGGCAGTCGATGCCCAACGTGCCGCTGACCCCAGCCTTGACCACGAAACCCCCCTGAGCGAGGTGTTCGAAGACCAGATCCTCTGCGCCGACCTGATCCTGCTCTCCAAGGCCGATCTGGCAGGCGAGGCAGGCCTTGCCAGCGCCCGCGCCCTCATCACCGCCGAACTGACCCGCAACGTGCCGATGCTGGCCATGACCGACGGCGTGATCGACCCGCGCGTGATCCTTGGGCTTGGGGCCGCCGCCGAGGATGACCTGGCCGCCCGCCCGTCGCACCATGATGGTCATGACGACCACGAACACGAAGATTTCGACAGCACCGTGATCGATCTGCCCGAGGTGCTGGATCCCGACAGCCTTGCTGCGGCCATCATCCGGTTGGCCGAGGACCAGAACATCCTGCGCGTAAAAGGCCATGTCGCCGTGGCGGGCAAGCCGATGCGGCTTTTGGTCCAGGCCGTGGGTGCGCGGGTGCGGATGCAGTACGACCGGCCCTGGGGGTCCACGCCGCGCCGGTCGCAGCTGGTGGTGATCGCGGAACACGATGACATCGACGAAGGCGCGATCCGCAAGGTTCTAGGGGTCTGATCCGGCATGGTCTCTCTTCCAATCATGGCCAGGCAGGCGCCTCCCTCCCCCCTGGTGGGGGAGGGTTGGGGAGGGGGGGCTCCGGGGTCATGCCCTGCGCGCTCTGACGGACGCCCCCCACCCCCATCCCCTCCCCACAAGGGGGAGGGGAGGCACTGCCCCCCAACCGCCCCGCAAGCGACCAGAGGCTGACGCCATGCATGTCGTCTTCCGTGAAAGCCATGGTCTGGAGGAAACGGAAACCCCGTTCGACCCCGGTCAAGACCCCGCCGATTTGGTGGTGCTGTCCTTTTCCGACAGTGACCTTGGCGCCTTCATCGCCGGGTATGAGAGGGCGCAACGGCTGGGGAACATTCCCCACCCTACCGTGCGGCTGGCCAACATCATCGCGCTGAAACATCCGGTTTCGGTTGATACCTACGTCGAGAAAACCCTCTCCGGTGCCAAGGCCATCCTCATCCGCCTGATCGGCGGCGAGGCGTATTGGCCCTATGGCCTTGCCACCATTCAGGACCTCGCCCGCCGGAAGGGCCTGGCCCTGGCGATCCTGCCCGCCGATGGTCGCCCCGACCCCCGGCTGGATGAGTTGTCAACGCTCCCTGTCTCCACCCTCCGCCGGCTGCAGGCGCTGTGCGACGAAGGTGGCGCTGTGGCAGCCCAGGCAGCGCTGGCGCAGCTTGCCCTAGCGGCGGGGCTTTATGCCGGGCCGGTGACGGGCGACAAGACGGTACCCCAGATGGGGTTTTATGATCCCGAAAGGGGTGTGATCGCAGCACCCGGCCCTGCGCATCCGCAAGACCTGGGGTCTGTGCTTGTCACCTTTTACCGCAGCTATCTGACCTCGGGCGACACGGCCCCGGTGGATGCCCTGATCCTTGCCCTGCGCGACCAGGGGTTTGCGGCCCATGGCGCCTTTGCACCCAGCCTGAAGGCCCCCGGCCTCTCGGACTGGTTGGGCCGGCACCTTACCGCATCGCCCCCGGTCGCGATCATCAACGCCACCGCCTTTTCCGCCCGCGCCGAGGACGGCCAAACTCCGTTCGACGCCACCGATTGCCCGGTCTTTCAGGTTGCCCTTTCGACCGCGCGTCGCCGCGACTGGGTGACTTCTGACCGGGGCTTGTCACCGGCAGACCTTGCGATGCATGTTGCCCTGCCCGAGGTGGACGGACGCCTTTTCGCGGGTCTGATCAGCCACAAGTCACCGGGCAAACGCCACCCCGAGCTGCAATTTTCGCGCTTTGCCCACCGCGCGGACGCGGCCAGAATTGCGGCGGTGGTCGACCGGGTCAAGCACTGGCACCGGCTGGCGGCCACCCCCGTGCAGGACCGGCATCTCGCGATCATCCTGTCCACCTACCCGGGGCGCGCGCATCAGATGGCGCACGCCGTGGGCCTTGATGCCTTCGCCTCGACCGAAGGGCTGCTGTGCACCCTTGCCGCCAAGGGCTACACCACGCGCGGTGGCCCCCCCCTGCCCCAAGCCCTGCCCCAGGCCTTGACCGAAACCCTGGCCTGGCCGCTGGCCGCCTATGAGGCAGCCCTAGCCACCCTGCCCGAGCGTCTGCGTCACGATCTGACCGCCGCCTGGGGGGACCCCACGGCTGATCCACTGGTTCAGGACGGCCAGTTCCGCTTTGCCGCCACCCGCCGGGGCCATGCCCTGATCGCGCTGCAACCCGAACGCGGCGACACCGCGACCCGCGACGGCGATTACCACGACCTCAGCCGCACACCGCGTCATGGCTATGTCGCCTTTTACCTCTGGCTGCGGGCGCAAGGCCTGCATGCGTTGGTCCACATGGGCGCGCATGGCACGCTGGAATGGCTGCCGGGCAAATCCGTCGCGCTGTCCGACACCTGCTGGCCCGAAGTGCTGATCGGTCCCACACCGGTCATCTACCCCTTCATCGTGAACGACCCGGGCGAGGCCGCCCAGGCCAAGCGCCGGATCGGGGCTGTCACGCTTGGCCACCTGCCGCCGCCGATGGTCGCCAGCACCCTGCCCGCCGCCCTGACGCGGCTGGAACGGCTCCTGGACGAATACTCTACCGCCGACGGCCTTGACCCGTCGCGCCGAAACCGCCTGATCACCAGCATCCGCGACGAGGCCCAGGCTTCGGGCGTGGCGGCCGATCTTGGCCTTGCCCCAGATGCCAGCCATGCGGAAACCATCACCCGCATCGACCGCTTTGTCTGCGACATCAAGGAAAGCCAGTTCGGCCACGGCCTGCATGTTCTGGGCGCTGGCGCGGGCGAAACCGACGGCCTGATCGCAGCCCTTGCCGGGCGTCGCGTTGCCCCTGGCCCGGCCGGGTCGCCAAACCGGGGGCGATCCGATGTGCTGCCGACCGGGCGCAACCTTTATTCCGTCGATCCCCGCGCCGTGCCCTCGCGCAATGCCCATGCCCAGGGCGTCAAGATGGCCGAAGAGCTGATCCGCCGCCATCTGCAGGACAAGGGCGACTACCCGCGCGGTCTGGTGATCGATCTTTGGGGCAGCGCAACCATGCGCACGGCCGGCGAAGACTTTGCCATGGCGCTGCACCTGGCCGGCCTCGCGCCCAGATGGGACGACGGATCCGCGCGCCTGTCGGGTTTTGAGATCCTTCCCCTCGCGATCCTGGGCCGCCCCCGGATCGACGTGACCTTGCGCGTCTCGGGCCTGTTTCGCGACGTCTTTCCCAACCTTGCGCAACTGTTCGAGGCCGGTGCCCAGGCCCTGTCGGAACGCGACGAAGCCCCCGAGGACAACCCCTATACCCTGCGCGCCGCCCGGGTGTTCGGCCCGAAACCGGGGCTTTACGGCCTTGGCATGGGCACCATCGCCGACACGTTTACCGACGCGGCCCGCGCTGCCGCGGGCGAGGCCTGGCTTTCTGCATCCAGCTGGGCCATCGGTGCCGACGGCCAATCGCGCGAGAACCGCGAGGGGCTGGAGGCGCGGGTCCTGACCGCAGACGCCTTTGTTCACGCTCAGGATCTGCCGGAAACCGATGTGCTGATGGCTGCTGACTATGCCGCGCACGAGGCCGGTTTCGCCGCCGCGGTGGCCAGGCTGGGGGGGCAGGCACCGACGCTTTACCACCTCGACGCGGCCCGGCCCGACAGCCCTCGCGCCCGCACCTTGTCCGAAGAGA
>Ga0247832_1000099_pt1 | contig 160928 bp, 144 predicted proteins | sample LaCruzMarch2015__10_FD_192407 | JGI IMG/M metagenome (GOLD analysis project Ga0247832, IMG submission 192407) | Freshwater microbial communities from meromictic Lake La Cruz, Castile-La Mancha, Spain - LaCruzMarch2015_4m | ecosystem: Environmental > Aquatic > Freshwater > Lake | place: Spain... | reverse complement strand
AAACAGCACAGCTTTCCTTGTTTAATACAATTTGAATCTGAAAACGAAAACCACAAGAAAAATGCCCTCTATTTAACCCTATCAATGATGGCCGGGCGTATGCTAATTTTTGTTGGACAGTAGTGATCGAAACGTTATACATTAAAGTGCATTTTACAGTTCTGAAGAAGCATATGGAGGTTGCAAACAAGGATGTATAACCTTGTAAAGGTCCAATACTTCACAAAAAAGCAGAATGAAATATAGGTAACATCGAAATGTATGGGCAACAATTAACTTCCCCACTTGGCTGCAACTCCTTTTCTTTGCGTCATGAATCAAGTAACCAACATTTTAATCCTTTGCTTGCTGATGACTGCTTTTTCGCATTGCACCCAAAAAGACACCCCTGTGTTTCAATCGGAAGCTTTTAGTGTGTATGCCGACAGGGTGGTGCAGGGTGAGTTTACAGCCAGGGCATTGTCGGCCACCGAAATGGAAAGCATCTACCAGAGTCCGGCCAGTGAATTTAAGCCTGCAGAAATTGTTTTCAAGTTTGCCATCAATGGGCGTGACAACGAAATGATGCCCGGTGTCGATCACAAGTTTTACGTAGAGCCGGGAAAAGGCAGTGCCGAAACACCGCTAATTGTGTTTAGCCACCACCTCAATCAGCCTGCGCCCGAAGGAAAATACCTGGAGCCAAACACCAACGTGAAGATCAAACTTGATTTCAGGGAACCACTCAAACAGATGAATGAACAAGATTTTTACACTGCCTGGAACGGAGATAAAATCTATAAGCAGGATTTTCAAGGCGTGTTTATAGCTGGTGGCACTTCGCCCCTCACTTGGGATTTTGACAACCTGGGTCAGAAAAAAGACATGCAATTGCAGGACGCAGACGGAGACGGCATCTATGAAATTGAACTTGTTTTCAACCAATACGACAACAGCAAATCCGTAGCCCTGACCTGGAAACCGCAGCACGATTTGTCAATGCTTCCCAAGTATGAGTCGCCCCAGGTGCTGGCTGATGCCATCTACAACCTTTCGCTTGATGAAATGATAACTGCCATTGAGCCAGACAACACCTTCAGAACGGGCAAAGAGTGGGCAGGCGTTTGGACTCGTGACATTAGCTACAGCATTATACTCAGCATGGCCATGTTGCAACCCGAAGTGGCCAAAACCAGCCTGATGCGCAAAGTGAAAAACGACCGCATCATTCAGGATACCGGCACGGGTGGGGCTTGGCCCGTATCAACCGACCGCATGATCTGGGCGGTGGCCGCCTGGGAAGTGTATAAAGTGACCGGAGACCGAGCTTGGTTGGTGTACATATACAAAGTGGTAAAAAACAGCCTCGAAGACGACCACCAAACAGCCTTCGATCCCGAAACCGGTTTGGTAAAGGGCGAATCGTCGTTTCTCGATTGGCGGGAGCAAACCTATCCCCGCTGGATGCAACCAGCCGACATATTTGAGTCTCAATGTCTGGGTACCAACGCTGTTCATTTTCAGGCCAATCAGGTTTGCTCCTTCATGGCCAAAGCCCTGAACAAAGGTGAAGAAGCCGCAAAATATGAAGCCATGGCCTCCACCATCAAACAAGGCATCAACCAACACCTTTGGCTGGAAGAAAAAGGCTACTACGGGCAATATCTGTATGGACGAACCCACAAAATACTGAGTCCCAAAGCAGAAGCATTGGGCGAAGCTTTGTGTGTGCTGTTTGGCATAGCGGAAGGTGAAAGGGCAAAAAGAGTGCTTGAAAATACTCCCGTTACCCCCTTTGGCATCCCCTGCATTTTCCCACAAATTCCTGGCATTCCACCTTACCACAACAACGGCATCTGGCCTTTTGTGCAAAGTTATTGGGCATTGGCAGCGCAGACCCAACAAAATGAAACATCGTTTTTAGAAAGCCAGGCTGCCATTTTCAGGGCATCGGCCATGTTTTTGACCAATAAAGAAAATATGGTAGCCGAAAACGGCGATTATGCCGGAACACAGGTCAATTCAAGTGTGATGTTGTGGAGCCTGTCGGGCAATTTGGCGCTGGTTTATAAAGGATTATTTGGTATGCAGTTCAGGGAAAATGGGCTGTATTTGAAACCCTTTGTGCCAAAAACCTTGGATGGTGTGCGTACGGTTTCGCAATTCAAATACCGCAATGCCCTGCTCGACATTCGCTTGGAGGGCTTTGGCGACCAGATCAGCGAAATCAGGCTCGACAAGCAGCCCATGTCCGATGGATTGTTACCTGCTGGCTTAAGTGGAAAACACCAGGTTGCTATCAAATTGAACAACAAAATGGCTGCATCAAAAACCCATCAAACTCCCAATGCCACTTCCCCCCCATCGCCGAAACCATCCATCGAAAACAACCTGCTCAGCTGGCAACCCGTGGAAGGAGCCAAGGAATATTTGGTATTCAACAAAGGCAAGGTAATTAGCACCATTTCGACCACAAGTTTTAAAACCGCACCATCAGGTTTCGACGCATGGCAAGTACTGGCTGTTGACAAACAAGGAAATCAGTCGTTTGCCTCAGAACCGCTGGAAGTTTATTCAAATAAAATCAGTTTTAACCTGGCCGAAAAACCAGAATCTGGTTGGGATGTAAACGGCTTTTCAGGAAGGGGTTTTGTGGAAATCAGCAAAACTAAAAACCGGGAACTGCTTATTCCTGTAAAAGTAGACCAACCCGGAAACTACGCCATCAGGTTCAGGTATGCCAACGGAAATGGCCCGGTGAACACCGAAAACAAATGTGCGATCAGAACCTTAAGCAATAAAGACCTGGCCCTTGGCACTTTGGTATTTCCGCAACGTGGAGCTAACGAATGGAGCAACTGGGGCTTGAGCAACCAAGTCACCACAAAACTGGAAGCCGGCATACACACGTTTAAGTTGATGATTGAAACTGCCAACGAAAACATGCATGGAGAACTAAATCAGGCCTTACTCAACGAAATAGAACTGATCAAGCTTTAGCTTCAGATAGGGCATAAAACAACAAATCCCGCTATGAGCGGGATCCGTTGTAGATAATAAACCCTAAACAAAATATATCTTGACTCCGACTAAACGGAAAATTTTCTTTGGCAAAAAAGCCTTTCGGCCTTTCATTATGGTTGCAAAGATAAGCGAATGCGAAAATATTGTGCAAGAACTTACAAAAATTTAGTAATTTTTTAAGCTTATCTCTTTTTATGAAGATTACTTTGGGCTAAAACGCATCCTCGAAATGACTGATTTTCAAGTGTTTCCCAACTTCGCCTGTGATGGATAAAATGTCGAATCTGATTGGTCCATTCCAATCAATTTCCACCAAATATTGTTCAGCACAGGTTTTTATCCTTGCAATTTTGGCTTGGTCTACAAACGATTCAGGAAACCCAAAAGCGTTGTTGCGCCTTAGTTTCACTTCCACAAAAACCAAAACTCCTGCTTTTTGGACAATCAGGTCAATTTCGTTTCGTCGGTGTCGGTAGTTTCTAGTTAATTCCACAAAGCCTTTTCGCAGCAGAAACTCGGCTGCCAAAGCCTCACCTTCCACACCTATGTCGTTGTTCTTTGCCATTTCAAAAGCAAACTGAAGTAAAAAGTTTAGTTTTGCAGCTTGAATTTTTAACAAAACACTTATTTTTCATCGTATATGATGCAAAATCTTATTGACGGGTTTGGAGCTCAATTGGTTGAAGCCCTCGACATTGCTACTAAAGCCACGCTTTCAAAACCTTCGCAACCCATCCACAACATTGTTATTACAGGCATGGGTGGTTCAGGCATCGGAGGAAATCTCGTTACTGCTCTCACTGCTAACGACATTTCTTGCCCCATTACTTTAAGCAAAAGCTACGACATACCGGCTTTTGTTGGGTCAAACTCCCTTTTTATTGCTTGCTCTTTTTCGGGCAACACCGAAGAAACCATTGATGCAACAAACAAGGCTTTGAAAACTGGTGCTAAAATAGTTTGCATCACTTCAGGTGGCAAACTCGGCGAATTGGCTTCTGCCAACAAGCTCGACACCATCCATATTCCCGGTCGTTCAGGCAGCCCACGAGCCAGTATCGGATATTCGTTTGTTCAACTGTTGCATATTTTCCATGCTTTTGGATTAACAAAATCTGCCTACACCAGTGAACTGGAGGCCACCATAAAACTGCTCGATGTTGAAAACGACAATATCAAAGAAGCAGCTAAAGCCTTGGCTGGCCAAATGAAAGAGAAATTGGTTTTCTTTTATGGCGACAGCAAACTGGAAGCGGTGCTCATCAGAACTCAGCAACAAATAGCTGAAAACAGCAAGCACATCAGCCATGTGAATGTGTTTCCCGAAATGAACCACAACGAACTCGTAGGTTGGAAATACCCGGAAGGCATTTATGCAAATGCTATTGTAGTGCTGACCCGCACCTCGTTCGAACATCCTCGAAACACCATCCGGATTGAGGTTTGCAAAGGCATTTTCAAAGAGCATGTGAAAGAAACAGTTGAACTGGTGGCTAAAGGCACATCGTTCACAGAGCAAAGCATTTATTTGATTCACCTCCTCGATTGGGCTTCGTACTATTTGGCAGAATTGAACAACGTGGATCCATTTCCGGTTGATGTTATCAATTATCTGAAGGACGAATTGGCCAAACACGCCTAAGATAAATCAAAATTTACCCGGGGAACCGATTAACCGGATCTCCGGGTTTTTTTATGCAAAACCGAAATGTCGAAATCCAGCACTGGGGTCTCATAGACTACAAACGGGCATGGGAGAGACAAGAATCTCTTTTTCAATCGGTTATTGCGCAAAAAGTAGCAAATCGGTCAAGAGAAGTAAGCGATCAGCTGCCTACACCAAACTTTCTCATCACTTGTGAACATCCTCATGTTTTTACTTTAGGAAAAAGCGGTTCGGAAGCCAATGTGCTCATCGGTGAAAAAGAACGTGAACAGCAACAGGTTGCTTATTACAAGATCAATCGAGGCGGAGACATCACTTACCACGGACCTGGACAACTGGTTTGTTATCCCATTCTCGATCTGGACAATTTCTTCACCGATATTCATCGGTATTTGCGCTATCTGGAAGAGGCGGTGATAGCCACCATAGCTGAATATGGCCTGGAAGGCTACAGAATTGAAGGCCGAACGGGGGTTTGGGTGAACGACAAAAAGATATGTGCCATGGGCGTGCGCACCAGTCGCTGGGTCACCATGCATGGCCTGGCCTTGAATGTTTCGCCGGATTTATCTTATTTTGAAAAAATAGTTCCCTGCGGCATCAGCGATAAAAGTGTAACATCTATCCTGGCAGAAAGCGGGATGAAACCAGACCTAAACCAAGTTTCTGAAAAATTCATCAGGCACTTCGAAAGCATTTTCGAAGTCAGGCAATAAATTTTTGACATGAAAAAAGATATCCAGTTTCCGAAAGTTGAAGGGGTGAGTTTGGCCGTGGCCCGGGAAACCCGAGAAGACGTGGAAGACAATGTGTGGAAAGTGTACTTGCTCAACCGGAATACATTTCCGCTTTTCAATGTACTGATAGCCAGCAAGGGATATGGACACAAAGACGGGGAACCGCAAAAAACATCTATTCTCAGGCACATGTTTGTCCGAGTCGAAGCCAACAGCGTAGCCGAGGTAGAGGTGATAGATCCTTCAGTATTTCACCTGGCCAACGAATATTGGCTGAGCTACTACACCAGCGAGGTAAGCTCAAAAATCTACGACAAAAAATTCGTCTTCATGCCCGAGTCTATCATTGAAGAGAATCAAATTTTCATTCCTGAATTACAAACCAAAGGGGTGTTGCATGGGTGAGAAAGTTTTCAAAAAGAACCACCACGAAAGAATAGGAATAAACAAACCCTGCCGAAAAAACTGGTATTTACAGCATTAGGCTTTGGCAACCGACCCTACAACTGCTCAACAATGAGGTCGTTGAGGGGTGCCAATTCTTTGTGGAGCTGGCTGTGAATTTCGCCGGATTTAAGCTTGTCAACAAATGTTTGCAAAGCAGGCATATTCCCTTCCCAAAAGCGGTTGTCCCATTGTTTGAAAGTTCGGAGCGCTTGGTCGGGATTAAATGCAGCCTTGGCTTCCTCTATTTTCTGACAAAGAGTGTCCAGGTTATTGTGGTAAACCACAAAGTTGGGCGACAACGGACCTTCTCCAGGTACTGTCAGGTTGGGTTTGTTATAGTGGGCCCATGCCCAGTTAGCGTAAGGTGTAAATACCAGGCTGCCACTAGCCTGAAGTTTAACTATTGGCAAGCCAAAGGCTTCTAAATGGGCTAAAAAGTATATGGCACTTTGTCTGTAAATTTTTCTGATTTCGGCCATCGGATAGCGCCCATTCAGCACCTTGTATGGGGTGTTTGTTTTTTCCAATGCAAGTATCTGAATAGCCCGTTCCTGCATGTGGTTAGGCCTTTCAAAGTCGAGCAGAGCAGTGAATTGCCCATTTTGTTCTGGAAAAAGTGTTCCATCGTTCAGGTTACAGCCCATTTCTGTAAGTGGCTGAAAACCTTTGGGCAAAGGATAATCTGTGGAAGCAGAAGCAATCAAATGCCAATCGTAGCGCTCCAGTCCATAATGTCCTGCACCTTTTATAAATCCATGATAATCATTGCCACGTTTGAGAAAACCAATCCATTCGCCGCACGTGCCGAGATAAATAGAACTATAAAGCACAATAGGAATATGTGGAAGTCGTTGCCTGATTTCCTCAATCCGGTTGAGGTGATAATTGAGGTAAGCCGTGGGTATGGTTTCCACCACCACAATCAGATCGACGCTGGTAAGTTCCTTCCACCTTTGTTCGAAAAATGCCTTCATGGGTGGATTCACGAGATGCAACAAACCCTTTACTGCAGCCTTTGGCGAAGAAAATGAAAGTGGCTCACGTTTGAGCTGATGATCGAGAAAGAGCAAGCCATCGTACCAAACTTTGCTCGATACGCCCAACTGCTGAAGCATCCGGTGCAGACCCTCTGCTCTGGGTTTTACAAAGTTATCTGCGTTGTCGGCTAGTATGGCTACATTCATAATTGCTGCAAAAATAGATTACTTCAGATGTTGAAATCCAATAAGCCAGCGTAGCCAAACTGGATATGGCATCGCACCTTTAATAAACCGACCAGCAAGTTTTCCAGTAACTGTAGCCATTTCAAAGGCAAAAAAACGAGGAGACTTTCGCCTGATTATAGAAACGTAAAAGGCCGTCCAAACCAGCCCAACTATTTCGCTCAGCCGGTAGGGGTTTATTACCGGGGCATCTTCAGGAAAACACTCACAATATGCTTTTGCAAAGGCTGAACTCATACCAAATCTGAGTTTTTTCAAGTATTGATAGGTGGCTTTTCTGGCTATAATTAAATGGTTGATCGAAAGAGAAGGATCGGTACCTGCCGCAAATCCCATTTTTACAGCTTCAAATACAATTTGAACATCTTCGGCACTGGAAGTGGCACCGCCTGTTCGACCTGCATCGGTATACATACCTGTTTCGCATTGTTGCAGATAATTCTTCAGAACAGATGTCCTTACAGCAAATCCAGTACCAGGCGGGTACATTGAAAGCCAATCTTTAACGCAGGCAAATTGCCTTATCCCAAGATTTTTTGCTTGAAATTCGCCCTTATTGAAGGGTATCCATGCAGGTACCTGGCCAAAAAACATTACCTCTACCCTACCAGGTCCCCAAACTCCTACATTTGGAAAAGCTTGAAAGAGACTTGCCATTTGAAGCAGGTAATCTGAAGGAGGTTCATTATCGTCGTCAAAAAATACGACTACTTCATATTTGGCTTCTTTAATACCCTTCTGCCGAGCAAAAGCATGCCCTTGTTTTGTTTCCTTGACCAATCTGGCATTGGGCACTCTCAAAAATCGGTCGACAGCATCCATTTCAGTGAGGCTGAAAGTACTGTTGTTGTCCACCAAAATAAACTCAACAAATCCTTCCTTGGGTCTTTGCAAAGCAGAAATGGAATCCATTACCCTTGTAAACACCTCTCGGTCAGGATTGTAGGTACAGATCACGACCGAAAGGTTGAGTGTACCACTTTCCATCATGCTAGTCTCAGTTTTTTCTTGTACTTTTTCCAATGAATACTGACTGCCCAACTATACCATTTATACTTAACTCCAAACCAAATAGAAAGTGGCACCTTTTTCAAGTATTTTTCCCTGATCTGCTTTGACCGGTTAGATATTTGTTCCGCACCTTTTTGCTGCTCACTTAAGGTTTTGGAATCTTCCACCATAAAGAAATTGCCCCATATTTCGTCCACATACGTAAATGGAACCTCCAAAACAGCTCTGATAATAAAATCATAATCCATAGCAAAGTGCTCATCCTCAGCATAGTTTCCTACTTTGTTGTGGATGGTTTTATGGTAAAAATAAGCACTGGGATTATAAGGCCACTCCTCTAAGTCGCTAAGAATATTCACTGGAGTTACTTTGCTTGGCTTGTTGAGGTGCCGAAAGCTGCCATCAGCATTCCAGATATTGAGATTCGCACATACAAAGGAAGGCTCGGGAAGTTTCTTAAACACCTCTACCACACGGTTTAACACACGGGGCTCATACGTGTCGTCCACATTGAGAAAGCTGATGATTTTTCCTTTTGCGGCCTGTATACCTTTATTCATGGCATTGGATTGCCCGCTGTCTTTTTCTGAAATAAAGCGAACATTAGGGTGCCTCGAGGCATATTCTTCAAGTATGGCCACGGTTCCATCTTTACTCGCACCATCCATAATCAGGTGTTCAGCCTGGGCACAACCTTGGGCAAGAAAATTGTCGATGCAATTTCTGATATACTTTTCACCGTTGAAAACCGGTGTAATGATGGTGATTACAGGTTGTTGCACCATATCTTCAGCCAATGGTTAGTTTTTGAGAATGGTTTGACTGCGCTCCGGACCAGTTGAAACAATGGTTATCGGCACACCAATATGCTCTTCAATAAAGCCTATGTAGTTCATCAAATTATCTGGCATGGTGTCCCAGTTAGTTGCATGATCCAACTCATTTCCCCATCCTGGCAACACGGTGTAAACAGGCTCTGGGTTTCTTTTCTCCAGGCTAAATGGCAGTTTATCCGTGATCTCCCCATTCTCCATTCTGTAATGCGTGCAAACCTTGATTTCTTCGAAAATGCTCAACACATCTGCCTTCATCATGATCAGTTGTGTGGCACTATTGAGCATTACGGCATATTTGAGCGCAGGCAGATCGAGCCAGCCACATCGGCGAGGACGACCCGTAGTTGCCCCAAATTCATTACCTTCTTTTCTCAACCTTTCACCTGATTCATCGTGCAATTCTGTTGGAAACGGCCCTTCGCCTACCCTGGTGCAGTACGCTTTGAAAAGCCCAAACACTTCGCCAATATGCTTGGGTCCGATGCCTAAACCAGATGATGCGCCCGAGGCAATGGTGTTGGAAGATGTCACATAAGGGTAAGAACCAAAGTCCACATCGAGCAAACTTCCTTGAGCTCCTTCGGCCAAAATCCGGTGCCCTTTATCCAAGTGTTCGGCCAGCAAATATTCCGTTTCGGTAATGTGCAGGCTCTTTAAAAACTCAATGCCTTTGAAAAATTCTTCTTCTAAACCTGGCAACTTGTCGAGAAACAAAAAATCGAACTGATCGAGAAGTTTTAAATGAACATTTTTTAGGTCTTTGTACCTGGCGGCGAAATCTGCCTCCAGAATATCGCCAACCCGCAAACCATTTCGGGCATATTTATCTTGATAAGTAGGTCCAATGCCTTTTAAAGTTGAACCAATTTTTCGTTCGCCTTTGTGCAACTCAATGGCCGCATCGAGTAGGCGGTGTGTAGGCAAAATCAATTGAGCTCTGGACGAAACATACAGGTTGTCTTGCACTTGCAAACCTTTGGCGAGCAACGCAGCAGCCTCTTTTTGCAAGGTAGCCACATCGAGCACCACGCCATTTCCAATCACGTTGATGGCTTCAGGATTGAAAATTCCCGATGGAATCTGATGCAACACATGTTTTACATCGTAAATCACCAGGGTGTGGCCAGCATTTGGTCCACCCTGAAATCTGGCTACCACCTGATAAGTTGGCGCTATGTAATCAACTATTTTTCCTTTCCCTTCGTCGCCCCATTGCAGGCCGAGGAGTATGTCTACTGGCATCTGTTTTCTGTTTTCAGTTGAAGTTTTAGATTATGGCGCAACTTCCTGAGCGTCTTTATTACTTCCTTTTATGGCTGCAAGCTTCTGTTTGGCCTGTTCCTTGGTTTCGTTGTCTTTGGCGTTGTCTATGATGGATTTCAGCGTAGCCTGAGCCTGATACGTTTGTTTCAAACCGAGGTAATTGTCGGCCAATAATAGAAATATCTTGTTGTACCACTTGCTGTATTGCGCAAACTGGTTGTTGAAAGCATGGCATGCTGCTAAAGATTCATTGAATTTGTTCTGCTTGTGCAGCATGTCAGCTATGAGATATTGCGCTTCTGCCCCGTTCACGTCTTTGGCTTCATTCACCACATTGAGCAGCATTTCCAAAGCCTTTTCGTTGTCATTTGCTTCTAGGGCAATTTTTGCCTGCACCAGCGAAGCCTGATTCAAAGCGTCTTGCTGCATACCTTCTCTTTTCATAATTTCGTTAGCATAAAAATTAGCCGAGTCTGCTTTGCCTGATTGGTAGTAGCAATTCATCATGCCTGTGAGAGCCGTAGCCTGGTCTTTCTTGCTGCGGGTTGTGGCAAACAGTGTTCTATAGTGGCGCATGGCAGCGGGGTAATTTGCCCCTGCATATTCCAGATCGGCCAGTCGTGCCATGGCTTTTACCCAATTGTTTCCTTTGCCAGCACTTACCACTTCTTTCAAAATGCTGATAGCCTGAGCTCTGTCGCCAATCCTGTGGTAGGAATCGCCTAAATAATATTTGGCATCGAGCAAAAATGGATTGTCAGGATAATTTTTCAGGTACTCCTCAAATCCTTTGATGGCTTTTTGGTATTTCTGACTAAAATATAGGTTCTTATTTGTCTCAAATTCAACGCTTTCCAATGCATCGCTTTCTGGATTGGCTTTTTTGAATTTTACGATGTACTCCGAAAACTCTTCCACATTTCCTGTATTCACCAAAGCTTCCTGAAGACCGAGCAAAGCACTATTCGAGGTTTTGTGCGAAGGATATTCATTGAGTAGGTGTTTGTAATCTTTCACCGCTCCCTCATAGTTTTTGAGATTGCTTTGCGCCACGGCCCGCTTCAAATAACAAAATGGGGTAATGGCACCTTTTGGCACGTTGTTGATGATAAAACTGAAAGCATCTACGGCTCGTTCGTAATTGCCAGCATTGAAATCCAGTTGTGCTCGCTGAAACAAAGACTGATCGTAATATTTGCTATGCGGGAATTTTTCAATTACGCCTGAAAAACTAACCCGGGCTGTGGCCACATCGTTGCTCAAAGCCTGCACAATGCCTTTTTGGTACAATGCATAATCGGTATCGAAAGTTCTTTTGTTGATGGCATCATCGTAGTATTTCAATGCCTCATTGTAGCGTTTCACAGCGTAGTGACAATCTGCCAACCGGAGCAAAGCGTCGGCATAGTTCCAGTTTGCTTTATTCTCATCGAGTTTCCTGATATATTTTTCGAAAGGTGAAATGGCCTTTTCGTACTCCTTGTTGTTGAAATAAGCATATCCAAGTCCATAGTAGGCCTTGATGCCATCGGGGTGTTTGGCAGCCTCCGGCATGGCAACAGCTTTTTGGTATTCCGCAATCGCACCACTATAGTTTTTCAATCCGCTCAGTGCTTCGCCGTTCCAAAATCTGGCTTGCATGGTTACTTCTGGATCTACATTGGCATTGAGCGACCGGGCCAGATAAGAGGCTGCACTGGCATAATCTTCTTTGTTAAAAGCCTGCACACCTTTGGTGTAAGCCACACGTTGCAAAGCAGCATTCAATCTGGGCGTTTTCACCCGGGCTTTCTCTATGTAGTCCAATGCACCGTCGGGGTTGTTGCTGTTGAGCAAACTTTCGGTGATAAGTTCGGATGCTTCCTGAGCGAATTCCGTTTTGGGGTAACTGTCCAAAAAGTCTTTTAATTCGTCAATAGCTTCTGAATAGCGTTGCAGGTCGTAGGCAATTTTACCGTAGTAAAACCAGGCTGCTTCTCTTATTTTATCATCGCCTTCCATTTGCGCCGCTTGCTGAAAGGCCATCAATGAAAATGCCTTTTTGTCTGTTTCAAGATAGCAAACACCTAAATAATAGGCAGCAGATTGGGACAGGCTATCCACTTTTCCATTGGCTGTGTCGGGTTTGGCAGCTATGGCCCTGAATCCGTCGAGTGCTTTGGCGGGTTGCCCGTTTTTGAGGTGCACAAACGAAATTTGATACTGCAGGCCAAATGGTTGAACCCCTTTTGAACTACGTGTGTATTGGTCGAAATATTGACCGGCCGTTTTGAAGTCTTTTTTATGGAAATGGCATTGACCTAATAACATAGAAAAATCTTCGAGGCCTTCCACTTTTGTGCCTTTCCGCACCGATTTTTCACCCAAAGCTATTACCTCATCATACTTTTTTTGCTTGAATAAAATATTGGCTTTGAGCAAGGTAGCAGTAGATAAGAGGCTGGAATCCCGTTCCGCACAGTCCACATCGGCCAAGGCATCGCTAAGTTTATTGTTGCGCAGATTCAGGTATGCGGCGTAATAGCAACTTTGAGCCTGATACGCTCCGGGCAAAGATTTTAGCCGGTTGAATATGATGCCAGATTCGTCGAATGCTTTATTGGTAAAATAGCTGTAGCCTTTTTTAAACTGAGCTTCCTGATCTTCGTTTTCCCGAAGGTCGCCGGGTTCTATGCGGCTATAATAACGGATGGCTTTGTCGAAACGCTTTTGCTGAAAATAGAAATTGCCCAAATCGTAGGCTGAGCGTTTGTTGAGAGATGATTCTGGAAAAGTTTGACTGAATACCAAATATTGCTGCTCGGCATCGGGATGAAACAACTGCAAAGCTGTGAATGCCAAATAATACTGGGCCTCTGCTGCCCTTTGTCCACTTGGCTCTAACGATAAAAAACCCTGAAACGCTTTGCGGGAGGCTTCATACTTCTTTTTCAAAAGCAGATCTACAGCAGAGCGATACTGCTCATTGGCAGTGAGTTGATTTTGGGTTTTTTGTGCCCACACTGTAGATGCAGCCAAAACCCAAATCAAAAACAAAATGCGGATACCCATCATGAAAGGGAAATTCATATACAGCGGCAAATGTAAAAAACTATGCACCAAACGGGGGATTTATGTTCATTATTCCTCTTGGTTTCAAATACAATCGAATTGACATTGAATTTGGGTTTTGATGTCAGCAATTAAATTTCTGAATTTCAAACTGGCATTAAAATAACAAACCCGGACTTGAAAAAATCCGGGTTTGATTTGAGTTAAACTCGAGGTTAAAATTTGATGCCTATTTCAAGTGAAACCAAGTCGCCAAAAACGCTGTACGCTTTTCTGGCATTTAAATCTCTTTCTTTGCGAATACTTGTCACAAGTTCTGTATCATCATCAGTTGCTGAATTATTAGGAAAAGGTCCATCCTTACTTAGCGTATTGGTTAGCTTTCGCTGATAAGAGATCCCCCCAAACAATACCGTATTTTCGCCCAACTGATATTCAACACCTGAGCCAAGGTATAATGATGTACCCAAGGCATTGTAGGCATTATCTTTAGGCTTCCGCTCCTGGGCGCTGCTTCTCCATGTTGTCAGGTTCTCGGAAAGTTTAATATCAAGCAAGCCCCCCAGTTGAAAAAAGACTTTCATATCTGGTGTTACTTCGTTTGTAAACAACTTTAGCGTTAAAGGAATTTGCAAATACTGGTTGCTGTTTACAGAAATTGTTTCTGAATTTACGGTTAAAACACCATTTACTCGCTTAGTTACATTTTCCTTTACACCCAAACGCTTGCCGGTATACCAAAGTCCTGTGCCAAAGGCATAGTTTTGTCCAAAATAAAAATCGGCATTGATGCCTGCACTAAAATTTAGGCCAGACTTGTAGCTATCGTATTGGGCTGGTTCTTCATCTGAAACCATTCTTACCCGGGTTGTGCTTAGGCTTGGGGCAAATCGCAAACCAATTTTAGTTTTCGACTGCGCAATTGCCACATTTGCACTGGAAAAAACAACATAGAAAAGTACGATGAAGTGTATAACTGATTTCAGTTTCATGTTTTTCAAAGGTTTAAATCGGCTCGAAGGTAAAAAAAACAGTTTTGCAATTGCATTACTGCCCTGCTGTTTATCAATATTATTTCTGGGATGTAAATCTGATAAGGAATGTGGATTGCCAGAGAACGTAGCCAAAATACCTGTTGAAATATCAATAACCCGGTTGGAAACCGAAGTTGACCAACTGCAAAATGCGGATGAGGCGTTGGTTTTTTTGAACAAATACCCGCTTTTCAGCGAAACTTATTTGCAAAGGAGCCACTTGCCGAACGATAGTATTTTAGTAAACGATTTGCTTAAATTGGCCAAAGACCCATATATCGATACCATGCTTGCTGATGTTGAAAAAATTTTTGGAAACATGGCTCCACAACAAGCCCAGTTGGTCGACTTTTTCAAATATGTAAAATTCCATTACCCTAACTTTTATGTGCCGCAGGTCATGACTTGCATTTCGGGCTTTAGCGGAGATTTGTTTGTGACAGATAGTGTGGCAGTGGTAGGTCTTGAGTATTTTACCGGACCAAAGGCCAGGTACAGACCACCTCAGGTACCTAACTATATTTTGAACAGGTTGAGGCCAGAAACCTTGGCGCCGTCTATCGCAACCCTGGTGACCGACAAATTCAACAAGAGCGAAATGCTGGACAACAGCCAGCTTCAGGAAATGATTAAATGGGGTAAGTTATATTACTTTTTGGAGCAAACCATGCCATGTCTCGAAGACTCCATCATTGCCGGCTATTCTGGTGCTGAAATGCAGGAAATCGCCGATCATAAAAAAGATATCTGGTCGCACTTTGTGGAACGAAAACTATTTTTCGAAACTGATCATTTTTTGATAAAAAAATATTGTGACGAACGACCCAATGTGCTTGAAATCAGCGATAAATGTCCGGGAAGAATCGGTCGTTGGCTGGGTTGGCAAATTGTAAAAAAGTACATGGAAAAAGAGTTGATTCCGCTGCCCCAACTCATGGCCGAAACCAATGCCAAGAAAATTTTCAATATAGCTAAATACAAACCTTAAACTTTGCAGATTCTTGTATTTGTTCATCGCTGAATATGAGCCTGACTTCTACATTTTTATGCGCTTATCTTTTTAGTTTTAATGCCATTTCTTTACACAATTATAATGAGTAATCGTCCAAACCAATTGCGCTGATACATAAAACTGATTTCCTCCAATTTGATTTGCCCGAATTAATACACAGTTTGCAGCCTTTAAACACCAATTAAGTTTGAAAAAGCTGCTTACCAAAATTTTATGGTATCGCCGAAGCAAATGGCAGTTCTTACTAGCAGGCTTTGGTTTTCTGTTGGGTGCTTGTCTGTTGCTATTTGCTTGCCAGGTCTATCTGGATTTTAGCGGCATCATGGATGAAAAGAAAAAGGAGAAGCAGTTTTTGGTAATCAATAAAAATATTTCCCTATCGCACACACTCGGTTTGGCTTCCAGCGAGTTTAAACCCGCAGACTTAGATTCGCTTCGTGCTTTGAAAACTGTGGAAGCTATTGGCGAATTTGAGGCAAATCAATTTCAAGCTGTAGTACGCACCACCAAGTTTATTGAATTCTCAACATTGTTTTTTTTCGAGTCGGTGCCCACAGCTTTTTTAGACCAAAAGCCAGATCGCTGGTTTTGGAGCCCGCAGATGGATGAAGTACCCGTAATATTGTCTCAGGATTTTTTAAATCTCTACAACTTCGGTTTTGCCTTGAGTCAGGGCCTGCCACAAGTATCGAAAGACGCCATTAAAATTGTGCCGCTCGATCTGAAAATATCAGGTCCCGGAGGCACCAGAAACTTTACTGCTAAAATTGCAGGATTCAGCAACAGAATCTCATCCGTGTTGGTTCCGCAAGAGTTTATGCGATACGCCAACGACAGCATTGGCCGCAAACAACCGGAAGCACCCTCCAGATTGATTTTAAAAGTAGGAAATCCCGGCGATCCTGCATTAAAAGCCTTACTTGCCAGAAGAAAATACCAAACCAACGAAGAAAAAGTACTAAGTGGGCAGGCCAGTTTATTGCTCAACATCGCTTTGACGGTGGTTGGGTTTATGGGTACCTTGTTTTTGCTGCTTTCTGTGGCCGTATTTGTGCTAAACTTCAAAGTGATAATAGCAGAGGCGCAATTGGAAATCAATTTGTTGGTGCAACTGGGCTATAAACACAGTGAAATCGCCAAGCATTTATTGGTCTATTTCTGGGCTTTTTTGTCCACAGTTGGTTTGGTGATGTTGATAGCGGCCTGGCAAGGACTTAGGTATTTTCATAAATGGCTCTCGATCCAGGGATTCGAATTCAACCATGGGCTACAATGGCCGGTGGCTGTGCTGGGCGTTTTGTTCGTGGTATTTGTAGGGCTGCTCAATACACTTTTGATTCGCAGGCAATTGAATAGGGCAAAATAAATATGACAGAAAACGTGCAAGTGAACGAAGCAAACACAGCAGAGGATATGGCGCATTGCTTTGCCATTCGAAAGTCTGTTTTTGTGGAGGAACAACAAGTGCCAGAAGAGGAGGAGTACGATGAATTTGAAACCACGAGTAAGCATTTTTTAGCAAAAATGGAGAGCGTATCTGTAGGCACTTGTCGGTACAGGAAAACCGATGCCGGTTTTAAACTGGAAAGGTTTGCTGTGTTGAAAGAAGCCAGAAAATCAGGGGTAGGTTCTGCATTGCTTCAGCGTTTGTTGCGGGAAATACCAGCTGAATTGGCGGAAGGCTATGTTTATCTTCATGCCCAGGTTCAGGCTGAACTATTTTATGCCAGACATGGCTTTGTTGCTGTAGGCGAGTTGTTCTATGAATGTGAAATACCACACCATAAAATGATTTGGAATCGGGCAAACCAGCCTGTCAAATCATAAATTCCGTTTGAGGAATAAACGTCCGGGTGCTCACATCGAAACAGTTGCCTTTGGCCAGCACATGTACCATTAAATTTTCAATAGAAATAGGAAAACCTTCTGGCAAATCAGCAATGTTGTTGTGCTTGATATGTTGCCCATCGAATATAAGCACGAGGCCAGAACCTATGGTTTCCACATAGTGGCCAGAAGTAATGAGCACACCCGTGTCTTCGCCCAAGCCAATGCCCAAACTGCCTGGGTTTGTAGCCACTGCCTGTGCCAAACGGCCAAACCTGCCCCTTACCACAAAATGGGTATCGATAATAATGTCTTTCACAAACCCAAAGCCTAGCCCCATTTTCACGGCACCTTTGTACAGCGATTCAGAACTTTCGCCTCCACATATCATCGTATTGCTTTTGGCCATGGCTCCGGCACTGGTTCCGGCTATAAGAAAATTTTCGTGCAGATAGCGCTCATGTAGCAAAGAAAGCAGCTCGGTTTCACCCCAAATTTCGCTAAGCCGGCTTTGGTTGCCACCCGTGAACATGATGCCGTCGGCTTCTTTCAACCGGTGCAGATAGTCAGGATTTAGGGTGTGTTTTCGTTCTTTGATGTGCATGAGGCGCACATTGGTACATCCCAATCTGTTGAAAGCTTCCACATAACTTTCACCTACTTCTTCTGGTATCATAGAAGCTGTGGTTACTACTTCAATCAACGAATGTCTGCCTTTTATCTCTGATAAAATGCGCTGTAAAATGCCGGCTTCAAAAAAATTGACTCGCCCGGTGTGAGCAGGATTTTCATCACTGCCCTTATCTACATTTCCACCTATGGCTACTAGCTTACCTTTGGGTACCGACATGCCTGTTTTCGAGACCGGATTGTTAAGAACTGGTTGAAACAAGATATGTATATAGCCTGTTTAAGCCTCAAATATGATACTTTTTTCCAAAAAGCCTGCCGATTTTAGACTTTTTGGTGGGATTAAACCCTCACGCCCATTACCAAAATATCGTCGGTTTGCTTGTCAATTCCCTTCCAGGTGTTTATCGCACTTTCCAGTCTTTTTTCCTGTTGGTCGGTCTGCATGGTTTGAATTTCGGTCAACAATTCCCTGAACTGACTCACCATAAATTTACGTCCACCTTTTTCTGCAAACTGATCCACATATCCGTCGGTGAAAAGATAAAATGTATCTCCACTTTGATAGGAAATATCAGTATCAAAAAACACTTTTGGTGAATCTGTCAGATTTACACCTACGGACGATTTACTGCCTTTGATTTCATGTAACACACCTTTGTGAAACAACATTAATGGCCGTCGGGCACCGGCATACACAAGTTGCTGTTCGCTTTTATCTATCACGCAAAGTGAAATATCCATACCATGGTTCAATGGATATTCCGATTGTTGATTGCCTATAATGTGGTTGAGTCGCACGTCTAACTCATACAAGATTTCAGCCGGTGAATGCAGGCGTCCTTCTGACACTATGTTGTTGAGCATCAAATTTCCAATGACTGCCAATAGGGCGCCAGATACGCCATGCCCTGCACAATCTATAGCAGCCAGGAGCACTTTGTTCTGCATATTTCCTTTGGTGTTTCGCAGGTTGGCACAAAAGAAGAAATCGCCGCTCACAATATCTTTTGGTTGAAAAATAACGAAAGAGGCTGGCAGTTGTTCCTTCATTTTTTCACGGTGCGAAAGCAATGAATTCTGAATGCGATGGGCATATCTTATCCCATCCATGATGTCTTTATTTTTCTCCTCGATGATGGATTTTTGGTGATCAATGTGTCGAAGCGTGGCTTCAAAGCGCTGGTAGTTTTCAGCGGTTTTTTGTTCCTGCAATTCTATGACCCGTTTCTGGCAGAGGGTTTCGAGGGTGAGGTTGTTTTTCTGATGTCTTATTTCCCGATATGACTTTTCGAAGAATGCAAGCTTCTTGTTTTGCTTTTCATAATATGAATTCAAAAGCCCTAAACATTGAACAAAATGCATGCCCAACAAACCAAAAAGCAGCAAGCCTTCAATCCAAACAGGCAATATGGCAAACGGAGTATACTTTGAAGCAAGAAAAGCAAATACAGCAACACAAATTAACATCATGCCGGAAGCAAGTGCCAGATTTCTGGCAGGTTTCAGGCGCTTCAATGCCAAAATACCAGCAACATAAGTGGCAAAACCCAAATACACCACCCCAGAAATCAAAACCCAATTGAATGAAAAATAAGATCCGGCAAACCAAGGGAAAATACTCAGCAGCAGAAACCCTAATATAAAAACGAGGCTAAGGCTTCTGTATTTACCAAAAACTAAAGCGTGCTTAAACGAGAAGTAAAAGTAAGCTGCTTGAAAGCACATCATTAACGATAAAACGGTTACCAGGCCCAAGTCATCTTTCAATCCAAATGCCGATGAAAAAGGCGCAATCATGCCATTGTAAACGAGTACCGATATGGTACACAATATCATGGATATGGCTAGCACATCTGTTTGGCGTTGATAGTCGTTGCGGGCATATAGCACCAGCAAAACCACTAAAATAACAACCAACATCACGAGCAAGCCTTCATACAGGCTTTGCTTATTTTGTGCCCTATAAAACTGATTTTCAGGAGTTAAGCGAGCAGATATAAAACCGGCTTGCTTGATACGAATCTTCACGTAAATGGTGCAATTTTCTTTCCCAACAGGGTAAAAGGGAAAAGCTATTAATTTGTCAAGACCAGCCGATGTTGCAAAATTGGTGATCTGGCTGTATTGAAAATGCTCAAGCCCATGCCTGGGTTGCACAAAAAATACTTCAGCAGAGTCGATGCAGATGGAAGGAAGATGTACCCAAATAAGTTGATCAATATTTGACACCTGTGTTGGAACAATTTTTAACCAATAAAACCCTTCTCTGTTTCTCAGAAAAACCACCTGTTGATCCAGCCGGGTAAACTGCCGATTCACATCATCAGCAAGAATCTGAAGCAGGTCTATTTCCCCTTTCTCATCATGAAGTATGTAGCTTTTTGCGAGCACAACTGCATCTTTTGCATTTACTACGAAATGAAAGGTACTTAGGGAAAAAAGTAAACAGACTGCGTAAATGTGTTTCATGTTACTTGGCGCTATAGGCTTCAAAAAGTCCTATGGCACGTGTATTTGGCAAAGAATGGGCAATCGCCTATTCTTTCGATTAAATGGCTTTTAAACCGTATTCAAAAGTAGCGTTTGAAAAAAAAAGTTCATTTCAAGTTTGGCATTAAACATTACATACCTGCCTTTTTACACTTATTTTTTTAAGGTTTGGGCTGCCAAAATTTTTGCCTGGGTTCAGCATCATATATTTTGATGTTGCAGACGCACCTAAACCCAATTCTTGTACTGGCTCCATTCGAAATACCGGTAATTTCATATCTGCATCTCGACAATGGGTCGGCCCAACTGCCCCCTTTTGTGGAGCCTTTTGGGTTTATCAATTCTGCCACATTTCCAGTCATGCCATACAAACCCAGCTCATTTGGAGGATAGTAGTACACGTTTTCGGTAAACCTGGGAAGCTTTCGTTTAGCTATAAAATAAGGTATAACTTCCGGTTTCACGTTGGCTAACAAAAGATGCGGGTACATTGAATAAAAGTCTTGAATGTCCTTATTTAGTGATTTCGATTTCACGATTGTGTCTAAAGCCATTTTAATGTGTCTGGCTTTGGGAAACTCACCAAAGGCATTTCCAAATCCATAGTATCCAGCTTTTGAAACGTTGTTTGAAATACAGGCTGTCTCCCATTCTTCTTCTGTAGGAAGTCGGTAGTGAAATTCAACCCAAACACTACTGAATTCGGATAGTTCCTTATCATTCTTTTTATATTGGTAGTTGAAAAGTTGGGTATCCATGGCTGAGCGCCATTTACAAAATGCCACCGCCTGTTCATAAGTAATTCCTACTACTGGATAATACATTGATTCTTCACTTCGGTGGTAATATTTCATGAATTCAGCGCCAATTCGCTTGCCAAATTCTTTCAACCAAACTGTGGTGTCGGGCAAAGCTGCTACATACGGATCATGATCTAGTTCAATAGAGTCTCTTTTGAGGTAGAATAAATAGTTTTGCCAAATGGTATTTTGCACTTCAGTTTCGTCCATAAACAAGGTGTCATTTACCTTCACACAACCAGGTGGAATAGGTAAGGGCATTTGTACAAGCTTCTGAGCTGTAGCGGGTAACGAATTCAACAACATGCAAACCAACCATGTGGAACTTGCTGCGAATATCGATGCCCAACCAAATGAAGTAAACATTTTAGCCATCTCAATTAATTGATACGAAGGTCTGCAATGAACATTAAACCATAATACAGGTTTCGACCTGTAACTGTGTCTTGTATGATTTTGCAGATTTCTCAACTAAGTTTAAACCAATAGCATGGCACCAAGCAAAGTTGTAAGTTTGGGTTCGGCATTTTGGGCTGTTTCAAGTACTTGTTCAAGTGTAAGAACTTCTAACAAATCAGGATTACAAAGATCTGTTATCACACTCACTGCCAGCACTTTCATGCCCATGTGTCTGGCTACAATCACTTCTGGCACGGTACTCATGCCAACTGCGTCGGCGCCTATCAATCTGAGAAATCGATACTCGGCTCGTGTTTCCAAACTTGGCCCGGGAACGGCCACATACACACCCTTTTGAACGGGAATATTTAAATTTTTAGCTTTTTCAAAAGCTTGGTCATACCAGTCAATATGGTAAGGCTGGCTCATGTCTGGAAACCTAGAGCCAAACCTGATGTCATTTTTTCCGATGAGCGGATTGCCTGGCAATAGGTTGATATGATCTGTGATAAGCATGAGGTCGCCAAGTTGAAAGCTGGTATTTAACCCTCCTGCTGCGTTGGTAATCATTAATTTCTCTACCCCAAGTAGTTTCATTAGTCGTATGGGTAACGTTACCTCCTGCAGTTTGTAGCCTTCATAGTAATGAAATCGGCCTTTCATTACCATCAAAGGCACACCATGCCAATGGCCGAAAACAAATTTACCGCTGTGGCTTTCAACCGTTGAAATGGGAAATCCTGGCAATTCATGGTAGTTCACTTCCGACTGAAATGCCAACGCTTCATCTACAAAATTACCCAAACCGGTACCTGCAATGAGGCCCAATTGTGGCTGAATGGCAGACTTTTGTCTTATAATTTCTGCCCATTGTTGTAGTTTGTCGAATTCGTCAATCACGGATGCTAAAGCAAAATCGTAAAAAATCGGGCAAAGCATCGCTCCAAGCTTTCATATCATGCCGGGCATTGGGCAAGTCAAGGTATCTTAAATCCTTCCCGAGTTTGTACCCTAGGTTTTGAAGCACCAAAATTAAATCAAGCGTATCGCCAATAGAATCAATAAGTCCGTCGTCATCTCTGTCGTTCGATTCGTCTTTCCCACCGGATTGGAGCCATATTTTAAGGTTTTTTTTACTTTCAGAAGAAAGCTGCCGGTGCATGATACGGTCGCTGGGTTTGTAGCCATCTTCCAAACTTTTGCTTCTCCACCAAAATGATCCTGAAAACACGCCAATGTATTTAAACTGTTGAAACTGCGCCCAACCAATGTCCAAAGCAGAAAGGCCACCAAGCGAAAAACCCATGATGGCTCTGAGGGCTGGTTCCTTCGAAATCCGATAAGAATTTTCTGCCCACGGTAAAAATTCTTTCACAAAAAAATCACGGTATTTTCCAGCTTGTGCACCTCTTTCCAAGTAATCGGCTTGACTTGCTACACCATATTCTTGCCTTCTTTCGCCTGCATGCACCCCCACCAACACCAATTCAGGTACCAATTTATCGGCATACATAGTTTTGAGAATCTGCGGAAGGCCGAGTTTGTCAAAGTCCTGACCATCATTGGAGAACACTACTGGAAAATGCTTTTCAGGTTGTTTGCCATAGCTCGGAGGAAGCAGCACATCTATTTTGTACGATTTGCCAAAAATGGCCGACTCTATTTCTTCCTGGACTTTCATTGAATCTGCAAAAAAAGAAAAAGCCTTCAGATTTTCACCTAAAGGCTTTTTAATAACTTCATTATTTCAACATTAAGCCATTTGAGCTTCTAACTTTTGATTTAAAATTGCCTTGGAAGTAAGTCCAACTTGTTTGTCGACAACTTCTCCGTTTTTCAAAATTAATAAGGTTGGAATGCTGCGGATGCCAAACTTGGCAGAGATGTTTGGATTTTCATCTACATTCAGTTTGCCAACAATAGCTTTACCTTCCAGGTCACCGGCCAGTTCTTCTACAACCGGACCTATTACTTTGCAAGGGCCACACCACTCGGCCCAAAAATCGACCATAACTGGTTTATCTGTGTTGATGATTTCGTCGAAGTTGCTGTCAGTGATTTCTACTGCTTTTGCCATGATGATTTTGATTTTAATAAAGTGATAACAAAGGAAATCAAATATAGGTTTGCAATAAGTAAGCCAAGCGACGAAATGAATTATATTTTCAATTATTTCTTCCTCGCCGTTAAAATCCCGTCCCGGATTGGCAGAATCAGGGGCTCCACTCTGTCATCCTGGCGCACTTTTTCTAGCAGTGCCATGATGCCTTTCGTTTCTTTGTTTTCGTGCTTTTCAGGTTCGAGTACTTTGCCGTCCCAAGCCACATTGTCTACTAATATAAGACCCCCCGTTGCTACTTTGTCGAACACCAAATCATAATACAAAGGATACAAAGCTTTGTCGGCATCTATAAAAACCATGTCGAAGGGACCGTCCAGACTTGGAATAATATCAGCAGCAGGGCCAGTCAATTGCGTTATCCTATCCGAAAAACCAGCTTTTTGCACAAACTCGTTTACCAAATCTGCCAATTCTTCATTGATGTCGATGGTAATCAACTGCCCACCTGCCGCCAAACCTTCGGCCAGGCAAATGGCAGAATAGCCGGTGTAAGTGCCAATTTCCAATATTCGCTTTGGTTTTACCAATTGGCTAATCATGGCTAACCATCGACCTTGCAAATGGCCTGACAACATGCGTGGCATCAACACATCGGAGTGCGTTTTCCTGGCCAAAAGTTTCAGCACTTCAGGCTCTTCGGAAGCATGACTTTTCAAAAAATTTTCCCATTCAATTCCAATCATTTGCATGGCTTTTTCAACTATTGCGTTCAGATGGTGTTAATATTGCCGCAAATTCGAAAATCTACCGCAAATGCTCTGGACAATCCTGTTTATTTTTATTGTTGGTTACATTGCCATTGTTCTCGAACACCCGCTTCAAATCAACAAAACAGCCTTTGCACTCCTCACTGGCATATTATGTTGGGCAGCCATGGCGATTATGACCCCAGAGCCATGGATGTTTGAACTTCCTCAATACAAGGCATTTATAGAACATCACCAGGACAATCAGCACAATGGATTTATTGGCTTTGTAACCCACTACCTGGAGCACCATTTGGGCGAAATTTCTCAGATATTGTTCTTTTTACTTGGTGCCATGACCATTGTGGAATTGGTGGATGCACATCATGGATTTCGCATAGTTACCGATCGGATTACAACGCAAAATCCCCGTGTTTTACTTTGGATCATTGCCATACTCACCTTTTTTCTTTCGGCCATTCTCGACAACCTTACCACATCCATTGTGCTTGTTTCGGTACTGCGGAAAATCATTAAAGACCCAAGCCTGCGAAAGTTTTTTGCAGGTGTGGTCATCATTTCTGCGAATGCCGGAGGAGCTTGGTCGCCTATAGGTGATGTAACCACCACCATGCTTTGGATTGGTGGCCAAATCACAACCCCTGCAGTCATTAAATTAGTGTTCATCCCCAGCGTAATCAACATGGTGGTGCCCGTAACGGTGATTACATTTATGATAAAAGATAAATTGATGGCCGATTCGGCTCCAATGGTGGAAGACAAAATAAAAGGCAGGGAAATTATTTTCATTTCTGGAATTCTTGGCCTCATTTCAGTGCCTATTTTCAAAACATACACCCATTTGCCTCCCTATATGGGCATGTTGTTGGCGTTGGGGGTCATTTGGCTTATTTCTGAAGTGGTACACAAACGAACTGACCACCACGAGCGTTTGCGATTTACAGCTGCTCATGCCCTTTCTCGCATTGATACTTCAAGTGTTTTGTTCTTTCTGGGCATTTTGCTGGCGGTGTCATCTCTCGAAACACTGGGAATTTTATCGAAGGCTGCTGGTTCGCTCACCGAATCGGTTGGCGATATGCGGATTATTGCCTTGTTGATAGGGGCAGCCTCGGCAGTGGTAGACAACGTACCGGTTGTTGCAGCTTCGATGGGCATGTATTCATTGACGGAATTTCCTATTGATCACAGTTTCTGGCATTTTCTCACCTATGCGTCTGGCACCGGAGGTAGTATGCTCATCATTGGCTCGGCTGCTGGCGTTGCGGTGATGGGCATTGAAAAAATTGACTTTATCTGGTACCTGAAAAAGATTTCCTGGCTGGCATTAATTGGCTACCTGGCAGGAGCTTTGTGGTTCTTTATTTAGGTGATTTGGCTTTAGCAGGCTTTTTAGCTGCAGCTGGCTTAGGTTCGGTTGCTTCCGGTTTTGCTTCGTCTTCTGCTTTTACTTTGGCCTTCTTGGCTGGCTTATCTTTGGGTGCTTCTTCAACTGCTTCTTCTGTTGGTTTCAGCAATTCCGGGGCGTGATGTAGCAAAATCCCATACCACACCACCAATTTTTTAATATCGCTATTGTAAACCCTGTCACTGTCGTAGTCTGGCAATACCTGAAGCAAAAAAGCATGCAAATCGGCACCATCGGCTTTGCCATCAATTGTTAGTCCTTTGGGGAACAAGGCATAGATTTTCTTAAAAACTTCTGCCAGTGCTACTGTGCCATCTTTTGAATGGGTATAGATTGAAATTTCATCTAAAATAGAAACTTTAGAAGTTTGCCCGGCCACGATTTTCTGTTTGGCATCGTCCATACTTTCGAGAATAACGCCAGTACGGGTCGGTTTCACTATTTTAAATAAACCTCCTTTGCCAGAAACAGCTGCAATTTCCTTAAGCTCCATAGTCGATTTGTCGTCTGAATGAAATGGTTGAATTCATGTTGAGATTACAAAAGTAGGCGAAACCAAATCATCTTGGTTAGTTTTAATATAAGAACTGATAATGGGCGCATAAAATCTATGCTCAAGTCGCAACACCTTGGCAGCTATTTGCTCGGCTGTTTCATCAGGCTCAACACTGCATGTGCATTGAAAAAGCACTTTTCCTTGATCATATTCATTATTTACCAGATGAATGGTCAGTCCTGTAGTTTTTTCTCCATTGGCCTTCACAGCTTCATGCACCCGCATGCCATACATATTTTTGCCACCGTATTTTGGCAGTTTAGCAGGGTGAATATTTAAAATTCGCCTCTCGAATGCCTTAACAAGATAGGTTGGTACCAACCAAAGAAACCCAGCCAGAATGATGAAATCAATCTTTTTTTCTTTGAGTTCAAGGAGCATTTGAGCTGGTTGGTTGTAAAACAAATCTCTGTCAATTACCAAGGAGGGAATGTTATACTCAGCACCTATGGCTAAGGCACCTGCATTCGCTTTATTCACCACAAGGAAAGCAGGGTGTATGGTGTTGTCGAGTTGAAAATATTCAACAATTTTTCTTGCATTGCTGCCCTGACCAGAACAGAAAAGTGCCAGATTCGCCATAAAAACCCTTTTTTTGCCAATTCTACATCTTTGCCTCCAGTTTTCAAAAATGCAATTAGGCAAAAAACCATGCTACCATGCTTAAAAAGCTGACGTCTCAGATTCCTAATACACTCACTTTAAGCAACTTATTTCTAGGTTGCATTGCTATAGAGAGGTTATTTCTACACGAATGGGAGACAGCAGCGTTTCTTGTGCTTCTGGCTGCTATCATCGATTTTTTCGATGGGTTTGCTGCCCGTGCACTCAAGGCCCACTCTGCTATTGGCAAAGACCTCGATTCATTGGCAGATTGTGTCACTTTTGGAGTGGTGCCAGGTTTTGTAATTTACCTGCATCTGGTCGGGCTTCAAGCGCCTGTGTATTTACCGTATGTTGCCTTTCTCATTCCTATGTTTTCTGCTCTGCGTTTGGCAAAGTTCAACCACGATACCCGCCAATCGAATTGTTTTTTTGGCTTGCCAACTCCGGCAAATGGTTTATTTATTGTGTTTTTGCCAGCCACTTTATCTCATTTTACATGGTCACAGCCACTTTCTGAATCAATTTCTTTTTGGGTATTGGTTGCGCTGATTCAAAGTTTTTTGTTGGTTGCTCCAGTGAGGCTTCAAGCATTCAAATTCAAAAACATGTCGCTGGCTGAAAATTGGCCCAAATACCTCATTGTTGGTGCCAGTTTGCCAATGTTGGTCATTTTCTCGTATTTTGCCACTCCATTTGTAATCATTGGATACATTCTTATTTCCTTAGTCTCAAATTTTTACCAACCAAATGAAGTTTAAAGCAGAAATCGATGTGATGCCCTTGCCAGAAATTCTAGATCCACAGGGTAAAGCTGTTGGGCAAGGATTGCAAAATCTGGGTCTTGTTCAAGTGGAAGGAGTTCGCATTGGCAAGCACATCACCCTTCACATGGAAGCAAACAATGCAAACGAAGCTGAAGTTATAGTGTTGAAAGCTTGCCAGAATCTGTTGTCGAACATGATAATGGAAAACTTTACGTTTCATATTTCGGAACAATAAATTTTGGCTCTTGAAGCAATATGAAATTTTGTTGGTCGTTTTGGGTTGGATTTAAGCTAAATGAGTTCTCCATGAGAAAGCTCTTGACATCTTTCATATTTATATTTTCTGCGTTTTTTCTTCAGGCACAATCAAAAAAAGAAATTCAGTTGGCAAAGCTTGACTGGATGGAGCCTCGTGAAGTTCTGTTTCCCAATCAGGAGCCACGTAAGGTGCTGATGTGCGAAACCTGCATTAATCTCGAATCAGATGCAGGAAATCCATACGTGTCGCTTCGGGTAGATGGCTCGCATGTAGCAACTTTCAAATTCGAAAAGGTATCCACCACTGCCTTGAACGATTTTGAACTGGAATTGATTGACACCAGTAAAATTGGCAAATCGTTTAGCTACAGATTTGACCACACGTGGGAACGAAAAAATCCAATCTCCTTCATATTTATCAAAGCCATTCGCAAAAACCAATTCACCGGGAAATATGAGAAGCTTGTTGATTTTGAATATAGAACTGAATTATTGCCCATTTCGCAAGTAAAATCATTACAAAACCAGCTTAGAACCACACAAGAGACATCAGTATTTGCGCAAGGTGACTGGGTGAAATTAAAATTTGTGAAAGGCGGCGTGTATAAAGTTTCAGGGGCAAATCTTCAGAACTTAGGCATCGACATTGGCAGTATAAATCCCGCTACGCTTAAAATTTTCGGAAATGGCGGCGGCATGCTTTCTAGGGCACCAAGAGATCGGGATGCAGTTCAACCTGTGGAAAATCCCATCTTTTTGAGCCACAATGGCGACAATCGATTTGATGAATCGGAATACATTTTATTTCATGTCAAAGATCCATTCAAGTGGACTCAAGCATCATTTGGCTTTCAACATCAAACCAACCTATACTCTGATTCAGTGGCATATTTTCTCACTTATGGCGGTGAGAATGGCAAACGCATTCAGTCAAAACCTGCAATATCTTCAGAAGTAAACACCCCAATTTTAAAGTTTAACGAAAGGTGGTTTCACGAACCAGAACAGGTGAGTGTAGCAAAAACCGGCCGTGATTGGTATGGCGATGTTTTCGATGTAAATCCGCAAAGGACATACAACATAGATCTAACTGATATAGAGCCTCAAACTTCAATCAATTTCAATGTTTCAGCACTTGGCAGAGCTGTCAATTCCTTAACTCACCTTCAATTTCACCTCAACAACATTGAAGTTGGTCAAACGGGAGGCTATTCCTTTCAACCTGTTTCCAATGGTTTGTACAGTGATTATGGCAGTGTGATAAGACGCAATTTTTCAGTCAATTCGACCTTGATTGCCAACGGTGTTAATCCTCTAAAAATTTCCTACTTAAAAAATGGAAATAATGGGGCCATTGCTTATTTAGATGCCATCACAGTTAATTTTCAACGCAGGTTGAACATGACATCCGAGATGCTTGCTTTTCGCTCTATCGAATCGACCCAAAAATCAATTTCTACTTACAGCTTGGGTTTGTTCGGAAACGACGTTCAAATCTGGGATATTTCGCATCCTGGGAAAATTTCGTCATTTCCTTATACTACCCAAAACGGAAGAGCTATTTTCAGCGATACATCACTGAATCTTCGGGAATACATTGCACTAGCAGGAAACAATTTCCCTGGGCCACCCACCATGGGTAGAATGAGTAATCAAGACATTTTGAACAACCCTCTACCTGATTTGATCATAGTTACACACCCTAATTTCTATACAGAAGCCGAGAGATTGGCCAACTTTAGAAGGGAATCGAGTGGAATGGACGTTTTACTTGTAACTACCAATCAAGTTTATAATCAATTTTCTGCAGGTGTTCAAGATATTTCAGCCATTCGGAACTTAGCTGCCTATTATTTTAACCAGGCAGGCGGCGAAAAACTAAAATACCTTCTTTTGTTTGGCGATTGTTCGTACGATCCAAAATACAGGATAGCAGGAAACACCAACTTTATACCTGTCGATGAAGCCTTTGGTCAAAGAGCTTCTCTAAATGCTCTGGATTCATATGCTTCTGATGACTTTTTTGCCATTCTTAATTACAACAAACGGGATTGGGATCAGGAAGTAAACTATGTTTTAGATATTGGCGTAGGTAGATTGCCTGTAAAGACATTGGAAGAAAGCAGGTCAGTGGTTAATAAACTGATACAATATTCAACAGGTATCGACAATCTTGGAGCTTGGAGGAACAATGTTACCTTTCTTGCCGACGATGGCGATGGGCACTTACACCTTTCAGATGCTGACCAATGTGCAAGAATCATCGAACGGGATTACCAGAACTACAATCCTGCCAAAATATACATTGCTGCTTACCCAAAAGTATCCCTACCTGGAGGTGACCTTTCGCCATCGAGCCGTGCTGAGTTGCTTAGCAGAATTAATAGAGGCACTTTGATTTTCAATTATTCGGGACACGGAAACGAAGTCCAATTGACTGACGAAGCGGTGGTTGACAGCGATCTTTACAACAATTTCACAAATGATAATGCCAATTTCTTTGGTATAACAGCTACTTGCTCCTTTGGCAAGTTTGATGACCCCTCAAGGGTTTCAGGAGCTGAGCAACTCACCATCATGCCCCGAGTTGGAGCCATTGGCATGATGACCACAGGCAGGGCTGTATTTGCCAACAACAATTTACGGATTAATACGGCTTTCTACAACAAGGTTTTTAGAGAAAGAGATGGAAAAATGCCACTTCTTGGTGATGTATTGCGCAATGCGAAAAATAGCACTGCTAAATCCGGTTTCATCGACAATCGTGGTTTTGTGTTGTTAGGCGATCCATCGATGATGCTCGCTTATCCCCAAGAAGTTGTAACGCTAACAAAGAAAAATGGCGAGCCAATTCCAACAAATTCCAATGAGTTGATTTTGAATGCCTTGGAGAAAATTGAATTTGAAGGTGAAATAAGAGCAACCAAGGATGGTCCGGTCAGCAGTAACTTTAATGGTGCTTTGCGTACAATTATTTTCGATAAACCTACAGAGCTGAAAACGCTTATTTCAAATAATAACAGAAATGCAACCGCTTTTCGGGTTCGACGAAATATCATTTACAATGGGGAATCAGAAGTAAAAAATGGGAAATTCAAGTTCTCATTCGTGGTTCCTAAAGACATATCCTATTTATTTGGTCAAGGCAAAATCAGTTTTTATGGTCGTCATGGAAACATATTGAAAGACGCTGGAGGATTTAATACTGAATTTACCATCGGCGGCACCAACATCAACGCACCAATAGATACAGTTGCACCTACAATTGATTTATTCATCAATGATCTTTCTTTCAAAAATGGAGGGTATACGCACTCAAATCCAATACTAATTGCCAGATTATTTGACGAAAGCGGCATTAATACTTCTCAGGTTGGCATAGGGCACGACATGACAGCCACTCTGGACAATGATGGAAGTAAGGTGTATATACTCAACGAATACTTTACCACAGAGCAAGACTCCTTTCAAGCTGGTTGGGTTCGTTTTCCTTTTTACAATTTATCGGAAGGGATGCATACCGTGAGTGTAAGAGGTTGGGACACCTACAACAACTCGAAAGAAGCCCGCATCAGTTTCAGGGTACTGAATGGAAATGTAGTGAAAGTAGATGATGCTACTATTTATCCAAATCCATTTTCAGATAAAATGTTCTTTAAAATCTCGCATCCTTTGGCCAACAAAGATGTTCAGCTTAATCTGCAAATTTACAATTCTTTAGGCCAGAAAGTTTATGCCAAAGATCACATTATTTTGAATGCACCGAGCACAATTTCCGACGAATCTAACGTGTATTGGAACGGCAGAAATACGGTTTCTGGAGAAAAAGTGGCCTATGGTATGTATTTTTGTCGCATCACCCTGAAATCAATGGAAAATGGATCGACAGACTCTCAAACAGTTAAAATTTTATATCAACCTTAACTTTCTGATTTTGAGCACCAAAACAATGCAAATGCATTTGACAGGAAAAATGAAAACCACCAAAGCAGTCTTATCTTTTCTATTAGCCTGCACTGTGTTTCCTTCCTTGGCACAAGACAATAGTAGAAATAAAGCCCTCATCACCTCTGTGCCATTTTTGGCGCTAACACCTGATTCAAGATCTGGTGGAATCGGCGAGGCTGGTGTAGCACTTTCAGGTGATGTATATTCTGCCTTTTGGAACCCTGCTCGTTTGGCCTGGGCAGAAAAACCCATGGCAGCTGCACTTTCCATCACACCTTGGTTGCAAGCATTAGGCATCACAGACATGTATATTGGCAACCTGGCTGGATACAAAAAGATTCGAAAGCAAGATGCTATCGGCATTACTTTCAACTACTTTGCCCATGGCAAAATGACATTGACCGACATCAATGGCTATGTAATCCAGGACGTAAATCCAAACGAGGTATCAGTTGGTGTCACCTATTCAAGACAGCTTTCTAAAAAATTATCGGTTGGCGTAACCCCCAAGTTTTTCAGATCCGACTTATTAGGTGGGGCCAATATAGCAGGGCCCAATTTCACTACACAGCCAGTTAACAGCGTGTGCGTAGACTTAGGTGCGCTGTGGAAAACTGAAATGGATATTTCGGGCACTCCCAGCATACTTTCGTTGGGCGCATCTATATCCAATTTCGGCCCAAACATTACTTATGGAGATGCTTCGCTGAGAAACACCATTCCAACCATGATTCGCATAGGTGGAGCGCTCACCACCGAAGCCGATCCTTACAATAGATTTACCTTCACAGTAGATGCTTCTAAACTGGCTGTGCCCACACCAGGTTCTAAAAATGAAAAAGCGAATTGGATGTCAGGATTCTTTTCTTCGTTTTATGAAGCTCCAGGTGGTGCCAGCGAAAAATTATCTGAAATCATTCTTTCTGGAGGTGTTGAATACTGGTACGACAACTTACTGGCTGTACGAGCAGGTTATTTCAATGAAGCTAAAGATAAAGGAAACCGAAAATTCGTAACATTTGGTGCTGGTCTTCGCTATCAGAAATTTGGGGTTGACATGGCGTATATCGTTGGACAAGGACAACTTAATCCTTTGAATAACACACTCAGATTCAGCATTATGGTTGAATTCGACAATGCCAGTAAACCAGAAGAATCGATTGATTCAGGTGCTGAGACCCCGTGATAATGTAAAAATTTCTTGGGCAAATCTTCCGTTCTACTTTCCCATCCCACTGGGCAACTTCAAGGTACAGTAAGTCTTCCCGCCTCAAAAAGCGAAAGCAACAGGCTATTAATCATTCAGGCACTTGCCAGGGAGTCAGGTAAAGTATCAAATTTATCTTCGGCTCGGGATACGCAAACTTTACTGTCCATCTTGCAGCAAACCTCAACCGTTTGGGATGTAAAAGATGCTGGAACTACCATGCGTTTCCTTACAGCTTATGCGGCCATAAAAGGACTTGAAGTAGAGATTACCGGTACCCAACGCATGCAACAAAGGCCTATTGGCATTTTGGTAGAGGCTTTGCAAAAACTTGGAGCAAGTATTCAGTATAAGTCAAAGGCTGGATATCCGCCGCTGCAAATTGGCCCTTTTCAATATTCAGGAACAAATCAGCTTGAGGTAAACGGAAGCGTGAGCAGCCAATTCATTTCGGCTTTGTGTATGATAGCGCCTTTACTACCTCAAGGTTTAAAACTGATGCTCAAAGGCACACCTTCATCCGTCCCATACATTGATCTTACTTTGGAATCTATTCGAAGGTCGGGCATTTCTGCAAGTAGAATAGGTTCGGAAATTAACATTTCGCCCGGGAAATATACCTTCAAACCAGTAGCAGTGGAACCCGATTGGTCGTCGGCTGGTTATTGGTTTTCAATGGCCGTGTTGAGCAGGCAGGCCAACTTAGCACTTCCTGGCCTGTTGGCAAACTCGCTTCAGGCAGATTCTGCCGTTTTACAATTCTTGAAAAAGTTGGAATTTGAAGGTGTTTCGGTAAAGCCTGGTGAAATAACTTTAACAAAAAACACAGGTGATAAAATTGTTACCAAACAGCTTCTATTTGATTTCAGCCATTGTCCTGATCTGGCACAAACAGCCATTGTGATGCTAAGTGCATTGAACGTTTCATTCAAAATTACTGGCTTACAAAGTTTGAAGGTGAAGGAAACAGACAGAATAGCTGCATTGCAGCAAGAACTAAAACCCTTTGGCATAAACCTGGTAGAAATCTCTGAGGATTGCTTTGAAAATCAGGGAATGTTCAGGTTTCCAAATGAAACACCAACTATTAATACTTACGAGGATCATCGCATGGCTATGGCTTTTGCGCCTTTGGCACTCATATCAAAGATAAAGATCAATGAACCAGATGTGGTGGAAAAATCTTATCCTGAATTTTGGGAACATCTGCAAAGTCTAGGATTTCGGGTAGATCAGCGCACTTGAGAATGGGTTCGAACTTTGATGAAAATCGGATCTTAGTTGAACTTTTGGTCAGTTCGAGGCAATTAGAACTTCAAATTAAACCTGGGCGCAAATACAGGCTGGAGCAGCAGTTTTTTTCATTCTCCAGTTAAGCACATAAGCAAAGAGCAAAAGAATACTGCCGCCTGAAACAAAAACGGATTCGAATTTGGGCATCAAAAACCCTGAAAAAACAAATAGGCATGCAGCGGAAACAGCTAACAATATCGGAAACAGCTTGGTGTGCTTCTTGTAATCTTTTGCAAAGGTGAATGCTGCTATGAGCAAACTGACAAGGATAATTCCTTTTTCGATGGATTCGAAGCCTTCCAGGTGAACTGGTAAAATAGGACTAAGAGTGACCAAAAATGGAAATGCCAAACAGTGCACGCCACAAAGGAAGGACATGGACAGTCCAAAGCGTTCGACAGAAAAATATTTTTGAAGTCTTGGTTTGGCCATAATGATTCAGGGTTCAAAAGTACCCCTTTTGCAACTTGATTGCAAAAATAACTGTTAAAACTTTCTTTATTCGATTCGACTTCGATGGCAACCCAATCCTTTCGTAGAATTTAACCATTTTTGCACCCTAATCATTCTATTTAAACACTACTGGATGACGTTTGCTTTTCCTACTATGCTCTGGGCTCTTTTGGGCCTATCGATTCCCATCATCATCCATTTGTTTGATTTTCAAAAACCTAAAAAAGTTGTTTTCTCAGACATCCGGTTTTTGAAGCAGGTGAATCAGGCTACCAAAAATGCCCGGGAGCTTAAAAACTTATTGGTTTTGCTTTGCCGACTGCTTGCAGTGGCTTTTTTGGTGTTTGCGTTTGCGCAACCATTATGGAAAAAATCTAACATGTCAGGTTCGACCCCAACCCAGCAAGTGGTGATTTTGGCCGACAACAGCTACAGCACTGAAGCTTCTGAAGGCGGAAATTCATTGCTCGACCTCAGTTTGCAGTCCGCTGAAAAAGTGGTAAAAAGTTTCCCGGCAAGTGCCACTTTCAGGATTGTAACCAATCAATTTGCCAACAAAGAGCGCTATTTTGTAAATAAACAAAAAGCACTTGAAGCCATTTCTGAAACCAATTATGCGCCTAAAACCAGGTCAGCTACTGAAGTGTACGACTTTGTGAACAATGCACCTGAAAGCAATCTGGCACGGGTTTACTGGTTTTCTGATTTTCAAAAATCGACGACGGGAAGCTTATCGAAAGTGAAAACAGATACCGCCCGCAACTGGAAACTTGTGCCTCTTGGGCTTTCCGATATTTCCAACGTGTTCATTGATTCCATTTGGGTGAGCAATCCTGCTATTCGCCAACGAGAGAATAATTTTGTGGAATTCATAGCCTCAAACTCAGGAGGTAAAAACGCCACAGATGTGACCTTCAAATTATTTGTCGGCAATACCCAAACGGGGGCTACCACTTTGTCTATACCGGCAAATGGTCAGGTGAAATCTAAAATTGCCTTCAATTTGCCTGAAAACCAGCTTTATACATGCAGATTAGAATGCAACGACGAACCCATTCGGTTCGACAACATATTTTATTTCGTGTTGAAACCTGCGCCCAAAGTCATGGTTACATTGGTCCGGCAAGGCAAACAACCTTTTTTCGAGGCAGCATTTTCTAACAAAGAACTTTTTGATTTCAGGGTTTTTGAATCTTCAAATATTGACTTTGAGCGGGTAAAACAGTCGGACTTACTGGTGGTTAGCGGCATAAGTGCCAATAATTCTGGACTACAAAGTGCCATTGAAGGTCTTTTACAAACTGGAGGTTCTGTTTGGATTACACCGGGCACCAAAACGGGTATAGATTTTTGGAACAATATAACCCAGAATGTCCCAGGTCTTTCCGGTAAATATCTCGGCAATGATTCCACAAGTGCTGTTCAACAGGGCATTCAACTGCCCGACACCCGAGACCCGTTTTTTGAAGGGGTTTTCGAAAAATTACCCGAAAATTCATATTTACCATTTGCCAAGGTTGTGATAGAACCTAGCTACAAAGGCAGAACCATTATGACCTTAAAAACTGGTCAGCCGCTACTTTCGGTCTATGCAGCAGGCGAAGGTTTGCTTTACACGCTCAATACCATGCTTGATGAAAAAATGACGAATATGGCCCGAAATGCCCTATTTGTGCCTGTTTGCTATAAAATTGCATTTTCAAGCTTGAGAAAAAGCGATAGGTTGTACTACAATTTTGCACAAAAAACCATTCACTGGCGCACAGAATTGAGTGGAAAAACCAATGTATATGCCCTGAAAAGTGAAGAAGGAAATTGGATACCAAGGCAAGTATTTTCGAAAAGTCAGGTGCAAATGGAAGTGCCAGGTGGGTTGACAAAAGCTGGATTTTACGACGTGGTTGTCAATCAGCAAACGGATGGTACAGTAGCGATCAACTACAGCAAAGCGGAATCGAATATGGAGATTTGGAATGCCGAAGATTTGAAAAAGTATTTTTCCGATTCTCCTCATGTAGAAATTATAGAAGATGCTGATCCGCAAACATTGGCAGGCGATGTGTTGGCCGAAACATCTGGATACCCGCTTTGGGGTTGGTGCCTTTGGCTCGCCCTGATTTGTTTACTTGCAGAAATTTTAATCATTCGTTTTTTGCCTAGCTGGAACACATTTCAAGTATGACCATTCACATTCCTCATGCAAAAATTGTTTATCCTGGTCACCCGCTAAACGGACAAAACAAGCATGTCTGGTTGCATGAAGGAAAATTGTACTTCAACAACGAAGGCTTGCCAGAGGCCCAACAACTACAAGAAGGTTTGTGTGTGAGTCCCGGTTGGGTCGACATGCAAGCAAGGGTGTATGAGCCAGGACATGAAATTCAAGAAACCATAGCTACGTTGGCACAAGCAGCAAGGCATGGTGGTTTCACATCCGTGGCTGTATTGTCCAATTCCAACCCAGTAGTAGATGGCAGGGAAGGGGTGCATTATTTAAAGCAAATGGGATTAAAATATGGCCTGAATATATTGCCTATTGGTGCAGTGACCCAACAAACAAAAGGCGAAAAGATGGCCGAAATGCTCGATATGGACTATGCTGGAGCCGCTGCATTTTCAGATGGCAAACCTGTGTCGAACCCTGACATTGTGCTGAAAACCCTTCAGTATCTGCAACATGTTGACGGATTGCTCATTCAACGGGCCGAAGAACCAATGTTGGCAGCTTTTGGACAAATGAACGAAGGCATGGCTTCGCTGATGTTAGGTCTTGAAGGCCTGCCTGAGTTGGCTGAAGAAGTGATGGTGAGCAGGGACATTCAATTGCTGCAATACACAGGTGGAAAAATTCACTTTTCATTGATTTCATCGCCTGGAAGCCTGAAACATATAGCTGAAGCCAAAGCAAAGGGTTTGGATGTAACTTGCAGTATGGCAGCACATCAGCTTTGCTTCACAGACGACGATTTGATGGGATTTGAAACTAATTTTAAAGTTTCGCCCCCTTTTCGAAGTCAAGCCACCAATGCAGAATTGAAAAAAGCACTGCTTGAAGGGCTGATCGATGTGGTGGTAAGCGACCACAATCCCATGATAATAGACCAGAAAAACTGCGAATTTGATGTGGCGGATTTTGGCGTTTCTTCTTTGGAGACTGCTTTCCATAGCTTACTACAGACGCTTGGCCCAAATCAAGAAAATAAACTCGTGGAGCTTTTGGCTTTGAATCCTGCAAGACTACTAAAACTTGAACTACCACAGTTTGAAAACGGACAACCAATCGATGTGACGGTATTTACTACAGAAGGCCACACGGTAATTAGCAGAGATTACTTTTTGTCCAAAGGCTTCAACTCCCCATTTATTGGCAAAACACTGCCTGGAAAAGTGATTGGCACATTGTCGCAGGGTGTTTGGGTTCAACATGCCGATTCAATTCCATCTATGTCATGAATTTAGCTGATCTAAAAAAGGCATTCATTGGAGGTAGCCTGGCGGGTTTGCTTTGCGCTGTATTTTTTATTGTTGTGTTTAGTCAAAATGAGGTGCATCCCATAGCCAGGATGCTCGACTTCTGGATACCTGGAATTTTTATTGGCTTTTTCATGTGGTGGATTCGGGAAACGAAGCCTGAACCGACATTCCACTTCTGGCAAGGCCTGGCCATTGGAAACGTAATAGGTGCCGTATGCGGATTGCTGTGTGGAATAAGCCTTTTTTTCATATTCAAATTTGTTTCTAACCATGCTTTGCTCAACTATCTCGAATCGGTAAAACACTTGCTCAGTCTCCAAAACGAACAAGCTGCTGAACCACTCAGCCCTGAAAAGTTGACATCGGTAATGAAGGAAGTTGACGATTTCAACCCAATGCGGTTTATTTGGGAAGAAGTTTTTAGGAAAGTTTCCTATTGCTTTGTGCTCGTTCCACTCATTTCCATGTTTTTTAGACGAAAATAACGATGAATAAACATTTAATTCTTCAAACAGGCATCAGGTTCGGAGTCATTCTGGGGCTGGTTTCCATCATTTCAAGTGTGTTGTTTTTTCTCTTGGCCTTGGAAAGCAAATGGCCTGAAGGGCTGTTGGGATTTGCCATTTTGATTGGTGTGGTTTACGTAGCCATCAATCAGTTTAAAACCCAAAACGACAACTCGTTAAGCATTGGCGAAGGCTTGCGGGTTGGTTTTTGGATGAGTTTGATTTCAGGTACATTAAGCAGTGTTTACAAATACCTGGAAATGACCTACCTAAATCCAGAAGAAATTGAAAAGCAGATGAAAATTCAGCGCATTGCGATGGAGGACCAAGGCTTGAACGAAGAACAAATAGACCAAGCTATGAAAATGACTGGGGCATTTACAGAGCCGCACATTCTTATTCCCATGGGCATAATTGGTTCTATTATATTTGTAGGTATTATTGCCCTCATTGTTTCTGCGATTTTGAAAAAAGAAAGATCTGTATTCGAATAACATGACAGACCATGCGCCGGAAATTTCGGTAGTTATTCCCCTTTACAACGAAGAAGAATCGCTTCCCGAGCTTGCCTCTTGGATTGAAAAAGTGATGGACGCCAATGGCTTCAGCTATGAAGTGCTGTTGGTCGACGATGGCAGTCAGGATGGCAGTTGGGATAAAATCGTTGAGATTTGCACCAAAAACCAGGCATTCAGAGGTTTTCGGTTCAACAGAAACTACGGCAAATCAGCGGCGCTCCAGGTTGGTTTTCAAAAGCTGACTGGCAAAGTGGTCATCACCATGGATGCCGATTTGCAAGACAGTCCAGACGAAATCCCGGAACTGTACCGCCTCATCAAAGAAGAAAAATACCACCTGATTTCAGGTTGGAAACAAAAGCGGCACGACCCCATCAGCAAAACCATTCCTTCGAAACTGTTTAACCGGGTAACTCAGGCCATGAGTGGCATCAAGCTGCACGACTTCAATTGCGGACTAAAAAGTTACGATGCCAGGGTGGTGAAAGCCATCAGGGTGTATGGCGAAATGCACCGCTACATTCCAGTGATAGCCAAATGGAATGGTTTTAATAAAATAGGCGAAAAAGTGGTGGAACACAGAGCCCGAAAATATGGTGTGACCAAATTCGGACTCGAACGCTTCATTTTTGGCTTTCTTGATCTGTTGTCCATCATGTTTGTGTCAAAGTTTCGCAAGCGACCCATGCACTTGTTTGGCACCTTGGGCACCTTGTCGTTCATGTTTGGATTGGCTGTAGCTTTCTGGCTCACAGGACAGAAATTTTACTACGCTATGCAAAACATTTTGGTGCGCAACGTAACCGACCAACCTCTTTTCTTTTTGGCTTTGGTGGCCATTGTGGTTGGCGTACAGTTGTTTCTGGCTGGTTTTCTGGGCGAAATGATGCAAAGTCTGGTGCGGCGGGATGAGTATATTGTGGCCGAAGAAATTAACTAATGTTCCAAGGAATCATTGGTATTAGTCCTTTATTGTCAAATCAACAATCATTGTCGAATAGTAAAGGCATTTGGCTCCCTCTCCTCGACAATTGAGCATAGGTATGCGAAGATTGCCAGCAAAGCTGCGGGCGCGGGGTGATGTAAAACAAGAAACGCTTAACTAAACAACATTGAACTAGCTTACCTATTAACCTTCAATTTAACCGCTGCTTATGCAAACCAAAATTTCACCTAACTTGAGTTTCTGGGAATATCAAACCTGGTTCAATCAGGTGGATGTGGTTGTAATCGGAGCCGGAATCGTTGGCTTAAGCACTGCCATTCACCTGAAAAAACAAAAACCTCATTTGAAAGTGCTTGTGCTGGAACGAGGCATGCTACCCAGTGGAGCCAGTACAAAAAATGCCGGTTTTGCCTGCTTTGGAAGCATATCTGAACTCCAAAACGACATTGAGAAAACCTCAATAGAGCAGGTCATGCAGGTGGTTGAAATGCGAATTAAAGGACTTGACCTGCTGAAGTCTACGGTTGGAGAAAGAGATCTGAACTTAGAACCTATGGGTGGTTATGAATTGTTTAAGCCAGAAGAAGAGGAAGTTTTCGAAAACTGCATGTTGCTGAGGTCTACGCTCAACCGGGAATTGAAATCGTTGACAGGGGAAGCCCAAACCTTTCAACTTGTAGATGAAAAAATCCCAAATTTTGGCTTTAAGGGTGTAAATCACCTGATGTGGAACAGTGCCGAAAGTCAGATAGACACCGGCGGCATGATGAGAAAATTGCATCTACTTGCCTTGCAGGCCGGAGTGCTGGTGGTAAATTGTGCTCATGTGCTGCATTTCGAGGACATAGGCAATAAGGTATTGTTAAAGCTGGAAGATGAGCTTGAAATTCTGGCTTCCAAAGTGGTAGTAGCCGTAAATGGCTTCGTCTCAAAATGGTTTCCTCAACTGGATGTACATCCGGCCAGGGCACAGGTTTTGGTTACTTCCCACATTATGAATCTACCTTTTAAAGGCAGTTTTCACTACCAGGAAGGTTACTATTATTTTAGAAATGTGGGTCAACGGGTATTGTTCGGTGGTGGCAGAAATCTGGATTTTGAAGGTGAAAGAATTGAATCGCACCAACCAACCGAAAACATACAAGCAGCCCTCGAAACATTTCTCAAAGAAGTTATTCTTCCGGAAGCAGACTTTGTAATCGACTACCGCTGGGCTGGCACATTGGGTTTAGGCACAGAAAAAAAACCAATTATTGAATGGGTTGGGCCACGCATACTTTGTGCCGTTCGCATGGGCGGAATGGGAGTTGCCATTGGCAGTTTGGTGGGCAAGCAAGCAGCAGAAATGGTTACGAAAGCATAATGTATTCAGTTCCCAGTCGTTTTTACTGCATATTTGTATAATGATGGGTAAAAAGTCTGCACTTCTATTTTTTGTTGCCATTCAATTGATCTGCACAGGTGTTTCTGCGCAGATTTTTTCATTTGCGCCCACTTCTAACCTCACATTTCTGACTGGCACCGACACACTTGGATTGGCCTTAGCAGGCGGCATAAATTCTGCCCAAATCAACAAAATGGATTTGAATGGCGACCAAATTGAAGATCTTGTCATTTTTGAAAAAACCAGTGGCCGCCTGCTTTGCTTTCAGTCTATTCCGGGGGCTTCTGGCGTAAAATACCGCTACCAACCCACTTGGGAGTACTTTTTCCCAAGGTTGAACAATTGGGTACTGTTCAGGGATTTCGATTGCGACGGCTACAAAGATATTTTCACCAATGTGCCTTTAGGCGTGCAAGTTTTCAAACAAGTGCCATTGCCAAACGGACAGCCAACATTCATTTCGGCTGCAAATCCATTGCTGAGTACAACTTTTGCTGGCAACCCCATCAACCTGCAAATAGCCGCAACCGACATGCCCATTGTGGAAGACATGGACGGGGATGGCGATCTGGATATTGTTTGCCTTCAATATGGTGGCACTACGCTGGAATTTCACAAAAATATGAGTGTGGAAACCAATGGCAGTTGTGGTTTGGTCATGAACAAAACTTCAGGCTGTTGGGGGGGAATTGCTACTTCCAATGTATGCGGTGATTTTGTGTTCGGCATCACGTGCAGAGAAGGAGAACCTGGCGACTCGGCTGCTCCCGAACGAGTCCAACACTTTGGGGCATCACTGTTGGCACTTGATGTGGATGGCGATGGCGACAAAGATCTGGTTTTATCGGATGTGGGCTGCGAGCAATTGTATTTAGCCAACAATACAGGCACTGGGGCTGTCACTGCATTTACAAGTGCCAGTTTTCAATTCCCGTCTGGCAATACACCTGCTTGGATGCGGTTTTTCCCAACGCCATTCTATGAAGATGTGGATGGCGACAACCTGAAAGACTTGCTCGTTTCCCCCTCGAGTTTTGGCAACGATGTAGACGGCAACGTGATTGATTTCAAACAATCGGTATGGCTCTATAAAAACGTGGGAACAACCGCTGCTCCACAATTTAACTTTCAAAACAGAAATTTTCTCCAACATCAAATGGTGGATGTGGGCGAAGAAGCTATACCCGTTTTGATAGACATAGATGGAGATGGAAGAAAGGATCTGCTCATCGGCGGCAGGGGAAACCGACTTCAAAACGGTGATTTCTACGCTACCATGCATTATTACAGAAATACTGGAACAGCGCAGACTCCTGTTTTTCAATTTATTACCGATGATTATGGCAATTTTTCTTCGCTCCGTTGGTCACGGTTAAAGCCAACAGTTGCCGATTTGAATGGCGACAATGCTATTGATCTTTTACTGATTGGCACACCAGACATTGCGCTGAGCTTAACCCAATCAAGACTTTTGCTAAACACCAATCAAGCTGGTCAGGCAGTGAATTGGGCAGGCAGCGGCAGCCCGTTTCCGGTCAACTTTACGGTGTACGATTGTCCATTGTTTACCGATGTAGATGGCGATGGTCATCAAGACTTGCTATTGGGAAAATATGCTGGCAGACTTCAGTATTACCGAAACACAGGTACCAACCAAAATCCCGCCTACAGCTTAACCAACAATGCTGCACTTGGATTGCCCAGAAACAACTTTGCCCGAAATCTAAACCTGGCCGTTGCCGATTTTGATCTCAATGGCAGCGACGATCTCATCATTTCTGACTCAGAAGGGGAGATGCGTATTTTTAAAGATTTTAAATCGGCTGTGGTTGCCGGAACCTTGGCCTCGTTCACAGATACGCTTTTCATCAAATTGCCACATCAGCTCAACCAAACAGGTACCCGATACAGGGTTTTCAGTTCACCTTCCGCCTTTGATTTTGATGGAAATGGCACACCAGATTTATTGATTGGGCTGACAGGTGGTGGCATAGTTGCTCTCAAAAACAACATTACACCTACTTCCACGGCATCCAAATTTTCGCCAACAGATCAGCTATCCATCAACGTCTCAGCCCATGGAATTGACATCACTGCCCAACAACCCGGCCAAGTGAAAGTGATGGAACTCACCGGAAAAACAGTTGTTAAAGCTGCCTTTGAAGCAGGCACAACCCCTGTGCATCAGGTTTCAACCTTAAAACCCGGCATCTATCTCATTTGGCTCAGTTCAGGCACTGATACCAGATTGGAAAAATGGGTGAAACTGTGGTAAACTATTTTGAATGACCAAAAAAATTCAGTAATTTTTTTTTGAATTCTTTAAGGTTTGACGTTCTGTCCTTATCCCGACGTGAGGAGGGATCTTTTGGTTTTGGGTATTCTTAGGGTGGCATAAAGCTGTTTAATGCCCCCCCCCCCCCCCCCCCCCGGTAAGTGGTATGGAATCTTGACAACTTGTAAATATAGTTTTGGACTTTGTGTTTTGCAAATGCTAGGCCGAAGGGGATCTTGCTCGTTGTGGGAGGCGGGCAAGTAGGAATAAGCCAGCCGACGGAATGTGGACGGGAAGGCTTCTACACAAAATCCTTCTTCCATTTTATTAGATATACGCCAGCTCAAAATCTTCCTGGAGTACCAATCCATGATAGCCACCATGTACATGTGTCCTTTTGCCATAGGCAGGTAGGTGATGTCTGCACACCATACTTGATTTGGGTAGGTAATAGCCAGTTCTCTCAACAAATAAGGATAGGTTTTGTGCCCTGGATGCGGCTTGGAGGTATGAGGCCCCGGAGCCAGTGAAACCAAACCCATCTCCCGCATTAAACGTCTTATTCGCTTCACATTCAGCTTGATTTGAAAATGTTGCTCCAACCATGTATGATAGGATTCTACCCCAAACCAAGGATATTTGAGCTGATATTCGTCCATTTGCCTTTTCAGCACCTGATTCAAAGCCTCATTCTGTTTCCACTGCTCTCCTTTGCTTGGTTTGAACATGTAGGTAGACCAGCTCAAACCCAGTAATGCGCATTGCCTTCTGAGGCTAATCTGCTTGTTTGCCGGCTCTAATTGCTTCCGTTTCATCTCTGAACTAGGGTTTTCAGATGCCCATCTTTTTTTTTAGCCAGTCGATCTCTACGTTCAACTGGCCAATTTTCTGATAAAGCCTGCCTTCTTTTTCTTCGGCTTGCCGGGTGGCTTGCTCTGACTTGCCCCCTGAATCAAATACCTTCGGAAGGCCAGATATTAACTGTTCCTTCCATTCCTTGATCTGTGTGGCATGAACTCCATACTCCTGTGTAAGCTCTGCCATTGGCTTACTTTCTTTGATCGCTTCCAAAGCAACCTTCGACTTAAATTCGGCGGTGAATCGCCTTCTCGTTTTTGCCATTTTTCTTCCTTTTTTAAAGGTAAATTTATGGCTCTTTAAATTAATTCTCTGGTACAGTTTTAGGGGTGTACTTCAGGCAAAGGGAAAGAAAATATTTTACAGCAAATCTTTGTTTTAAGTTCATCGTGCGATGTTAGCCTGGCCTCAAGGTTGGAGGTGAATCCAACTAAATGTTTTTTTGGTTTTTTCCGAATGCGGAACACAGACGATATACATTCAAACGCAAAAAAGCCTCAAATTCCTTTGAGGCTTTTATTTGTAGCGGGAACAGGACTCGAACCTGTGACCTTTGGGTTATGAGCCCAACGAGCTACCAACTGCTCCATCCCGCGGCATGAACGACTATTACTAATCGGATTACAAAGGTAAGGAACTTTCTTCGAAAGTCAAGGAATATTTCATTTTCGATTGGAATCAATCGGTTTGAAGACCTACAAATTCAAATGACAAGCCGTTGAACAAGCCTTTGTCCGAAAGCTTCAACTCGGGAATGACCAACAAGGCCATAAATGACAAAGTCATAAAGGGTGACCCAAGTGTAGACCCCAATTCGTCTTTGGCAAAGCGATCTAATTTTGTGTACAAGTCAGCCACCTGGTAACCGTCCTGATCAGACATAAGTCCAGCTATAGGAAGTGGTAAAACATGTACATGTTCACCATCTGTGGCTGCCAAACCTCCCTTATTCTCAATGATGGCATTCACCACTTTGGCCAATGAGGCATCGTCCAGCCCAATAGCAGTTATATTGTGCGAGTCATGACCGACAGAGGAGGCGATAGCACCCTTTTTCAATCCAAAATTTTTAATGAAAGCGATAGCAGGTGCTGCATCGTTATACCTGTTTACTACCAAAAGCTTTAAAATATCTAATTCTGGTTGAGGTATCAATTTCCCATTTTCAAGTTTTGGTTCAAACAACAATTGATTCGTAATCAACTGTCCATCAATGGCTTCTATTACTCTAATTTTTTTGTCATGTTTTCCATTGACTTCAAAATCTGTTTCAGACTTTAAGTTTACCTGAAACTGATTGATCAATTCTAAGGATTGTCGTTCAATCAGTGAATCTCCCGATGAGGCCACCTTTTCTCCATCAATCCAGGTTTCGAGAATGTGAAAGTGATGCAAGTCGTCTACCAATAAAAAATCAGCAGGATCGCCTAATCGAAGTAAACCTACTGGCAACTTATAATGCATAATCGGATTCAAACTAGCTGCACGCAACACATGAAATATGTTGTTGTGCCTGGCAGCAGCTCTTTTAACCAACTGATTGATATGTCCATCGAGCAGCGAATCCGGGTGTTTGTCGTCGGAGCAAAACATAACCATGGCAGGAAACTGACCCAACAGCGGAATGAGGGCTTCAAAGTTTTTGGCAGCACTTCCTTCTCTGATCAGCACTTTCATACCAGCTTGAATTTTGGCCAAACCTTCCTCGTATGTAAAACACTCATGATCAGTAGAAATGCCCGCTTCTGCATATTTTCTGGCCTTTTCACCCAGCAAGCCTGGGGCATGTCCGTCAACAGGAAAGCCAAACTCTTTGTCCAATTTTATTTTTGCAAATACCTCCTCGTCGTTAAACAATACACCCGGCCAGTTCATCATTTCTGCCAGGTATTTGGTTTTTCCCGATTCGAACAAATACCGAATATCGCTTACTGAAATGGTGGCTCCTGCTGTTTCGAAAGGTGTGGCTGGCACACAACTTGGGGCGCCGAAATGAAATTTAAACGGAACTTTTTTACCGTTTTCAATCATCCATTCCACTCCTTTTACACCGGTAACATTGGCAATTTCATGCGGGTCGCTCACGGTGCAAACGGTGCCATGAACCACGGCCATTCGGGCAAATTCGGCCGGCGGAAGCAAGGAACTTTCGACATGTACATGGGCGTCGACAAAACCGGGAATCATAAAAGGGCCTCCCTGGTGCTTGGAAGGAAGTATTTGGGTGATTACTCCATTTTCAACTACCACTTCTTTTGGAGTAATGGTGTCTGTGAAAAGGTCAACCAAATTTACATGAAATCGAAACTGTGTCATGGCTTTGAAAAGTATAAAAGAGTATCTTTGAACCAAATTTACAGAATCTTATGCGGAATATTTCTCTGGTTCTCATTTTGATTAGCATTTGTGTTTCGACTGCCAAAGCTCAAATCACCATTACAGCCCAGGATATTGGAGATGCCGGGGTCAAGGTCGCTTACAAAACTTTTCAAGGCACACTGCCATTAGATACTGCCGCTGCCAATCAAACATGGGACTACACCAATCAGGCGCAACTTCCCGTGGTAGATACAGCAGAATATTTAAGTCCTTCATCAACACAATATGCTGCGAGGTTTCCACAGGCCAACATCGCTATTAATGAAAATGGATTGCTCAGTTTTTACAGAAAAGCTAACAATGGTTTTTTTCTGGAGGGCATTGTGCTTGACGTGGGTGGGTTGATCGATGAAACTCCCATTTTCAGAATTTCTCCGGCCCTGCGTATCATTCAGTTCCCATCAACTTTTGGCACCACATTTAATCTGAATGCGTCGAGCAGATTCTCTTTTCGCTACGACACAGTAGTAAGCATTCCGTTGTTTGGTAATCCGGTGGATGTAAATGTAGATTCAGTACGAATTATCGCCACTTTCACGGGAACTAGCGCCATGAACGGTTGGGGAAATCTGATTCTTCCTCCCGGAACTACTTTTCCAAGTTTGAGGCAACAAATCAATCAAACAACTACATTTTCAGTTGAGGTGAGAGCTCTCATCCCCTTTCTAGGTCCGCGATGGGTTGAGTTTCCCGTTGGCTTACCCAGCTTGACAAACAATTCAATCCGCTACTGGACCAATGGAAAAAACAATTCCATGTTGGAAATTACACTGGACAGTGCCAATCGCCCTTTGAATGCTCGTTTTCAACCACCAACCCTTACAGATATTCAAACCGCAAACACGCAAGACATAACTATTCAAGCATTTCCTAATCCATTTGAAAGTCAGATTCAGGTTGCAGGTTTTGAGTCCGGTAGAGATCAGTTGGTACTTCGACAAATTAACGGGATGGAAGTGCTGAAATCAGAGCAGGCCATGCTGCAAACAGCATTTCTGAAACCTGGCTTATATTTTCTTGAAATTCGATCAGGTGAAAGCCTGGTAAGAAAGCGAATGAAGATGGTGAAGCAGTAGATTTTTAGAGATCTGGCTTTTCACTTGTCCAACCCTTTGAAAAGCATTTTAAAATTTCAAAAAACCTTATTTCTTGAAATGGTAGCGCCCCGGAGCTATAACGCCATTTGGGTCAAGAGCGGATTTCAACTCATTGACGGTTTGCCAGTAAGTAGGTTTGTAGTCGAAAACCCTATTCATGTTTTTTACATCCAAGCGATAAAATTTAAAGCCTGAAGCGTGAAATGCATCGTGTAGCGCATCGTTTGCAGCATGAGCCTGTTTCACTTCTTCTGGCTTTCTGCGGTCGAAATATAAGTTGATGACAGCCTCGAGGTTATATCCATCTATTGGGTTGAAGGTTCCCGCAGCCAAGATTCCATGCGATTTAGCTACCTCATCCAAAATTTCAGCAGCCCGTTTTATGGCATCTGCTTTTGCTGGCAACACGGGTAAGCAACAAAGCATGCCTATGCGTCCTTTGTCGATATCAAGCTCGCCATCCTGCAGGGTTTCGCCCACACTTTGGTACATGGCTCTCACAAAAAAATCAGTCGGTTTGCCTACATGACAGCCGTAAATATGAGCCAGATTTTCGTCGGGCAATTCATGCTCACCAAAAAACTGCATGTCGATGCAAAGCGGTGACAGCTCTTGTTTGAGTTCAGTTTCGAGCCAATTTATGTAGCCAGTTCTGCCGGCTATTTTACACATGCCTGTCCAAACGCTGGTATCTTCCAGGTTTTGGTTTTCTATTTTCATCCGCTTGTCGTTGCCGATGTGCATGACCGAATGCAAATGACCTTCCTGAAACAAGCGGGCTATATTTTCTACAAATTCAGGCAAACGAACCTGGTCTAATTTGCACCAAAGCATTTTGCTCACTTGCTTGTTGGGATAAAGCCGAACAACAGCTTTGGTGACTACTCCAAAATTTCCCTGGCAGAACAAACCAGTGAGATCAGGGCCAACACCATATTTGAAGTTGGCAACGTCTCTTCCATTTTCTACTTCTGCCCAAAATCCTGTTTTAATGATGTTCCCGTTTGGCAATACCACCTCCAAACCAAGTAAATCTTCAATTTTATGTTTCAGAAAACCTGAGCCACGTTCCAGCATATTTCCAATGATGGAAGCTGCCGGAGATGACCCAGTTACATTCAACATCATGCCCAGGTTGTTGTTTTTGAGGTGCTCGAACATAGCTTGTTGGGTAACACCTGGTTCGATTATGGCATAATGAAAATGTGGCTCAACCCGAATGATTTTATTCATTTGGCTGAGATCGAGCAAAACGCAACCATCTTCCACCGGCAGACGGGAACCAAGTCCCCAATTTAGGCCTAAGCTATAAGGGTAAATCGGCGTTTTATTGTCATTTGCTTGCCTCAGAATCAGTTGAATATCCTCAACCGATTTAGGTTGAACCCAGCCTTCCACTTGCGGCGGTTCGAAATGCGAGGTATTCTGAAGCTGATGATGTAGAAACGTAGCATTGGTACTAGCTTCTATGCTTAGCTTGATGGATTCTACCCACTCTGAAGTGTGACTTGATGTTTCTGAAATATGTGTCATGGTGGTGTACCAATTATTTTTCGCAAACTGCTACAATGAACGGGCCTGCGGCAATCTCCAGGTTGTTGGAAATGAGCAAATCGGCTTCTAAGCAAAGTTTTCTAACTACCTCGTTTTTAAAAAGCTCTTCGGGCATGATGGCCGTTAAGGTTGGGAAAGTAGCCAGGTGAATAATTTTCAATTGATTCTTTAAAAATTCCTGAATCTGGGCAGGCACATACGGTCTTACTGGAATTTGAAACTCTTTTCCATTGAAAGTGACATTCAACAATTCCTCTTTATAATCAAGTCGTGAAGAGATGGCAGGTTGCCAACCCAGCTTCACTTGGGTAACCAAGGCATTTGAATTATAAAATGAAAAGATGGCTTGACCACCTGGCTGAAGCACCCTGCTTACTTCGGCAAACAACCGCTCCGGGTCAAGCACAAAACTACCCATTCCGAAGGCACTATTTACAAAATTCACAGAATTATCAGCGTGAGGCAATGGGTTTTGATCTACATCTAAAACTTCAAAATCAACGTTTTTTACTTCTTTAAATGTTTTCGTTCTATTTGCTTTTTCTACCATTTCTGGTGCAAAGTCGTAGCCAAAAACCTGTTCAAAATCTTTGGCAATATGAAAACACTCACGGCCGGTACCACTGCCCAGAACCAGAGCAGTATTCTTATTGTTAAGTTGTTTTACATGTTTGTTGATAATATCCAGTTCGTAGCGCATATATATGCCGGTGGCATAATTCGAAGCCTCGTAAAGCTCATCGTATTTCTCCGCAGCCTCGGCAGACAAGGCGAGGTGCGCATCCTTGTGTGCATTCCAGAGTTCCTTACTTTTATCGTCTATCATGCGTAGTGGCCAAGTGATGTCCGAACCCCAAAGTGCAGTAACGGACGACAATGTTACAAGAATGAAGTCCAAAACCCCAAATTTTGTTGGGTTTAAAATTTCTACATATGCCAAAACCTGATTTGATTCTCATTAGTTGAACGAAAAAAGTACCTTTGCACTTGCTGTCGCATAAGTTATGAAATATAAAAAACACGTGTTTATCTGTACTAACCAAAAAGCAGAAGGAAAAAAATGTTGTGGGGAAGAGCGAGGCATTGAGCTGGTCGCATTATTCAAAGATAAATTAAAAAATCAGGGTCTATCTACATCAATTAGAGCACAAAGAGCTGGTTGTTTCGATGTTTGTGCTTTTGGCCCATCTGTGGTGGTTTATCCTGAAGGCGTGTTTTATGGCCATGTCACTCCGGCTGATGTGGACGAAATCATTGAAAGTCATCTTATTAAAAATCAACCAGTTGAAAGGCTGGTTCTTACCTTTGAATAATCAATTTGTAAAATACAACCACATTTTTTTTGACTTGGATCATACCTTGTGGGACTATGACCGCAATGCAGCGGAAGCCCTACAGGAGTTGATTGACAGTTCTGGTTTAGTGGTAAAATATCCTCAAATCACCACAAATCGTTTTGTTTCAACCTATCACCAGAAAAACAGATTGATTTGGGAACAATATAACCAAAACAAAATCACCAAACAGCAGCTTCGGGCCTCCAGGTTCAATCTGGTTTTGCAGGAATTTGGTGTAAACGACCCTGATTTAGCTTTGCACTTTGAAAATGGGTTTTTTGTCCTTTGCCCCAGCAAAACACACACATTTCCACATGCTCATCTGGCACTGAACTACCTGTCGCAACATTATCAGCTGCACATCATTACAAATGGATTCGATGAAACGCAAGCAAAAAAGATGATGTCGTCCAATATCGATAAGTATTTTAAAAAGGTGGTTACCTCTGAAAGTATGGGCTACCGAAAACCAGATTCCAGAATTTTTGAGTTTGCCATGCAGGAAGCAGGCGCCATGCCCTCAAATAGTTTGATGGTTGGCGATAACATCGAAACAGATATTGAAGGTGCAAAAGCAGTTGGAATTGACCAGGTATTGTTCGATCCTGACAGGGTTGCAACATGCCAAACGTCAACCTTTACAATTTCCTGCCTTAGCGAATTGACAAAAATGCTTTAAGAACTTTCAAAAGGTTTCAAAAGAGTGAGCAATGTTTCATCACTTACAGGTTTGCTTAAATAGCCGCTCACTTCGGCAAATTCATTGGCTCTGCTCGTGTCTCGGGGGTCTGATGATGAAGAAACCATCACCACTTTGCTTTTCTTTTCAAGTGGATAATTGAGCAAAGCAAATTTGCTCAAAAAGTCCCAACCATTCATCACAGGCATGTTGATGTCTAGCAAAATAAGTTTCGGCAATGGTTGATCACTTTCAATCAACTTTTTCATGGCTTCCCAGGCATCAAACCCATCGTTGAATGGCTTTATTTCCATCGACAAGCCCAGCTTTTGAGCTATTCGCACAAAGGCAAATCTGTATATTGGGTCGTCGTCGACCAGCCAAATGGCAGCATCAGGATTCATGCGTGAAAAAAGTGTTGGCGAGATTTGCTCATATTTTCAACACAATAATAGAAGCTTTTTCATTACAATTTCACATGAGGATATATTCAACCACTTATCAACCTGAAAGAGGCGCAAACCAAGTGGCTGAGCCATTTATCCCTTAAGGAAGCTTATATTTTGCCATTTATCACATTTTTGTCAGAACAATAAAATCATGTCAATCAAGCAGCTTTCGAGAAAATACTTGTATTGGGCTTGCCAGCTTGGGGGCTGGGGCATGTATTCCTTGTTGCTGGTGAGCATTTACATCACATCTGACAGGTATCAATTCACCTATCGGGAAGGCATTTCCACTTTGGTAACTTTTGGCCTCAGCGTGGGTCTCACACACTTGCTCAGGCACTTTATCAGAACCAGAAATCTCTACAATCTACCCCTCGGCAAACTCATTGTTTCATTGGTTCTTTCCAACATTCTACTTGCCTTTTCCCTGCTTCTTGCCACCTACATAGTGGATTATTTCCTTGGAATCATCTCGCAGGAATTTGCTAAAAACTATACCTATATATTCATCAGCCTGGTGAATATGACTACCTTGTTTCTGATATGGACACTTATTTATTCAACTTTCTACTACATTACAAAACTCAGGAGAGAAGAAATTGAACGTCTGCGATGGGAGGGAGCCATCAAAGATTTTGAACTCAACAAACTCAAATCTCAACTCAACCCGCATTTTGTATTCAATGCCCTGAATGGTATTCGCTCCTTGATAGACGAAGACCCGCAAAAAGCCAAACAAGGCATCACGCAATTGTCAAACATTCTGAGAAACTCTCTTTTGGCCGACCGAAGCAAAACCATATCATTGGCAGAAGAATTGAAAACAGTGAACGATTATTTGCAACTTGAAAAATTGAGGTATGAAGAGAGGTTGCATACACATCTCGACATTGCCCCCGAAAGCCTAAGGGTGCAAGTGCCACCGATGATGATTCAGACTTTAGTAGAAAATGCCGTGAAACATGGCATCTCCAAAGTGAAAAAAGATGGTTTTATTGCAGTAGAAGCACAGGTTAAAAACAACTTCCTGGAAATTGAAATCAGAAATACCGGCAAGTTGAACGGTATGGACAGCGGTGGATTTGGCGTAATAAACACCAGGCAAAGGCTTGAACTGCTTTATGGCAATCCAGCCACTTTCGACTTGTATCAGGAAAATCCAGAAATTGTACATGCAAACTTAAAAATTCCCATCAGATGAAAGTACTGATTGTTGACGATGAGCGACTGGCTCGAAATGAATTAAAGCGATTGCTCGAACCATTTGACCACCTGGATATAGTGGGCGAAGCGGTAAACGGCGAAGATGCATTAGATCAAATAGCTGACCTACAGCCAGATTTGTTATTTCTGGATATTCAAATGCCAGGCAAAAATGGGTTTGAAGTGCTGGCAGAACTGAAGGGCAAAGTACCTGAAGTGATTTTTACCACAGCCTATGACGAGTATGCGCTCAAAGCGTTTGAGTTCAACGTACTCGACTATTTGCTAAAACCCATAGAACCGTCTCGGTTGGAAGCTGCCATCAAACGCCTCGAACACGACGGCAGTGATGAACACGAGGAATCAGAAAAGTTGACAGCAGGAGTGGGTGCTCAAGAAAAAATTCTGGGCGAAAACGATCAGGTATTTATCAAGGATGGCGAAAAATGTTTCTTTGTTAAGTTGGGCAACGTGCGCCTTTTCGAAAGTATTGGCAACTATGTCCGATTGCATTTTGATGGGGGAAAGCCTATGATACTTCGGTCGCTGAATGCACTGGAAGATCGATTGGATCCACAGGTGTTTTTCAGGGCTAATCGCAAACATATCGTCAATCTTCGCACGATTGAGGGCATTGAACCTTATTTCAGTGGAGGATTACTGTTGAAATTGAAAGGAGGCGACAAAATTGAAGTTTCCCGGCGCCAAGCTATTCGCTTCAAAGAGTTGATGAGTTTATGACCAAAGGTGCAGGTGTTTTTCGGTTTCAGGAAAGTATCTTGCACTACCAGGTTTCTGGTAATGGTTCAAAAATAATGTTGGTTTTTCATGGATTTGGACAATCTGCAGAGCTGATGAAAGCCTGGCTTCAACCCCTTGAGCAGCACTATACTTTTGTGTCTTTAGATCTATTTTTTCATGGAAACTCTATGCTTGAAGCCCATGAAAGACCTTTGAATGAAAGCTTCTGGCTGCAAATGCTTCAAGGTTTTTTAGACCACCTTCAAATTGAAAAAGCTACATTTTTGGGCTACAGCATGGGCTGCAAGTTTGTGCTCAGCTCTTGGCAACTTTTGCCCGAAAAAGTTTCTTGTTTAGTGCTTTTAGCTCCCGATGGCATTTTGAAAAATGGTTGGTACCAACTGGCCACCGCCAATTCAGTTTCCCGATTGCTTTTTCGTTGGATGTCGCTTCATCCACAATGGCTTTTTGCACTTATGAAAGCCGTGGGTAAGTTTGGGTTGGTGAAGTCAAGTATTCTAAAATTTGCAGGTACCCAGCTCAACTCTGTTGAAAAGCGTGAGCGAGCCTATCAGGTCTGGGTCAACTTCAGGCTTTTAGGTTTACCTGGAAGCCAATGGACAAGTATGTTGAAAAAACATCCTGTTCCTGTTCAAGTTGGTGTGGGAAAATTCGATCGCATCATAGTGGCCAGAAAAATCAGAAAAGCTTTGTCTCAAGTGCCTGGCGTGCATGTAAAGGAATATGTAGCGGGGCACAATGACTTGGTATTGGCCTGGATGAAAAGCCAACTTTAAAATCAATTTTAAGCCACCTTGGCTATTGCTTCGTGCCGGTAAAGCGGCAATGTAAATGAAAACGTAGTTCCATTTGGTTTTCGGTTTTCGGCCCAGATTTTGCCCCCATGTTTGGCTACAAAGTCACGGCAAAGCACCAAGCCAAGTCCTGTACCTGTTTCACCATATGTGCCCGTTCTCGATTTTCGGGACACCAGACTAAATAGGTTTTCACGGGTTTCGTCGTCCATGCCTATTCCGGTATCTGATATTTTGATGATGGCTTCGCTTTCATTGTTGATGGCATCTATAAAGATCTCACCATCCGATGGTGTGAATTTTACGGCGTTGTTCAGCAAATTTCGCAACACAAAGTCAACCATGTTTTCATCAGCAAACAGGTAAAGGTCTTCATCGGTACGGAAGTGCACGGAAATCCTTTTGTTTCGAGCTGTGTCGTTGACCAGGTTTACGTTACATCTTATCATTGTTTCAAGCTTCACTGGAGTCTGGTTAATCTGAAGCTGCCCATTTTGGGTTTGGCTCCATTTAAGCAGGTTGTTGAGAAGTTGAGTTACATTTTTCATCGATTTTTCAACTTCTGAAGCCAAGGCTGTCAACTCTTGCGGACTCAATCGGTTACTGGCAGTGATCAACAAAGATAGAAACGAAGAAAGGGTAGCTAATGGCCCTCTTAAATCGTGCGAAATGATGGAAAAAAACCGATCCTTTGTTTCATTCGAAATTTTTAGATTTTCTTCAGAAACCTGCAAGTTTTCGTTTAGGATTTTCACTTCTTTCAACGATTCATGCAACTGTTGATTTTTAAGTGAAATGATTGCGTTTTGGTTGCTCAGTTTCTTGGTTGCCCTATTTTTTTCACGCACCACGTACACAACCAACACCAAAATGGCTAAAATCAGAAAAATGGCCAGGCTGAGATATCTCACATGCATTCGCTCTTTTTCAAGATCAGAGCTTTGCCTGAACTCTTGGGCTTTGAGTTCTTGTAGTTCTTTTTGGGTTCTTAAATTTTCATTCAATTCCTGAAGGTCAAGTAGTCGCACAGAATTTTCATCACTGGCTTTGCCTACCGAATCCCGCATGCTGATAAATAGCCGGTAATAATTGAAAAAGTTTTCATTGTCGTGCGCCATTTTATATGCTTCTGTCAACAACTCATACCCATCACGAACCAACGAAGTAAACTTGTACCATTTCGCCATTTCTATCGATTTGTTAATCAAAGAAACAGCACCTTTCGTATTGCCTGCATAAATCAGATTTTCAGCAGACTGATTCTGAATTCGAATAAATTGATGTTTATCATCCGTTTTAGCCGACGAGAGTAAAGCTTCTGCAAACCAACTTTGTGCTTCTTTAAATTGCAGTTCCTGTTGCGAAGCAGAAGCCAACACGGCCGCAGCTTCGGCTGAAGAGTGGTGCAGGTTTAGCTGTTCGAATATTCGTAAAGATCTCATAATTAGTGACTTCGCTTCTTTACTATTTTTTTGAAATAAATACCAGCGAGCTTTTTTCTGCAGTGCAATGCCTTCCCAGTAAGGGTTCCTGGCTTCTATGGCTGCTTTTTCTGCTTGGTGATAATACTCGAGTGAAAGTTGAATATTCTTTTGATGTAGGTAGTAATCGCCAAATGCGCCGTAGGTGAAACAAAATCCAGGCAAATCAATTTTTGAAGACCTCAACATGCGGGCTTCCGAAAGATGTTTATAAGCTTTTGGGGCAAAACCTTTGTTGAGCATCACCTCACTCAATGAAGTATACACATCGGCCATACCAGATTTTTCTTTCGATTCTTTAAACAAGGCCAATGCTTGGTAGTAGTTTTCAATAGCATCTTCCAGGTTGAGCAAAGCCTCTTGAATTCTCGCTTTTTGGTACAGAATTTTACCCCTTATCACCGGGTCTTTCTTTTTGAAATACACAGCTTCCGCTTCGTCTATTTGTTGAAAAGCATGCGAATAATCGCCTTCATGAAAGCTAATGTAACTGAGTATGGTTTGCGCTTCGGCCCATCTGAGCGAGTCGTGCAAAGTTATAGCAAGCTTCCGGGCATTCATGGCAATTTCAGTCGACCTCACCGGTTCTGAATACTTGAGTTCCCGAGCTAATTGGAGGTAAGATTTAAGCTTTTGATGTGGCTTAAGGTTCGAATATGCGAGGTTTGCGTCTTCACCAAACAGTGGTAAAACCGAGATTTGAAGAATAAATACGATCCAAAATTCAGTTCTCTTCATCAATGATCGTTAAGTTTATCAGCAGACAATCCAGCATTTCAATTTGCAATCAATTGATAGTCAGACGGATGTTGCGGTTTAGTTTTGTTGTTTCTTTTTTCTTTTTTCTTAATTCAATGTCCTGCTATCTGTTTGTTTTATTTGCGGTTTGCATTCGGTTTTATTTTTCAGGCAAGTTTTTGTCCAATTGCGTCGTCGGCTGGCCTTCAATGAGCTGGTCATATTTGTATGATAGAAGGATTTATAGCACAAAACAATTCGGCTGTAACCAAGCAGTTTCTTGGTACGGTTTCGAGTTACTACCAGGAAGGATTTGATTTTTACTTTAAAGATATTAACAGTGTATTAAAGATCACTGTGGTGAGCGATGAAATCATCAGGGTGAGGTTGGCTCCTCATGGCACTTTCCTTCCCGATTTTTCTTACGGACTTCAACCATTTGATTTTCAACGGTCGGAGCCTGTCCTCACTGTATTAGACACAGCATACTCCATTAAAACACCAGCCACCGAGGTTCGAATTTCGAAAGAAGGGTTTAAGCTTTCGTTCTACGACGCCGATGAAATGCTAATAGATGAAGACGATGAAGGAGTTCATTGGGAAGAAAATATAGACTTTGGGGGCTATAATGTTTTCTGTTCAAAGACCATTCAGCCCGAGGAAAATTTCTACGGACTGGGCGACAAAGCTTCTGATTTCAACCTGAAGGGCAGAAGTTTTTCGCTGTGGAGCACCGATGCTTATGCTTTTGAACGAAACACCGACCCATTGTACCGCAACGTGCCTTTTTACATTGGGCTCTGTAAAAATGTAGCGTATGGGATATTCTTCGACAACACGTACCGGTCGTTTTTCGATTTTGGATCGAACGGACAAAATAGGGTACTTTTTGGTGCCGATGGTGGAGAAATGAACTACTACTACATTCACGGCCCTCACATGATGGATGTGGTGAAGCGCTATTCAAACCTCACAGGTACACATCCTATGCCGCCTGTTTGGTCACTTGGTTTTCACCAGTGTCGCTGGAGCTACTACCCTGATAAAAAGGTAAAAGACATTGCCCAAACTTTTAGAGATAAAAAAATTCCATGCGATGCCATCTACCTCGACATCGACTATATGGATGGATACCGCTGTTTCACCTGGAATAAAGAGTATTTTCCCAATCCCAAAAAAATGATTGCTGAACTGCTGGCCGACGGGTTTAAAACTGTGGTTATTGTAGATCCGGGAATCAAGATTGACAAAGACTATTTTGTGTTTCGGGAGGGCAAGCAACATGGATATTTCTGCAGAAGGGGTGACGATTACTTCATGGAAGGCCCGGTTTGGCCTGGCCGATGCCAGTTTCCTGATTTCACAAACCCAGCAGTACGAGATTGGTGGGGAGAGCTATTCAAAGACTTTATGGACTATGGCATAGCCGGAATTTGGACAGACATGAACGAACCTTCTGTGTTTGGCATGGGTACTTTCCCCAACGATGTGCGACACTATTATGAAGGATTGAGAGGTTCGCACCGCAAAGCCCACAATGTTTATGGCATGCAAATGGCCAGAGCTACTTATGAAGGTTTGAAAAAAGTGCAAAAAAACAAGCGTCCTTTTACCATTACCCGAAGTAGCTATGCAGGCGGACAACGCTATGCTTCGTTTTGGACAGGAGACAACATTGCAACCTGGGATCATCTTAAGCTGGCCAGCATTCAATGCCAAAGAATGGCCATCAGTGGCATGTCTTTCGTTGGGTCTGACATTGGTGGCTTCACAGGAGAGCCTGACGGTGAACTGTTCACCCGTTGGATTCAATTGGGTGCATTCACGCCTTTCATGAGGGCGCACAGTGCCGGCGATACAGCTGATCGTGAACCATGGAGCTTTGGCGAACCCTACGAAAGCATTTGCAGAAAGTTCATTGAATTGAGGTACAAACTGTTACCCTATTTTTACTCAGCTTTTTGGGAAAATCACAAATTCGGCTTTCCGATATTAAGACCCATAGTGATGGTGGAACAGGAAGTCTGGAACAACTTTTTTAGGCAAGACGAATTCACTTTTGGCGACAAAATATTGGTTTGCCCAGTCCTAGAACCGGGTGTGACGGGACGTATGCTGTATCTGCCGCTTGGCAAATGGTATTATTACTGGGACAACACCATATTCGAAGGTGGAGAAAAAGATTTTTGGATTGACACCACGCTAGACACCATGCCTATTTTTGTAAAAGCAGGTTCAGTGATTCCTGAATACCCGCTCATGCAATACGTTGGCGAAATTCCAATTGATGAGTTGGTGCTTAACATCTACTTTGCAGACTACAAAGTAAATTCATTCATTTATGAAGATCACGGTGATACTTTTGCCTATGAACAAGAGATTTACACAGAGAAAAAATTTGTAGTAGAAGGAAGTGAAAACGAACTGGTTGTAGAACAATCCGCCATTGGGCTATACACACCTCGATACGATACCTACAAAATCAGAATAGTAGGTTTGCCTTACCGCTTCAGGCACATCAAGTGTGACGACAAGTTCATTCATGACTACTACATCGAGGAGCAAACCGGAATACTGGAGTTCAGGGTTTTTAAGTCATTTCAAAGAATAGAAATAGCATAATTTCTAAAATATTTAAGGTAACTTAGCCCATAACAAAAGTTTAACTTTACAACGCACACGAAAAGCCAAAATACAAATCAATTTGCAAAACCATGATACTTACAGAAAACTTTCATAAGGTTACTGTGATTAGCATTCAGGAAAAAATTCTTGATGCCCCCAAAGCATTTAGAATTAAAGGCGAATTGAAAGCTTTGATTACACAACAGCATGTGCAGCTGGTGTTGGATTTGAGTGCTGTAGAACTGGTAGATAGTGCGGGCTTTGGCATTTTTATCTCCATATTAAAGCGAACACGCTATTTGAATGGCCAACTGAAACTCGCTGGCGTATCGCCTGAATTGCTTGATCTGTTTAGTTTTCTTTCTCTTGACAAGGTTTTTCAAATATACCAAAGTCGGGAAGAGGCAATTTCTGACTTCAACAAACACAAACACAAACAGGAAACTGGCAAATAATATACTGTTCTTTGCCCTTTTTTTTAAAACAAATTCCATAGGTTCCGATTATATTTCGGAACTTTTTCTTTAAATCACCATGATTAAACTTACTACTTCACTTCGTTTGGGAGTGATGGCTATGGTTGTACTTTGGCATACCTTAGCAATTGCTCAGTCAAATCTGTTCACTCCACTGAATCCCTCCATATACCTGACGGCGGTGAACAAAGAAGTTGGAACCGCCTATTTCTTTAAAGGAGATAAAGCGGCATTCGCAAACCTGGCATACAAAAAGCCAAATCAACTTGTGTTTAACCTCGATTTGGGTTATAGGCAAATGGCCGTGAACACCATATCCGCAGAACCTCTTTCACCAACTTTTCGGGTAACTAAAGGCTCCAAGCCAAATGAAAATGTGGCTTACACAGCTGGTGCATTTTATCAAGGAAAAATTGAGCAAACAGATTCACGTGTGGCAGCCATTAGTTTTTTCCCTGATGGAACAGCTATGGCGGTGTTGGCAGATGAAACAGGAAACTGGGTGTTAGGGCTTCTGAACCATGATGGCCTAAATCCAAATAAAGATGTGTATATTATGTACAATGATGCTGATTTAAAGCTTGCTCCAAAAACACTGTGCAATTTGGATGACCATGCTGAATTGCAGGAAACAAGCTCACCTGATGTAGAACAAACTGAAGGCACTAACAGCACTTGCCGAAAAGTGACTATATACTTTGAATGTGATTTTACCATGTACCGTGACAATGGAAGTAGTGTGGCAAACACCACCAATTTCACCACGGGTATGTTTAATGTTGTTGCTCAGTTGTTCGACAATGAGAACATTTTTGTTGAAATCTCTGAAATCAAGGTTTGGGACTTAACCGACCCACATGCGGCATGCGCAAACAGCAGTTGTTATCTAAATGCGTTCAATACACGCATGAATCAACAAGGGTTTAATGGTAATCTGGCTCATTTTCTCACTACCAGAAACAGCGGAATGGGTGGCATAGCCTGGCTGCCTGGGCTATGTTCGGCAAATCGAAAAACTGCTTTTTCAAACATCAACAATGGCTATTCTTTGCTTCCAGCTTATTCATGGACAACGATGGTTGTGACGCATGAATTGGGTCATAATTTCAATTCACCCCACACTCAAAATTGCAATTGGCTGTTTCCTGGAGGTAGGAGAGGTTCAATTGACTCATGTTACACAGCTGAAGGTAGTTGCTTTACCCAAACCCGGGCCAGAGTAGGCACCATTATGAGTTATTGTCACTTAAACGGAAGCATTAACCTCAATCTGGGTTTTGGGCCTTTGCCTGGAGCCAGAATAAGGCAATCATTTCAAAGTGGGGCTTGCATTTCTGGTACTGAAATCATACCTCAGTTTTTCCCTGCCAGCAACACACCTCTATGTGCAGGCGACACCCTGAGATTAAGCACAACCCTTGTTCCAAACGCCACCTATCTTTGGTCGGGACCTGGAGGATTCACCTCCGCTTTGCCTAACCCAGAGCGAATCAATTTCAACACAGCCGACGAAGGTACTTACAACCTGGTGGTTTCAAGAAATGGTTGCGATTCAAGAGCCAGGGTTGCAAAGGCCGTCTTGAATTGCCTGGTAATTGGGCATCCTAGCGTTTCAGACATTTGCGCAGGTAGCAGGCTCAGGTTTGCATTCACCACAAAAGCCAGACAATTTGGGCCCAACAATACATTTAGCGTTGAACTCAGCGACCCTCTTGGCAATTTTACGAACCCCACCATAGTAGGAAGTGTAACTGCTTCAGAACCAACTGAAATTCCTGCTGTAATTCCATATAATCTTCCTTTTGGCAGCAGATACAGATTCCGAATAACTTCAAGCAATCCCAGTAATATTGGCATGGATGGCGAGAAAAACTACCGCATCAATTCATTGGGTGCCTCTCCAAGTATAACCGACGGATTCAGATGCTCGCCTGGGGTAGTGAACATTGCCACCAGTGGTAGTGCATACACATTTTGGTACGACAGTCTTTATTCGCAAGTGGCTCTGGGCTGGTCTAATGTGTCCAAACCGTTCAAAACGGAATTTATTTCCACTGAACGAACCTACATCGCCCAAAACAGCTCAGCAAGTATTGTATCTGCAGGACCTGTAGCAAACACCATCGGGAGTGGCATTTTCGAATCGAATCCAACCAGGTATTTGCGCTTTAATGTTACCAACAACTTATTGCTCGACTCTATTACAGTTTTCACCAACAACACTGGATCACTCATCATCAACCTGCGTGATAGTCTTGGCAATGTAATAACATCTGTAAGCAGGCCCATTTTAGCATCAGGCCGCAACAGGATGTATGTTGGTATGTTTATTTTCAATGGCAGAAAATATCAACTCGACGCCGTAGGTTCTGCTGTTAGCTTATTCGCTAATACGGCTGGTGCAGTATATCCATACAACTCAACCATCAGTGCATTATCGGTGATTGGCAATGGCGACAACAATGCAAGCTACCCTTACTTTTATGGTTTGAAGGCGGTGAGAACTATTTTCTGTCCAACTGCACCAACTCAGGTGAGGGCTTATATTGCAGATGCTCACCCCAACATTACGCCTGCAATCAGGCAAGTGGGAGATTCATTAACTGTAGATCCTGCCGGACAGAACTATCAATGGTTTGAAGGTGGTAATCCCGTAAATGTGCTTACCAGAACTTTTCGTCCCGAACAAAACGGATCGTACACGGTGAGATTATTGGCAGACAGTTGTTTAACCCCGATTTCAGCAGAATTCCAATATGTGCGGACTAGCAATAGTTTTGTATCAAAAGCTCCACAGGGTACAATCAAGATTTATCCACAGCCTGCTCAGAATTCTGTTCGGTTAGAATCTCCGGTTTGGTCGCATGCTTTGATTGCATTTGAAATTTCAGACCTGTCTGGAAAACAGGTATTCGTTACCCAGCAGCAAGCTGATGCTAACGGCGTATTGGAACTTTCTATCAATTTGCCAAAAGGAATATATTTTGCAAAATCAACCTTGCAAGGTTCCGTACAAACTGTGAAAATGTTGGTGGACTAAACTTCTACCATTTAAGGTCAATTTTGAAAAACCTGCCCAAACGGCAGGTTTTTCTTTTTTATGCTTCATGAAATATGTCAAATCGGCATAAATCGGGCGAGATTCTATGATGGACTTTTGTTTGTAGCAAGAACTTCGACCTTCAAAAAAATACCACAATGAACTTCAATCAATTTACAATCAAGTCGCAGGAAAGTTTGCAAAAGGCTGGAGAAATAGCCCTGGCAAATGGCAATCAAGTGATTGAGACTGCACATTTGCTAAAATCCCTACTCACGCAGGATGAACAAATCATGTCCTTTTTAGCCAAAAAGTTGAGCGTAAACCCTAAGCATCTATTGGCAAAGGCAGATGAGGAAATTGCAACTTACCCTAAAGTTAACGGTGGCGAGCCTTATTTGAGCAACAACTCGCATCAAGCCCTCGCTAAAGCCACAACTTATTTAAAAGAGTTTGGTGATGAATATGTGGCCATCGAGCACATGCTGTTGGGTTTGTTAGCCGGAAAAGACAAAGTAGCTGATATGCTGAAAGATTCAGGCATGACCGAAAAAAGTCTGAAGCAAGCAATAACCGAACTTCGTGGCGGCTCAAAAGTGACCGACCAAAATGCTGAAGGAAAATACAGGAGCCTGGAGCGTTATTCCATCAACCTCAATCAAAAAGCCAAGGAAGGTAAAATTGACCCGGTTATTGGTAGAGATGAAGAAATCAGGCGGGTGTTGCAGATTTTAACAAGGCGTACAAAAAACAATCCTATGCTTCTGGGAGAACCAGGTGTTGGTAAAACTGCCATAGTAGAAGGCCTGGCTCAACGCATTGTAAATGGCGATGTGCCCGAAAACCTGAAATCCAAAATCGTAATTTCATTGGACATGGGTTTGCTCGTAGCAGGCGCCAAATACAAAGGTGAGTTTGAAGAGCGGCTGAAATCAGTCATTAAAGAGGTGGTGGATTCTGATGGAGAAATCATACTATTTATTGACGAAATACACACGCTGATTGGTGCCGGAAGTGGTGGAGAAGGAGCCATGGATGCTGCCAATTTGCTGAAACCTGCATTGGCCAGGGGAGAATTGCATGCCATTGGCGCAACCACTTTAAAAGAGTATCAGAAGTACATTGAAAAAGATAAAGCGCTGGAACGACGTTTTCAGGCAGTTTTTGTAGACGAACCTGATGTAACCGACGCCATATCTATTCTTCGAGGGATCAAAGAAAAATATGAACTCCACCATGGTGTGCGCATAAAAGATGATGCCATCATTGCTTGTGTAGAGCTAAGCAATAGATATATCACCGACCGCTTTTTGCCCGACAAAGCCATTGACTTAATGGACGAGGCTGCTTCAAAAATGCGCATCGAAATCGACTCATTGCCAGAAGAGCTCGACGAAGTGCAAAGAAAAATCATGCAGTTAGAAATCGAGCGGGAAGCCATCAGAAGAGAGAATGACAAAGAAAAAGAGAACAGGCTTTCGGCAGAACTGGCAGATCTGAACGACCAAAAAAACGAGCTTTCAGCAAAATGGAAATCAGAAAAAGAGGTGATAGATGGCATTCAAAAGGAAAAGGAAAACATTGATCGCTTTAAGTTGGAGGCTGAACAGGCAGAACGGCAAGGCGACTATGGCTTGGTGGCAGAAATTAGGTATGGCAAAATAAAAAGCAGCGAAGCCAAGCTAGTTGAGCTTCAACAAAAAATGACCGAGATGCACAAAAACGGCAATGCCATGCTGAAAGAAGAAGTTTCGAGCGACGATATAGCGGAAGTGGTGGCCAAATGGACGGGCATTCCGGTAAACAAGATGTTGCAAAGCGACAAAGATAAATTGCTGAACTTGGAAGCTGAACTGGGTGGACGGGTTGCGGGCCAGTTTGAGGCCATTAGGTTTGTTTCTGATGCAGTTCGACGTAGCAGAGCTGGATTGCAAGATCCCAAAAAACCAATAGGCTCTTTCCTTTTTCTTGGCCCAACAGGTGTGGGAAAAACAGAATTGGCCAAAAGCCTGGCTTCTTATCTTTTCAATGATGAAAATGCCATGGTGCGCATAGATATGAGTGAATACCAGGAAAGGCACGCTGTGAGTAGATTGGTTGGAGCCCCTCCAGGATACGTTGGTTATGATGAAGGCGGTCAACTTACAGAGGCAGTTCGTCGAAGGCCCTATTCGGTGGTGTTACTCGACGAAATTGAAAAAGCCCACCCCGATGTTTTCAACATTTTGCTTCAGGTGCTTGACGATGGTCGCCTTACAGATAACAAGGGTCGGGTTGCAAACTTTAAAAACACCATCATCATCATGACAAGCAACATTGGTGCGCATCTGATTCAGGATAATTTTCAAGGCATCAATGAGCTCAATGAATTCGATATTGTGGAAGACACAAGGGCTCAGTTGATGGATTTGCTTAAAAAGACCATCAGACCAGAGTTTTTAAACAGAATTGATGAAGTGGTGATGTTTAGGCCTTTGGGTAAAAAAGAGGTGCGCAAAATTGTAGATTTCATGCTCAAAGATGTTCAAAACCGACTGAGTGAAATTGGAATCAGCATTGAAACAGCTGAGGAAGTGAAAACTTATCTGGCCGAATTGGGCTACGACCCTCAATTTGGTGCGAGGCCTTTGAAAAGAGTAATTCAACGCAGAATTTTGAATGAGCTTTCAAAAGAAATACTAGCAGGTACCATACAACGAGACAGTATTGTGGCCATTTCCTTGGACAAGGAAGGCAATATTACCTTTGAAAATTTGCAGGAAATTGAAATTTAAAACCAGTAAACCCACCATGAAAAGCCTTCGGATTTCCGAAGGCTTTTTACTTTTGAAGAGGTTTCAGTTTCTGCATAGCCCGCTCAAATACGGCTGGTGGTGAACATAAACTCACCCGAACAAAACCATGTCCCTCAGAACCAAAAATGAAACCTGGTGTAATAAAAACGCCAGCCTTTTGAAGCAGGTGTTCAACCAGCTCTTCACCAGAAGCCCAATTTGAAGGTATTTGAGCCCAAATAAACATGCCTTCCTGGCCTAACCTATACTTGCAGCCTAACATGTCGAATAATTGCTGAGCAATAATTCTTCTGGCCCGATATTCTGATTGCAAGGCTGTAAACCAGGCTTCACCCAACTGCAAAGCTTCAATGGCTCCCAACTGCACATGTTTAAACATGCCAGAATCCACATTGCTTTTTACCTTCAGTACATTTTTCAATATTTCGACATTGCCAGATAACATGCCAACCCGCCATATTAAATAATTTGCTCAGTGAATTGAGTTCCACACAAGGAAACACTAAAATGGCACCTGCTGAAAGTAATCTAATCGGTATGCTGTTTTGAAGCAAACCATACGGATTGTAGTTGGCAAGTATAAATTGGTGCTCTTTGGCCAGGTGAGCAAACTCATGAAACACTTCCTTGCTGGCCGCTGTTCCTGTTGGCATGTGCGGATAGTTGATCCACATCAATTTCACCGGGTTATTGCGAAGCAAGTCTTGAATTTCGTTGTAATCAGTTTCGTAATTGTTAGCCGCTTTCAGTGAATAGTGAACCACAGTGGCTCCCGAAATGCTTGCTGCTGCATAAGCTGGGTACCCTGGATTTGGCACCAACACCACTTCGCCAGGATTGAGGTAGGCTTGTGATAAGTACATGATGCCTTCTTTCGAACCCAACAAAGGTAGAATTTCATGTTGGGGTGAAAGCGCAATTCCATATTGCCTTTGATAAAAGTTAGCCATGGCTTCACGCAAGGCTGGCAAGCCTTGATAGGGTTGTTAGCCATGGTTTCCTGCTTGTTGAACTCCGTGGGTTAGCACTTCAACTATCGACGATGCAGGTGCCATGTCTGGGCTTCCAATTCCTAGATTTATGATTTCTCTTCCTTCAGCTTGCCATTGGGCTATCTGCCTCAGTTTTGCAGAGTAATAATATTCTTCTACTCCCGCTATTCGTTTTGCTGGTGCTATCATATTGCTCTTAATCCTCGTTCGTAAATGCCGAGAATGGTCAATTTTTCGGTTACTTGTTTCAAGTGATGTATCAATTGCAAAATATCAACATCCTTTTTCCACTCCAGGTCAGCATGAAAGTTGTAGGTGTATGGTTTACCTATCACTGGCAAAGACTGAATTTTAGTCATATTCACATCTTGTTTTTTCAAAATTTCCAAGGCTGCCCAAAGCATGCCAGGTTTATCGGCCAATTGCATGCTTATCATGGCTTTGTTGCCCTCTATAATTTTATTTGCTGGCTGTTTTTCAACCACAAGAAACCGGGTGAAGTTTTTGGAATTGGTTACAATGTTTTTAGCAAGTACGTGAAGCCCAAACAAATTTGCTGCTCTTTCCGAGGCTATAGAAGCGACATTTTTGAGTAGCTGCTCGCTGATTTCTTTGGCACTTTCAGCCGTGTCTTGATGTTCTACCGGCTTCATTTGAGTGTGACCATCCAAAAACTCTGTACACTGAAGCAGAGCCATAGGGTGGGAACGAACCTATAGAACAGACTCCATATCTTGGCCAGGCAGTGCCAACAAACATTGGTGAATGGGCAAATAGATTTCACCGGTTACCCAAAGGTCAATTTCTTCCAGCAGGGCATAGTTTGGTAAAATGCTTCCAGCCAATGTATTTTCAATGGCCATGATTCCTGCATCAGCCATTCCAAAAGCAACTTGACGAGCCAGTGTACGAAATGTAGAACAAGATGAAATATTTGGCTTTTCAATTTGATAAAATAGGCTTGCTGCCCATTCATGAAATGAACCTTCAATACCTTGAATGGCTATGCGCCGGGGCTTTTTTTCAATGAATTCAAAAAATAAATAGAATAAGCTGCTGGCCTTCGAAATGGTTTGATGACACAAAGTTGATGAATTTAGACAAGGTGTTTTGAAGGTTAGGCAGATAAAAACTACTTTTACCACCCGGACGGTTGCCAACAACTCTACTAACTTCAAACACTTTTTATGACTCGGTCAGTTTCGCCAATCCTAATTTCTGTATTTTTCTGCTTGATGTTGTGTGGGGTGAAGCAAGATGCTGTTGCCCAAAACCAGCAACAATTGCAAAGGTTGAGTTTCGGAGCCAAGTTTGGTTTAGGTGCCAACTGGATTCGATTACGTGAGACTTTGAAAAACGACAACCAGGTTACAACCCGCTACAGTCCGTCATTTGGTTTGTTTTTTCAGGCAAATGGTTCCCGCAAATTTCAAGTAGAGGTAGATGTTTTGTATAGTTACAGAGGTTTTAGAGGAAATGGTAGAATTAGTGACGATTTAGTTCCAAATGGAGTTTACAGGGAATTTATCTATGATTCAAGAACAATTGATATTCCAATTTTATTCAAATTTCTAGGTGGCAATAGTCCAACATGGCGAAGAGTTTTCTTTTTTGGTCCATATTACAGCGGGCCTCTTAAAACTGATTATGTAGTAAATGCTAGTATTATTCCAGCTACAAATGATTTGAAGAGAGATGATTGGGGATTGATTGTCGGTGGTGGTTTAGTTTTCAAATTTTTCCAAAGGTACTTAAGTATTGACCTCCGTTATTCGCACGGCTTAAGAAGCCTAGGTGACGGAATAGATAATGAATTATTGCCTAGCTATGGCCTTCTTTACAGTCAAAAGCCAAGAGTTGTAGTGCCAGAAAACTTTATAACTTTCAGAAACAGCCAGATTTCGCTCATGCTAGGCTTGAGCCTTGAGAAGGCGCAGTACTACAAATAGTTGGCATTATCTGTTTCCAATGCCAATCATGATAAAATAGTGGGTGAGGATGCTCGCAGAGCAGTCCTTCATATTTCAGGTCATGCTGAAACACTTAAATCCTCTAAATTCGAACTAGTTTATCCCAATAGTTCAAACATTGGGCAAGCTTCAATGTCAAATTGAGCAGGTATTTCCTTTTTAAAATTGGCAATTGAAAAGGCGAACATGGTATTTTGCACGAGCAAATTCTAAATCACAACATGCGCTCACTCATTTTACTATTCTTGTCTGTTCTCTGCCTTCAAGCCAAAGCCCAGCATTGGACTTATTTTGTTAGTCTTCCAGGCAGCGGTAACAATGTTGGAAAATATTATTTATGGGTGCCCCCTCAGGCCACTTCCATCAAAGGCCTGATTCTCGCATCAGAAGCAAGGCTAAGCCAAATAGCCGGAGATACCTTGATCAGGCAGGCATGTGCAGAAGCGAGTTTGGGAATTCTGGGATTTAAAGGAACTAATTTTGTATCAGGTTTCAGCTTGGCAGATTCGGTTCAGCTATTGGCAGCTCTTGCTCAACTGGCCGAAAAAAGTCGATTTGCAGAGATAGCGCATTGTCCATGGATTCCTTATGGTACTTCGGTGGGAGGAATTTTTGCCTGGCAGCTCGCCAACCTTATGCCGCACAGGGTTGCAGGAGTTATAGAAGACAATGCCATTTTTACTTCGCAAACAAGCGGAAGACCAAGGCCTTATGACATTCCATTGCTGGTGAGTAGAGGCGCCAACGAGCAAGTGCAAGACAAGTGGTTTCAAAGCCGGGATTCTGTGTTGTCGTTCAGACGGAGAGGTGGGTCAGCTGCTTTGCTCATTCAAGCAGGTTGTGGCCACTTCAGTTGGACGAAATTTGAAAGTACCTACATGGCCTTGTGGCTCAAAAAATTGGCTGCCGCTAGAATTTCTGAAATAGCGCTGACTGGACCAATCAGTTTGACACCCGTTGTAGAAAGTATGGGCTGGCTAAGCGACAGTTCATTCTATGCATCTGATATTGAGGTGGCCCCATTTCAAACCTATTCTGGAAATAAAGAATTGGCTTTCTGGCATTTTGATCAAGAACTGGCCAATCTTTGGAAAACACTGCACCAAGGTCAGTTTGCCCGGCAGCCCCAGACTGTAATCACTGCCACTTATCCGGAGAATGCCTGCCCCAATTTTCAAGCTTTTCAAACCTGCGACAACAATGTTGTGCTTGGACTTCCTGGAAATGTGTTCAACCTCAATGCATCGGCCACTTCGGGTTTGCCCGTGAGGTTCGGGACTTACAACGGCGGCTTTCAACTACAGAACAACGAAATAAAAGCAACATCGGGCGCATTGGAGACCAATGGAGCAACTGGTTGGGCCATAGCCATTCAGGAAGGCAACGAAAGTTTTCAATGCTTCGAAAGAGCTTTGCGCTTTCAGGTTAGGCCAAAATCTTCTGGAACACCACAAACTGTAACCTTCACACCTTTGGCTGATCAGGTATTTACGGCATCTCCTTTTGCCAATCAGGTTTCTCTTTCGAGTGGACTCACGCCCGAAGTTTTTGTTGAAACAGGATCTGTATCTTATAACAATGGAACTTTTACCATCCTTCCTTTCCCCAGGGGTACTTCAACAGTGATTGTGCGCTATGGTCACAGTGGCAATGCCAGCCACGCCACAGCTACATCGCAGATTGACACATTTCTGATTAATAGAACTGATTCCGTCACATATAACTGGACGAAAAAAGATTCTTCTTCGTGGTTAAATCTTCATCCCAATCCTACTCATGACGGTCTTTTTATAGCCGTTCCAACAGGTGAGCAAGCAAAACGTATCAGGATTGCAAACCTACAGGGACAGGTGAAAAAGCAGCTCTTTACTTTTTTTTCTGGTCAAGTGTTTATGGATGTAAAAGACTTACCCTCAGGTGCCTATTTGCTTGAATTGGAAACCGAAAAGCGAAAACACGTGACCCGATTTACGAAAGTGGCTCGTTGATCTACTTTCAGAAAGCCTGTTTAAAATATTCCCATGCCTGATCGGCTTGCAAATGCAGCATTTCAAGACCACCTAAAGTAGATGCGCCTTGCGCACGACCTTTTTGTAAAAAAACTGTTTTTTCTGGGTTGTAAACCAGGTCCATCAGAAAATGACTTTGGTTAAGGATTTGATAAGGAATAGGTGGAAAAATTTCGGCGGCAGGATACATGCCAAGTGGAGTGGTATTCACAATCAAAGTATGACTGGCCAATATTTCTGGCACAATTTCATCGTATGTCATTTGGTTTTCGTTCTTTGTTCTACTCACCATTTGCACCTGCAAACCAAGGTCTTCAAGAGCAACTTTCGCAGCTTTTGAAGCTCCACCGGTACCCAACACCAAAGCCCGAGTGTGATGCTTTAGATTACAATGGTTTTGCAATGATTGACTGAAGCCCAAATAGTCGGTGTTGAAGCCTTTCCAATTTCCTGCGCCAAAGCGAACAACAGTGTTCACAGCTCCAATTCGTTTAGCTTTTTCGTCCACCTCAGTGAGGTATGAAATTACCTCTTGCTTGTAGGGAATGGTCACATTGAAGCCAAGTAAACTCGGTTGATTTTGAATGAGTCCTTCTAGTGAATCAATCTGCTCCAATTCAAACAGTTGATACTCATGATCACCAAGTCCTAACTTCAGAAATTTCTGGGTAAAATAATGCTTTGAAAACGAATGAGATAGCTTTTTGCCAATGAGCCCAAACGTTTTCAAAATCTTAGAATTAAGCCGTTGCTTTTTTGTTAAGCAAGGATTTGAGCCCGCCCCACAACAAAGGTGCGATGGAAAGAAAGACAATGGTAAGTACTACCTTTTCAAAATTGGCTTTCACCCATTCGTTTGAGCCTAAAAAATAGCCCAAAGAAGATATGCTGGTTACCCAGATAATGGCACCTGTGATGCAATAGGTGATGTATTTACGATATTCCATGCTGCCTGCGCCTGCTACAAATGGTGCAATGGTGCGCACGATGGGCATAAATCTGGCTAAGATCACAGCAATGCCACCTTTTCGGGCAAAGAATTCTTCAGTAGAAAGAATGTACTCCCTTTTCAAAAACAGAATCCGCTCTTTCGATTTGATGAAGCTGCCAAACTTGTTGCCCACAAAATAATTGAGGTTATCGCCCATGAGCGCAGCCAAAACCAGCAGAGGAATGATGATGAGCATGTCCAGCTTTCCGGTAGTGGAAGACAATAAACCAATGGCAAACAACAATGAATCGCCCGGCAACAGAGGCATTACAACCAAACCAGTTTCAACGAAAACGATCAGAAACAGAATGGCGTAGGTGAGCTGATCGTAGGTGTCAAGAAACTGAGAAAGAACCAGTAAGGGATCCTTTAAAAAATCAAGCAAAAAATGAACGAATTCCATGTGTTGAGTGTTTGAAAATTACAATTGATGAATGAAATGAGAGAATGTATCGCCTCTCAGTCCTAGTCTGATGGTTTCGAGTGGTATCACTTCACTTGGAGAAATATTGCCCAGATTTACATTGGCACCCAGTAGTTTAATGAACCAAACCTGTTGCTCTTTTTGTGGGGCTTCCCAAATGATTTTTTCAAAAGGAATTTGGGTTAGAATTTCGTCCACCAAACCTTCACGTACTTCGCCACTACTTCTGAATAACCCTACATTGCCTCCTTCTCTGGATTCTCCAATTACTTTCCATGCACCGGCATCCAGTTCGCTTTGCATAAGCTTAATCCACTTGTAAGGTGGAATTATTTTCTCAGCGTCTTTACTGCCGACTTCAGAAAGCACGGTCACTTCTTTGGCCAAACGACTAATGTAGTTGCACTTTTCTTCGTGCGGAAGTTCTATGGAACCATCAGAAACTTCGGCATAGCCAACCTGAAATTTGTCAAGAATTTTGAGGTAATCGTCGAACTGGTTTCGAATCACAAAGGCTTCGAAAAGTGTTCCACCGAAGTAGGTATTTATGCCTGCCTGCTTATAAACGGCTATTTTTTCCTTCAGATTTGGGGTCACGTATGAAGTTGCCCATCCTAGTTTTACCAAATCTACATGGTCGGCAGCGATGGACATAAAATCTTCGGCTTCACGCACACTCAAGCCTTTGTCCATAGCCATGGTAAGGCCTGAAACCCTGGGCTTCCCTGTGCGATCTGGAAGCTTGGTGAGGGTGTAATTCATCAATTGTTTGTAGTCGTATTATTACTTTTTGTATTGCGCAATCAGCTTATACAAAGCTTTTTGGGTATCGATATCGTCGAAAAATTCGAGCAACTCGGTATGCAATTCAAAGTCCAAAAGTAGTGCATTTTCTAATATGGCTAATGCTTCTTTGTATCTATTGGCACCAATTAGATATGCTGTGGCTCTGTAAAGTAGTTCGGCTTCGGTGGGCATTTCGTCAATTCCCGTGTTGATAATGGCCAATGCCTGATCAAAATCACCTTGTTCATAGTAGATAAACGACCAATCGAGCCAGAGGTCGACATTGAAGCTATCGAGCTCATATACTTTTTCGTAGGCTTCCAGCGCACTTACGATATTGCCTAATTCAAATTCTGCCTGTGCTTTCCCGTGCCAAAAGGCATCATTTTCAGGATTCAGCTTTATGGCTTTATTGAAAAAGAACAAGGCTTCTGCATATTTTTCAAAACCAAGCAAACATGCACCAACTCCATAATGTGCATCGTCGTAGTCTGGGTCAAGTTTTAGTGCCTGCCGGTAATAATAAATGGCCTGATCGAACGATCCTTTTTCTTCGAAGGATGCACCCAGGCACACCCAACATTCTGGAATGGTTTTGTCGAGCTCGAGTGCTTTTTTAAATTCTTCGATTGATTTGTCGTATTCGGCCATATTCATGTAGACCGAACCCAAATGAAAATATCCGAGAAACTGCTTTTCGTTGATGGCCAAAGAAAGTTCTATGGCCTCGATGGCGTCGTCGTAGCGTTTCAGTTTGTTAAACGTCACGCCCTTGTTCAGCCAGGCTTTGTAGTTGTAAGGATCGGCTTCAATCAGCTCTTCATACACCCCAAGACTGGTTTCCAAATTACCGGACAACTCATAGCTGTAGAGCAAATCACTTAGTGCATCTTCGTTGGTAGGGTCGAGTTTGATGGCATTTTTGTAGCAAGTAATGGCTTCATTGAGCATTCCTTTCTGGAAATATCCGTTGCCCAATACGTAAAAAAGTCGATCCTTTTCTTCTACATGGTGCTGCATTTCTTCCAGGTAGGCAATTAGCTTGTCGAACTCAGCTTCCTGACTCAAAATGCTGGCTTTCAACATAATGAGATCTATTTCAAAGGGGAAGTAATGCTCTGCTTTTGCCACCACTTCTTTAGCTTCCACCAAATCGCCTGAATTCACGAGCAAGTGAGCGTAGTCCAACAAAAGGTTTGTGGAATACGGATAGTTAGACATGGCAAGCTCGCAGGCTTTACGAGCCTGTTCGAGATCATTTGCCAACATGTAGTGCTGAATAATGCTTTCGTAGTCGTCGAGATCGAAGAAACAACTTGATTTACTCTCCAGCATTTCTTCGTAGCGGTTCACCAAAACCCTTTGCTCCTCTGCATCGAATGCCTCTTCTTCTTGCATATTTTCAGGTTAAGACGTGTTTGCAATTCGTTTAAAACAACCCAACAGGCGGCTGAAACGTTTGTTAAAAGTGGTGAATCTGTTTTTAAGTTCCAACAAAACAAATGAGCAAAAAATTACGTGTGGGTTTAAGTGATTGAAATTGAGGTTATTTTATTCACAAATAGATGGCACAAGCAAAGAACAACTACTAGTGGTTTTCATAAGTTCTATTCTGAATTACACCAACAGCCGCCTGTACATCTGAATCGTATTTTCCAATCCATAATACAATGCATCGCAAACGAGGGCATGGCCAATGCTTACTTCCAACAAACCTTCCAGGTTTTGCTTCAAGAATTTAAGGTTGTCCAGGTTCAAATCGTGGCCTGCATTGATGCCTAATCCCAATTGGTTGGCATGCTTGGCGGCCTCCCGAAAAGGTAAAACTGCTGCTTCCTTGTTTGTATAATATTGGTCTGCGTATGGCTCGGTGTAGAATTCTATTCTGTTGGTGCCTGTGGATCTGGCAGCATCTAAAATGGCCTTATCGGGTTCCACAAACAAAGAAACCCTGATGCCTGACTCCTGAAATCTGGCCACCACTTCTTTGAGAAACAATTGATGAGCCACCGTATCCCAACCCGCATTCGATGTGAGGGCATTAGGCGGATCGGGCACCAAGGTGACCTGGTGAGGTTTTACTTCACAAACCATGTGCATGAAGCGTTCGTCGGGAAAACCTTCAATATTAAACTCAGTAGTTACTATCTCTTTAAGTTCGTAGCAGTCGCTGTATTTGGCATGGCGCTCGTCTGGTCGGGGGTGTACTGTAATGCCTTCGGCCCCAAAGCGTTCGCAATCTTTCGCTACCTGCTGCAGGTTGGGTTTGTTGCTGCCCCGGGAGTTTCGAATGAGGGCAATTTTGTTAATATTGACACTCAGTTTGGTCATATTTATGCTATCGATTCAATTTTGTGGCCTCTCAAAAATTCGTCCGTCGTCATCTTCTTTTTACCTTCTGGTTGTAGTTGAATGACTTCTAACCAAAAATCACTGCAAGCCACGAAAAGTTGCTTTTTGTTCAGCACCTCAAAAGTGCCGGGGGCTGCCTGTTCCGTAGGTTTTTCGCTTACCTGCACTTCATGTATTTTGCACATTTTGCCATTGAGCAACAACCAGGCGCAAGGATGTGGATGGAGGCCACGTACCAAGTTGCGCACAGATGCTGCAGGCTTGTCGAGATGAAGTTTTCCTGTTTCTTTGTTCAGTTTCGGTGCTTTTTTCAGTTCAGCATCAAATACTTGTGGGGTTTGTGTGTAATCACCTTTTTGAATGGCAGCCACTGTTTTCACCAACAGTTTTGCTCCTTTTTCCATTAATCTATGATACAATGTTCCGGCTGTATCAATTTCAGAAATAGGCTCTGTTTCTGTGAATAGCAAATCGCCTGTGTCTATTTCGTGTTTCAGGAAAAATGTGGTGAGACCAGTCGACGTTTCCCCATTGATAACAGCCCAATTGATGGGAGCGGCTCCTCTGTATTGCGGCAAAAGGGAGCCATGCAGGTTGATGGTTCCCAGACGGGGCATGCTCCACAAGAGCTCTGGCAGCATGCGAAAAGCAACCACCACTTGTAAATCAGCCTTATAGCTTCGCAATTGATCTAGAAAAGCTTCATCCTTCAGTTTTTCAGGTTGAAGTATGGGCAAACCCAGTTTGATGGCAGCAGATTTAATGGGTGTTTCGTGCGTTTGAAGGCCACGACCCGAGGGCTTGTCGGGAGCAGTAACCACCGCAACTACTTGAAAACCTGCTTCGACGAGTGCCTCCAGGCTGGGCACAGCAAATTCTGGTGTTCCAAGGAAAATAATACGGAGGGGTTGGGTGCTTTTCATATGGTGCGAAGTAAGGGTTTTAAACAAACAGTAGCCGTAATCTTATTGTTCAGCATGGCTGCTATTTCGCTTTTGCTTGTCTTCCCAGTCTGCTTTCAACATCCCCATAATCACCGTATCTACAAACCGCCCTTCGAAAAAGAAATTCTCCCTGATGTGCGCCTCTTGCTGAAAACCAATCTTTTTACATAGTTGAACAGAGGCTACATTGTCGGGGTTGATATCAGCTTCCATCCGGTGAAAACCAATGTATTCGAACCCAAACTGCAAGAACACCTCCATAGACTCTGATGCAAAACCTTGTCGCCAATATTCAGGAAAAAACATGTATCCGATTTCTGTTTTAGCGTTGTCGGCAGCTATTCGGTATAAGCCAATGGTGCCAATCATATTGCCAGAACTTTTTAAAAATATGCCCCATTGAAATGCAGTTTTATCCAGACCGGATTGTTTCAGGCTATGAATCATGGCCAAGGCATCGTCCATACTTTTTGCTCTGGGTCTGTCGAGGTATTGCATGGCTTCAGTATTGCTTCTCAAAGCAAAAAGAGCTTGCGCATCTTTCTCTTCCAGTAAGCTGAATGTCAAGCGTTTGCTTTCCATTGCTGGCATGGTTTCCGGAAAATTCAGCTGTGGTAGTTCAAGCATCATATGAGATTAAGTTGAAACAATTTCCACTCGTTCGCTTGATCTGATTTCGTATAAAACTTTGTCGTTCATATCCTGGCAAACGGCATTGACACGCTGTTGCTTGTGCTTTACAAACAATCGGTTTTGGTAGCGAAATCTGGTTTTTGCGGGAATGTGTACCAACGGAATAGGGCTGTTTACCAATATTTCCATGTCTCCACCGGGCAGTTGAGCAACAGGGGCCACTTCGGCCAAATGATTGAACAAATAATATTTACCAGCCTCTAAAAGCTTGGCCTTAAACCGGCTTCTCTGCTTTTCCAACAATTGAAAATACCTGCCTTGAAACAAAAATAATTGTCCGATTTCAAGTTCTTCCACGTGAGGAAGTCGTGTTTCATGTTGTTGATGTGTATTAAAATGCTTCAATGCTTTTTGTAAAGCTGGGTCAGTGCAAGACGAAGCCCCTGGATTGTTGGCATGGGCTATAATGATGGCTTCGAGCTGTTTATCGAATGCGCCCATGGCCAAAAATTCATGCAATAGCCTGGTGTATGCCGATTTCCATTCTTGCCCATGCGGATTTACTTTATTTTTAAACTGTTCAAACGTTTGCAAGTGAGCCACTTCGTGCAGGTAAGTTACCAAAAACGCATAAGGGTTTTGGTCGCCATTTACCGTTATTTTATGCTTTCCGCTGCGGTGGGTGTAGTCGCCAAGTTTGGTTCGTCTGCCTGCCGTTATTTTGAAGTCGAAGTTGAGCGTTTTCCACAGTTTGAAACACGGCTCCAGAGCCTGTTGAGGAAAATATTCGGCAAATAGTTTGAGCTCTTTCTGGGTTTTGGCGTCCATGTGGCAAAGGTGGAGAATTTATTGAAACTCATTAACCAAACAAAAAGCCCTCGACCCGTTTTTACCCCTACCTCCAAATTCTGAAGGTAGCCTTTTTCAACTCAACTCTGATCACCTTTCCGGGCCTGAAATTGATTTTGGGCTTTGATATACCTGTAAGTCAGGTTAACCAAAAGCAAACAGGTCATTTCACAAACTCCAAGTATTCCTCATATTCCCGGATATAATCTTCGGCATTATAACCATGAGAAGCCAATACAAGGCAAACAGAACCTGAGGAAAAATTGATTTCCGAAGCCCAGATGCCAGGAGGAATGTGCAGACCGATGTAGGGGCGGTTGAGTTGAAAAAGTCTTTTGGTTTTTCCGTCGTCAGCCAACACCTCAAAGCTTCCACTGGCAGCAAACAACAGCTGATGACAGGCTTTGTGCGCATGGGCGCCTCTCGACTCTCCGCCAGGAATATCGTATAAATAAAAAACTCTTTTTATGGGAAATGGGACATCTGTATCGCCATGAACCGGCGTGATGTTGCCTTCCCGAAAGGTAATTTTTGGCAGATAGATTAATGAGCAGTCGAATACAGAATGGGCCATTGCAGGAAGTTTTAACGGTTCAAAAGTAGCAATCGAAATGCAGCCACCAACATTTGCCTTGTTTACAAAGTTTCTCGCCTTACCGGCACATACACATCTGCGTTGTAGGAATAGGCAAGTGTACGAAAACGCTTTTTATACTGACGAATAATCCAGTTTGCGAATGGGTGGTATTCCTTCGCCCTAAAAGAAGCAATTTTCACCCAATCAGCTTTTTCGCCATAGAATTTTTGACTATTAGCGGTATTTCTTCCTGCCTTTTCAGAAACGATGAGGTACTGAAACTGATAGTCATTGAAATGATATTCCCGGCGTCTGGGGCCATGTGACCCTCTGATGAGATACTGAAAATCGCTGCCTGTGTTGAGCACAGCATAAAAATAGGCATCGTCGCCAATCACTCTTGACTTGGGTGGAATATGAGCAGCAACGAATTGTTGTAACTCGCTATGATTGCGGTCGTTCAGGGTGATAAAAATGAAAATCAACTTGATAGAAAACAAGCCCAAACACAAGGCTGGAAAAGCATATCGCATGTTTCCAACCCAGGATTTTAAAGTTGCGCCTTTTGCTTTAACGAAAACAAAATGAAGACTTTGAAACAATAAAAAATACCAAAAGAGAATGATCAAAGCCGAATACATGCCAGTGTCGGTAATGAAAAGATAAAAGGAGGCTACACCGGCCAGCAGTCCAAAAAGAAGTGGTTTTTGCCATTGCTTATATGACCACAAGACCGAGACTAAAGCAGGAATTATAACAAGATATTGGTAGGTTGGTACAAATCCGTTGCTGCCAATATACATGGCAAAAAGGTTCGACTTTTTCTTACTCACCGGGTCGGCAGAAGGCGCAAAAAAGTAGGCCGACCATTCTTCCAATCCTCCAAAGCCAAAATATATCCAAAGCAGGTACAGCCCGCCGGCTATGGAACCAATGGCCATGGCTTTGCCAAGTATCTCAAATCGTTTTTGCAGGAGGCCAACCAACACAAAAGCCCCCCAAAAAGCCACCAGCAAAAAAGCAGGTCGGGGCGAAACCAGCAGACAAAAACCAGAAAGCAACCCTGCTGCTATTGCCCATTTCCAGGCTGCGTCTTCCAGCATTTTATAAGCCATGAAAGCAGCCGATATCATACACAAAACAGCCAAAGTATCCATTCGGCCTGAATGCATGGACTGGGCAAAAATGGGGTCAGCCAGCAAACAAAGGGCAATAGGCCAGCCCCAGGATTTATCTACTTTGCATAGCAAAGCTAGTTTTAGGAAAACCAAAATAGCCATAAAACCTGAAAGCAGCCCTAACATCCGGTTTTGAAAAATGCCAAAGCCGAACGCTTTAAAGACAGCCGCATTCAACAGCAAATAACCAGGCCCGTATGCCTTGGCTTGCGGATTATGCGCTTCGAGCAGAGGAGACACATTGGCTTCGAAACCATTTCCCTGACTCAAGCTAAGACTGAGGCTGGCAAAATAAGTCTCATCAAACCAGGGGATTGGACTTTTAGTAAGCGTGATGAGATGGAGTAAAGCAAGCAGCCCAACAATAGACTTGTATATATTGATGTTTAAACGAGAAGGATTCAAGAGGTGCTGTGGTGTTAATGCTGTTCTGCTAAAAACCGGGGCGAAGTTAATTGTAGAAGGATTTAAAAGTGGATTTTATTGCACTTTCGGCAGCGATAGGCCATTTGCTAAGCCACAATGGTATTTCTTCGTTCGCCAATTTGTTGTCGCCACATAGCTTGGTAGAGCCCTTTTGCTTCGAGCAAAGTATGGTGCGAGCCCTGTTCATGTACCCTTCCTCTTTCCATCACATAAATGCGGTCGGCATGCATCACAGTAGAAAGTCTATGCGCCACCATCACTACTAGGTGGTTTTTGCCCGCACTAATTTTTTCGATGGTTTTCATAATTTCTTCTTCGGTGAGCGAATCAAGGGCTGAAGTGGCCTCATCGAATATCAAAATCTGAGGATTTCGCAACAAGGCCCTGGCTATGGCAAGTCTTTGTTTTTCGCCGCCCGAAACTTTCACACCGCCTTCGCCTATGTAGGTATCGAGGCCATTATCAGCCCTTTGCATCAGGGTTTGACACGATGCCATTTCGAGTACATTCCACAAGTCCTTGTCGCTCGCATTTGGATTCACAAACAACAAATTTTCCCTGATCGACCCAGCAAAGAGGTGAGTTTCCTGCGTCACCAAGCCAATTTGATTTCTCAACAAATCGAGGTCAATGTTTTCAACATTTATATTGTCGAACATCACTTGCCCTTCCTGAGGCCTATACAAACCAACGAGCAATTTAATGATGGTCGATTTTCCCGATCCAGATGGACCGACAAAAGCGATGGTTTCTCCTTTTCCAAGATGTAGATTTACTTTTTCTACGGCTTTGTGCTGGCTGGTTTCGTAGCTGTAGGTCACCTGCTGAAATTCCAAACTCGAGATATGGCTTAATTTAACCGGGTCTTTGGGTACTGCTTCTTTGGGCGTGGCCATGATGGCAGCAAAATTCTCAAGCGATGCTTCCGATTCCCTGAAAATATTAATCACGTTGCCCAACTCTTGCAAAGGGTTGAAAATGGCAAAAGAATAAAATAACAATGTCATGAATTGACCTGGAGTTACCTCTGTTTCAAATACCAGGTAAAGCAGCAAAAACATGATACCTGTTCTTAGCAAGTTCACCATGGTGCCTTGGACAAAGCTCAACATGCGCAAATACTTCACCTTTTGTAGTTCCAGGTCCAATATTCGGTCTGTGGTCCGGTTTAGTCGCAAGGTTTCCTGTTGCGCCAAACCCAGGGCTTTTATCAATTCTATGTTTCGAAGCGACTCCACTGTCGAACCAGCCAATTCAGTACTTTGGGTGACCAATCGTTTCTGAATTTTCTTGATTTTTCCACCTAAAAAATAGGTGACTGAGCCCAACAAAGGCACTGTTGACAAGTAGGCAGGCACCACCAACCAATGTACCGATGCACCATAAAACACCACAAAAGTCAGGCCTACAGAAGCGGTGAAAATAATATTGACAGAAGCCGAAATAAGCCTCTCTACATCGGTGCGCACTTTTTGCAGCACATTGAGTGTGGTGCCGCTTCGTTGGTTTTCAAACACATGGTAGGGCAGTTCCAAAGAATGCGCCAATCCATCAGCATACATGCGAGCGCCAACCCGTTGGGTTATCACATTCACAAAATAATCCTGAAAGTTTTTGGCAATTCGACTCACCAAGGCCACGCCTACAATAGCCAGTAGCAAAAGCCCTGCTCCTTTCACAAATTCCGATCGGTAATAAGCATGTGCCTGATTAAGATACTGATCAATAATTCGCCCCACCAAATAAGGATCGAACATGGAAAATACCTGATTTATCGTGGCAAGCAAAAGTGCCAAAGCCACCAGGTCTTTGTGTCGGAACAAATAGGGAATCAGGATTTTCATTTTGGTGGTGCATAGTTCAGAAAAATAGATGGAACTCTGCATGGCAGTTTACAGAATAGTAAAAAAATGAATGAGCAGAGATGTGAGAAATGGAGTCGTTCTCACTTCAATTTGCATGGCACTTAAGCCCTTTAAAAACAGCCCGTTTGCCTCTCAATAAAAGCGTTTAAGCTGGTTTTTTGAATACGAAAAGGTTGTTCAACCCCGCTTGGAAAGTCCCTTTAAAGACGAAAGAAAATCCTGCTTTTTTAAAAATCTGAAAGGCGAGCTCTGGATTCAAACCATAATGTTGGCCGGTTTCCATGCCTTTTATAAGACGGAGTTTTTTTAGCCAGACCAATATCTTGTCGACTGCTGGGGCAGGAACGGTCATAATGACTTTTCCACCAGGTTTAAGGCAAGCAAGGCAAGCACTGGCAAATTCAGGCTGATTTTCGAGAGGAATATGTTCCATCACGGCCAGCAGTGTTACTACGTCAATTGATTCAGCGTCAAGGGTAACTTGCTCGGGATACAAGCCTTGCAGGTATGTAACTTGTTGCAAGGGTGAATCCTTTGGTAACAACGGATCAATGGCAAAACCGCTGAGCTGTTTGGTTTTCAAAGTAGTAAATAAAGCAGCATCCCAACTACCAATGTCAGCTACTATGGCATGATTAGGTATAAACCTGCTGGCCATCCAAATACGCCAACTTTGCAATAAACTGTCAAGCCAGGTTAGATTTTGCTTCACTGCTTCATAAATTTTTGGCCAATAAAGCTGAAGAAAAAGCTGTATAAAATGGTTTGAAAACCCAGAATAATTAATGTGATGGCAGGCACTACTTCCCTGCTGGTTTTAGCCGGGTCGAGAGGGCTAAAACCCAACTTATTCCAACCTAAAAAAGCATCAATTGATACATAAAGTCCTACTGCAAGCATCAGTAAACCAACAATAAGCCCTTTTTCCATGTTCACCCAACCAAAAGCCAGCCGCATATCATCAGCAGCGGGAATGAGCTTTCGCTCATAGGCAAACATGCGGGTAAAAAAGTAGATAACAATAGATTGGTAACCCAAAATCACAAGCAAATTGGAATACATCAATGTATGAATATCAAGCACGATGCCGAAAAAATGAATAGGTGTTGAGATGAGAATACCCGACAAGACAGCACCCAGCACCAATAAAAACACACCCGGATACAGAAACAACCAGGAAGGGCTGTACAACATGAGAAACCGAAGATGGCGCCAACCATCTCGCCAGGTGTTGAGGTGCGATGGCCCACGCCTGCCCGACTTGCTAAGTTTGGTGGGTACTTCGGCCATTTTTAACCCAAACAGAGCTGACTTTACGACCATTTCAGAGGCGAATTCCATGCCTTGAGATTGAAGTTCCAACTCCAACATTTTAGCTTTGTCGAAAGCCCTAATGCCGCAGTGAAAATCTTTGATCTTGATCCCGAAAAATAGCCTTCCAATAAATGATAAAACTGGGTTGCCAATGAATTGATGAAGCCAGGGCATAGCACCGGCTTCTATACCACCTTTAAACCGATTACCCATCACCAGGTGTTTACCTTGTTTCAGTTTTTCAACAAAAGGTTCCAGGTTTTCAAGGTCATAGCTATCGTCGGCATCGGCCATGATGATCCATTTTCCTTTGGCTTCCACAATTCCTCGCTTGATGGCAGCACCGTAACCTTTTACAGATTCATGGACAACCCGAGCACCGGCTTTTTCGGCAATCGCCACAGAATTGTCTGTGCTGCCATTGTCTACCACCAACACTTCTCCTTCCAATCTAGACCTATTTAGGTAAAGAAAACCTTTACGAACACAGGTTTCTACCGTGGCGGCTTCGTTGAGACAAGGGCATAAAATAGTGATGGATGTACTCAAAATGTACAGCTTGGAAAGGTGTATTCTGCCCCAAAAATGAACAAATTTTCAGGATGGCCTACTTTGCCAAAGTCTACAGTTACTTAATCATCAAAGTGCCTTGATAGATTCCTTTCAAAGCAGCCCTTTTCAAGGGAGCAATGTTGATGCTGATTTTGGCTATCAAAGTTGGCTTATTGCCATTTGGTGTGAAGTCTTTGCTAGCTACTTCTGTCAGATCGATTTCGGCATCGGCACCTGCTTCCGCTTTCAGGCTTTCTTTCCAGATTGGCGTTGAGCCTGAAAATCCAGTTAGGTCAATTTTTACAGAATCGCCTTTATCTAAGTTATCAGTCGGAATGCCGATGACCCATTTGCCTAAATCCTGGCGTTTAAAATCTCCTTTTTTGTCCTGATTGTAAGCACCGGGCTTCACATTCATTTCACCTGTAAGGGCTTTAATTTCTTTCGTATTATTTTTTATGGTCACCACTTTGCCAGTGCCCAAGGGCATAGCGGCTATAAATAGGGAGGCGCCAGAAAAGGCCAGCAAGTGTTGGAAAGTCTTTTTGAAAGTCATGGTTTTTATGGTTTTACGTGAATGAAAACAGGGAAATGGTCGCTGTAGCCTCCTAAATATTTTTTTCCGGAAAATGTTCTGAATGGTTGTCCAGCAAAACGCTCATCGCTTTCCTGCAGCCATGTTGGATTGAAAACAGACGCTGATGCAGGCAAAACGGCATACTTACTTTTAGGATTTACAAAACCGGGAGAAAAAATAATCTGGTCGATGAGATTAGGCTTTTTTTGAAAATACAATGAGCCAACATTGTTGCGTTTCAACGGTTCCATGGCATTAATCAGGGCAGTGCTTCCTGAAATTCCATTCACTAAAAATTGAACTGGCGAATCGAAAGGCTCGTCATTAAAATCGCCTATAAGCATAATTTTAGCTTGAGGGTCTCTGCTCAAAATAGAGTCTACGGTTATGCGTGCTACTTCGGCAGCGGCTTGCCTTTTGGGTCTGCTGGTCTCCTCGCCACCCCGACGGCTAGGCCAGTGGTTTGCCAACACATAAAAATGGGTTTTTCCCGCCGAAAACTGAGCCAACAAAATATCTCGGGTTGCGAAATTGGGCTCATCTTTCAATGTAACAGCGAGAGGCTTTGCAAAGTTAAGCTTGTACAAATCTGATTTAAATGCAATTCCAACATCAATACCTCTGGCGTCAGGAGAATCAAAGTGTACCAGCTGGTATTTTTTACTTTTTAGCCGGTCGTGATTCAATAGCATTTCAACCACTTGGCGGTTTTCTATTTCTGCAAACCCAATTATTTCTGGTCCATCCGCATCACCCAGGCTGTCGAGCACCCTGGCGATTCGGTTAAATTTGGTTGCAAGTCTGGTTTCTTCCCATTTCAATTCGCTTGTGGGTAGATATTCTGCATCGTCGATAGCTGGGTCGTCTTCGGTGTCGAATAGATTTTCTACATTATAAAATGCAAAGGTATGATTGCCTTTTTGGGCCTGAACATGAGCAACTTGCAATAGCAGATTGCCAATGAGGAGAAAGGAGAAAATCTTGGTTTTGAATGAAGACAACATGAAATGATGTTTACTTTGAGGCAAATCTAACAGAAAGCGAGCAACCATGCGGAACAGCAACATAGAATTAACAGTAAGTTTAGACAGCAACAACATACCCGAAACCATAGATTGGAGCGCCACCGACTTTGCAGATGGGAAACCTCAACCGACAAAAGCTTTTGCCCTGTCCATTTGGGATGCTGATCACAAGTCAATTATGAAAATTGACCTTTGGAATAAAGAAATGGAAGTGGCAGAAATGAAAATGTTTGCCATTCAATGCATAGGTGGGCTGGGCGATACGTTGTTTTCAGCCACGGGCGATGAAGATATGCAGCGAGAGATTCATCAGCTTTGCGATAAACTGGCTGCTATTCTCAAAAAACAACAAGAAGAGGCCCGGCAATAAAACGCAATCTTAAACCTCTTTAAAAGCATAAAAACCCGACATGGCAATGCCGGGTTTTTATGCTTAAGCCTATTCTATGCCATCCAAAAAGTCTGCATCTCTCGCTTGCATTCTTTCTGCTTTTTCAGCTTTCAGTTCATTGCGCCAGGCTTTCAATTTTGTCAATTGTTCTGCTGTTAGAGTAGCCTTCATTTGTTTTCTGTATTCATCCTGAATGGCTGAGGCTTTGGCTTTGAACGATTCTTTGTCTTTACTGTATACCTTTTTCGCTTCTCTGGTTTGCGTAATTCTTGCCAGTGTGAGGTTGCTTACCTTTTGTTTTTGATCGGAAGTGAGCGCTAACTTCTCGGTTAATGTTTCAGTAATTTTAGCAGCTCTGGCCTCGGGATTTTGTTTTTCTCCCCATTTATTTCCTTGGTGTCTTTTGCCATGTTGTGCTACTGCCACTGTGCTTGCCAATGCAAACAGGATGGCTAAAAATTTCCAGTTTTTCATAATGAATTGATTTCGGACATTAGAGACAAATAAGATGCCAGGGTTTAGTTTTAAATGCAATTAAATATTCCGACTCCAGCCAAATGAGGGTTGTTGCCTTAATTTTCAGATATTTGCCCCCTTGAATTAGCATCATTGATTGGGATTTATAATCAGCTGGTGCATCAGGAATACTTTACAGATATGAAAAAAATTGCGGTTTTCACTTCGGGCGGCGACGCCCCAGGTATGAATGCTGCCATACGTGCAGCGGTGCGCATGGCAGTTTACAATGGCTTGGAAGTTTATGGAATAAAACGTGGCTATACAGGCATGATAAAAGGGGACATTTTTAAAATGGAGTCTTACTCCGTGAGCAACATTGTGCAGCGGGGTGGCACTATGCTCAAATCGGCCAGAAGTGAAGAATTCAGAACAAAGGAAGGTCGTCAGCAAGCATTTGACAATTTGCAGAAGCATGGAATTGAAGGCCTCATTGCCATTGGAGGGAACGGCACTTTTACCGGAGCCAACATCTTTTTCAACGAATATGCCCTGCCAACAGTTGGCATTCCAGGCACGATTGACAACGATTTGTATGGCACCGACAACACCATAGGCTTCGATACAGCTGTAAATACCGCCCTTGACGCCATAGATAAAATCAGAGACACGGCAGATTCCCACGACCGGATATTTTTTATTGAAGTGATGGGCAGAGATTCTGGCTATATCGCCATTCAGTCGGGTATAGGCGGAGGTGCTGAAATGGTAATGGTGCCCGAAACGCATTCTTCACTCGAACAAGTAATCGAAACCTTGAAAGAAGGCTGGACCCGTTCGAAAACCAGTTCCATCATCATTGTAGCCGAGGGCGATGAAGAAGGTGGTGCCAATGCCGTGGCAGTTAGGGTAAAGCAACACATTCCGCATGCCGACATCAAAGTAACACTACTTGGGCACGTGCAACGAGGTGGTGCTCCGTCGGCAGTAGACAGAATTTTGGCGAGTCGCTTAGGTGCAGCAGCAGTAGAAGGACTTATAAGTGGGAAGAAAAATGTGATGGCTGGATTGATCAATAACGAGGTTGTGTACACGCCTTTTTACGATACCATTACAAAAAGCAAGCCCATTCACAACGATCTAATTCGACTGGTAGAAATTCTTAGCATTTAATTTATGGGGTTTTTACCTGTGTTTGTGGTGCTATTCAGCGCCGTTTTGCTTTGGACCATGATTGGTTATTCTTCGCTTAAGCGTTACCGAAATCAAGCTTTGGAGGCTGCACTCTATGCGCACCAACTGCAACTTGAGCTGATTGCAGATGTAGATGGCATGGAAGGTTTTACTGATAAGCTCAAATTGGAATTGCTTGAAAAATTGGAATCAGACATGCTGCAAGGCAAGAATCTTAACGATTTGAAAGCCGATTTACTCTCGCTGCAAAACGCACAAAAAAGCTTTGAAGAAGAGGAGTTGAAAGGCATAGAAGCCATGATGCTAAAATCTATTTCTGAAAAAGCATTGAAAGTCAATGAATTGAAGCGAATAAATAAAGCTGCAGCACGCTCTCTTAATCAGCTGGTAAAAGAAAAGCCTACCAGTTTTTTAGCCAGCATTTTTGGATTCAAGTCCATTCAAGCCATCAGCTGAGCTTCAATCCTTTTGATCATTTCGTCAGTTTGGTCCGGAGCGAACCATTGGAATTCCTGATCTTTTTTAAACCAGGTCATTTGCCGCTTGGCGTATTGTCGGGTGTGGGTTTTAATGAATTCCTTGGCTTCATCGAGCGTTATTTTGCCATCCAACATATCGAAAACTTCGGTGTAACCTACTGTTTGCAAGGCATTTTTGTGGCGAAAAGCCTTGAGTGATTCCACTTCCTTCACCAATCCCAGTTCAAACATGGTCTCAACACGAGCGTTGATGTTTTTGTGCAATACTTCTTTTTCAGGCGTAAGACCTATTCTTAACACTTTGTATGGCAAAGCGTCGCCTTTGTTTTGCCGGAATGAACTGTATGACTTGCCAGTGCTTTCACAAACTTCCAAAGCCCTGATAATGCGCTGGGGGTTCTTAATATCCACTAGAGCTGCATATTCAGGATCGAGTTCTCCGAGCCGGATTTGCAAGGTTTCAATTCCTTGGGTTTTGAGTATTTCTTCCCACTTCTTCCGAAGTTCAGGTTGACCTGCAGGCATATTGTCCAGTCCTTCGATCAATGCTTTTATGTACAAACCTGAGCCCCCAACCACCAATTGAACCCTGTTTTCCAGAAACAATTCAGCCAATTTACTTCTGGCTTCCACCATAAATTGGCGTACATCGAAATCTTCTGCAACGGATTTGTTTCCAACAAAATAATGAGGAACCAGACGCAATTCCTCTTCTGAAGGTGCAGCCGTGCCAATTGGCAATTCACGAAAAAACTGCCTGGAATCACCACTGATAATCGAAGTGCCAAAATGTCTGGCCAAAGTAATTCCAGCTTTTGTTTTACCAGAGGCTGTGGGACCTGCCAGCACCACCAAAAAAGGTGTTTCATCTATAGCCATGAAAAAAGCGGCCAAACCGAAGGCCTGCCGCTGCAAGGTTGCTTTTTTCTACTGCTTACACGTTTAGTTTTTCGAGCGAATCCTGAGTAAGAGGCTTATTGATGTATTTTTTTACAAATGTGCTTTTTTTGGCTTTGCTCAAGTCTTGAGGATTAATGGAAGAAGTGAGCATGACGATTTTGCACTGATTTTTGATGTTGTCTGAAAGCTTTTCAAACTCATCTAAAAATTGAAAACCATCCATCAGCGGCATGTCGATATCCAGAAAAATAAGCTCGGGCAAGCCAACGCCAGTGGCCGAAAGCTTCTCAATATTTTTGAGGAACTCAAGGGCACCTTTGGCACCTGTGTGTGTGAAAATGTGTTCGGCTATGTTTGATGCCTCAATCATTTTTTGATTTATGAGGTTGTCGATTTCGTTGTCATCGATCAACATTACGGCACTGAATTTTTTAGCTATAGTTGCCATTGGGAAGGTGTCTTTCTTGTTTCTTGGTTGTGAATGTAGCTATTGAAAATGAAAAACCAGTGAAAGGCCAAAAATGTGCATGTGGTTTCTGCGTTCAAACCAATTGATTTTAAGCTTGAAAATCAAACATTGTTAAAAACTTTTTTGAGCTGGTCTGATTTAACATGTGCCATTTACATTCACTCAGAATTTAGAATAAATGCTTGGGTTCCTTTTATTGCACCCGAAAACCTCAACCAGTATGACAATTTACGGCTTGGAAGAAAAAGAACTGAAGGCACTTGTCTCACTTATCGGAGACGAAGATGCAGAAGTGCTGGACCACGTGGAAAAAAAAATAATGACACTGGGCGAGTCAGTAATTCCTTATTTAACCACAGAATGGGAACGATGCCTGGACCCTGAAACGCAAAAGCGAATTTTGGAACTGATTCATCAGGTGCAGTTTCAACAATTGAAAGATAGACTCGAAACCTGGGCAATGAGCGAAGAGCAAGATCTGCTCGAAGGCTTGTGGATCATTGCTACTTACCAATATCCCGATCTGGAGCTTTCTACAATGAGGTTTCAGCTGGAGCAAATTTATTTCGAAACCTGGCTCGAGTTCAAACCCGACATGCACCCCTTCGACCAAGTGAAAGTGATCAACTCGGTGTTGTTCAACAAACTGAAATTTGCCCCCAACTCAAAAAATTTTCACGCCGTGAGCAACTCCATGATTAACCAGGTGCTCGAAAACAAACGGGGAAATCCAATATCGCTGTGTGCCATTTACATGCTGGTGGCACAGAAAATGAAATTACCGATTTTCGGCGTCAATCTTCCGAATCTATTCATTCTAACCTATAAAACTGATACCAATCAATTTTATATCAATGCTTTCAACAGGGGTTTGATTTTTACCAAGTCCGACATAGATAATTACCTCGCCAACCTGAACCTTGATCAGCAAGATATTTTTTATCAGCCCTGTTCTCACAAAGATATACTCTCCCGGGTGCTTCGCAACTTGTATGTAGCATTTGAAAAAACCGGAGAAGTAGATAATTTAGTCGAAATCGATGAAATGCTTGACATGTTGAAGTGAAAAAATCTTGGGCACTTTTTTCTTTGAAAATACACATTCTCTTAGGGATTGTGATGCTGTGTTGTTTCACTTTCTCATGCACCAAAACCTCATATCCTTGCCCTGCTATTGAGCCCCCAGCCGAAGCTCATCTGAGAAAAAAAGAGGCCATTAAAAAAGAGGGGAAAGGAAAAACGAAAAAGGCAAAGAACAAATATGACGAAAACGGCAGACTTATTAAAAAATCATATTCTCATTCTGGCATAAAAAACAGGTGACAAAGCCTTTTGGCAATATTTTTGCGTCTATTAGGATTACACACCTATGACGGCTTCATCCATTATTTTTTGGTTTTCAATATGCACAGCTTTTGTGAGCAACATATTGTTAGAAAATTTGCCTGCTGAAAAACCAAAAGTGCTGTTAAACAACGCTTATTCGCACGGCGAACGCTTGGAATATCGGGTACATTATGGATTTGTGAATGCAGGTGAAAGTGTGATGACCGTGAGCGACCAGCTCTACCGCATCAATGGAAAACCCTGCTTCAGAATAGAGGTAACAGGCCGCACAGTTGGTTCTTTCGATTTGTTTTTGCGCATCCGAAATTCATGGGGCACTTATGTAGACACAAACCAATTTCTTCCTCAAAAATCGTTTAGAAGCATCCAAGAGGGTAAATACAACCGGATGGAAGAAACCTATTTCGACTACGATAAAAAGCTGGCCCGCATGGAAGTAAAGGAAAAGCAGCCTGTATTGGTGAAAATTCCAGACTTGTTGCAAGACATGGTTTCGGGCTACTACAGCCTTAGACTTCAAGAATACAAAAGTTTAAATAATGGGGATACTTTGTTTTTGAAAGGGATATTAGAAGACCAGATTTACGACTTCAAAATCAGGTACATGGGTCGGTATTGGCTCAAAACAAAGTATGGGCATATCAGAACCATTTTGCTGAAACCTGTAATGCCCAACAACGTTTTGTTTGCTGGAGAAAACGCCATTTCACTTTGGATCTCTGACGATGCCAATAAAATTCCGCTCAAGTGCAAAGCTGATTTGGTAGTAGGTGCGGTGGAACTCGACTTGAAAGGTATGTCTAACCTTCGGCATCCCTTGCAGTTTAACAAGAAACCCAATTGACAGTTCAAGTCAGTCGTAGATTTATTATTCATCAATTTCAATTCCTTTTTGGAAAAGTGCCTCAAGCCGAACTTATTTTGAATTCAATTTTATGCTTTATGCTAAAAGGTTTGTTTAGATTGATTTGCCTCCTTGTTGGAATGCTTCCAGCGGTGGCTTTTTCGCAGGAAATTTCGGGAACACTCGTTTCATCGCCTCAGCCTGCTCCCTTAAAAGTTTATATTCAGCAATGGTTTGGGCTTCAACCCTACATGTTGGATTCAGCCAATATTCAGAATAATTCATTTACATTAAAATGTACGGTTCCTGGAGGCAAACGCCAGATTTTCCAGCTGACTTTCAATAAAAAGGACGTATTTACTGATGTGGTTGTTGGGCAGCGGGATAAGATTTTGCTTGAATACAATGACAAAAACGAGCAAAAAGTAAGCTTTCAAAATGCGCCTGAAATGGCACCCTATTTTCAGTTTACAGCCTTGCAAAACACTTATGTGGACATGCAAAATACAGCACTTGAAAAACTGAAAACAGGCATGAATCCAAACGATGCCGCTGCCCAACAAGCCACCCAAAAACGTTGGCAAAAAGTGCAGGATTCTATTTGGAATATTAAAAATGTTGAACTCAACCAATTTGCCCAAGCCAATAGCAATAACTTGTCGGGCAAGCTGGCGAAGTTTTTATACAGAAATCCGTTAGAGACTGTAGATCAGTATTTTAAAGCGAATGAATTGACTGATATTGAGCTGACAACCGGAACTATTTTCAATGAAAAAATAAATCAATATGCCCAATGGCTTTATGCTGGTGGAAAAGATGTTTTGCCAGGAGTTGAAAGTTTGATGGGTTTGGCGCCGCTCAAAGCTCCCGGACGAGAAGCCATATACCGCTTTCTGGCTGTAGCAGTGAAAGAACAGGATGAAGCCTATGCGAAAACGAAAGCCAAAGAATATGATGCTGAATTCAATTCGGCGAGAAGCAAAGCCTTTTTGGCCACCATGCCCAAAGGTAGTTTAGAAATAGGCGATGCATCCATAAACATAAGCCTGCCTGCTCCTGATGGCAAAAATATGTCGCTGCACGACCTGAAAGGCAAAGTAGTATTGCTCGACTTTTGGGCTTCGTGGTGTGGACCTTGCCGAAAAGAAAATCCGAATGTAGTGTTGGCCTACAACAAGTTCAAGGACAAAGGCTTTACCATTTTTTCTGTTTCCCTCGATCAGGATAGGCAACGTTGGCTCGATGCTATTCAGAAAGATGGGCTGGTCTGGAATAATCATGTTTCTGATTTGAAAGGCTGGGGGTCGGCTGGTGCGAAATTGTATAGCGTACGAGGTATCCCAGCTACATATCTCATTGGTCCGGATGGCAAAATTATTGGTAAAGATCTTCGTGGTGCTGCTTTGGAACGAAAACTGTCTGAAGTGCTGAAATAAACCATTGCAATAGCAATTATGAAAAAGAAAATTCTGGTAGTCGACGACGAAGCAGACATTCTCGAACTACTTACTTACAACCTCACCAAAGAAGGTTACGAAGTAAAAACGGCCGAAAACGGGAAGAAAGCCATTGAAGTAGCAAAAACCTTTGAACCTGATTTGATGCTGCTCGACATCATGATGCCTGTGATGGACGGCGTAGAAACCTGTAGAACCATCAAAGATAACCCCAGGCTGAAAGATACCATGGTTGTGTTTCTTACTGCCCGAGCCGAAGAATATACGGAAGTGGCGGCGTTTGATGTGGGAGCCGATGATTTTATCACAAAACCGATAAAGCCAAGGGCATTGCTCAGCCGATTGCAGGTCTTGTTTCGCCGCTCAAAAGACGCCTCCGAAAAAGAAGTGAAGCAACTGTTTGTTGACGATATTGTGATAGACAAAGAAAGCTATACGGTGACAAAGGCTGGGGTGAACATTCCTTTTCCCAAAAAAGAATTTGAATTGCTGGCGTTTTTGGTTCAAAACCCAAACAAAGTGTACACAAGGGACGATTTACTCAACCACATTTGGGGAACCGACGTGTATGTGCTCAGCCGTACAGTTGACGTGCATATCAGGAAATTACGAGAGAAAATTGGCGACAGCTACATTGTAACTACAAAAGGCGTAGGCTATAAATTCGCTTTTCATGAAAATTAAATGAAACAGGTGGCATGAAGGCACTCTTCAATTCCCGCCTGGTGGCGTTTTTTATTTCATTGTTGATTGCTACAACTACAGCAGCATTTCTGAGTCTGCTTGAGTCTTCTACTCAGGAATCGATTATCACGGCGTTTTTACTTGCCTTTACTTCTGGATTTTTGCTCACTTATATTACCTTTGAATATCTGATTTTCAGGGAGATAAACCGATTGTATGCCACCCTTGACAAACTCAGAAAAAAAGATCCCAAATCTCAAAAACAGGCTTTGATTAAAAACAAACTCGAGGCCAGCATGAACCCCATCAGCCAATTGAAGGCCGAACTTTCTTCATTTGCTACCGGAAAACAGCAAGAAATTGAGGAGTTGAAAAAACTGGAAGCTTACCGAAGAGAATTTATTGCAGATGTGTCGCACGAACTGAAGACGCCCATTTTTGCTGCACAAGGTTTCATTCATACGTTGATAGATGGCGCAGCCGAAGACGAAGCTGTGAGGACCAAGTTTTTGAAAAAAGCGGCAAAAAGCCTGGATGGGCTCAATATTTTGGTGCAAGACCTGCTCATACTTTCCCAGATGGAAACGGGAACCATTCGCATGCACAAAGAAACCTTTGATGTGCGGATTCTGGTGCAGGAAGTGTTTGAGCAATTGGAAAAACTAGCCTCAAAACGGAGTATGAAATTGCGGTTCGATCAGCGGTATGATAAACCCTTGTTGGTAGTTGCCGACAGAAATCGAATGCGCCAGGTGTTTGGAAATTTGATTGAAAACTCGGCCAAATACGGCCTGGAAGAAGGGAAAATCACTGTAGGCTTCGAAACCGTGAAAGATGGTTTAATAGCCCATGTGAAAGACGATGGGCCAGGTATAGACGAAGTTCACCTCAACAGAATTTTTGACCGGTTTTACCGAATCGACAAAAGCCGGAACAAAGACACTGGTGGAACTGGTTTAGGTTTGGCCATTGTGAAGCAAATATTGCAAGCGCATCAGTCGAAAATTGCAGTGAAGAGCAAAACCGGCAAAGAAACAGTGTTTACTTTTCGTTTGCAGCGTGCAGAAGTTTGATGCATCTTACTTTGTACCTTGTTTGCTAAACGATTCATGGGCAGCTTTTAAGGAAGGCCGAACCGTGGCCAATAATGTAATGCCAAGCACAAGCAGGCCGATAGAAGCAAAGTCTGTCCAAAGCATTTTTACCGGATAGGCATCCACAATACTGGTTTCCATGCCCATACCCAACCATCCGAATTGGTGCTGTGACCAGGTGATTAGTGCGCCTAAAGAAAGTCCTAAAAATGCCCCACTAAGCCCAATGAGCATGCCATTGCTCAGAAAAATGGCTGCAATAGTTTGTTTCTCTGCACCCAGCGCAAACAGGATGGCCATTTCACGCTTTTTCTCCAAAGCCAGCATGCTGATCGACACATAAATATTGAAAGAGGCAATGAGCACAATGAACGACAAGGCCAGAAACACAAACAGCTTTTCGATGCGCAAAATGCGGTAGAGGTTGGCATGTTGCTCATCGCTGCTCAGTACTTTGTAGTTCGAACCGATAGCCAATTTTACTTCTTTTTTTAGCTTTTCTACCGAAGCGCCTGGCTTGAGATAAATTTCCAATGAACTGCGTTTTCCTGCATTATTAAGCAATTCTTCCATCAGTTCTATGGGTACAAAAACATAGTTTTCATCGTAATTTTTTTCAATTTGAAACACGCCACTGGCCTTGAGTGCTTTTTTTGCAAACGCAGATTGGGGATTCAGATTTACCTTTTTACCAGCTTTGGGGTACCAGATTTCGGCCAAATCTAAATGGTCGTTGAGTGCCAGATTCAACGCTATCTGAATGCCAAGGCCAACCACTGCCATCTGCTCTCCCCCGCTTTCGAGCTCAAATTTTCCTGCCATAATGCCATCTTTCATCTTGGTCAGTTTTTCATAGCCTTTGCTCACGCCTTTCAGTCTGACTACCAATTGTCCGTTTTTGTATCGCAGCAAGGCATTGTCTTCCACTACTTCCACCACTTGCTTCACACCTGTAAGATTCTGAAGTTTAAAAAGCAATTCGGGCTGGGTTTCAAACCACTTTCCTTCGTTTACTTCAATTTTCAAATCTGGGTCGAAAGTGCCATACAAGCCTCGTACAAGATCTTCCAAGCCATTAAATGCTGACAATACCATCACCATGGCCATGGTGCCAATGGCGACACCACCCAAGGAAATGTAAGACAGGATGTTGATGAGGTTTTTCTTTTTCTTGCTGATGAGGTAGCGAGAAAACAGACGAATCAATTGAAAATTCAACATTGGCGTAAAGCTATGGGGTTTAAGGTATAAGTAAATTCATTAGGCTTCAAATCTTATAATTTGTTTATATAAGTTGTTGGAAATGAGTAATATGGAGTTGGCTGAAAAATTTAAACCAATGAGATTTCTATTTTTTGCATATTTGATACCTCAAGCTAAGGCAATTTAGAAACACCGTGGAAACTATTTTTTATCAACGAATCACTTTAAGACAAGCAATAAATATCCTTCTTCTGGCTTTTTCGCTCACCTCCTGCAAATCAACTTTTGTGACAAAGGCGCCGCCACCAGCTTACAAAGATCCTGTTGACAAAATCAGAGAAATTTCGACTTTGAGTGTGCCTGTAGAAATGCCAATTTCAGAACTTGAAAATCAGTTAAACCAAAAAATAGGTAAGCTAATTTACGAGGACAATGACCTGAATAACAACGGAGGCGACAACCTGACATTGCTGGTAACCAAGCGTTTGCCTATTAAATTAAATATGACAGGTCAGGTGATAGGCATCAAAGTGCCAGTGAACATCAAATCGAAGTTTGGGTATAAAGTAGAAAAATTTGGCATCAAACTGGAAAAATTTGAAGACACAGAATTTGATATTGATGTGAATTTTGCCACCCGGATTTCGATCAATCCGGATTGGAGCTTGAGCACCAAAACTTCAGCTAATGGCTTTGATTGGGTGAAAAAACCAATCCTGAAACTGGCAGGATTCGAAATTCCGATTACCCCTATTGTTGAAAGTATTGTAGATGAGCAGCTCCCAGAAATTGCGAAAACAATAGACAAAGAGCTGAAAGCCAATATGAAGGTAAAAGAGGAGGTCACTACAGCCTGGAACTTGGTTCAGGAACCGGTTTTAATCAACGAGGAGTTTGAAACATGGATTAGAATTGTTCCTTCAGAAATAGAGGTAACGCAACCCACGGCAAAAGGCGGCATGGCTACCATAGGCGTGAGTGTAAAAGGATACACAGAATCGACCTTGGGTGCGCAACCAGTGGTTTCACAAAAAATGTCTTTGCCGCCATTGCGTATTGGCACGCTTTCAAATGACGAGTTTCAAATTGCTTTAAATGCTGAAGTTACTTTTAAGAAAGCCAGAGATTTGGCTTTGAAACAAATGAAAGGGCAAGTGTATGAGTTCAACAATGGCAAGCAAAAAGTAGCAGTTGAAGATTTAGACGTGTATGGGCAAAACGAATTTGTGGTCATTGGGGCAACTTTGTCCGGAAGTTTAAAAGGGAAAGTTTTTTTTAAAGGCATTCCCTGGTATGATGCAGCCAGCAAAAAAGTAAAAGTCCGAAGCCTGGATTACGACCTGGAGACCAGAAATAAATTGGTAAAAACGGCTGATTGGCTGGCTCATGGAAAATTTTTGAAAATGATGGAGCCCTATTTCGAATACGCTGTGGCAGAACAACTGGATCAAGCCAAGGCTTTGATCAAAGATAACCTGGCTGGAAACAAAGTAAACCAGTTCATTTCCCTCAAAGGTCAACTCGATCAGTTGGAACCGGATCAGATGCAGGTGACCACCGAAGGCATCAGATCAATCATTAAAGCAAGTGGTAAAATGGCCATTCGGGTGGGCCAGTAAATCGGACAATATTAATCCCGCATGGCCAAATCCTGGAAGTTTTTTGCCCAGAAGTCTGGCGTATATCGGCTGATGATTTCTTTTGAACGTTTGCCCATTTCAATCAATTCACGGTCTGAGCGGTTTGCCATATTGTCGAGCACCAAAGTGATGTCGTGCGGATTTTCAGGGGCAAACAAGGCTCCATTAGAATTGTCGACCAAATCGAGCGCACAGCCACAATCGCTGGAGAGTATAACAGGAAGACCAGCCGCCATGGCTTCGTTCACCACCAATCCCCAAGGTTCGAACACACTTGGTAAAACAAAAAGCCTGGCATGGGCATATAATATCGGTAAAGCCTGGTAAGAAAGCCAATCCCTAAACTCGACATTGGCTGTGCCAGCTGCCCAGGTTAGTTGCTCTTTGAGTGGACCGCCGCCTACCAAAAGTAATTTATAACGCTTTGAAATTGTGGAATCTCTAAATGCCTTAATCAGATTTTCCAGGTTTTTCTCAGGGCTAAATCTGGCTACACAAAGAAAAATATTTTCTTTTTCTATGTCACGAGCGGAAGCAAAATGCTTGTTGTCGACCACACTATAACCCACCATGATACGCTCTGGCGACACACCCAAACTCTGGCTAAAATGCTCGAAAGCCCGCTTGCCCGAGACCAAAAAACCATTGCAACAAAACCTGAGAAACCAACCTTTCAATGTGTTAGTAAAGGGGTTGTTGCCATACCAGGATTCGGCAAAAAGGACTACCTTTTTTCCAAGTAATCTGCTGAAAATCAACATCCAGACATATTCAGATCTCCCATAGCCTGCTATGCCAACCACTTGAATTTTTTTTGAAAAAATCAAGGATAAAAACCGATACAAACGCCTGAACAGATCGAATTTTTCAACGGGCAATTCCGAAAGGCAGTGGTACATCTTTTGGTCAATCAAAGGGTTGCTCCATTGATAAAGCGCATCGGCTTTGCCCAAGTCGGCAATGTAAACATGGTTCAGGCCGATTAACTTACTAAGGGCTACAAATCTGGCTGCATGATAATCTCCAATTCTATCCCAAACAAGGAGGGTATTTGCATTCGCTTCTTCCTGTTTCACCATGCAAAAGTAATGGAGAAGTTTAGTTTGGAGAATTTATCAGGCACGAATTGGCGAAAATGCGGCTTAGACTATATCAGTCAATTTGAATTTTTTGAACCATTGAGAAAAACTAATGATACGCCAGAGTTTATCTGATCCATTTTTTTCAGCATTGTCTACCAGTTTATCCCAGTCTTTTCTCAGTCTTTTCAGGTCATAAAATTCATCTAATTCCGGGATAAGAATTTCCGACAGGTGTGCTCGGTGTTCGCTAAGCCAGTTTGCGGAATTAAAATTATGAGTTGGTCGAACGCTATGCTGTAAAATCTCTTCCGGAACTATGCCATTCATGGCTCTTTTGATTAAAAACAGGCCTTGCGCATTTCGGATTTTATAGGCAGCCCCAATTTTAAAAATATAATCAGCCAATTCTGGATCTGTAAGGTATGGCAAGCGAAGTTCAATGCCCGCAAAAGCTGAAGAGCGGTCTTGCGAGCGTAGCTTTTCTCTAAACTGAAACCCTGTAATCTCATTGTACAAAGATAGATTCAGGTTGTCTACTTTGCCGTCTATTCTATTTTGAAGGTATTGAGCATGTTTGTCCCAAAAGCTATTTCTCAAATAGGTGAATTCGACTAAGTTATTACGCATCAGCGTTTCTTTAACGTCAGTAGCTGTATAGGTGTACATCCAATTTTTGAGCAAATACTTAAGTAAGTTCGACTTGCCCGACAAATTGGTTGCCTTAGAAAATAAGTTGTTGAAAAAGAGTCCAAAGTTTTTCCTTTTCAGCATGTGGCTCATAAACAAATGGTAGTGTTCCTCTTTGCCAGCCATCATGGTTTTGGCTCCGGTATCTGCCAGTGCAACTTTGAAACCTTGCTTGGCCATTTCTTCAAAAACCCTTTTTTCATAAAAGTTATTGAGGGTGCTTACGGGCAAGTCCTGCTGATAAAGGTATGAATCCATGGTTTCCAAAAAACCATCTAAGTGCGACTCTACAATGTGTAGCTCGGCATTAAAGTCCTTTACCATTTTATTGAGTAGCGGACTCGAGTTTGTACTTTCGAACAAATCTGCCGATGTAAATATCTGATTGGCAAGATTATATGACTGCGGCTTCATCGTTTCTTCCTGGATTTGTTTGATCATATACAGCATGGCTGCATCTTCGATGCCACCATCCAAATAGGTGGCAATAGGAAGTTCGCCAACCAGATTATGGTACAGTGTTCTGGCCAAATATTTCCTGATTTTTTGGGCATGTCCACTCGATTTTTTGCCACTATACTCGTTTACAGAATTGTTGGAAGTAAGTGAAAAATAACTCCAGCTCTTTAAAATTCCTTTTGGCAGAATGAGTTGTATGGCACTAGCTGGCTCAACTTCAATAATGTTTTTGAACAAGCCTAACCCACTTTCTTCTGCCACACCTGAAACCAAAAATTCAAAAGCTCCTTTTCTGCTAAGCCGCTTTGAAATAAAAGGTAAGGTGAGCAATCCCTTGTGTTCTGATGCCAAAGCAAAATATTGAGCATTGGTGTAATAGTAGAGTGGTTTTGCGCCAAATCGATCACGGGCGGCAAAAAGGTGGTTGTGGTTCTGATCGTACAAAACGATGGCCCAAATTCCTTCGAACTTCATAAACATCCGTTCGCCCCAATGTTGGTAAGCCTTCAAGATAATGTCTTCCTGACGCACAAAATCATGCTTAACCCCTTCTCTGATCAAATCTTCACGGACATTCGGAAAATTGATTACACAGCCATCGAGTGCCAGAAAAAGGCCTGGAAATGATTGGTTTGTGTAAGGGAAAAATTCTTCAACCTCCTTGTTGAGTCTTTCACCGTGGTTTACAGCCCAGCCAATTCCCACCGATTGAGGAGCCTGACTGATGTCCTTAATTTTATCTTTTTCTACTACGGCTCTCGCTGTGCTAGGGCCAGCATACTGCGTCATAGTTTGCTGATTTCCGAATAAATACCCCTCACTTTCTCTTCCTCGATGACTTAATGCATGATTCATGGAAACTATCCATGGCACTAGTTCTGACTCATCGTTGTTCAGGCATGCAATTACAGATAAGCTACTCATTTAATTATTGAAAGGATTTAGTTCCAACGATGGAACTCGTCAAATATAGAAAATAAAGGTTTTCAAAAACAACATCTGACACCAAGCCACCTCCTAAACGTGCTATTCCGTAATTTTTCTCTCTCTTCACTATCGCAAAACGACCAAAAACCGATTTAACGGCCTCATATTTTATACCAAGCAATTGGTCACCTTTGGCGTCAACAAGTCCCCATTTTAAATTTCTCTTCACTGCCATGTGCTTTTGGTTCACTACAAACAGGCTATCGTATTCTATGGGGAGAATTAACTTCCCTTTTACACTAAAACAACCCATTAAATCATCCTTCCTAACAAGAACAAAGTCAAAATCTATCTCAATATCTTCATATATTGGTTGAACCACTATGGCGTCTCGCTTGTTAATAATTCCCCATCTGCCAGCCATTTTCACTTTGGCTAATCCGTTTTTAAAATCACACACAGAATCGTAACGAGGCGCAATTCGAAACATGCCCAATTTGTCGACAAAACCAAAATAGGTGCCTTTCTTGATGGGAGCATACCCGTCGTTAAAACTTGCACTCCAATAACTCAAGGGAAGGCTTTGTGGTTTTTTGAGGCTTTTAAACTCAATGAGATATAGCGTATTTTTAACCATCCCAAAGCACATTTGTTCTTTAGGGAAAATATTTAGCGAATCGTAATCAGCCCTCACCAACAAGCAACCACTCCCGTCTACAAGGCCAATTTTACGATTGATGAAAACATAAAATAAATCTATGGTTCCAGGTACCAATTTGCTGGAATCGAGATGAAGAATAGTGTTTCCTCTGATGTCAACCAGCTTTTTTGCATTTTCCCAACTCACCTCAAAAACAGTGTCATTTTTCACCTCTATAGACTGATAAGCTGTGGGTAGAATGTATTTGCCTGAAGCTTCCATCAGGTAAGTAAGGTTGTTGCTTCTGATGGTGGCTACTCTCCCTGTGCATTGTGTGCCACCTGGCTGTGCCCGTTGTAGGAAAAGTCCTTTACTCGAAACCCACCAGTTGATTTGCTCGCCGTCTTTCAGTTCTACCAAACTGTCATTGATTTGCCTTGCCTGAAAATAACCAAACCGAGTTAGCGCATCAGTGGAATAAGATTTGAAAAACCATTCGCCAGCTGTTCGATAAAAGAACCCTGATTTGATTGAAAAATACTTTGAAATGGTGCCTGGCTCAACCTGTTGCCCACTTTTGTTCAGCAAAAAGAAAGCGCCATGGTGCCCAATCATGATATATTTTCCCTGAAGTGACTCCACGGTATCATACACATGGGCACTCAGATACACTTGTTTCATGGTTACCAGTCCCCATTTGCCACCAAACCGAAAAGCCAGAATTTCTGGTGTGAGTTCTTTGAGCCCATCGGCAACAATGTGCATTTGTTTTTTCCCGTTCGTATCTACTAAGGTATGCCAGGTGGCAACTTGAGCGTGCCCCTTCGAAATTCCAAAAACAAATAAAATGAAGAACATGAACCTGAGTTTACCCAGACTCTTTTCAAAAAATGTCAATAGATTAATGCAGATATTTGCGCCTGCAAGTTATTCAGCCTTGACTGTTTTCGGAAAAATACCTGTTTCTTTTATTGATTCACTCAATCTGTTGAGCAAACTAACACCCACAAGGTTGAAGAATGCCAGCTTGGTAGTGGGCAGTTATTTATATTCAAAAATGGCTGGAAATGCCCATCATGCTGGTTTTCCGGTGAGTATTTCTTTTGAACCAACAACATCTTGCAACTTGCGCTGCCCCGAATGCCCAAGTGGTTTACGATCTTTCACCCGACCTACTGGCATGTTGGAAAATGACTTGTTTAAAAGCACAATAGATGAACTGGAAAGTACTTTGCTTTACCTCACATTTTACTTTCAAGGCGAACCATACCTGCATCCAAACTTTCTGGAACTGGTAAAATACGCCTCTGACAAAAAAATCTACACAGCCACCTCTACAAACGCCCACTACCTCACCGATGCCCAGGCCAAAAAAACGGTTGAATCAGGACTCGACAGGTTGGTTATTTCTATTGATGGGACCACTCAGGATACTTATGAAAGTTATAGGATTGGGGGCAATTTGAAAAAAGTATTGGAAGGAGCCTCCCAGGTGGTGAAATGGAAGAAAGCATTGAAGTCGAAAACGCCTTTTATTGTATTTCAGTTTTTGGTGGTGAAGCCAAACGAACATCAGATAGAGGAAGTAAAAACCCTGGCTAAAACCATGGGTGTGGACCAGGTGGCTTTCAAAACGGCCCAGATTTATGACTATGAAAACGGTTCACCACTCATTCCCGATAACCAGCGATATAGCAGGTATCAACAACAAGAAAATGGCTCGTTTGCCATAAAAAACAAGCTACTGAACCATTGCTGGAAAATGTGGCACAGCTGCGTGATAACGTGGGATGGCAAAGTGGTGCCATGTTGCTTCGACAAAGATGCACACCACACCATGGGCGATGTTTCAAGCCAGTCTTTTGCTGCGTTGTGGAAAGGTGAGTCGTATCGGCAATTCCGGCAATCGTTGCTTCGGTCACGATCTGAAATAGAAATGTGTAAAAACTGCACAGAAGGAACCACTGTTTGGGCCTGATATGGAAGTAGAAGTATTGTTTGAGGACAATCATCTTATCGCTTTAAACAAGCCTGCGGGCATGCCGGTGCAAGTTGATAAAACAGGAGATCTTTCGCTGGAACAATGGTTGGCTGCCTACTTGAAAAGCAAATACAACAAACCTGGAGACGCATTTGTGGGTGTTATTCACCGGATTGATAGGCCAGTTTCTGGCCTGGTGTTGATGGCCAAAACCTCGAAGGCTTTAGAAAGAATGAACAAGCAATTCAGGGAACGCCAAACAGAAAAAAAATATTGGGCTGTAGTCAGGGAACAACCTGCCAATGCAGCAGGTACACTCCGGCATTTTCTTCGGAAAAATGAGCAACATAACAAAAGCTATGTAAGCCAGGTGAAGCAAGCTGGAACCAAGGAAGCGGTTTTGTATTATACCTTAAAATTCACTGCAGAAAATGGATTTTTGCTCGAGATTGAACTGGAAACCGGTCGCCACCACCAGATTAGAGCCCAGCTTGCTGCTATGGGTTCGCCCATATCGGGAGATGTTAAATATGGCGCAAAACGACCGCATCAGGATTTGTCTATTGGCCTGCATGGGAGGAGTCTCAGGTTCAGCCATCCTGTAACCAAAGAGAATATGCTGTTGTTGGCACCATTGCCTTCAAAAGCTTGCTGGCCTCCATTTCTCCATCTAGAAACTGACACAGATGGCAATTGAGTGGTAGAAATTCCAGCATGCGATGCTTGATCAAACCTTGAAATAAATTTTCATTTTCAGTCTAGTATTCATGTTATTTGAAAAATGCACTATGTTAGTGCCTTAATTCGGAACACATGCCCCTTCAATCGTTACTCATCTTAGTAGTTGCTGGCTTTGTAGCCCTACTCGTATTTCTTTATTTCGTTCCTATCAATCTCTGGATAACCGCTCAGTTTTCTGGTGTCCGGGTAGGTCTATTTGAGCTGGTATTTATGCGCATCAGAAAAGTGCCGCCTAGCCTTATTGTGGAAGCATTGATAACCAGCACAAAAGCAGGACTTTCGATTACCACCAATGAATTGGAAACACACTATTTGGCTGGGGGAAATGTGCGTAGTGTAATCAAAGCCCTGATATCTGCTGATAAAGCAAATATTAGCTTATCGTTCAAACAAGCAACTGCCATCGACCTGGCAGGAAGAGATGTGTTTGAAGCGGTTCAGATTTCAGTAAATCCTCGTGTAATCAACACGCCTAATGTGGCTGCAGTAGCCAACGATGGCATTCAGCTTATTGCCAAAGCCAGGGTTACAGTTCGGGTAAATATTGCCCAACTGGTAGGTGGTGCCGGAGAAGAAACCATTTTAGCCAGGGTTGGTGAAGGCATTGTTACTTCTATCGGCTCATCATCATCGCACAAAGCAGTACTCGAAAATCCTGACATGATTTCGAAACTGGTGTTGCAAAAAGGTCTTGATGCAGGAACAGCGTATGAAATTTTGTCCATCGACATTGCTGATATCGACGTGGGCGAAAATATTGGAGCAAAACTTCAGATTGATCAGGCCAATGCGGATTTGAAAGTGGCCGAGGCAAAAGCAGAAGAACGTCGTGCCATGGCCGTGGCTCTTGAGCAGGAAATGAAAGCCAAGTCGATGGAAATGCGGGCCAAAGTGATTGAAGAAGAGGCAAATATCCCGAAAGCTATTGCCGAGGCTTTTAAGTTAGGCAACCTGGGTGTGATGGATTATTACAAAATGCAAAACGTGCAAGCCGACACCAGCATGCGAAACAACATAGCAGGAACTGGTTCAGGCGATACTTCGAAATCATAAATCCATTTGGTTTCCTTATTTCGGTTTGTTTCCTTTGCAGCCCATTTAAAAATGGGGGATTAGCTCAGCTGGCTAGAGCGCTACAATGGCATTGTAGAGGTCATCGGTTCGACTCCGTTATCCTCCACTGAAAAAAAAGCCACTTTAAATATAAGTGGCTTTTTTGTATTTATTGAAGTGGCAATTTGTTGTGATTAGCTCAGCTGTCTAGAGCGTCCCGCAATAACATGCGGGAAGGTCATTGGTTCGACTCCGTTATCCTCCACCAAAATTTACCACTTCTAGCCGAAGTGGTTTTTTTATGTTTGTTACCTATATTTTATACTCAAGGGCTAAGGATAAATATTATGTTGGTCACACAAATGACTTGCAAAGAAGGATTTACGAGCAGAATATAAAGCGCAACCTTGGGTCTGACGACTGGGAGCTAAATCAACACAAACAAACAGCCAACAATCCCATTTCTGCTTTTAAATTCCTTCATGCATCACATACTCCACTGGCAACTTGCTCATGGCCTCTTCCATGGCGAGCATCAATGTTGGAGAAGCAGGTGCCAAGGGAAGGCGGGTAAAGGTTTTACAAATATGCAGAATTTCGAGTGCAGCTTTCACTCCGGCTGGGTTTCCTTCGGTGTATAGCAACTCGTTAATATTCAGCAAGGCGAACAAATTCTCTCGAGATGCTTTAAAATGTCCCAACGCAGCCTGATGCACCACTTTTGAATATGCCTCGGGAAATGCATTGGCTATCACAGAAATGACTCCTACAGCACCCATGGCCATCAAAGCTGGAGCCAGGAGGTCGTCACCACTGATGAGTAAAAACTCTTTGGGCTTACCTGCTGCTATTTTCAAAATCTGATCTAGGTTTCCAGATGCCTCTTTGATGCCAATAATATTTGGGTGCCAGGCAAGTTCAAGCGTAGTTTCCGCAGCTAGGTTTGAGGCAGTTCGAGCAGGCACATTATATAAAATAACAGGTTTTGGACTTGCATCGGCCACTGTGGAAAAGTGCTGCAAAAGTCCTTGCTGTGTGGGCTTTACATAATATGGACAAACGGATAATACAGCATCCGCCTTTTCTAAGTTAAAATGCTGCAATTGCGCCACCACCTCGGCTGTGTTTATGCCACCAACCCCCATCACTAAAGGATGTTTCCAGGGGTTATTGTCGGCTACAAAGTCGAAAATCATTTGTCGTTCTTCGGCATTTAGGGTCGATACTTCGCCAGTGGTTCCCAGCACCACAAAATAGTCGACATGAGGCCCAAGAAAATGCAGCAAACGCTCAAGCCCTTGAAAATCAATAGTTCCATCTTCTAAAAATGGAGTCACCAACGCTGGACCAAGTCCGGTGAGTTTCTTTTGCATAACACAAAGATTTAATAAACCTGTTTGAAGTGGCAGTTTGGCAATTTTTGAGCGAATCTGCAAATAGAATGTTGACTCAGCATGCCTTTCAACACCATATTTTTATTAATCAATATTTGAAGAAAACCCTACTTATCACGCTATTTGCAGGCTATGGAAAAAGTGGTGATACGAAAAGCTGTGCCTGCAGATATTCCAGCTGTTTTTGAACTAATCAGGGAACTGGCCATTTATGAAAAAGCGGAACATGAACTCATCAACACGCCGCAGCAATTGCTGGCAGATGGATTTGGACTGCAACCGCTTTACCTGTTATTGGTGGCCGAGCTTGATGGCAAAATTGCAGGCATCAGTTTGTGCTATTTTCGCTATTCAACCTGGAAAGGCAAATGCCTTTACCTCGAAGATATTATCATCACGGAAAGCGAAAGGCAAAAGGGCTTGGGGAGTAAATTATTCGAGGCGACGCTGGAAATGGGGAAAGCGGAAGGCTGCAAAAGAATGACCTGGCAAGTGCTCGACTGGAACGAACCAGCCATTCAATTTTACAAAAAGTTTAACGCTGGTCTTGACCCGGAATGGGTGAATGGGTACCTGGATTTATAGCTTAGCAGGTTGGTTTTTAAATAATTAGGATCAGGCACATAGCTTCTGTTGCTTTATAAAAGACTGAATGCTAAAGGGTTGGTGCTCAATCATTCTTATAATGAGTCCGTCGAAGAGCGTGTTTCTGTTGTTTCGCCGGTTGAACCTGTAGAAAAATTCGTCCAGGTACGATTGAAGGTGTGCCTTTGAGCACTTGTGGTGGATTCCCTTTACCAGCCTTTCAGGTTCATGATGATGTTATGGATTTGAGGCATTCCTTTCCCATTGTCACTTTTCTTTTGGGTAATGTTCCAGTTGGCTTTTAGTGGGGCATATCCTTTCCATTCGTCTGTGGTTATTTGTGCTTCCTTGTCCACTTTTTCCTCTATAAATTCTTCAAGTTGCTCACTGGAGGCATTTTCGACCATCGTGGCATAACCTCGCCCCACCCCGTTTTCCCCACGCCTTTCTATTGAAATGATCACCAGTCGCTTACTTCCTTTTGACCTGCCTTTCTTGCCGGGTTCTTTCTGGCCAATCATAAACCCGTCTACCTCTATATTGCCTTCTAGGGATACCTTCCAAGGCTGGCCATGGCTTGCTGGACTTTTCTCCTAAACAGCCATGCGGTCTTTTGCCTGATTCCCAACTCTCTGCCCAGTTTATAACTTGATTTGCCCTGTATAGTCATAGACATTTGGTAAACAATCCAGAAAGCCTTCCAAAGTGGAAACTTGACTTTGTGGAACAGTGTGCCAGCAGTTGGCGAATCGATGTGGTTGCAGGCTTGGTACTTCCTGCTAAGGGTATCATAAACCCTGCAATAGATTTTGTTTGCGCATTTTGGACAAGAAAAACCATCGGCCCATTTGATGTCGGCCAAATGTTGTAGTGCTTTACGGTTGTCGGAAAAAGCAGCCTGAAACTCCATATTGGTTGAAAATGAGAACTTTGTAGCTGGCATAGGAACTTGTACTTTTGTTAATGTGCAAGTGTACAACCACCGGTATGTCAAAACGTGTCGTACCGATATAATAAGTTCAGGAATTTATGTGCCTGATCCTATAAACTTATAATAGAGGAGAATTTGAAGCCTTCTCGCCACCAACCCCCTCATATCCTCGTTCCTTCCACGCTCAATTGAATGAACATGATGCTGAAAAATGTAAATGCCGTGCTGGCTATGGCTTGGGTGAGTGCCAGGGGAAATTGACTCAGGTTGGCGTGGTCTATCACAAACAGCAGCAAATGGTGGCAAAAAAGTAGCGGCAACATGTAGCTCAGGTACCATTTTATGCCCATCGAAGGGATTGAAATGCGCATATAAGGCTCATAGCCTCCCGCAGGCACTACCCAGTTGAGCACAGCAGAGCGCAAAAAGGCCAGCAACACACAACTCGCCATGTGTATGCCAATGGAATTGTAATAACTATCTGCCATCAAACCCACCAGCAGCGAAAACAGCATAATTCTCACGGGATTGGCTGAGATGGGCATCAGCAACACTGCACCCAGATAGGCATAGCTAAAAGCATAACTGCCCACACTCAAGTGACCCAAAATCAGGATGTGCAGGCTTAAAAAAACCACCACTTCCAGAATCAGAAAAATGAGACTTCGGCTATTCATTAAATTCTTTGCTGGTGTTGTATTGCAGCGAATCTTTCTCCGCTTTGTACTTGTTTTCGACTATATACACATAGCCCAGGGTGCTGAAATTTGTGGCAAGCTTAATTTTAATCTTGTAGAAATTGCCGTTTTGGGCCAGTTCAATCTGATCGATCACGCCCACCATGATGTCTTTTGGCAAAATACTCGAATATTCTGAGGTAATGATGGTGTCGCCTTTTTGGGGCTCCAGGTGAGGGGCTATAAAATCCAGATCAGCAATGGTTGGGTCGCCACCCGTCCATTTCACGGTACCAAAAGCAGAAATGCGTTTGATCTCGGCAGAAATCAGCATTTTGGAGTGGAGTAGGGAAGTAGCTGTGCTGAAATGTTCGGAACAAACCAAAATAGAACCTACCACTCCGGCTGGCGATATAACGCCCATACCTTTGGTGATACCATCGGCTGTGCCTTTGTCGAGCGTGAGGTAGTTGTTGATCCTGGAAACCGAATTGTTGATCACCTTGGCCACCTTGAAAGTGTACTGGCCCATTTCGATCAAAGGTTGGGTGGTATCCATACCCATTTTGTCAAGCTGCAATCGGGCGTTGGTCAGCTCGGCATTCAGTCGGGCATTTTCTTCGGCTAGGTTGCTGTTTATCACTTGCAGGGCAAAGTAGTCCTGCACTTTTTGGTTCAACGACAACACCTTCGCTACAGCTGAATTACTCGAGCTGATGAAGGCAATACGTTGGTTGGCGTTGTTGTTGAGAATGAGCCAGCTGCAAAGCAATTCCAACAATACAAACAGAAAAAAAAGCCTGTATTTGAATAGAAACTGAAATAAACTGCCCATTGGCTTTTGGTTTTGCTGAAAGAAATCAGCTCATCAACACTGCCTTGAAATTATCGAGGTGTTTCAGGGCAATGCCTGTACCTCTCACCACCGCTCTCAACGGATCTTCTGCCACGTGAATAGGCAATTTGGTACGCATGTGAAGCCGCTTGTCAAGTCCACGAAGCAAGGCACCGCCGCCAGTCAGGTGAATGCCTTTGTCATAAATATCGGCAGAAAGTTCTGGGGGCGAAATTTCAAGTGCCTTTAAAACAGCTTCTTCAATTTTCGATACGGATTTGTCGAGTGCAAAAGCAATTTCAGAATAAGTTACTTTGATCACCTTCGGAATACCGGTCATCAAATCCCGACCACGCACTTCGTAGTCACTTGGTGGGTTTTCCAATTCGCTCAAGGCGGCACCCACTTCTATCTTAATTCTTTCTGCAGTTCGTTCGCCGATCAGGAGGTTGTGCTGCCGGCGCATGTAGTCCAGAATGTCTTTGTTGAACACGTCTCCGGCTATTCGAATAGACTGATCGCAGACAATGCCTGACAAGGCTATCACGGCAATTTCTGTGGTTCCACCTCCGATGTCAACAATCATGGAACCGATTGGCTGCTCAATGTCGATGCCAATACCAATGGCGGCTGCCAGGGGTTCGTGTATCATGTAGACCTCTTTGGCACCAGCATGCTCGGCAGAGTCTTTTACGGCTCGTTTTTCCACCTCAGTTATACCTGAAGGAATGCAAATCACCATCCGGTGAGCTGGGGCAAACAAACTGCTTTTGCGGTCTGTCATTTTTATCATTCCCCTAATCATCTGCTCGGCAGCCGTAAAGTCGGCAATCACACCGTCTTTCAGCGGACGAATGGTTTTGATGTTGTCATGGGTTTTTTCGTGCATTTGCATGGCCTCTTTGCCTATTGCAATCACTTTGCCCGTGTTTTTATTGATGGCCACAATAGACGGTTCGTCTACCATGATTTTATCTTTATAGATAATAAGCGTGTTAGCCGTTCCTAAATCAATGGCTATGTCGCTGGTGAAAAAATCGAAAAATCCCATGAGGTGTCGTTGTGTGTGTGTTTGTCCTCCAAGGAGAAGGATAAATATTCCTTAATGTTTAAAATGGCGAATACCTGTAAATACCATGGCCAATTGTTTGCTGTCGCAAAATGCAATAGAATCCTGGTCTTTCATCGATCCACCCGGTTGAATCACTGCTTCGATCCCTTCCTGGCATGCAATGTTAACACAATCAGGGAAAGGGAAAAATGCATCGGAGGCCATTACGCCACCATGTAGGTTAAAGCCAAATCTTTTAGCTTTTTCAATGGCTTGTTGTAAAGCGTCGACCCTGCTGGTTTGTCCCGTGCCGGAGGCCAACAGCTTGCGGTTTTTCACCAGTACAATGGTATTAGATTTGGTGTGTTTCACCACTTTGTTAGCAAATTCCAAATCGAGAATCTGCTCAGGTGTGGGTGCTATTTTGGTCACAGTTTTCCAAGAAGCTGGTGCTGCCAGGGTGTTGTCTTTTTCCTGCACCAACAAACCGCCCAGTAATGATTTATATTCCCAGGTTTGGGTTGGAAATGCTTTCAAGTTCAATAAAATTCTGTTTTTCTTGCTCTGCAAAAGCGCAAGTGCATCCGGGTCAAAACCCGGAGCCACCAATATTTCAAAAAACAGTAGATTCAGTTGTTCAGCCGTGGCCAAATCAATTCTTCGGTTGATGCCAATTACACCGCCAAAGGCCGATGTTGGGTCGCAGGCCAATGCTGTTTCATAAGCTTGTAGCGCAGACGCAGCAACTGCCACGCCGCATGCATTGGTGTGTTTTACAATGATGCAGGCAGCCTCGTTTTCGTTGTTGAACTCGGCCAACAAACACAGGCAAGCTTCGATGTCGACCAGGTTGTTGTATGAAATTTCTTTGCCATGCAATTGGGTGAAAATACTGTCCAATTGCCCGAAAAACAAGCCTTTTTGGTGTGGGTTTTCGCCATAGCGCAATGTTTTTCCTTCACTTCTGCTTTGAACAGGAACAGAAGGTTCCCCGGCAAAATGTCTGGCAATGGCGCTGTCGTACAAAGCTGAGGTTTTGAACGCCTCAACGGCCAATTGCTTTCTTTGTTCAAGGGTTAAACTTCCATTGTTTTGTTTCAACCAGGTTGCCACTTGCTCATATTGCTCCGGCTGAGAAACAATGCAAACATCTTTGTGGTTTTTGGCTGCTGCCCGAATGAGGGAGATACCTCCAATGTCTATTTTTTCAATAATTTCATCAGGTGTTCCTCCTTTTTCAACCGTTTCTTCGAAAGGATACAGGTTCACAATCACCATATCGATGTTGGGAATGTGGTGTTCAGCTACCTGAATATCATCGTCTTCGTTGTCTCGTCTGGCCAATATACCTCCAAACACTTTGGGGTGCAGCGTCTTCACCCTGCCACCCAGAATTTCGGGAAACCCAGTTAGATCCTCTACTGCAATGGCCTCAAAACCATTTTCGAGCAAATAGTTCAAAGTTCCTCCAGTTGAGTATAGCGTAACCCCCTGATTTTTGAGGGTTTGAACCAAACTTAATAATCGGTTTTTGTAATAAACAGAGATGAGGGCCGAGCGGACTGGTTTCAGCAACATGAACAAAATTAAAGCACGCAAATGTAGAGAAAATCAGCGTGTTCGCCCTGTTTGATTTACAAATAAAACTATAAAATTAATTGCCCGGGTTTTGAACCTTCAGCCGCTCACCTACACTGAGTGTGGCCTCGGTTTTGTCGTTCCATTTCAGCAATTCTGTAATTGAAATGCCATGCTCTTTGGCGATTCGAAACATGGTATCACCAGTTTTTACCTCATACCAGTTCAGGGGTTTTGCACTTGAGGTTTGGTTGTTGCCAGTTGGTAAATAACCAGGTTTAGGGTCTCTGGCCATTTTCAAGGTTTGGCCAAGTCTCAGATCGCCCGTCATCATGTTGTTCCAGGCCAGCAGGCTGTCTACAGATACCCCGCATTTTTTCGCAATCGCATACAAGGTCATGCCCGGTTCTACTACACAAACATTCGGACTGGCGGGAACTTTGTGGTTAGCTGGCATCGTTTTTTGAGCAGGAGCTTCGGGCGCTGCTGCACTTACTGATTCAGGTTCGGACTTTTTTTCCAGGTTGATGGAAATGGTAGGTACTTCAGCTTCCTCTTCTTCGTCAATCTGAGCAATTGCTGTGTCGTTTTTTAAACTTGCTATTAACTTTTGATTGATAGCCTGGAGCGTAGAATCTTCTTTCTTGCGGCTTTGACTAGAACGAAGAACCGGTGCAGACTTTACAATAAACGTGTTGTTATTTTCTTCAAAACCAGGAACTGATTCGTACTTGATAGGTTCGTCTTCTGGCATGGTTGTTCGAAGATGCAACACCCGACCTGGCTTTAACTTCTCTGGTTTTTTCATCCGGTTTTTCTTCATCAAAGCCGACATTTTGATGCCATAATTTTGCGATACTTCCCACAAAGTTTCTCCGGGTTTTGCCGTGTGATATGGAATTTTAGCCCTGTTTTTCTTTCCTTTTACATAGTACACCATCCCGGCTTGAACCGCATCGAAGGCACGCATGTCGTTGAAGGTCAAGAAATCATCTTTGTCTAAATCGGCTTGCAAGCACAGCTTTGCAATGTTGTCACCTGCTTTGGCTTGAATGGCTTTTATGCCATTCCAGGCCAAGAAAATAGGCTCATTGCTGCTCATGACTACGTCGGTATTAACCTCTGTGGCAGGTTTTTCAAACAAACCAAAAAACGTTTTTTCCCTCCATGGTTTCAAAGCTTCTACATTGGGTTGGGTCGGTGCGTTGGCCACCATGGCAAACCCTGCCATATCTTCTAATTTCACAGGTACCAAAACAGTGTAGTCTTTGTCGGTCGGCACTTGTCCTTTTAAGCACCATTTGTTGTAGAACTGAATCTGCTCAAGCGGATAATTGGTTTCAGCGGCAATATCCTCGAGTGTTTTATTTTCACATTCAGGGTATTCCATTACCCTTAGAGGGAGTTGTGCATTTCGATTCAGATTAGGTTCAAAAGCCAATTTATGCGCCAGAAATTTCAATACATACCAATGCGTATTGGCATCTATTACAAGCTCTTTCGCTCCGATTTTCGATTGATCTATAATGGATTTTGCCCCACTCAATCCGGCATAGTAGCTTAGTAAAGAAAACACCCAATTGTTCAGGTAAAAGTTTTGCTTTTTCAAGTATTTGGCGGCAGCTCGGGTAGATGCCACAATATTCATCCGCTCGTCAACTTCTTCGTCAACCCGCAGGCCGAAATCCATTCCTGTTTCTCTTTTAAACTGCCAAAAACCTACTGCATTTGAAGTTGACACCACATCGGATACGAGGCTGCTTTCTTGAATGACAAGGTATTTGAAATCCTCAGGTAAGCCTTCTTCAGCCAAAATTCGCTCCACAATGGGCATGTAGCCATCAGTGCGCTCCACCAATTGCCTGAAAAATTTGTTGTTTTTTGTAATGGGTTGAAAATACTTCTGAATGGTCTCTTTGGCCGAGTCATCAATTTTCAGCACCATATCCCCAAACTCCATTTGGTCGGGCACCACGAGCAAAGACTGCGCTTGTAATCCAATCGAAATGGAGAAGCAAAGAACAGCCAGAGAAATTAGTTGTTTCATTAAAAGCCTATCAATGAAGTACAAAGGTACTGTTGTTTAAATCAAAATGTGTGCAAATAAGAGACAAATGTTTCAAAATGAATATAATGGACTGAAAAAGTTTGTGTCAGAACAAAGAAGCCAATACTAAAGTTTATGTTTGCGAAATCAATTCAATGAACACCGAATCATCTTCAATGGCTATAACGCCAGTAAGTCAACTTTCATTTGACAACACCGAAATTGCTTTTCAGTCCCGCTCAGCCTTCCAGCTAAGAAAAATGTATTGGTTGTTCAAAATGATGAACAATCAGCAGGTGGTGCAATGGGGAACAAGTCTTTTGGAAAAGGCATTGAATTGGGGTTTGCCAGTAGATTGGGCTATCAGATCTACTATTTACAGTCAATTTTGTGGAGGAGTTTCGATAGAAGATTGTAAAAAAACGATTCAGTTTTTGCACCAAAACCACATTGGCACCATACTGGATTATTCTGTGGAGGGGGAAAAAACAGAGGAAGGATTCGACAAAACCATGGAACAAGTGCTGGGCACTATTCGATTGGCAGAAAACAACCCAGCTATTCCGTTCACAGTTTTCAAGCTCACAGGTGTCGGTTCATTCGATCTGATGGCCAAAGTGCAGGCCAGGCGAAATTTGGTGCCATCTGAACGTGCGGCTTATCAAAGAATGGAAGAAAGGGTCGAAACCATTTGTCAGGAAGCAGCTTCCAGAAAGGTGAGATTGTTTTTTGACGGCGAAGAAACCTGGATTCAGCAAGTGATAGATTGGTTGTGCTACCGAATGATGGAGCAACATAATCAGGAAACAGCCATAGTGTGGAACACTTTTCAACTTTACAGGTGGGACATGTTGCCCAATTTGCAGCAAGCCTATTTTGATGCACAGATAAAAGGCTATAAGCTGGGTGCTAAGTTGGTTCGTGGTGCTTACATGGAAAAAGAGGTAAAACGTGCTAAAGAAATGAAGTATCCTAACCCGATTCAGCCCGATAAAGCCCATTGCGACAAGGATTTTGACAAAGCCATCTTGTTTTGTTTGGACCACTTTCAGGATCTTCATTTTTGTGTTGGAACCCACAATGAAGCCAGTTCCATGTTGTTGGCTAAAGAGTTAGATGCCCGAGGTCTGGCACATAATCATCCTTCTGTATGGTTTGCGCAGCTGTTGGGCATGAGCGACAACCTGAGTTTTAATCTTGCCAAAGCAGGTTACAATGTGGCTAAGTATGTGCCCTATGGTCCTGTAAAAGCAGTGATGCCGTACCTCACCCGAAGAGCTCAGGAAAATACATCCATCGCAGGGCAAACCAGCAGGGAACTACAGTTGGTGCAAAGCGAAATGAAGCGAAGAGCTTCAAAATAAAGGCCTTTTTCGAGGCCTTCTTCTACTATTTGACTCCATATTTTCGCCGCATAAATTGTTCAATTGTTTTTGTTCTCTGAATCAAATGCGCAAAGATTTTTGAAATCTGATGCACATTTATTTACCTTGCTTTTTCATTGGCTTATTGCAGTAATATTTTTTATAAGGCAATGCATTTCATTATTCTAGCAACATATTATAATCGCCTGATCGCATGATTTCAGTAGGAACAACCCAAATTACAGAGGCTTTTCAACAGGCCTTCGACTTTGTTCAATATACCGATAGGGCTATTTTTCTCACGGGCAAGGCGGGAACAGGGAAAACCACTTTTTTGCGGTATGTGAAGGAAAACGCATTAAAAGATATGTCGGTGGTGGCGCCAACAGGTGTTGCAGCTATCAATGCAGGAGGGGTAACCATTCATTCTTTTTTTCAACTTCCGCTCAATCATTATATCCCTGAGGAAAGAGCAGGCCTTGAAAATTTTGGAATTATTCATAAAAAAAGATTGCTGGCAGAACAACGTATGGTGATCGACCGGCGCAAAGTGTTGCAGGCTTTGGAGTTATTGGTGATAGACGAAGTGAGTATGGTGCGGGCAGATTTGCTCGACATGATCGACGTTGTGCTTCGCTATGTTCGTTTTCGTCCAGAGGAACCATTTGGAGGTGTGCAGGTGCTGCTTATTGGCGATTTGTATCAGTTGCCTCCAGTAGTCGACGATCAGGCCTGGTCCATTTTGGGTGAATATTACACAACGCCATTTTTCTTTTCAGCCAAAGTGATGCAGCAGGCCATGCCCGTGCATATTTCGTTTGAAAAAGTATTCAGGCAGCAAGACGAAACTTTCATCAATATCTTGAATGCGGTTCGAAACAACGACCTGGTTCCAGAACTTGCAGGTCAACTTCACCAACGCTACCAACCGAATTTTCAGCCGGAAGAAAATGAAGGATACATCACCCTCACCACACACAACAACAAAGCCAATGCCATCAATGAAATGTTTCTCCAAAAGCTGGCAACTCCCCTGCAATACTTTCCTGCCACCATCAATGGAGACTTTTCGAACAAGGCTTATCCTGCAGAAGAAAACCTGGCTTTGAAGGTGGGTGCACAAGTCATGTTTTTGAAAAATGACATGAATCAGCATAAGCGATTTTTCAATGGGAAAATAGGTAAAGTAGTTGATCTTGAGTACGATGTGATCAAAGTACTTTGTCCCGGAGAAAGTTCTCCCATTCCAGTTACAAGGTACACCTGGGAAAATATTCGCTATGTGCCCAACCTGCTCAACGGGCAGGTGGACGAGGAAGAAATTGGTTCATTTGTGCAGTTTCCACTTCGACTGGCATGGGCTATTACCATTCACAAAAGCCAGGGTCTCACATTCGAAAAAGCCATTATCGATGCTGAAGATGCATTTGCATCTGGTCAGGCTTACGTGGCACTGAGCCGTTGCAGAACTTTGGAAGGCATGGTACTGAAAACGCCAGTTCGTGTGGAGAAACTCACTACAAATCAATCTGTTGATCAATACACACAGACCCGCCCAAGTGGCGATGTGCTACCTTCTCAACTAGAAACTTCGCTGAAGGAATATACCAAAAAAAGGTTGAAAAGGACTTTCAGTTTGGGGGCAACGCATTTTACCTTGAACCGACTGAAAAAGATTTTTGCTGAAAATCCGGCCATTCAAATTGAAGCCAATCAAAATTGGCTGAAAAGTTTAGCTGAAAAAATACAAGCACTTACAGAGGTAATTAAGAAGTTTCATGCTTACATCGACCAACATGCCGGAACTGAAGCTTTGAATCAGAAGGTGAGATTGGCAGTTCCTTATTATATAAATGAATTGGGTTCGCTGTTGAAGATTTTGAAGTCATGCCCTGTTGAATCGGATAATAAGGCCACTGCCACCGATTTGAAAGCACTGTTAAAAGAATTTTTTGAGACCTGGGAAGTTCAATTGAAACACATAGAATTGGCCAAAGAAGGATTTGAGATTCAAAAATTTCTGAAAGACAGAAAGCAAATCATGCTCGAGAAATGGGAGCCAATTGTATTTGCCGGTGCAAAATCCGCAGTTGCTAATTCCAAAGTCCCCAATGCGCCATTGTACTTTCAATTGGTGACCTGGAGAGATCAGGAAGCGATAGACAAAGATTTGCCGATCTACAGGGTGTTGCCCACCAATACTTTGAAAGCCATTGCCTTAGCTCTTCCACTTACGCCACAGGAATTGCAACAAATTCAAGGAATTGGTGCAACTAAAGTGAAGCAATACGGACGTTTATTGTTGGATATGATTTCTACTTATGCCAGCGAACACGGTTTAGAATCCAACCTGGAATCTCTTACCAACATGCGCCGGGAATTGAAAGAGGCGAAACCAAGAACTGATAAACCTGACACCAAGCTGTTGAGTTTCGATTTGTTCAAAGCAGGCAAATCGGTGGATGAAATTGCCAAAGAGCGCAATTTCGTTACTTCCACCATCGAAGGTCACTTGGCACATTTTGTTGAAAAAGGAGTATTGGATGAAGGGCAATTTGTGCCTTCGGGTTTGATTGAACCCATTCGGCAACGCCTGCAAACAGAAATGAGTTGGAACGATATTATAGCTGAGCTGGGTAATGCTGTAACCTATTCCCATCTCAGATTTATGGGTGCTGCCAAAAAACGGGATGCTGTGCCTGCTGACGAAAAAGACAATCCTTTTTAAGCAAAAAACCCTGACCGATAGCCAGGGTTTCTTGGGATTGTTGTCTGAAATATCTGATTAAGATGCTTCAGCTTGCTTGCCTTTCAATGCCCTTGGGATGTCGATGGTTACCACAGGAACAGAAAGTACATTTAAAATGACGAAGTTAGCTGGTTTGATTTGGCTCACTTTGTATGTTTTACCTAGATCAAGTGCCGTAACATCCAATTCAATAAAGTCAGGTAAATCTTTTGGCAAAGCCTTGATTTTCAGTTTTCTTAATTTCTGAACCAATTTACCACCTTTCGATACACCTTCCGGAGTACCTACAAGTTTCACCGGAACATCCATTTTTACTTCTTTATCTTCGAAAATCTGCATGAAATCTGCATGCATCAACATTTCACTCACCGGGTGAAATTGAACATCCTGCAACATGGCGCTGAATTTAGTGCCTTCTATATTCAGGTCTACCAAATGTGCCTTTGGTGTGTAAACCAGATCTTTGAAAAGTGACATAGGCACTTCAAAATGATGCTGCTCTTTGCCACCATACAATACACATGGAACATTGGAATTTTCTCTGGCTGCTTTAGCCGTGGTTTTTCCGAGATTCGCTCTTTTAAACCCTACAATCTCAATTGACTTCATTGGTCTGAAACGTTTTTTATGAAAAATTAAATGAAAAGCGTGCTAATGGATTGATGTGTCTGCACACGTGCAATGGCTTCCGCAAACAGAGGTGCCACACTCAATACCTTTATTTTGTTTGAATTTTGCTTCAAGGGAATGGAATCTGTTACCATCAACTCACTAAGCGATGAATGCTCAATATTGACGTAAGCATTGCCTGAAAGAACCGGATGTGTAACAATGGCTCTCACCGAACGAGCTCCTTTTTGTTTGAGCACATCGGCTGCTTTGCATAAAGTGCCAGCAGTATCAATGATATCGTCGACCAGAATCACGTCTGCATCTTCCACATTTCCAATCACTTGCATGGAGGCAATTTCATTGGCTCGAACCCTGTGTTTGTCGCAAACCACCAGGTCAACTCCAAAATATTTGGCGTATCCACGTGCTCTGCTCACACCACCCACATCTGCTGAAGCAAACTTGATGTTGTCCAAATCAAGCGATTGCAGGTAAGGTACAAATACAGCCGAGGCATCCAAATGGTCTACAGGAAAATCGAAAAAACCCTGGATTTGTCCTGCGTGCAAATCAAGCGTCATCAAGCGTTGTGCCCCTGCCGCAGAAAGAAGATTTGCCACCAATTTTGCAGCAATTGATACCCTCGGCTTGTCTTTCCTGTCCTGCCTGGCGTACCCGAAATAAGGAATGACCATGGTGACCGAAGCGGCTGAAGCTCTTTTCGCTCCGTCGCACATCAACAACAATTCCATCAGGTTGTCGGTGGGAGCAAAAGTGGCCTGAATCAAATAAACATGATGCCCCCGAATAGATTCATTGAAAACAGGACACATTTCCCCGTCGCTGAATTTGTTCATGGTCATAGAGCCAAGCGGTTGCCCGAAATGTGCCGAGATCTTCTCAGACAAATAAATGGAGGCAGTACCAGAAAATAGCTTGACGTTCGACATGGGGCATAATTTTCTTCAAACAAGCAGACTTGTTTTCAGAAAAGGAGCGCAAAAATGGCAGATTACTTCCTGTAAAACAAAAATTTAGCAAATATTGCCTCAACATTTGCTTCGGGAAAATGTCTTAACCCAAGTTCAGGTTTCAAACTATCTTCATTCATCTTGATTACCAACCGTCAGCTTTTTCTCCGTCATGTGGCTCAAACCTCCGATGCACCTCTTTTGCTTGAAATTGAGAAAGCTGAAGGCATTTATATGTTCGGACCAAATGGTAAACGCTACATCGATCTCATTTCAGGAATCGGAGTGAGCAATGTGGGCCACCGGCACCCCAAAGTGCTGGCAGCCATAGAAAACCAATTGGGCAAATACATGCACCTCATGGTGTACGGTGAATTTGTGCAAAGTCCTCAGGTTTTGTTGGCGCAAAAACTCACTGAAACCACTTCGGGCAAACTTGAGCAAGTATATTTTGTAAATTCAGGAACGGAAGCCATTGAAGGTGCCATGAAAGTGGCCAAAAGAAGTACAGGCAGAAGTGAATTTGTGAGCTGCGAAAAAGCATATCACGGCTCAACTCATGGTGCACTTTCTATTGGCGGTGGAGAATATTTCAAGCAGGCTTACCGGCCTTTATTGCCCGGTATGAACCAGATTCGCTATGGTGTATTTGAAGATTTGGAATTGATTTCCTGCCGAACTGCTGCTGTAATCATCGAAACAGTGCAGGGCGAAGCTGGCGTGCGGTTTGCCGGCAAGGATTATTTTCAGGCACTCCGTGAGCGGTGCACTTTCACTGGCACTTTGCTTATTTTGGATGAAATTCAATGCGGTTTTGGGCGAACAGGCACTTTCTGGGCTTATGAGCAGACTGGCATTGTGCCCGACATGTTAGTAACTGCTAAGGGAATGGGTGGCGGTTTGCCAATCGGCGCTTTTTTGGCAAAGGAAGAAGTGATGGCCTGCATTAAAACTGATCCGTTTTTGGGCCACCTCACTACTTTCGGTGGCAATCCGGTTTGTTGTGCAGCTTCTTTGGGAGTTTTAGAAGCACTGGAATCTGATAATTTAATCCATGAGGTTAAACACAAAGAGCAATTGTTTCGCAGTTTGTTGGTTCATCCATCCATCAAATCATTCCGCAGCCAGGGTTTGATGATGGCGGCTGAAATGTCAGATTTTTTAACCCTTAAAAAAGTAATTGATCTTGCTATTGAGCATGGCGTAGTTACAGATTGGTTTTTGTATTGCGACAACAGCATGCGCATTGCTCCACCACTAATTATTACTGAAAGTGAAATCAGGGAAGTTTGTAAAATCCTGCTTTCCTGCATGGACGAGGTAATGCTGGAAGGAAAACTGCAACTTTAGCTCCACGATCCAATCCACCTTTCGGCCAAAGCCATATCTTCAGGTGTGGTAATTTTTATGTTTTGATAGTGCCCTTCAACCAAAAAAACTGGATGTCCGGCCCGCTCCATCACTGTGGCATCGTCCGTAAAATCAGATGCATATTTTTGCCTGAATGCTTCTTTTAATAAGCTCAATTTGAAAGTTTGCGGAGTTTGGATGGTCATAAAATCTGACCTATCCATGGCTACAGAGTTTCCATTGGGCTCTTTCATTCTAATAGACTCTTTCAATGGCACTGCGGCTACTCCGGAGCCGTGCTCCCAGGCTGCGTGGTAACATTTGTGCAGCAATTCCGCTCCTGCAAAAGGCCTTACGGCGTCGTGCACTGCTACCAATCCTTGTTCACCTTCTATGGTGCACAAGCCATTTCTAACAGAATGAAACCGGGTTTCGCCCCCTTCCACCAATTGATGTGGCTCGTCGAACTCAAACTGATGGCAAAGTTCCCGCCAATAAGTATGATATTCAACAGGCAATACTAATATCAGTTCTTTCAGCTCTACAGCCTCGGCAAAAAGATGAAGCGTGTGCATAAGAATGGGTCTGTTGCCCAGGTTCAGAAACTGTTTGGGAATTTTCGAACCCATGCGAGAACCACTTCCTCCCGCTACAATGATGGCGTACTTGTCAATTGCGTCCATAAGCTACACATTGAACCAGTAAGTTAATTTAATGACCAATGACCTGTTTCTGGGGCGAACCGGGTCTGGCAAGTAATTTTCTGTGTAAACTACGAATAAATCAGAAACAGGCGCAAAACGCCACTGCAAACGTGAAAAAATATTCACATTATTAGCCTGCTGGTTGTATTGGATAAAGGTAGTAAAAAACACCGATCGACTAAATGAAAGCTCAGCTTTGGGCCCTAAAAGCAGAAAATTTGCCGATTTGTATGGTTCCGGAAACAATAACCTATCGTACGTGGCAGCCAGAGAAATTATGCCCCAAGGCAGCCATCTATAGGATATGTCTCCTCCCGCAGCGTGTCTGTTTCCATTGAAATAGGTTCCTGATCGGCCAGTAAATCCATATGAAATTGTTTTCCTTCTATCCGTACTTAAACTACATGAAATAGCTGAATAACTGTAATCAGTGCCAGCTTTCAATCGCTCACCGCCGGTGTTCGTAGGGTCAAAATCCCTGAACAAATAAATGTATTCGTTTTGAGCAGATATGGCAAAATAAGTAGTATTTTTCATCCAAAGTTTATATGTCAGGTCCAGAGACTGGTCTGTCTTTCGTAAATCTGTAGCACTCCAATAAGCATCTGCATAGGCCTGAAAACCATGGTAGTTTATTTTCGATGAATTTGGATAATGACGGTATTCGACCGAGGGTTCTAACCGCCAATGATTATCTCGTAAAATATATCCCACTTCCGGCCTGTAGTTTTTACCAACAAATTCATGATTCCAGTCAATTACCCAATTGGGTACATTATATCTGATCCATGAAGCATGCGCATAGTTGTCTTTGTTGGGCAGGGTGCTAAAGGTTTGATGGTAAAAAATTTTGCCGTTCCAGCGGTTGTCTTTCGAGCTGAGATTGTAGTCTATTCCGATCACCCTGTTGTCAGTAGGTTTAAAACCCAAATCCGGATTGTTGGGATCAAGCGAAGTTTTGTTTACAAACAAGCCTGCAATATTCGACCTGTTGAAAATCTTCCGCTGAACTGTTGCCACTGTGAAGTTTTCCCCAAATGTACCTGAGCCTGGATTGTTGTCAGTTTGCACATTCAACAAACCAATTCGCCAGTCAGGATTTAGTTTTCCACTCAATCTGGCACCAAATAATATGGTGGTAGGCAATACGCCTTGCCCGAATGGGTTGTTGATTAAGCCTATTCTTCTGGAGAAAAACGGCCTTATTCTGCTAAATCCGGAAGAAGAAAACAGGTCTGAATTTTCGGTAAAAAACTGCCTTTGTTCGGGAAAAAACAGTTCGAATCGGCTCAGGTTAGTCACTTGCCTGTCAACTTCTACCTGCGAAAAATCAGGGTTTACAGTTAAATCCAGGTTCAAACCCGATGTCACTGCTATTTTAGCGTCACCTCCAAAAGCTGCTGAGGTATTAGTTTTCCCTTCCGTTGGAGTGTAGGTTTTGTCGCCACGAGTAGCAGCATAAGGTATGAGGGAAACATTGGCACCTGCTTTTTTCAAGGTTTGGTCCCAAATCATGTCGGCTGTGTAAGAAAGCGTGGTAAGCTCAAAATTCCTTGGAATGGGCACCCAAGTCGACACTTCGTTTTCACTTACATCTGTTCGGCTGAAGTTGATTTTCCAATGATCTAAGCCTTGGCTATATCGAATTGTGGTGAGTGGAATGGCCATTTCAACGATCCATTTATTCGCATGGCGCTCCACATTAGAAAACCATTTATTGTCCCAGTTGATGTACGACCTGTCCCCAACCTGAATCAAGGCTTCACGTTGGTTGCCAAATGGAGTTACAGCGAAGTTAAAACCGTTGGCGCCATCAAGAAATGGGTCAAAATACACTGCAAAATTATCGTTGGTTTTCAAGGCAAAATCCCGTCTAAGTGACTGCACATTCAAACTTTGCATATCATCGTAGCAAATGGCAGCAATATGAATATGTCGGTCATCATAGGTAACCATCACCTTTGTTTTCACCCTTGAAAAACTGGAATCGAAAGGAAAATGCTGATAAAAAGAGAAGACGGTATCTGCTTCTGCCCAAGCAGGGTCGTCCAGAATGCCATCTGTTTTTACCAGTACGGATGCTTTTCTGATGGCAAGTTTGTACTTTTCTGCACCGGGAAACGGTTGCTTTCCCATGGTTACCATTACCTGAAAAAAGCAGCAAGCATATAAAAGCAAAGAAAACTTTGCAGGCAAAGATTTTGAATAACGGGAAATTTCTTGTTTCAAATGGAGGTGATTTTCAGAGCAGTAAATCCTGTAACAAATTGAAATGTTTAGGATTAGGGTAAAATTGTCTTTACTTTTGCGGGCAAATTTGGTAAATCGTTTTTCACTTCTCATTAAATCTTTTCACACTCTCAGAGTTTTCGCTCCTAACACGTTGAAAAGATTCTCTCTTATATGCAACAACTACGTTTCGACGAACTTCCATTATCCGAATGGATATTGGAAGCTATTTCTGCTCTAGGATTCGAGCAGGCAACCCCTATTCAAAGTCAAGCCATTCCGGTACTGCTGGAAGGTATGGATATGATTGGCCAGGCACAAACTGGTACCGGCAAAACTTTTGCTTTTGGTCTGCCTTTGCTCGAAAAAATAGATCTCAACAAAAAGCAAGTTCAGGCTTTGGTGCTTTGCCCTACACGAGAATTGGCAAATCAGGTTTGCGACGAACTCAAGAAAATTACCAACGGCACCAATTTATATGTGCTTCCGGTTTTCGGAGGCGATTCTATTGAGCGCCAGATTACCATGCTTAAAAAAGGTGTGCATGTTGTGGTAGGTACTCCCGGTCGTGTCATGGACATGATGCGAAGAAGGGTGCTTAAATTCGATCATATTCAATATTTCGTACTCGACGAAGCCGACGAAATGCTAAGCATGGGCTTTATCGAAGATATTGAAGAAATCATGCAGGCTATGCCTGAAGAGAAGCAAACGGCTTTGTTTTCAGCTACCATGAGCAGAGAAATCAGGAACCTGACTACCAAATATCTGGTGAGTCCGGTTACCGTTTCCATTGAAAAAACAGCACTTACAGCTCCTAAAATCGATCAGTTCTATTTCGAGATTGACAACAACCTGAAAACTGAAGCGGTAAAACGCCTGATTGAATTTCACCAATTAACCAAAGTGATGGTGTTTTGTAACACCAAGAAAATGGTGGACGACCTGATGGAAGTGCTTCAGATGGACGGCATGGCTGTTGAAGGTCTGCATGGTGACATGAAACAAACTTCCAGAAATGGGGTCATGGCCAGGTTTAAAAAAGGACTTGTAAATGTGCTGATCGCAACAGATGTGGCAGCCAGGGGCATAGATGTAAACAACATTGAAGCAGTAATAAATTATGATTTGCCGGGCGACAACGAATTTTATGTGCACAGAATTGGCAGAACAGCCCGTGCGGGTAGAAAAGGAATGTCGTTCACTTTCATTAGCAGACGTGATTTTGGCAAACTCAAATACATTGAGAAATATACCAATGATAAAATCAACAAAGGCAAAGTGCCTACGTTGAAAGAAATCGCCTTTCTTCGCCGACAAAAATTTATCGATAAGGTGAAAGACACCGCCGAACACACAGAAGATTGGGAGAACATTGACCTGATCAACGATTTGTTCAACTTGGGCCTCGACTCTCACGAAATCATTCGTTCCATGGTCAAACTTTATTTGGGCGATATCAAACAAGCAGAAAGCGACATCATTGAAAGATATTACCAGAAAATGGAGTCTTTCAAACCCGAAGACAGAGGAGAGCGGAAGCCATTTAAAAAAGCAGGTTTTGGGCCAAACGTTTCTAGCCCGGGCATGGTGAAAATGATGCTAGGCGTAGGCCACAAGAATCAAATTAAACCTCGAGATATTGTAGGAGCCATCACCAGTTCTGCTAATGTGCGAGGCAAACAAATTGGTCATATTGAGATATTTGACCAACATTGTTTAGTAGAAATTCCTGAAAGGGAAGCTCAGCACATCATCCGATCTATGCAGAAGAATGGGATAAGAGGCAGAAGGATAGAGGCAGAGCTGGCTTAGGCAATCTATTAAAAAGGCATTAATTTCTGAAAAAGTTATCCACAGGGTTTGGAAATTTCCTTATTCGTGTTTTAACTTTACATTTGAAAATCAGACAGATATGTTCGATGTCTTAAATCTGTAAGTGAAGTAACCTTTAAAATTGAAAATGCCATGACAAACGATCAAAAAGTAATCCTTGGGATTATCTGTGGAGCCGCTCTTGGAGCAGTTGCCGGAATATTGTTAGCTCCTGAATCTGGTGAAGAGACCAGAAAAAGAATTGCCTCAAAAGCAGGCGATTTGAAGGATGATCTGACAAAGAATCTCAATTCCACAGTAAGCAGGTTAAGTTCACTTGCTACCGACACTTTGAGTAAAGTACAAAACAGTAGTTCGGAACTTGCAAAAAAAGCAGCAGAATCGGTGAATAGCTGATTTGATTTAGATGCAAAAAACAATCACAGGTGTGTTGTCGTTATCATCACATTATCTCAAAATTGATGTATGATTAAGACAGTTTCTCTTTGCGTGTTTGCCCTCTTCAGTTTAGCACTTGCCGCTTTCAATAAGTCTGCTGAAAATAGCCGTGCAAACAAATCGTTCTATGACTTTACCGCCAATTCTATTGACGGAAAGAAAATAGATTTCAAAAATTATAAAGGTAAAAAAGTCCTTGTTGTGAACGTGGCTTCCAAATGTGGTTACACAAGTCAGTACAAAGATCTGGAGAAATTGCACAAAGAATTTGGCGATAAAGTAATCGTTCTTGGATTTCCGGCGAACAATTTTGGAAGACAAGAACCAGGCACTAACCAAGAAATCAAAACATTTTGCACCAGCAATTATGGAGTTAGCTTTCAAATGTTTGAAAAAGTAAGTGTAACGGGAAATGATCAACACGAACTTTTCAAATGGTTGTCTACTAAAGAACTGAATGGAAAAATTGATAAATCTCCTTCTTGGAATTTTTGTAAATATTTGATTGATGAAAATGGTCAGGTCGTTGCATTTTTTCCATCATCTACCAAGCCATTGAGCGACGACATTGTCTCGCTATTAAAATAGTTTATTTAGCTTTCTTAGAATCAGGTTGAAAAGAGGCGTCTAGTAAGGCGCCTTTTTTTTAAAAACAGAATCATTCCTAATAGGCAATAATTGAATTTTTAGTTTTAGATTTGTTCTGAAATAAACTGATTTATACCTTTAAAGTCCAAAAAGGGCAGCTGAAAATCCAATTGGTTTGCTCCAAAACTTACAGGCATGTTTTCTTAGATGGAAATTTTAGTTTTGCTAATTCTTTAACCCTCAAATTTGCAACGTCAGATGAAAATGGCACCGATATATATGTTGATTAGAACCTCAATTCACTCCTTGGTTAATAACGACTTGAAGTCTGTTTTGCTAAACAGAATTAGATCCATTAACACAAAAAATAATGCTTCGGCTGCTGCTGCTGTCAAAGAAATCGACCAAAAAGCGTTGGAGTCGACCATTGCATTTTCCTACGACCTGATCAGGGAAATCAATAGAATGAACAAGCGGCTTACCGAGGCTACAGACTCAAGGCTCCAAACCACAATCAAGAATGAAGTTCAAGAAATGCTTTCACTGGTAGAAGTGGTGAATGAAATTTTAATGCTTTATAAGTATAAGAACACTGAGACAATCGATCCATTGAAAAATAAGTTTTCTTTGATATTGAAGAATCCTTATCAGACGGTAGAGGTTTAATAAATCAAGTGCAGTTTTCAGATCAGTTCGGTATTGGAATTTCCATAAAAAAAGCCCTATTCACGGATAGGGCTTTTTTTATGGAAACTGTTGGCAATCTTAAGCATCAACGGCTACTTTGTCGAGTACATCATTGAACCGGCGCTCAGGTCTGCCTTCAAATGAGTGTTTGTGGTAAGCGTAACCAGCAATAAGTGGCATAGCAATGGTAGCTTCGGCCCATACCATTTGCTCATATACTACATCTACTTTGCCCCAAGAGCATGCTTCCTTTAGAGTTGAACCAGACAAAGCACCGTCACGTTCGTCGGCCACGGTTATTTGAACAGCATATTTATGCATGGGTGCTTCTTTTTCCAGAATGTCGCAAGCTACAACAATGTCTTGCACAAAGTTTTTCGGAACACCGCCACCAATCATAAAAATACCAGATTCAGGATTGTGAAGCTTAATCTTAGTGATTTCAAGAAAATCTTTAGCGGAATCAATGCTTAGGTGTTTTTCTGGATTGTGGAATTGGTGGTGAACCAGGCCAAAACCAGCTGAACAATCAGAAAATGCTGGAACAAAAATAGGTACTCCTTTTTTGTAGCATTGAAACACAATCGAATTTTCTCTGAAAGCCGCATATTCTTCGTTTTCTTCCAAAAAGCGACCCATTTCTCTGATGAATTCACGAGAAGAATGAGGCTTGGTAGGTAGCCAATTGCAAATTCGCCCAATGGTATCGTCGCAAATTCTCAGCTCTTCTTCATCAATAAATGTATCGTAAATTCTGTCAATCATCAATTCACGAAGCTCGTTGTCGTCCACGCCATAAGGAGTTCCTTTGTAGTGCTTAAAACCTATTGCTTCAAAGAAGTCCTGGTCTACAATGTTGGCGCCTGTACTTACAATGGCGTCTACCATGTTATTTTTAACAAGATCGACAATAACCTGCTTCAATCCCGCTGAGATTAAAGACCCTGCAAGCGTAAGAAACACTGCGCATTCTTTGTCTTCCTGCATTTTGTTGAAAATATGTGCTGCCCTGCTCAGATTTCTAGCCTGAAAAGCCATTTCTCCCATGGCGTCTACCATGGAAACTACGTTGTGTTTTTTAATATCAATATGCTGAACGACCTCATTCAGCAAGGCTTGCTTTTTACTGTTCATGATGCTACAAAAAAAATTTTGGACAAATTTAAGAGTATGGCTCCAAATACCCTATTTGTTGTTGAATATTAACCGATTAGCACAAAGATTAGAGCTTCTGGTTTCCCCAGATTTTCACATCATCTCGTCGTCTGAGCATGTATTGCGCATTTTCATCGCCCAACTCCACTGCTTTTTTGAGGTCGCTTTCGCCATGCACATGGTAGCCAAGTCTGCAATGGACAAGGCCTCGCCACCGATACCCTTCTGGATCGTTGCGGCTGTACCAAACTGCTTTTTCGAATTCCAGCACTGCTTCATGCAGCATGCCCATGGTATAGAGGGCACGACCTTTAGTGAGGTAGGGGTGAGAAAATGTATTGTCTAAACTAATTGATTTGGCAGCGTCTATCAAGGCATTTTCATTTTTGCCCATTTCAAGATAGCACCTGCCTCGCATGGCATAGGCCAAGGCATTTTGCGGTTCCATATCTATCAATGAATCGAAATAGTGAAAAGCAGATTCAAAATTCCGAAGTCGCAGCATTTCAATGCCTTCTTTGTGTTTTCTCATTTGTTTGCTCACCGATGATTCACCTCCGCCAAGCATCACCCTGACCATGATGTACAATGCAAACACAAGAATGAGTAATACTGCTTCCAAAATTGTAGATGTTCTGAAGTTACTGAACCTTTTCCAGTAATTTTAGGACAACAAAAATAAGTAGATAGTTGCTTTAGGTTGCAATATTGTATGGAAAAAAGAATGAAAAACTTTGAAGATAGTCTTCATGCATTCAGTTTGAGTGAATTGGCTTTGAGAAACGGACAAGACAAAGATGAAGTTTGGGTAGCTTTTGAAGGAATAATTTATGATGTTTCCTCTTCACGCCTTTGGAAAAATGGGATGCATTACGAACACTGGGCAGGTCAGGATCTGACAGCAGAGCTCAAAGATGCCCCACACACGGCGAAGGTGTTTGAAAAATTTAAGGTTGTGGGAAAGCTAAATTAGTTAAGGTAGGTTATTGAATCTCATCCATTCATCGGTGAGAGGCAGTGTTGTTGACAGTTTTTCCAGTTTGTCTTTTAATTGGGCTTTGAAATTAAGCCAGCTTTCAGCAAACGGAAACCTGGGTTTGTGCGACAATGCTGACAAAATTTCATCCAAAAGTTCCATTTCTTTTTGTTGAACAGGAGAAAAGTAAGCCAATGAAAACTTATTCCAAATGTAGTTTTCGGCAAGCTCACCAGGGTGTATCAGGTCGGACTCATAAAATCTGTAATCCCTCAAATCGTCCAGAAGCAATTCAAAGGCTGGAAAATACGATGCCTCAGTAAATTGTTGGCAAACATTATCAATGGCTACCCGCAAAACGGCTTTACTCAAACTGTTGATGTGTAGTTTATCTTTCACATGCCTTACAGGACTTACTGTGAAAATGAAATGCAGGCTTTTGTTTCTGGCCAGCAAGCCTTTCACTAGTTTTTTAAGATTTTCTTCCACTTCTTCCACTGTAAGCATGCGTTGCTTAAAAATATTGGAAGGTAACTGATGGCAATTGGAAACAGGCACTTCGCTTTCTTTTAAAAAATAAACATGTGCAGTACCAAGGGTTAAAACCAGGTGAGTTGCCTGGGCAATGTTTTGGTGCAAATACTGGAAAGTTGTTTCTATATTTTCATTCAAGTCTTCCAGAGAACTTGCTGAAAATGGCGCAGAATTAAGCTTGAAATTGAGGGATACTTCGTTGTGAACAAAACTATGCTGTTGAATATCAGTAGCTTGTGCCAGAAACAATTCCGAAAGTGTAATGGGATTGAAAATGGTACCAAAGGGTTGAACTAAGGCTTTGAATTTATACTTCCTCAGTTGATCGCCCAGCAAAGTCGTAAAACATGAACCAGCGCAAATGATGTTGCTTTCACGGGTGATCGGCTTTTGCGCTGGAGCCACATGCAATTCTGTTCTTTGAAAAGGATTCACGGCTTGGTGTTCCATTTTAGAGTTTTCAGCAAGTGAACCATGTCTTGGGATACAAAATCGATAACGGGTGCCAGCGAATCATTGGCTGTTGCTGTGTTAAAATACAATGCGCCTCGTAGAAAATGATGGCTGCTATCTGTGGTGTAAAACTGAAACTGGGTTGGCACTTGACCTGAAAGCCGGAATACATAAGCTTTTTGCCCATCACCTGTCAGCACCACCTGTTCTTCTATGCCCGATGCTTTTACTTGGTGCTTGGCAATCAGCATTCTTGAGTCTTCAATGAGCTCATTCAATTTGCTTGGATTTTTGTCAATGGCTTTGTAGGTGATTTGCACAGTTGCTCCTAGTTGTTTGTAAATCAGGTCAATCCAGAAAGGCTCTGACAGACGGGTCGTGTCTGGCGCTGCCAACGAGAATACTGAATGCTCAAATGAATAGGGTGCGGGTAAGTTCAGTTTTTGATATTCAGGAGTTGGAAGGTCAATTCTTGGATAGCCTTTGGGTTTTGGGTTGTAGATTTGCTCACAGCCAACAAGCGAGACCAAAAGCACAAATAGAAGTGCAGAAATAGTAAGTTTTTGCATGGTTGTTCAAGCTCATCAATTGCTTTGGTTGGGCAATTTCAGAAGCCTTTAAAATAGATTTGGGTGCAAAAATGCAAACAAGTTGGGCATCTGAGTTTTTATCTGAAATTTTGACACGAAGAAATACACAATATGGAAGAAAACAGATCGTCGGGTTTGCCTGCAGCCGACCTCCCAGTGATTGGAATTACCATGGGAGATTTTAATGGGATTGGCCCTGAAGTCATTTTAAAAACCATTGAAGATAGCAGGATTACAAGGCTTTTTGTACCTGTTATATATGGCTCCCACAGGGTGATAAACAAGTATAGACGATTGTATCAAATGGAAGAAATTTCATTTTTCCCGGTAAAAGATGTGAGTCAACTGCACCAGCGGAAAATTAATTTCATTCAGGTATCTGAAAAGGAATATGAGGTGAACCCAGGAAAGGACGTTCCGGAGGCAGGCATATTGTCATACGAAGCACTCAACCAAGCCGCTAAAGATTTGAAAGATGGAAAATTACATGCTGTGGTAACCTGTCCCATCAACAAAGCCAACATGCCGCACGAAGATTTTCCGTTTGCAGGGCAGACGGAGTTTTTTAGTCATCATTTTGGCAAAGATCTTCGGAGTGGGTTGATGTTGCTGGCCGACGAAGAATTGAAAGTGGCTGTGGTCACAGGCCATGTGCCCTTGTTTCAGGTGCCTAACTTGCTTACCAAAGAACTTTTGAAAGACAAAATTGATGCGTTTGAAAAGTCGTTGAAAATGGACTTTGGTATTCTTAAACCACGCATTGCGGTGCTAGGTTTAAATCCTCATGCCGGAGAGCAAGGGAAAATTGGCAAAGAAGAATTGGATATTATAAATCCTGTAATTCAGGACAGAAAAAATGCTGGCAAGCTGGTTTTCGGACCATATCCTGCTGATGGATTTTTTGGTAAACAGCATTATAAAAAGTTTGATGGAGTTTTGGCTATGTATCACGATCAAGGCTTGATTCCATTCAAAACTTTGGCTTTTGAGCGTGGGGTAAATTATACAGCAGGACTTTCGGCTGTGCGCACCTCACCAGATCACGGCACTGCCTACGATTTGGCAGGCAAAAACCAGGCGGATCCTGGCAGTTTGAAGCAAGCCATTTTTACTGCGATTGATATCGTGAAAAACAGAAAAAGTAATAATTCTTGAAATTTAATGGAAACGGCAAAAGCCTGATTACCAAAGTTGAAACATAAAAAAAACCGGCTTTAGGCCGGTTTTTTTTATGTGATATAAATTACAATTACTTGTTCACCACGAAAGATGATTTGAAGAATTTGTCGCTATCTACTACAGTAACATAGTAAAGTCCATTTGCATAGGAAGTTACATCAATTACATTGGTAGATTGACCGGCTTCAGCCACATTGTAGCTGTTTACAGTGCGGCCATCCATTGAAACGATGTTGATTTTTGCATTGGCAGAACCCCAGAAAGAAACATTCAGGCTGTTATTGGTTGGGTTTGGACCCATAGCAACTTTGATACCCTGAACTTTAACTTTGGTAGCAACTGCAGAAGGACATTTTGCCCATTCAGATATGTATTCAAAAGCACCTGATGAAGGCAGTCCTAATTTTCTGTTATTGTAGTCGGTGGGAACTGCGCATGCAGCTGCGTCAGCAGGATCCCAAGCAGCGCCTTCATCACCATGGCTCCACTCAGATCCAGCAACATATTTCCAATTAAGTGTGTCGCCTGTACCATTGAATTCAACTGTGCGACTCCACATATTCGAGCCCATGTCAGTCATGGCTCCAGCAGCTGGAGTCCAATCTGCGAGATTACCACCTTTGGTTGTGAAATTCCCAGCGATGCTTACCACATCACCTGTCAATGTACCTCCTCCAGCAAGGAATGCGGTGACATCAACTTTGAAGGTAACAGAAAGCTGAGCGTTAGCTGTGCCAAATGATAGAGCAATTAGAGCAACAGCAGAAAGTAAGAATTTTTTCATGATTTTTGAATTTGTAAACGTTACGTTTGGTTAAAAGGGTGCTAATATCTGCTTTTTGAATCATACAAGCAAAATTTTCAACATCTTATTTTATAGATAATCGACTATCTTTTTCCTGAATTTGCTTAAATAACACTAGCATTTAAAAATGAAAATGAACATCATTCAGGTTGATATAGGCTTGGATTGCCCTAATTTTCAATTATTTACACATCGGTATTGCATTACACAATGGAATCGCTGAATTTTGCGTCCCTTTTTTGAAGGCCAATCCAACAAAGACTTTAATTTTTTTTTAAACGAAGCTCAAAAACACAAGCAAAAAGGATGTTAGAATACATCGATCTCATTGAACAAACCTTTGATTTTCCAACGGAAGAGTTTAAAGTAATTGAAAACGAACTTCATTTCAATGACGTGCCTTTGATGGACATTATTGAGGAATACGGTACGCCGCTCAAACTTTCGTATTTGCCCAAGATTAGCCAAAGCATTCAGAAAGCCAAACGCATATTTAACCAGGCGATTGAAAAACACGGTTACAAAGGAACTTATACCTATGCCTATTGTACCAAGTCTTCTCATTTCAGGTTTGTGATGGAAGAGGCCTTGAAAAACGACATTCATATTGAAACTTCGTCGGCTTATGATATTCCAATTGTAAGGGAGCTGAACAAACGTGGACTAATTTCCAAAGACACCTATGTGATATGTAATGGTTACAAAAGGCCATTATATATGGAATACATCAGCGAACTTATCAACGATGGCTTTCACAATTGCATACCTATTTTGGACAATATGATGGAGATTGATTTTTACGAACAAAACATCAAAGTCAATTGCCAGGTCGGATTAAGAATTGCCGCAGATGAAGAACCAAATTTTGAGTTTTACACCTCAAGGCTAGGCATACGCTACAACGAAATCATGGATTTTTACAAAAAGCGTATTGAAGGCAGGGCTAAATTCCAGCTGAAAACTCTTCACTTTTTTGTGAACACCGGCATGAAAGACACTGCTTATTACTGGAATGAACTTTCACGCTTTGTAGAGCTGTACTGCGAATTGAAGAAAATTTGCCCTGAACTTGACTCCATAGACATTGGAGGAGGTTTACCCATCAAAACTTCGATGCAGTTTGAGTTTGATTATGAATATATCGCCGATCAGATCATTGAAAACATTCAATACATCTGCGACGAAAACGAGGTACCGCACCCCAATATTTTCACGGAGTTTGGCAGTTTCACAGTAGGAGAAAGCGGAGCAGTAATCTATAAAATTCTGGATCAGAAACAGCAGAACGACAAGGAGTTGTGGTACATGATTGATTCCAGCTTCATCACTACATTGCCCGATGCCTGGGGGTTGAATCAAAAATACATCATGTTGGCTTTAAACCACTGGAACAAACGCTACCAGCAAGTGAATCTCGGTGGACTAACCTGCGACAGCATGGATTATTATAATTCTGAAGCGCACAGTTCGGTGGTGTTTTTGCCAAGAATAGAACCTGAGGATGAAGAAAATTTATATGTTGGCTTTTTTCACACAGGGGCTTACCAGGAATCGCTTGGTGGGTATGGTGGCATTCAACACTGTCTGGTACCAGCACCTAAGCATGTGCTTATAAACAAAGACAAGGATGGTAAAATAGTGACCGAGCTGTTTGCCAAAGAGCAAGACAGCGCCACCATGTTGAAAATACTGGGTTACGACAAGTAGTAGCTTAGCTTTTGTCCTCGTCGTCGTCATCTTCCTCGAAATCGAAATTTTCGAGGTTGTTGATGTCGAACATGGTGCTGAATAAATCTTTGAAGGATGTGAACCGGTCGAGCTGGCTTTTGCTGACTGCGGAATACTCAGCCAAGCCATGCAACAAAAATTCCATCATGAAGTGAGTCTCATTTTCAGGCAGATCTTTCACATGCTTCAATACCAAATCCCGCAAGCCTAAAACTGAATCAAGGCTAAACTGGTATGAATTATCATCGGCTTCGTTGAGAAGATCAAGCTCATTTCCGGCTGCAAACCAGGCCAGAACTTTAGCATAAGGATTGTTTTCTTTAAGCTTTTTGGCTTTTTCTGGTTCGGGAAAGTAGTCGACAAATAGAGTGCGAATGGCTTTGCCAATGAGGTTCAGTGCAACCGTGGCCGAACCTTCCTGCTCGCCTTCATACACCAACTCAATTTTTCCGGTAATGGCAGGAACCACTCCGGTGAAGTCAGCTATCCGAATGCAGCTGGTTTGCTCTGCATTTATCAGCATGCGTCGTTCGGCGGCACTTACCAGATTCTCAAGGGCTGAAATCGTTAACCTGGCCGAAACACCACTTTTTGCATCCACAAATTCACTTTGCCTGGCCTCGAACGAAATTTGTTCAATCAGATTTTTTGATAGTTCCGGAATATGCAGCCCGGTAGTCGATTTCCTTTTGAAATTGGCTTCCTGCTCCGAAATGCGTCGGCTAATTTCAATAGACTTGGGATAATGGGTGATAATTTGACTCCCGATTCTGTCTTTGAGTGGGGTTACTATACTACCCCGGTTGGTGTAGTCTTCAGGATTTGCTGTAAAAACAAATTGAAGGTCAAGCGGCAAACGCAATTGAAATCCACGAATTTGAATATCACCTTCCTGTAAAATATTGAACAAAGCCACCTGTATTCGAGCTTGCAAATCAGGGAGTTCGTTGATAACGAAAATGCCACGATTTGCCCTTGGTATGAGCCCGAAATGTATAACCCTCTCGTCGGAATAAGGTAACTTTAAAGTGGCTGCTTTGATGGGATCCGCATCGCCAATGAGATCTGCCACAGATACATCGGGCGTGGCCAGTTTTTCAGTGTAGCGTTTGCTTCTGTGCAACCAGGCAATTGGCGTTCCGTCTCCCTTTTCTGCCACGATGTTTTTGGCAAAAAATGAAATGGGATTAAAAGGATCATCGTTCAATTCAGAACCTTCCACAACTGGAATAAATTCGTCGAGTAAATCAGTCATTTGCCTTGCTATTCGGGTTTTCGCTTGCCCTCTCAGCCCCAACAGATTGATGTGGTGCATCGACAAAATGGCACGTTCGAGCTCTGGCAACACCGTGTTTTCATACCCGAAAATTCCTTTAAAAGTCGCTTCGCCCTGTTGAAGTTTATGGATCAGATTGTCTCTCAGTTCCTGACGAATAGATTTTGAGATGTAGCCTGTTTTCTTAAGTTCTCCTAAAGTTTTCTCAGTGTATGAAATCTTCATTTATTCGAATTCAAATGGATTTGGTGAAAAACTAACAATGAAAATAAGAACTGCCAACCAGCCAATTAGTTTTCTTTTTATGTCCAAAGGCGATTCGTCGGCCGAAGGTGGATGATATACACCAAGAAACCGTCCTAGTACCAGGCCGAAAATGGTCCAGCCACTGTAGCCAATAAGCGTAGGAAAAAATATGGCCAGCACGTATTGCACAGCAAAGATGGCCAAAGCCAAAGCAACAGTATTTAATGTGCCAGGCAAAACCCTGGAAACACTGAAATAGAGAATGCCAAAATGGAGTAGGTTCTCTGAAATCTTGGTCATGGCGTGAGGATCGTACTCAACCTCAAATGGAGAAACCTGACCCAAACCGGCATAAAAAACAAAGGCAATGAACAAAACCGGCGAGATAATGGCATGATTCCGAAAGCCAAATAAGCCATACATCACGTGTCCACCATCGAGTTGACCAACTGGAATCAAGTTGAGCGAAGTGAAAAACAATGCCAGATAACCTGCGAACAAAAAAGGATAATGCATCATTTCATAGCTGTTTGGAATGAGTGAAGCATCAGCCACCACAAACTTTTCGAAAAAGAGAAACGTGAGATTACTGCCAATTTTCAGGTTTAGACCGCCCTGGTTTTCAGCATAGACGTGATTGGCATAATCGGCGCCATATTTGGCATATTCAGGGTGAATTTGAAACAAATACTCTAATGTAGGCAGGTGGGTAAAACCATAAAAAAGAAGCAAAATAGCCACAATAAAACCTGCAATGGGCCCTGCAACTCCTATATCAAAATATTCCTTTCTGGATTTAAGCGCACTTTGAATGCGAATGAAAGCACCAAACGTGCCAATGGAAGGCATGGGAATGAACCCTAGCCAAAAAGGCAAATAAAGCGGGAGGGAAGTTTTTGCTTTGTGCCATTTGGCAGTGAAATAGTGACCAAATTCGTGGCAGGTTAATACGGTGAGAAATGGAATAGAAAATTGAAAACCCAGCAAAACTTCATCCCAGCCAAAGTTTGATTCAGCGGCACCCAAGTATTTTCCTGTAATCCATTCGGCTCCAGCCAGTGTGGTGGTAGCTACTGTAGCTAAAAAGAATAAAAGATAAAACCAGGGCGCTCTATCTTTCGGTTTTTGCTCGTCTAACTGTTGCTGATCTTCCATGCAAGTGCCTGCTTAATCAAAAAATGAGGCAGGCAAAATTGAAGTAAAAAAGCATAGGGTTGTGGAATTATTCCCACTTTATTCCGTCCGAATCACCATTGTAGTTGTTTTCGGCTGCTTTCTTAAAATCGAATTCGGGTAATAACTCTTTCACTTTGTCGTAAGAGTTGTTCATAGCTTCTACAAACTTTTCAAAATCTTCTTTATACAAAAAAATCTTCTGCTTGTCTTTGAGAATTTCGCCTCCATAACCTTGTTTTTTTCTCACTTCAGTAATGGTGAGATAAAAGTCCTCTGACCTTGTGGCTTTGATGTCGAAAAAGTAAGTTCGTTTACCGGCTTTCACCCTTTGAGAAAAAATCTCATTTCCGTCGTTGATATATTGCTCTTCCACGATTTTTTTATCATTAACCCGTTGTAAAACTAATTTATAATCAACCGAAAACCAACATGCGTTGTAAAATTCAGTCAATTTGGATGTTACAATAAATAGCCACACCTTTGCAGTCCACCATCGTGGCTTGAATATGAAACAATCAGTGTTTATCTGGTTGTTGATAAGCTTTTTCAGCTTTTCAGCAATTGGAAAACCCGGCAAACAGTTCAAGCGGCAGGGTAGGGCATCATTCTACGCCAGCAAGTTTCACGGCCGAAAAACGGCAAACGGCGAGAAATACAATATGTATGCCTACACAGCTGCTCACAAATCACTACCTTTCAATACATTGGTTAAAGTAGTGAACATGTCAAATAATAAATCTTGTTTGGTCAGAATAAACGACAGAGGACCTTACTCCAAAGGGCGGATTATCGATTTGTCGAAAGCCGCTGCCAAGACCATTGGCCTATTCAAAGCGGGTTCTGGCCATGTAAGGCTTGAAATAGTGGAACGTCCTCAACCTGAGGTTCCTGCCCAACTCATCGCAACTAAAGACTTGAATTTCCCGGCCACCGCTATGTTTTTTACTGGAAACGTGTACAATATTTGGGGTATGAAACAAAAACCTTTTGGATATAACATACACATTTCTACGTGCTTAGAGCTTAAAAGAGCTCGGGAAGAGGCTATTTCATTGATGAAACTGGGCATTAAAAATGTTTCATTGGAAGTGATGGATCATGGTGGTTCCAAGGCCTACCGTTTACTTGTAACTTCCATAGACAGCAAGTCTGATGCAGACAGGCTGCTAGGCTCACTCATGGCAATGGGCGTGGAAGGATATATAAGAAAGGTGGCGTAAGAACACCTATCTTTGCCTGCTCAGTTTTTCTACTTCAACTATATTTCTCATGCAAGCAGGCAAGGCAATTGATCTTCACCAAGTTCGCCAGTTTGGCAATATTGAATTTTTAGCCAGGCAGCTTGTTGATGGTTTTATAACTGGGCTTCACAAGTCGCCATATCATGGGTTTTCTGTTGAATTTGCAGAACATAAAATCTACAATCCAGGCGAATCGACCCGGCATATTGATTGGAAAGTATATGCTAAAACCGACAAGCTATTTACTAAACGGTATGAAGAAGAAACCAATCTACGCTGCCAGATTGTGCTCGATGTATCGGGTTCTATGCACTATCCGGTTGAAAACAGTGGAAAACTTACATTTAGTATTGTGGCAGCAGCGGCTCTGGCTCAAATGCTACAAAAGCAACGAGATGCATTTGGCTTAACAGTTTTTGCCGACCAGATATTGGCTTCGACCCAAGTGAAGTCTACTTCTATGCATTTGCACAAAGTTTTTTTATCGCTTCAGGCCTTGCTCAACAATCCACCAAAATCTGCTAATACCAACATTTCTCAGGTGCTACACGATGTAGCTACCAAGATTCACCGACGTTCGTTGGTTATCATTTTTTCTGATATGTTAGATCAAGGTTTGAATGATGACTTGTTTTCAGCGTTGCAGCATTTAAAGCACGAACTGCACGAAGTGATTGTTTTTCATGTGTTTGACAAGCAAACCGAAGAGGATTTTGCCTTTGCAGAGCGCCCTTATGAATTTATTGATGCTGAAACGGGGGAGAAACTCAAACTACGTCCTACGCAAGTGAGAGAGTTGGTCTCAAAGCAAATGAAGGATTACAGACATGAATTATTGCTCAAATGTGGGCAATACAAAGTGGATGTGATTGAAGCAGACATTAACCTGGGCATCGACCAAATTTTGCTTCCCTACCTGGCGAAACGCCAGAAAATGGCCTGATTAAAACAGAATTCCAACCGATAACTTGGTGAAAATGGGCGAGGTAATGCCAAAAAAATTGATTTTATCTGAGTATTGGTAGTTGACTTTGTAATCGTAGCGAACTGTGCTGGTTTGTACAAACTTTTCCTGTGTAATGGGTTCTTTAACGCTAGCAGGAATGGGTGCATATTGATAACCAGCAGCAAAGTCTAGCACAAAATTGTTTGATTTACCAAAAAGGAACTGGTAGCCAAAACCAACACACCCGCCAATGGTGGTAAATGACTGAGCCTGGATATTGGTGATAATTTGATCCTTGGTTATTGCATTGTAAAAAGGTTGGTTGGCCAACATAACTGCTTGCTGTTCTGATCCGGCAGTATATCTGAAATTGTAATTGTTAAGCATAAAAATAGTTGGGCCACCAATCAGATACGTTCCAGAAGGTGCTGTGGAGCTCAAAAAATACTTGTAATGAGGCTCAATTTTAATGCTACCCCTATCTTGATCACTGTAGTAAATCGCTGCCGTTATGCCTAATGCAGATTTGGTAGAAATTACTTTTTCGTAGTGTAGCTTCAATTTGTTTACCAGGCCAAAAGCTGAAATTCTGAACATGTTTGTTGGTCCAAGATTTGAAGAAGACCTGGATCGCTTTTTTTTGCTTCCAACAGTTTTTTTGGGTTCACGACTTGCCGGTTTAGTTACATTCTGAGCATAGGCGCTAAGAGAAAAAACAAATGCCAGAAACAGGAAAACAGTAATTTTATTCATTTTTAGATGTCCAAGTATTTGACAAAAATGCTTAAAATAGATGAATTATGTGCACGCATATTTCAACGACGTAATATTCCTTTCAAAAAAAAAACCAGGCTCAACAAGCCTGGTTTTTTGTAGATATAAGTAGAAGCACTAATCCACGTTGTCGTGGAGATAGGAGTTTTTATCGCTTAGACCTGTGTCTTTCCGCACCTGGAAGCGACTGATGTTGTTATCCGAAGATGGATGTGCCTTATGTGGCTCGTTTGATTTGCGCATATAGGCAGGTTGGTCTTCAAATCGTTGTATTTCAGGCAATTCTCTTGAAGCTCGTTGGTGCTCCGATAAGTTCATGAGCACATGTTTGTATCCGGATCTCTTACTTGAATTTTCAACTATGTCTTCCAGAGGTTTTTCTACATTCTGTGGGAAATCGTAGATGAGCTGGCTTCCGTCAATATCGACTACAATTTTCGATTCAGGCTTTTTGGGAGGTGTAGGCGGGGCAACATAGTATTCTTCTTTATGTACATGAGATGCAGGTTCGACCTTTGGTTTTTTAAGCAGATCCATCGGGTCGTCGATTATCTCAGTGTGGGCATCCAAATCAACTATGAACGAATCTTGAGCTTGAATACTTTGTGGTTTTCTGTCGGGCATTAAGTCGAAGCCGGTTGCAATCACGGTTACTCTGATGCATTCGCCTAGACTTGGATCTATAGATTGACCAAAAATTACGATAGAATCTTCACCAGTTTGGTCATTGATGAAATCGGTGATTTCGGTCATTTCCAACATACTTAGTGTAGGCTCTTCGCCACTCACCATCGAGAGCAAAATTTTCTGTGCTCCTTGAATTTGCCTGTTGTTGAGAAAGGGTGAAAGCAAAGCTGCCTCGGCTGCCTTGATTCCTCTGTTTTCTCCTTTAGCCACGCCTGAACCCATTACTGCATTACCAGCATTTTTCATTACCGAACGCACATCTTCAAAGTCTACATTGATATATCCTTTATCTGTGATGATTTCGGCTATGCTCTTGGCGGCTGTCATCAATACGCTGTCTGCCTGCTGGAATGCCTGCAATACAGACATATTGCCACACACTGCTTGAACTTTTTCATTCAGAATTTCAATGACAGTATCGCAGTTTTCCTTCAGTTCATCTATTCCATCTTCTGCGCTCTGCATTTTTCTTTTGCCTTCGAATGGAAAAGGTTTTGTTACAATGCCCACCGTGAGAATGCCTAATTCACGTGCTACTCTTGCCACAACAGGTGCAGCACCTGTGCCAGTTCCACCGCCCATGCCAGCCGTGATGAACACCATTTGTGTGCCATCGCTGAGTAGTTTTTTAATTTCTTCAATATCTTCTTCAGCAGCGGCTTTGCCCCGTTCTGGATTTGCACCCGCTCCCAGTCCATTGCTCAGTGCTTTACCTATTTGGATTTTGGTTTTCACCGGGCTGGTGAATAATGCTTGTTTGTCGGTATTGATTACCACAAATTCAACATCTTTTATGCCTTGGGCATACATGAAGTTTACTGCATTGCTACCGCCTCCTCCCACACCGATTACTTTAATAATCGATTGGTCGTCTGGTTTGGCCATGTCAAAGAAGTATGGTTTGTCTGTCATGATTTTCTGAATTTAAAAGGTGGACAATGAGGTTTAGTTCTTGAAATCTGTTCCTGAGTTAATATCTTCTTGTAGAAATGTAGTGGTTTGCCGTTTGAAGCGATCCCAAATAGCACTTATCGGACTCCCGTTGTCGATCACAGTTTTAACTTCCGACTCTTCGGGCAGGTGGTGCTCTTTAAATCTTTCGTCAATGGTATGGAATCCTGCTAGCATCAATCCAATTACTGTTGAGTAAATAGGGTTTTTGGCATCTTCAAATTTTGATTTTCCAAGGTATTCGTTGGGATAACCAATGCGAACATCCATGCCAGAGCAAACTTGAAACAGCGAGCTTAATCCATTGAGTTTGGCACCGCCACCAGTGAGTACTATACCCGCAGGAATTTTGTTTAAATGCCCTGCATGGTGAATTTCCGCAAGAATAAATTCGATGATTTCCTCCATTCTGGATTGAATGATGTAGGAAAGTTGTTTCACAGAAATTTCTTTTGGAGGTCTGCCTCTCAAACCTTTCAGCGAAACGATGGTGTTTTCGTCGGCTTCTTCTGTGAGGGCATATCCAAACCTTGTTTTCAGTTGTTCGGCTTGAGCCTGCATGAGTACGCAGCCTTGCTTGATGTCGTTTGTGATGATGTTTCCTCCATAAGGAATCACAGAAGAATAGACAAGAATTCCGTTTTCATAAATGGCCAGATCGGTTGTGCCACCACCAATGTCGACCAACGCTACGCCTTGATCTTTTTCTTCATTGGTGAGCACGGCCAGACTTGAAGCTATGGGCTCTAAGATCAACTCGTTTGCAAAAAGATTGGAGCCTTTCACGCATTTGTGAATCTTATTTACCACTTCGGTTTCTGCCATCACCAGGTGGTATTTTGCCCCTAGTTTTACACCGGAATGACCAATTGGATTGGTGATGCCCACTTCTCCATCGAGCGTAAAGCTTTGAGGCATGGCATGGATGAGTTGAAATCCAGCTGGCATCACAGTTCTGTGAATGTCTTGCGTGAGTCGCTCTACATCGTTCCAATTTATTTCAACATCCTTGTTTTCTCTTACTATAAAACTTTCAGTTTGGCTGGAACGGATGTTGTGGCCAGAAATACCCACTTTCACGACCTTGATATCTACATCAGCCAAATCAGATGCTTCTTTAATGGCCTTTTCAATGCCCTGTTTGGTTTTTTCAAGGTTCGCTATTTGGCCACGGATTACACCTTCAGAGGGTGCTTTGCCCACAGCTAAAATTTCCAGACGGCCGTGCTCATTGAGCCTGCCTACCATGGCGCATATTTTGGTGGTGCCGATATCAAGACCGACTACAATTTGATCTTTTTGCATATCTCAGGTACGTTTTTGGCAGATGATTTGATTTTTGAACTTCAGACTTACTTTTTTGTAGGCATCGAGCCCACGATGAGGAATTATTTTCTTGAAATACCAGCGCATGTATTTGAATTTTTCGTCGATGTCGGAAGCATTTCCAAACTCAATTTCGTCGGCTCCGACCATGGGATATAATGTGAATTCCATGTTCTGACTGATGTGGACATGGGTAATCATGGTTTTCCAATCTTCATGTGTCACAAGTTTGTTGAGCATATCGAGGGCTTGGTGAGATGTATCAGCTGGTGTTTTGAAGTGGGTGGGTTTTAACTTGATTTGGGTTGCACCTGCACCATCTACAGTCAGAACCCTTGCTGTAAATTTGTTCGACAATGGCATGCGCTCTCCTTTTTCGTTGATGTAGTACCCGGTGCTTCCTGGTCTTACAATTCTCGCTATAGGTCTTTTCAGAGTGGTGCTGATTTTTAGGTTTCCATTCAAATTTCGGCTCACCTCTGCTTTTTCGATGTAGGCGTTGGAAAGCAGTTTTTTCTCTATGGCTTTCAGCGATATCGAATCATTTCTTTTGTATAAACCAAAATTGTTGTTGCCTAACAATACTTCTGCTGCAATGTCGGTTTCGTCGATAAAATGGTTATTTACCTCATTTTCTATGGTAATATCTACTTGGTTGCAGTATTGCTGGTTTTGTCGGGTCTCGGCAAATGCCATGAGCACAAATACAGCACCTGTGATCCACAATATCTGTGTTTTAGAAAAAAACAATTGGATAAGCTGCATCATTCTATTGTTCATGTTACAGCGGCCCTCCAATCCGATTTTTGCAGCAACATTTGCCTAATGGGGTGCACCAACTTGTCAATATCACCAGCACCTACCGTGGCCAGTACTTCTGGTGTTTCGGCTGTCAATTCCTGTAGCAAGCCTTCTTTGCTCACTTGTTTTTTGAATTTACAAGTCAGGTTTTTGAAGATGATGCCTGAATTGACTCCCGGCCTAGGAAGTTCTCTTGCAGGATAGATATCGAGTAAATACACCCTGTCGGCCAGGCTAAGTGCCTCTGAAAATTCAAGTGCAAAATCTTTGGTTCTTGAATACAGGTGAGGCTGAAATACCAAAGTAATTTCTTTGTTGCCAGCCACCATTCTCAAACCTTTTACAAATGCTTCAATTTCTTTTGGATGATGGGCATAGTCGTCGATAAAAAGGAATTGCTCGTTTCGCAACACAAATTCAAATCTGCGGCTTACACCTTCAAAGTTTTCAAGGGCAACTTTCAGGTCGCTGGCTTTCAGTCCAAAGGTTTTGGAAACAATAATGGCGGCCAAGGCATTCTCTACATTGTGCAGACCAGCCAGTTGTAAGCGGTAAGTTTCCGGAGTATCATTTTTGCCTACTACTTCAAACACCTGCATGCCAGCTTCTTGCCTAAGATTTTCGACCCAGAAGTCTGCTGTTTTATCGCCATACGTCAGCACTTTTACACCTGTTTGAACCTGTATCTGGAGTGGTAAACCGTGGCGAATAACAAGTAATCCTCCTGGGTTTATTTGGCCTATGAAGTCTTCAAATGACTTGTGCAAACTGGCCTCATTGCCATAAATATCGAGATGGTCGGCGTCGGCTGAAGTGACAATGGCCACATCTGGAAAAAGCCTAAGAAACGAACGGTCGAACTCATCAGCTTCAGCCACAACCAGAGATTGATCTGCTGGTTGGTTGCTCAGAACGAAATTGCCTTTAAAATTGACACTTAGGCCTCCTAAAAATGCGGTAACGGGAAGGTGATTCGCATGAAGCAACCAGGCCAGCATGGTTGATGTGGTGGTTTTTCCATGTGTACCAGCCACGGCCAAAGTTTTGCTTTCAGAAGCAATAAGCCCTAATATCTCAGACCGTTTTTTTATAAGGTAGCCATTGGATTTGAAATAAGACCATTGACGGCAGTCAGTCGGAATGGCAGGTGTCATCACCACCAATGTGTCGGCTGGGTTGGCCAATACCTCCAATGGAATGGCATCTGTATGATCTTCAAAGTTTACTTGAATACCTGCTTGCTGCAAGCTTTCAATAAGTGTCGAAGGTGTTTTGTCATACCCAAATACCTTTTTATTGTTCACATGAAACCAGCGGGCAAGAGCACTCATTCCGATGCCGCCAATGCCCAGGAAATAAACGAACCGAAACTGGTCGAGCTTGATGTTATCCATGTTGCGCCAGTTTTAAGATTTCGTCCACTATTTTTTCGGTCGCATCTGGTTTTCCCAGTTTGCCAATATTTTCTGCCAGAATTGCTTTTGCTTTTTCGTTGATTATGAGGTCAATAGCTGTAGCAACCAAGGAAGATTTTGCATCTCTATCGTGCACCAACATGGCTGCGTATACATCTACAAGTGCTTTTGCGTTTTTGGTTTGGTGGTCCTCGGCCACATTGGGGCTAGGAACTAGAATCACTGGTTTGCCCACCAGACAGAGTTCAGAAACAGAGAGTGCGCCTGCTCTTGAAATCACCACATCGGCCACCGCATAAGCCATGGCCATGTTTGAAATGAATGAATTTGTCCAAACCATGGGGTTCCCGGCTGTGGCTGCCTGAGCTTGTTCAGCGTATGCTTTGCCAGTTTGCCACACCAGTTGGATGCCGTTCTCTTCCAGTTTGGCCATGCCTTCCAATATGCTTTCATTGATGGTTCTGGCTCCCAAACTGCCACCAACTACCAAAAGAACTGGCTTTCCAACTTGCAGATTGAAATGGGCAATGGCGTCAGATTTAGAAATAGTTTTGCTGAGAATGTCCTTTCGAACAGGGTTTCCCAGGTTTTTCACTTTTGAAGCCGGGAAGTATTTTTCCATACCTGCATAAGCCACACAAATGGTGCTGGCTCTTCGGGCTAAAAGCTTGTTAGTAAGGCCCGCATACGAGTTTTGTTCCTGAATTAAAGTGGGAACGCCGGCCAGCGAGGCAGCAAATAACGTTGGCGCAGACGCATAGCCTCCAACCCCCACAGCCATTTGGGGTTTGAAGCTGCGAACCAATCGCCACGCTTTCACTAAACTACCTACCAGTTTCACCGGTACAGCCATATTTTTTAAAGTCAGCCTTCTTTGCAGTCCACTGATGTCCAATCCAATAATTTCAAAGCCTTCCAGAGGCACTTTTTCCATTTCCATTCTTCCTTTTGCGCCAACAAACAGGATGTTGGAATGAGGGATTCTGGCCTTAATTTCTTTGGCAATGGCAAGGGCAGGAAAAATATGCCCACCGGTGCCACCTCCACTGATGATGATTCTAAACGGCTGTTCTTTTGACCACATTTCTAACCTGTTTAGATTCTGAAAGTGCCGCCTGATCGCCCCGGCTCACACTTAAAATAATACCGAATGTTATTCCTGTAAACAAAAGGCTCGTGCCTCCCATACTCACCCATGGAAGGGGCTGCCCCGTGATGGGAAAAAGTCCAACAGCTACGGCCATGTTGATGATGGCTTGAATGGCAATACTGAAACTGAGTCCTGCTGCCAGCAGCCCGCCAAATGGATTTTTGCTGTTGGCCACCGTGACCATGCCTCGGTAGAGCAACACCAGAAATAGTAGCAAAACAACAGTGCCACCGAACATGCCATATTCTTCGATGATGATGGCATAGATGAAATCGTTGTATGGATGCGGTATAAGATTTTTTTGATGGCTGTTACCTGGCCCTTCTCCAAACCACTCGCCTCTGGCAATGGCGATGTAGCTTTGCTGAGCCTGGTAGGGAATTTCTTTTTCGGTGAAAAACGATTTGATTCTGTTTTGTGCTGTTCCGCCACGCTGACCAACTACGTTGGCCAATATTCCCAACACGATGCCAACCCCAAGAAACCAGGTAATGAATTTGAACTTTACCCTGCCAATAAACATGAGCAGTACACTTGTTGCCAGTAACATCAGTGCAGTGGAGTTATTGGTAAGTGCAACTAGTCCGAAAATGCCATAAATCCAGGCAAACATGGGAAAGTGGTCTTTCACATCTTTGGATGTGGTGTGCTGATGTTTGGAAAGCAGGAAAGAAACCACGCCAATGAGCGATACTTTGGCCAGATCGGACGGCTGGAAACCCTGATTGATAATGGGTATATTCAGCCAGCGAGAAGCCTCATTAACAGCAGTTCCGGTGATGCGTGCCAATAAAAGCAGCGGAATAGAAGCAACAAGTCCGATTTGGAACAACCTTGGAAAGTAGCGATAAGGTACGTTATGTACCAGCCACATCAGCACCAGTGCTGCTGCCATGATGCTGGTATGTTTCAGCAAGAAAAATTCTGTGTTACCATCTGCTTTTCTGTAGGCCAGGTTGCCAGTTGCGCTGTAAACAGCAGCAATGCTGATGAGTGAAAGTGCACCAACCACAAACCAAATAATGGGGTCACCTTTGAGGTTGTCTCGCAACCATTGGCGCATGTTGTATTGTTGTTCTTCAACCAATTCAGCTTGCATGGCGTGCTTGTTTAAATTGTTCAACCATGGCTACAAATTGGTTTCCCCTGTCTTCGTAGTTTTTGAATAAATCGAAACTGGCGCAAGCTGGTGAAAGCAAAACCACATCGCCGGGTGAAGCGAAATTGATGGCAGCTTCTAACGCCTGTTCTAATGAATTGGTGCTTGCAAAGTGGTTTACCTTTGCATTGAAATGCCTGACGATGGGCGTGTTGTCAGTTCCCATGGCTACAATGGCCTTCACTTTTGAAGCCACCTCTTGATCAATGTGGCTGTAATCGTTTCCTTTATCTACGCCACCCAACATGAGTACAATGGGCTGATCGAAGCTTCCCAGGGCGTACTTAACAGAGTCCACGTTGGTGGCTTTGGAATCGTTTACAAACAAGACCCCGTCCAGTTCGCCAGCTTCTTCCAGCCTATGAGGTGCATTTTTGAAAGTAGAAAGGCCTTCCGCTATTTTATCTGGAGAGCCACCCGCCAAGCCCACGGCTGCCCCTGCCATCATGGCGTTCATCTGGTTGTGAACTCCCCGAAGCGACAACACATGCTTTGGGATCGAGAATGAATTTCCTGGCAAGCGGAAGTGAAAATTCGATTGATCCATCCAAACATCACCTCCAGTTTCAGGTGTCACTTTAATGAGCTTTGCTTTAGTTGGGCGTTTTTCCAAATAGTTGACTATCACTTCAGACTGACCATTTACAATCAGATAATCTTCTGAGGTTTGATTGGCAGTAATTTGAAACTTAGATGCCACATATTTCTCAAACTGATAGTCGTACCTGTCGAGGTGGTCGGGTGTAATGTTGGTGAGAATGGCAATGTTTGGTTTAAGCAATTTGGTGCCATCCAATTGAAAGCTGCTCAACTCCAGCACAAACCAATCAGGCTCAGGACTAAGCAATTGTTTGGCTACGCTTTTACCCACATTTCCTCCAAGTTGGCTGTTCAGAGCACAGCTTTCCATCAAATATTGGGTGAGCAACGTGGTTGTGGTTTTTCCATTGCTGCCTGTGATGGCCAATACTTTAGAATCACTAAATCTGAGTGCAAATTCTACTTCGTCGACAATTTCGACACCCTGCAAGTTGGCTAAGACCGGATTTTTTGGAGAAATGCCGGGACTTTTGATAATCAGCGCTGCTTTGGCTAATTTCTCCATGGAATGTCCTCCTTCTTCTATTTCAATCTTGGCCTCAAGTAACAATTGCTTGTGCACATTGGCTATGGTTCCTGCGTCTGAAACAAATACAGAATAACCCTTGGCCTTGGCCAAAAGCGCAGCTCCTGTGCCGCTTTCGCCAGCCCCAAGTACTACTATTTCCGCACTTAAATCCCAGATTTTCACTATCTTAATTTTAAAGTTCCAAGTGTAATGGCTGCCAGAAAAATGCCGACAATCCAAAAGCGGGTCACAATTTTGGGCTCTTTAAAACCCAGTTTTTGGTAATGGTGATGGAGTGGCGACATTTTGAAAATTCGTCTTCCTTCACCGTATTTTTTCTTGGTGTATTTGAAATACATGACCTGAATCATAACGCTCAGATTTTCGATTAGAAACACACCGCAGAGAATGGGAATGAGCAATTCTTTGCGAATGCTTAAGGCCAAAACGGCAATAATTCCACCAATGGCCAGACTGCCTGTGTCCCCCATAAATACCTGAGCAGGGTAGGAGTTGTACCATAAAAAGCCCAAGCATGCTCCCACAAAAGCAGCGCAGAAAATCACCATTTCGCCACTGGCTGGTATGTACATGATGTTGAGGTATTCGGAGAATATGATATTGCCCGATACATAGGCCAGAATGGCAATGGTGACACCAATAATAGCCGATATACCTGCAGCCAGGCCATCTATTCCATCGGTGATGTTGGCACCATTTGATACGGCTGTAATGATGAAAATAGTGATGAGACAATAGACTAGCCAGGTGAAATCCATGCCGCCCCATTGACCTAATGTGCTGTAATCCAGCACGTTATTCTTTAAAAATGGGATGGTAGTTTTGGCAGATTTTACATCTTTGAATTCGAATGACTTTTCGGCAGCTTTGTCTAATTCTTCAGCAAAATTGCCTTCTACCTGCTGCGCCACATTCACTTTTTGTTTGGTAAATTCCCTTACTTTTACATTTGGGTGAAAGTACAATGTTAGCCCAACTATGATGCCCAGCGAAACCTGTCCAAATACTTTAAACTTGCTTTTCAAGCCATCTTTATTTCCTTTAAAAATTTTGATGTAGTCGTCGAGGAAGCCAATTAGCCCTAGCCAAATGGTGGTAACGATGAGTAAAATAATGTACACATTGTTGAGCCGGGCAAGGAGTAAAGTCGGAATGAGAATTCCTGCCAGAATCATAAAACCGCCCATAGTTGGGGTACCTTTTTTGGTTTCTTCACCTTCCAATCCTAGGTTTCTGATGGTTTCTCCGATTTGCTTGTATTGCAGAAAGCCAATGATTTTTTTACCAAACAGAATGGTGATGATGAGTGAAAATACAATGGCACCCACCGCCCGAAACGAGATGTATTTGAATACTCCCGCACCCATCAGGTTGTAGTGTTCGTCCAGATACCCAAACAAGTAGTACAGCATTATTTTTGGGGTTTAGGGTTAAGGTTTAGGTATTTGATTACCAACTCTTTGTCGTTGAACGGGTGCTTCACTCCGGCTATTTCCTGGTAGTTTTCGTGACCCTTTCCTGCAATCAGAATCACGTCTCCAGGCCGAGCCATGGCACATGCTTGCTTGATGGCTTCTTCCCTGTTTTCGATTCTTACAACCCTTCTTTTCATCGTTGCACCCAGGTCGTTCATCATGTCGTCGATGATGTCTTCGGGTTTTTCGTTTCTGGGGTTGTCGGAAGTGAAAATTGTTTTACCGCTGTTTTTTACGGCGATTTCAGCCATTACAGGGCGTTTTTCTTTGTCCCGATTGCCGCCACAGCCTACCAGCGTGATAATGTTGTCTTTTCCTCCAAGAATTTTATTGAGTGTTTGAAGTACATTTTGCAGGGCATCTGGCGTGTGGGCGTAATCAACAATGGCAGTGACCCCATCGGCTGACTCAACCCGCTCAAACCTTCCGGCTACTCCGTTCAATGTGCTGAGGTGAATCAGAATTTCCTGGTCGTCTTCATGCAGCAATTTGGCTGTGGCAATAACAGCCAGCAGGTTGGATGCATTAAATTCTCCAATCAGTTTGAACCAGGTTTGGTGCCCAAGCACTTCCAGTTCAAGTCCATGTATGCTGTTGGAAATGATTTTTGCCGAAAAGTCTTGATGGTGGCGCAGCGAAAAATAGTGTTTGGCCGCCCTGGTGTTTTGCATCATTACCTGACCTCGTTTGTCGTCAGCATTGGCAAGGACAAAAGCAGTAGGAGACAAATCGTCAAAGAAGCGTTTTTTGGCAGCGATGTAGTTGTCGAATGTCTTATGGAAATCTAAGTGGTCGTGCGTGATGTTGCTGAAAACGCCTCCAGTGAATTGCAAACCTGCAATTCTTCGCTGCACCACAGCATGCGAACTTACCTCCATGAATGCGTGTGTACATTTTGCCCTCACCATGGCAGCCAACAGCTCGTTGAGTTTCATAGGGTCGGGTGTAGTGTGGGTCGATTCTATTTCTTCTTCGTGAACATGGTATTTCACGGTTGATATCAAACCTGTACGATAACCTAATGCCTTGAAAAGTTGATACAAAAGGGTGGCAATGGTAGTTTTACCATTGGTGCCGGTGATGCCAACCAAATTCAGTTTCGAGGATGGATTTCCATAAAAATTAGAAGCCAGAATGCCCAAAGCTTCCGCTGAATCTTTCACCTGAACAAACGTGATGTCTGCGTCTTCACCGTTGATGGGCAACGATTCGCACACCACCGCCACCACACCTTGCTGAATGGCTTGCTGTATAAATGCATGGCCGTCGACCTGCGTGCCAGTTACTGCCACAAAAACCATTCCCGGTCCCGCCTTGCGAGAATCAGCTGTAATGTGACTCACCTCAATATTGGTGAGCCCAATCACTGCTTGGATGGATGTTTTGTACAGCAAGTCGCTCAGTATAGCCATTATCCCAGTTTAATATTGATTATGTTTCCTTTTTCAAGTACCGTGCTGGCGTTAGGCAGTTGCGATTTCACCCTGCCTCTGCCTTCCGTTTTTACCAGATATCCTTTCGATTCCAGCAAGTACAGGGCATCCTTCAAGCTCATTCCTCGTACATCTGGCACTTTTTTCTTAGCCTCATCCACATTTTTCCAGACGATGGCTTTATTCGATTTTTTGCTCACTACCCATTCGTCGGCAGGATTGGTTAGGTGGTTGCTGATGCCCAAAGCATTGCAGGTTTTTTGCAATTCCTGGACATGGCCCGCAATGGTTTCAGGTAATTCCAGTGACTGTATTTTGTTCTCATCCAACAGCTTATGCATGGCCGGATCGATAGAAAAGACCTTGTTTGCCACGTCTTTAAACACAGGAGCCGCAACATCGCCAGCATATTGGTAAACGCCTCTGGGTTTATCTATCACCACAATAGCTGAATACCTGGGTTTGTCTGCAGGGAAAAAACCTATGAAGGAAGTAGAAAATTCACTTCTGCTATACACGCCGTTGTCCATCAGTTTTCTTGCGGTTCCGGTTTTGCCAGCAATGGCATAATTAGGGTCTTTGATTTTTTTGGCGGTGCCACGTTCTACCACGCCGATCAGCATGTTGAGTAAAGCGGCTCTGGTTTCTTCTGAGCAAATTTTCTCTCTCAACACCGTGGTTTCATACTTTTCAACCACCTTGTCGAATTTCTTCACTTCTTTAACTATAATGGGCTGAATCATTTTGCCTTCGTTGGCCACCGCATTGTAGAAAGCCAGCATATTCAGCGGACTCATTTTCATTTCGTAGCCGATAGACATGGATGGAAGGGTAGAGCCATACCAATTTTCTACATCCAGAGGCGACTTGATATATGGCGTTTGCGAACCAAGAATTTGAAAATGCAGGTTTTCGGTTAAACCGAATCTGGCCAGATTTTCTATGTACTTTTCAGGTTTGCGCCTGTAATGCTTGTCGATCAAAGCGCAGGTGGCCACATTCGAGCTCTTTTCAAATGCTTCCTGAATGGTGATTTTGCCATATCCACCTTCTGTGACATCAAAGATGGAATTCTTTCTATCCAACTTCCATTCTCCGTTTTTAGTATCCACTATGTCTGTTGGTTGAATGAGTTTGTCTTCCAACAACGACATGAATGAGGCCAGTTTAAAAGTAGAACCAGCGTCAGCATTTTGCCCAATCACGTGGTTGAATTTTTCCACATATTGTCCATTCTCCAGGCTGAGGTTGGCTATTGCCTTGATGTGGCCTGTTTTTACTTCCATCAATGCCACGCAACCGTACTCTGCATTGTGTCTTTTCAGGGCACTTAATAGCGAAGCCTCGGCCACATCCTGGATATTTACGTCAATGGTGGTGTAGATGTCAAGTCCTTCTATGGGACGGACTTCTGTGCCATCGAAAATGGGTCTGAACTGTCCGCCTGAGAGTTTTTGAAAGGTAGCTGAACCATCGGTGCCAGCCAATTGCTTGTTGAAACTACGTTCCAAGCCAACACCTTGCTTGTTCTCATTAATGAACCCAACTGTGCGCATGGCGAGATCTTTGAATGGCTTGTAGCGTTTGTATGTTTTTTCAAAAATGACCCCGCCTTTGTTTCTGCCCAACCTGAAAAGAGGCCATTTTTCCATTTCTTTTTTGTCCTCGTATTTCAGGCTGTAACCTCTCGTTAGAAAAATGTAGCGTTTCTTATTCTTTCTGGAATCGGATATAAGTCGTTTATAATAAGCTGATTCGTGTATTTTTAGCTTGTTGGAAAGTAAATAGGCCAAGGAGTCTAATCCTTTTTTGAACACTTCGTCTTTTGGAGCCGTGGCATCGAAAGTGAGTCGGTATTGTGGAATGGAAGTGGCCAGCAAGCTGCCGTTGTCTGAATAAATATTGCCACGGGTGGCCTTGATGGCACCTTTGGTGAAGCTATTGTATTTCGATCTCCAATAGTCGCCCTCTACATGTTGCAAGAAGAACATGCGATACAAAATGCCGCACGGAATGATGCAGACCAGCAAAAATGCTGCCCTCACCCTCAACAGTATCGACTTTTTGATATTCATTTGCTTGTTTCTCTACTTGTTTTTACTTCAGATTTTCAAGTTTGCTTGGTGGCTCTTTTGGTTCAATAAGTCCCGAAGGCAACACCATTTTGGCTACTTCTGATTGTTTGCTTTTGTACATGTACTCAGATTTTTGGGTGATGTACTGAACCCGCATGTCTTCCAAGGTTGCTTTGGCTTTGGCCAGGTTTACAATGGTTTTGTTGGCTTTGTGATTGAGCCAGATATACACCAGACACAAGGCGAAAAGAAACCCGATTTTGGGCATGTGCTCGACCGGGACACCATTTTTAAATAGCTTGTCCACATGCATGAGCTTGTCCAGGCTGGCCAGCAAATTGAACGGGCTCAGATTGCCCGACTTTTCACCTCCTTGTCGTGAACTTCTCGGCTTGTTTACAAACTCTTCCTTCATTTTTATCGTTTTTGGGCTATTCTCAATTTTGCACTTCTGGCTCTGGGGTTTAATGCCAGTTCCAAGTCATCGGGTACAATCGCTTTTCTGTTTACCGGATCCAGCGGCTTCAGCTCGTTACCATAAATATCTTTGTCGGCCTCGCCATACATTTTTCCTTTTTGCATGAAGTTTTTCACCAGCCTGTCTTCGAGTGAATGGTAGGAAATGACTACAAGCCTGCCTCCTGGCTTTAGTAGTTTGGCCGAGGTTTCCAGAAATGTTTTCAGGGTTTCCAGTTCATCGTTCACAGCAATTCTTAATGCCTGAAAAACCTGCGCCAGATATTGGTTTTGCTTTGGTTTTGGAGCCACTTTCAGACAAGTTTCTTTTAGGCGACTAGTTGTCAGAATCGGGCTTATGGCACGTTCAGCCACAAGCAGGTTGGCCAATGTTTTTGCATTGTGCACTTCGCCATACATGCCCAACACTTGTTGAAGTTCAGCAGCAGTCCATTCGCCAATGATGTCGGCAGCAGTGAGTTCGGCTTGCCTGTCCATGCGCATGTCGAGTGGGCCGTCGAAACGAATAGAAAAACCCCGCTCGCCTGTGTCGAATTGGTGCGATGAAACCCCCAAGTCAGCCAAAATGCCATCGAGTTGGGTCACGCCGCCCATTTGCAAAAAGTTGGCCGCAAAAGCGAAATTCGTTTTATAGAAAGTGAACCGGTTGTCACTTATCGTTTTGGCATTTTCTGCCGCATCGTTGTCCTGGTCAATGGCAAACAGCTTGCCTCCATTAAGTTGACACAGTATTTCTTTTGAATGTCCGCCACCGCCAAAGGTCACATCCAGGTACACACCTTCTGGCTGCAAGTTTAGCCCGTCGATGGACTGTTGCAGCAAAACAGGGTTGTGGTAGGTTGTTTCCAATGTGGCAATCATTAGTTTTTGAACAAATTGAGGTCGAATGAATAGGGTTTTTTGTCACCCAGAATTTTCTCAGTCATTTTAGAAAACTCGGCCGGATCACTGATGAGGTATTTTTCATAGAGCACCGGATTCCAAACTTCAATCCGCTCGCCTATTCCTACCATGATAAAGTCGTTTTCCAATTGTGTATCCTGCGCCATCAGTTTTGGCACGATAAAGCGGCCCTGTCCGTCGAGATCGAGTGTAGTGGCTCCACGCAAAAAGGTGCGCTGAAACTTTTTATACTCTTCGGAAAACATGTTGAGAGAAATCACTTTCTGGTAAATGCCTTCCCACACAGAAGTTGGAAAAATAGTAAGGCAAGGCTCCTGCGATCGGGTGATTACAATCTGGCTATTTTCATTTTCAGGAAGGCATGCCTTGAGTTTCGCCGGAAGTACAGTTCTGTACTTGGCGTCGATCTTGCATTCAAATTCTCCTTGAAAAATAATCATGAAACCTTGGAATAGTGCAAAATGGGAACATCAACCCATTCTTACCGGCCAAAGCTATTGGAAATATTTTGATGAATCACCACGATTCACCAAAATTCACCATATTTTTTTTACATATTTTTAACTAATTGTTAATCAATAATTTAATATGTAAAATTTAAGGTAAAATAACAAGGATGTAGCGTAAATTGATTGATTTATTGGCATTAAAGTTTAGTGAAATTTAAACATTTTTTCGCTGGGGAAAACTTGTCTTTTGTGGTGAAAAATGGATGAATTCCGGGTAAATCTACAATTAATTTCGAGGTGGGTTGCATTCCATTGAAGAGAAGAATGTTGGGTTAACGAAGTGCAATTTCATTCGCCTCCAACTTTTTTACCAGTTCAAAACCGGCCTCCATGGCCTTGTCCATGTTGTAGTATTCCCATTCTGCAAACCGGCCCAGCAGGTATAAATTTTCAGATTCAGAAAGGCTTTTCAAATCGGAAATTTTCTCCCTTGTGTCTGCATCCTGAATCACATAGCTATTGGGTTCGTGGTTGTGGTCAAGGTAGCGCATGTTGCCAGGCAGTTGTTTAATTTGTTCAGTCATGAATTCCACGTCATGGTGACCAGAAAACTCTACTGTACAACTTATTCTGCCATTTTTGGCTGCTTCCCCATTGTTGGTTTCGCTGAAGTTTCCGGTGTAAATAATGCGGTGGGCTTGAATTTCCGGCCCGGGCAAGTACATCCAGCTTACATTGGTTGGGTCGCACTCGCAAAGCAGGTTCGACGTGCCATTCGATTTTAAATGCTGCACACCTAAAGCTGCCTGGCGGAAGTTTTCCTGATCTGAAATACACACTTTGTGCAATTGCCGTACATCGCCACAATACACCACCGCATCATATTCACCTTCGCCGTTTACCTTCCATTTGCCATCTGTTTTTGAAAGCTGAGAAACAGGGTGGTTCAATTTGATGTTCAAGCCTTCAGCCAGCCTGTCGACAATGAATTGCGAGCCATTTTTTTTTGCATAAAAAAAGGAGGAATGAACCATGGAGCCTTCTTCTTCCTTTACAATATTACTCAGCAAAATTTCCTGAAGGTTGGGCATTGGCAGCTTGCCCTCCAACCAACCCAAAGGCACCTGACTCAGGTCGGTGTTCCAGATTTTTTTGTTGTAAGGTTCGAAGTATAATTTAAAGAGTGTTTCACCGAAGTTGCCTTTCAAAAATGCTTCAAAATCAGGGTACTCATCCGGTTTGCGCATGTCGTGTGCTGCCAGCAACAAATCGCCGATGATGCTTTGAACTGTAGTTTTGGGAAATTGGTACAAATAGTTTTCGAGCGGATAGCCAATCACTTGCCCCTGCAAGAGAATTTTTGCATTCCGTTTGGCCTTGATGAATTCGGTATCCCGGTCAAAAAATCCCCAAAACCAATCCAGCACAGCCTGGTTTCGGCTGTTGAACACGTGGCCGCCCACCCGGTGAAATAAATTGCCTTCTGTCCGGTCGCATTTCACCAAACCACCAGCCTGATTCGATTTTTCAAACAAGGTTACTTCAGCTTTGTCTTTCAGCATTTTACCAAGGGAAACGCCTGAAATGCCCGTTCCGATAATGGCCAGTTTTTTCATTTACATCAAATTCTTTGTGCAAACATAAGCACTGGGATTTACCGTGTTTATACCAAACTCAACTATTGGCCAAATTGAGCAGCGAAAGATTTTGAATCACCATGGCTTCTTGTAAATGATATTTCTCGATAACCGGGACAAGAAGTGAGTCTCTCACAACCAGCAACAGTTGTTTGCACATGTGTTGCTTACAGGCTTGCAAACAAGCAATTACAGCTTGATTAAATCCACTGTTGTCTAATTCTAATTTGCCAATTTCATCTATAATAACCCATTCCGGGCTGGTTTCGAGTGACTTCAAAATGGACTGCTCTGCATGCTGAAAAGCCAATGGGCTAAAAGAAAATCTGCCCACCTGTATGCTACCTTTTTCCGGGCTTTTTTCGCTCAATTGTACTGGATATGTATTTTTAGAAGCCAATTCAAATACATGTCTGAGGCCGTTTACGTCAGGCATTAGTACGCCTGCTACGCCCTTATTTGTCGCAAAGGCTTGCATGAGTTCGGTGGTTTTTCCGGAGCAAATTTCACGACTGAAAATGTAGATGGCCATACATTATTTTTCCCACAACAGACTCCAGAAAATGAACAAGGAAATGAAAGCAGTTAATCTTTTCAAACCGTTTTCATGCTTGGTTTCGGCCCATGCTTTTCCCGCTAAACCACGCAAAGCAGGAATAAGTTGCAAGATTTGGCCTACATCTTCTGCATATTGATTTTGCTTCTTTTTCAGGTAAAGCCTGGTCAGTTTGAGCAACAAAGGATTTAACACAATGTACCAAATGAATATAGATGCAAGCGACCAGCTCATGGTTTTTGCCACCTTGATCCAGGCATTTGAGTCGTCTTCTTCCGAAAGATATAACGTGGCTAAAATGGCTGCTAAACATGCCAACAACCACGGCCAGCTTGTTGAACTTGATTTTTTAATTTTTTGCTCAGTTTCATGCGAAAATTGTTGCACATGCACGGGGTCATGCAAGAGGCCATGTTTGATGCGAAACCAAAGTTTGTAGGTCAAAACTGAAACCAGTACCCCTGCCAATGTATAAATGCCCAAATAGATGCCAGCAATCCAAAAGCTACCATTTGAAACTTCGAGGTTCATTTGTTTTGCCACATAGCCAACCCATTCATCGGCAGCTTCCCACAAGGCCTTGCCAAAAAAAACGGTGAGAATGAGGAGCTTTTGAACCGCCGATTCCCACATGGCCAGCAGGCTTACCAACGTTATACTTAAAAAGCGTATACCCAAAAGTGTGTAAATCCCTGCAGCCAGGAAAGCCTGAATCGAAACAGCCAGATAGGCCATAACCGGTGAATGTGGACTCACCATGGCTTTGATGATGAGCACCACCATCAAACTTTTCAAAATGGTTTGCGCAGGTTTTTGGGCAAAGTGAGCAATCAATGTCAGCAAAATAATGGCAAAGCCTCCCGCTACCACACCCGTGAAAGGCAGGCGAAAAGCATGTAAAATGCCACCTAAGCCAGATTCGCTGAGTGCCCATAAAGCTGTAAGTCGCTGAATGGCCAAATTGTGATTAATGGGCTGATTCATATTGGCTGGGTGCGCCCGGTTGGCAGGTTTTTATTTTTCTCCCGAATGATTTCTGCCGCAATGCTTACCGCAATTTCCTGGGTGGTTCGGCTAAAAATGGGCAAACCAATGGGCGTGAACACCTTGTCCAAACGCTCCTGTGGAAATCCTTCTTTTTTCATTTCCTGCATCAATGCATCTATCTTTTTTTCGCTCCCCAACATACCCAGATAATAGAAATCATACATCAGAATTTTACTCAACACCAGCTTGTCGGTTCGGTAGCCTACGGTCATAATCACCACAAAATCAGCAGATTTTGCCACAAGCATCGTGTCAATTTCTGCATAATCAATGAGGTGTTTTTCATGCGCAAATTGATTCATTTCCATGGTGCTGAGATTGGGTCGGTCGTCGTAGATATGCACGTAAAATCCCAGCAGCCTCATTTGTTCACTCAAAGCCAGGCCTACATGCCCACCACCAATGATGTGAATGACAGATTGCAAGTCGAGGGGTTCTACAGAGTTCCAACTGCTTTCACTTTCATACTTCCAGCTAGATTTCCATTCGTTAATCATGTCTGCACCGGCGGGGCCTAACACCAACGACACTGGACTTTTCGCTGCTATGGCTTCCTGAATTTGCCTGACCAGCTCGATGTGTTTTGCTAACAAGGGAATGAACGCCACCCGCTGACTGCCCGAGCAAATCATACCCGATTGGTCGGTTCCGTGTGCTTTGTCGTGGTATTGCTGCATGGTAGACATGTGAACAACAGTCCCGTTTTTTAAATCTGCTTTGGCTTTTTCTACCAGTTTGTACTCCATAATGCCACCGCCAATGGTGCCATTAAAAGTGCCATCAGCTGCCACGGCCATCATAAACCCCCGCCGCCCGGGCGAACTACCCAAACTTTCAAGCACATAAAGCAACAGGCAGTTTTGGCCATTTTGGAGCTTATCGAGAAGAAATGGCCAGGGTTGCGTCACTGTTTGGTTGGGATTTGAGGGTGAAACATAAGAACCTTCGGCAACTTCTTGTTCAATTTTACTAAAATTATACTTTTTCTATCCTTGGACTTTCGTGAAAAATTTCCACGTGCTCCATTGTAATTTTTTTAATCATGGTATATGCTTAAAATTCTTGCCCGGTGGCTTTTGCACCCACAAAAGAATAGAATTCTCTAACCCGCATCACTGCTGTCCAACAAAAAATAAAAAAGCTTGAGAAAGTCCAAAAGTCGAAATTTGAGGTCGACGAAAACTTCAAGTTTCTATGGGCTTAATCAAGCGGGTTAAAAATAGTAAAAAGCCGTTAA